>OLPY01001050.1_pt1 | contig 20723 bp, 16 predicted proteins | sample 1672481 | NCBI WGS metagenome assembly OLPY01 (sample SAMEA3136691, study PRJEB25190) | human gut metagenome | biome: human gut; feature: human-associated habitat; material: faeces | place: Austria | collected 2013 | reverse complement strand
GTAACCACCTTGGCGCCCATCTGGGTCGCCTTTTCGCAGGCGTAGATGGCCACGTCCTCACGGCGCGGGACTTTCTCTTCCACCCCGGCGCCGCCAGCCGCCAGTGGGAGCAGCAGCGCCTGGCCATCCTGACCCAGCTGACCCGCGGGACCTGTCCCCTGCTGGTGGCCACGGTAGAGGGCCTGCTCCAGCGCACCCTGCCCCAGGAGACCCTGACCCAAGCCTGCCGCCAGCTCCAAGTGGGCCAGGTCTGCCAATTAGACGACCTGACCGACTTCCTGGTCCGGGCCGGCTACACCCGCTGTGACCAGGTGGAGGGCCCCGGCCAGTTTGCCCTGCGGGGCGGCATTTTAGACGTCTTCTCCCCCGGCCTGGACCTCCCCCTCCGCATGGAGTTCTGGGGGGATGAGATCGACTCCATGGGGCTCTTCGACCCCGTCACCCAGCGCCGCACCGCCCAGCGGGAGACCTGTGAGCTGCTCCCCGCCGGGGAAGTCCTTTCTCTGAATGGGGACCCCATCTCCGGCCCCCCTGACCTGGCCCTGCCCCAGGTCTATCCCCAGGTGGCCACAGCGGCAGACTACCTGCCGCCAAACGCCCTCGTCGCCCTGTGCGACACCCCCCGCGTGGCCGACCGGGCAAAAAACTACCTCTGGCAGCTGGGGGAAGACATCACCGCCCTCTTAGAGCAGGGCGTCCTCACCGGCAAGCACCCCGTCTTTGCCGAGACCTGGGAGGGCCTGTGCGCCGCGCTGGCCAAGCGCACCTTACTCTATTTCGATTCCTTCACCACCGGCTCTCTGCCGGTCCCCCCGGCGTTTCTGCTGTCGCTGACCGCCCGCCAGCTCCCCGGCTACGGCATCAGCTTTGAGGCCGTGACGGAAGATTTACGAGCCTATCAAAAATCCGATTTTTCCGTGGTCGTCCTGACCTCCAGCCGGAGAAAAGCCGATGCCCTGCAAGCCATGCTCCGGGAGCAGAAAGTTTACACGGCGGTGGACGAACTGCTCCACGAGCTGCCGGAGCCGGGCCGCATCACCCTGGCCGTGGGCGGCCTCTCCGCCGGGTTTGACTACCCCGACGGGAAGCTGGCCGTTCTCTCCGAGGGTGAAGCCCTCCCCGCCCGAAAGCCCCGCCCCAAGCGGGCCAAGGGGGACGCCACCACCCGCCAGAAATTAGAGGCCTTCACCGACCTCTCCCCCGGCGATCTCGTGGTCCACGACCACCACGGCATCGGCCGCTTCGTCGGCATGGTAAAGATGTCCGTGGACGGCGCCCCGCGGGATTACATCAAGCTCCAGTTCGCCGGGGCAGACATTCTCTATGTCCCCGCCCTCCAGCTGGACCTCGTCTCCAAATACATCGGCAGCGGCGATGACCCCAGCCGCAAGCGCCTGTCGAAACTGGGCGGCACGGAATGGGAAAAATCCAAAAGCCGCGCCAAAAAGGCCGCCAAAGACATGGCCAAGGGCCTCATCCAGCTCTACGCCCAGCGCCAGCGCCTGGCCGGCCACGCCTTCGCCCCGGACTCCCCCTGGCAGCAGGAGTTCGAGGCCCTCTTCCCCTATCCCGAAACCGACGACCAGCTCCGCTGCGCCCAGGAGATCAAGCGGGACATGGAAAAAGCCGTCCCCATGGATCGCCTGCTCTGCGGCGATGTGGGCTACGGCAAAACGGAGGTGGCGTTCCGGGCCATCATGAAATGTGTCTTAGAGGGCAAGCAGGCCGCCCTGCTGGTCCCCACGACCGTCCTGGCCCAGCAGCATTACATGACGGCCGTCAAGCGCTTCTCCCACTTTCCCGTGCAGATCGAGATGATCTCCCGCTTCCGCACCGCCGCCCAGACGAAGGATATTTTACGGCGGACGAAAGAGGGTTCCGTGGACCTGCTCATCGGCACCCACAAGCTTCTGGGGAAGGACATTCAGTTCCACGACTTGGGCCTGCTCGTCGTGGATGAAGAGCAGCGCTTCGGGGTTGGCCACAAGGAGAAGCTCAAAAAAATGACCAGTCAGGTCGATGTCTTGACCCTCTCCGCCACACCCATCCCCCGGACCCTGAACATGGCCCTCTCCGGCCTGCGGGATATGTCCACGCTGGAGCAGCCCCCCGTCAACCGCCAGCCCGTCCAGACCTATGTGATCGAGCACGACTGGGGCCTGCTGGCCGACGCCATGCGCCGGGAGCTGGACCGGGGCGGCCAGGTCTACTATCTCCACAACCGCACGGAGACCATCGACCAGACCGCCGCAAAAATTCGTTCTCTTCTGGGCGAAGAGGTCCGCATCGGCACCGCCCACGGCAAGCTGGACCAGGAACAGCTGGGCGATATTATGAGCCAGATGACCGATGGGGAGCTGGACATTTTGGTCTGCACCACCATCATCGAGACGGGCATCGACCTGCCCAACGCCAACACCCTCATCATCGAAAACGCAGAAAACTTCGGCCTGGCCCAGCTCCACCAGCTCCGGGGCCGCGTGGGCCGCTCCACCCGGCGGGCCTCGGCCTACCTGACCTACCGTCCCAGCAAGATCTTGACGGAGGACCAGAACAAACGCCTCTCCGCCATCCGGGAATACGCCGCCTTCGGCTCCGGCTTCAAGATCGCCATGCGAGACCTGGAAATTCGCGGGGCGGGCAATCTCCTCGGCCCGGAGCAGTCCGGCTTCCTCATGAGCGTGGGCTATGATCTCTACCTGCGTCTCTTAGAGGAGGCCGTCCTGGAGGAGCAGGGCAAGCCCGTGGAAAAGCCGACCTGGTGCACGGCGGACTTCGCCGTCCCCGCCGCCATCCCGGAGAAATACATCCCCGCCCCGGAGCAGCGCATGGACCTCTACCGCCGCATGGCCCGCGTCCGCACCCAGGAAGAGGGCGACGACATCATCGACGAACTCATCGACCGCTACGGCGAGCCGCCCAAGAGCGTCACGAACCTCATCGCCATCGCCCTGCTCCGCGCTCGCGCCGCCGCCCTGGGCATCACAGAGCTGGCTCAAAAAGAAAACAGCGTCCGCTTCTCCCTCCCCAAGCCGGATTTCGCCCGCGTCGCGGCCACCTGCGGCCTGGAAAAATACAAGGGCCGCCTGCTCTTCTCCGCCGGCGAGAAGCCCTACCTCTCCCTCCGCCTCAAAAAAGGCGACGACGTCCTCAAGCTCACCAACCTCGTCCTCACCGACTTCGCCGCCGCCCCCCAATAACCCCAAAACCGGAGACCGCACAGAAAATCGTGCAGTCTCCGGTTTTATTTGGCTAGATTTATTTTTTGCAGCGCCGGTATTAAAATCAATTCATATCTTGATTTTATATAGTATTTATAAAATTGTTTTTGTAAGTCACTGATATAGGGTGTCTCTTCGATCAATGTGTTAATATTTTCCAAATTTATCCGAGGTACTATCCGGTGAAGTGCAGCGTAGCAATCTCTCCTGTCCGTACTCATCAGGAAATCATAATAATTGATTTTCCTCCCGCCCCACTTGATCGCAGAAGTTGGAAACTGGTACACTCGTGCCAAGAGCATTTCATCTTGCTCTAATACACTCCGCATAATACGGTCATCTGCCTGCGGCAAAAGGCAACTTCCACAGTCATAAACAGGGGCGATCTCCCCTCTTTCCGTCTCTTCATCATAGAGGAACCCCCAGTTTCCATTATGGCGGTCAAAATTGCCTAAAAGGGTATCTAAGACAAAAATATCCCAAAAACGCTTCAATAGCTCACTTGGCTCTACAAACGCTTGTTTTTCGATGGTTTCTATGATCTCATCCAGTTCTGTCCCATTGCCATTCGTGTCTGAATCCAAGATCGTATTCTTGATGGAGCAAAAATCATAGAGTCGCTTTCCTCCAACAGTAAAATCTTGGCAGGCACATACTACCTTTTCTTTTTCTCCCACACGAAAGGTACCTAGAAGCGTCTCCTGTGCAGGTACTCCCAGCAAATTAAAAATATGGCAGGCAATATATTCACTGGCACAGCCGTTGGTATAGGAAAGTTCGGTCGGTTTCTGCGCTCCAGAGGGAGGAAACTTGACCATGTATTGTATTCCATGAAATTCAATGGCGATTTTCTTACCATTCGCCCCGTTATAAGCCTTTCCAATGATCCGTTTACAGTTTGTAAAATCAATCGGTTCCTTCATGCGCTTTTCCTCGGCCACAAAAATTTCTTCCGCAGATAGTCTGCGTGTTCTGGCGTGATCGTTCCCTCGCTGATCTCCGCCATATTGATACTACCGTATAATTCTCCCCAGTAACAGTCCAGAAGAGGAGAACAGACTCGCAGAGCTTCTTTATAAGCATCTAGATCATGCTGTAAATAGTCTGGCAGCCCGTATTCATAGGAGCGCTCCCGTGCTGTGAATGTCTCTGTCATCTACCCTCACCCTTTCTCTGTGTCATTCGATATTCTATGTCTTATATTTTGATTATACCAACGAACCCCCGCCTTTACAAGCCCGCCCGTTGCAATTCTCCCCCTCCCCTTGCAATCCCCCCTGATTTCCGGTATTCTATAAGCAATATCCAAAGCAATCAAGGAGGGATGGAACCATGGCCCATGGCTCTGTGAAAATGTGCCTGCAATGCGCCACCTGCAGCATGGTCTCCTGCTGCCTGTTCCGGGCGCTGAAATTTTTATCCTGTCGGGACTCGAAGATCAAAGCCGAAGCCTGCCGCTGGCCCAAGGGCAAGACCCTGCGCCTGGAGATCCCCGGCGCCAGAGGCTTCACCGTCACCGGCACAGAAAAGGGCTTCCGCAAGCTCCCCCTGGACACCCCAGGGGACGTGACCATTCGCTTCAAGACCCCTGCCGACGCCTTCCGGGTCTTCACCGGGCAGATCGGCATCGCCCAGGCGTATGCCGAGCACCGGTTCACCCTGCGGGGCAACATGGGCCTGGCCATGCCCTTTGTCCGGTGCGTTGATCGAACAGAGGGATATTTGTTCCCGCCGTTTCTAGCCAGGCGCATCCTAAAACGATTGCCAAAAAAGGAAGTTTCCACCGCCCGCGTCTATCTGGCGGTGCTGTTAGGGAGGTAATGCAAGATGTCCTATTATGAATTTAAGCTCCCCGCTAAGATCCTCTCCGGTGAGGGCGCGTTAGAGCACGTTCCCCACGAATTGCAGACCCTGGGTGCCAGCCGCCCCCTGCTGCTCAGTGACCAGGGCTTAGCGCAGGTCGGCACCGTCAAGATCGTCCAGGCCGCCCTGCGGCAGGGCGGTCTCGTCCCCGCCGAGACCTACTGCCACATCCCGCCGGATTCCTCCATCGAGGTCGTCAACCACATCGCCCAGCTCTACCGGGATACCCAGTGCGACAGCCTCATTGCCGTGGGCGGCGGCTCCGTCATCGACACAGCCAAGGGCGTCGGCATGGTCCTGGCCCAGGCCGGGCACGACCTGTTGGATTCCGCCGGGTGCGAGGTCCTGCCCCGCGGCAAGCACGTCCCCTTTGTGGCCGTCCCCACCACCGCCGGGACAGGCAGCGAAGCGACTTTAGTCGCCGTCGTCGCCAACCCCGCCATTCAGGTCAAGATGGAGTTCCTGAGCTACCACCTGCTCCCTGACGTGGCCGTCCTGGACCCCCGCATGACCGAGACGCTCCCGCCCCGCATCACCGCCGCCACGGGCTTCGATGCCCTGGTCCACGCCATCGAAGCGGCCACCTGTCTCCAGCGCAACCCCGTCAGCGATTCCTTCGCGGAAAAGGCCATCCAGCAGATCAGCCAGAATCTGACCCGCGCCGTGGAACACGGCAAGGATCGCAAGGCCCGCATGGCCATGGCCAACGGCAGCCTCCTGGCCGGAGCCGCTTTTTCCAACTCCATGGTCGGTCTGGTCCATGCCATCGGCCACGCCCTGGGCGGTGTCTGCCACGTGGCCCACGGCGAGGCCATGACGATCCTGCTCCCCGCCGTGATGAAGTACAATCTGGAAAAATGCCACAAGCGCTACGGTGAGCTGCTCCTCTATGTCGCAGGCCCCGAGGTCTACGCCGCCACGCCGGAAGCCCAGCGGGCCCAGAAGACCATTGACACCCTGATCGCCCTGCGCCAGCATCTGGCCGACGTCACCGGCCTGCCCACCACCCTCTCCCAGACCGGCAAGGTCCAGCCCAGCGACTTTGAAGCCGTGGCCAACACCGCCCTGAACGACGGAGCCATTATCGTGAACCCCGCCGAAGCCGACTTCGACGAGATCGTCGGCATCCTCAAGGAGGTGTGGGCATGAACGCAACTGTAAACCATGACACCCACGTGGCCCACATCGAGGCCGTCGTCGCCCGCCAGCGGACCTTTTTCGAGACCGGTGCCACCCGCCCCGTGGCCGTCCGCGTGGCCGCCCTGCGCCGCCTGAAAAAAGAGATGCAGAAGCGGGAGAAGATCTTGCTGGACGCCCTGCAAGCGGACCTGAACAAATCCCATTTCGAGGGCTACATGTGCGAGCTGGGCCTGAATCTGGACGAGCTGGGCTATCTGGCCGACCACGTCCGCGCCTGGTCTCAGCCCCGCCGCAAGCCCACGCCCCTGCCCCAGTTCAAGTCCAGCAGCTACGAGCTGCCGGAGCCTTACGGCGTGGTCCTCATCATGGCGCCCTGGAACTACCCCTATCTTCTGAGCTTAGACCCCCTCTTCGGGGCCGTGGCCGCGGGCAACTGCGTCGTTCTCAAGCCCAGCGCCTACGCCCCCAACACCAGCCGGGCCATGGCCGAGCTGCTGGCCGCCGTCTTCCCCCCGGAGTGGGTGACGGTCATCGAGGGCGGCCGGGAGCAGAACGCCGCCCTGTTGGAGCAACGCTTTGACTACATCTTCTTCACCGGCAGCGTGGACGTGGGCAAGCTGGTCATGGAAAAGGCCAGCCGCCACCTGACCCCTGTCACCCTGGAGCTGGGCGGCAAAAGCCCCGTCATCGTGGACGAGACCGCCAACATCCCCCTCACCGCCCGCCGCCTGGCCTTCGGCAAGCTCCTAAACGCCGGCCAGACCTGCGTGGCCCCGGACTACTGCCTGGTCGATCGCAAGGTCCGGGACGAGCTGGTGAACGAACTCATCCAGCAGTTCAAAAAGATGCTGGGCGAAGACCCCCTGGCCAACCAGAACTTTGTCCGCATCATCAATCATAAGCACTACAAGCGCCTGCAAGGCCTCCTGGAAAACCAAGACATCCTCTACGGCGGCTGGCACCGGGATGACCCGGAGTCCGACAGCGGCTGGATCGCCCCCACCCTGGTGGCCGACACCCTGGAGGGCCTGTCCAAGCCCATGGGCGAAGAGATCTTCGGCCCCATCCTGCCCATCATTCCCTACGACGACCTGGACCAGGCCCTGCGCTTCATCAACCGCCGGGAAAAGCCCCTGGCCCTCTACCTCTTCACCCGCAGCAAGAAGACCAAGGCCAAGGTCCTGAACACCTGCTCCTTCGGCGGCGGGTGCATCAACGACACCATCATCCACCTGGCCACCCACCACATGGCCTTCGGCGGCGTCGGCAACAGCGGCATGGGCAGCTACCACGGCCGCCAGAGCTTCGAGACCTTCTCCCACAACCGCGCCATCGTGGACAAGGCCACCTGGATCGACCTCCCCATGCGCTACATGCCCTATAAGAAAATCAATGACCTCCTGATTCGGATGTTCATTCACTGATCACTGCGTCGGCAATGGCCAGCAACGCCTCGGTCTGCCCGCTGGCGCTGTCTGGCTCGTCCGCATCGGCGCAGGCCCGCAGGGAGATCTCTGTCTCCCAGTCGGCCACGGCCCCCTGCAACTGGCGGAGGAGCTTCTCCAGCGCCCCCGTCTTGTCCCCCTGGGGTCTCAGGCACTCCACCGCCCCCTCCGTGGGATAGGCGCAGTGAGTCAGCACGATCTCGTCAAACCCCAGATCTGCCAGCTCCCGGCAGACCCCGATCAAATAGGCCTCCACCCGGCGCTCCGCCGGGTCCAGCCAGCCGTACCCCGCCCCGTCCCGCCAAGGTGAGCCGCTCACCCGCCGCAGGGAGAGGGCGGGGTCGTTTTGTATGAGGAGCTGATCTCGCAGGCAGGAAATTTCCGCCACGGTGTGCAGCTCTCCCCGCTCGTTCAGCGTCCGGAGCCTCTGGTTCCGGGCCGGGTCGCCCCAGGAGGCCCCGCTCTCCACCGCCAACGGCAGGCGGGAGACATAGTTCAGGCTCCCGTCCTCGTTCTGCATGGGCAGGACCACGGTGTCGTGGCCCACCGTCAGCGCCTCTGCCTGGTCGATCTGGTCAGTGCGCAGCGTGATGGCGTTGGCCGTGCCGGCTTCTTCCGGCTGCGGCACCTCCGCCGGGGCAGAGGTCGGAAGCGCGGCGGTGTCTTCCCGCTGAAACAGCAGCGCCGGGTCCACCACGCCGAAGCAGCACAGCAGCAGAAACGCCCCCGACACCAGGCCGGAGACGCAGAGGGCCAGATAGAGGATACGGGTAATGTGGTGCATGGAGCCACCTCCTATGTAAGCCGCAGCAAAAACAGCAGCCCCAACCCCGGCAGCCCCAACAGCCCCAGGGTAATGGCGTTGAAGGCGTTGACCCCCAGGGCCAGCCCCGCCGCGATGCCGCTGTATGACCACGCCGCCAGAAACCCAAAGCCCAGCAGCGAACGAAACGCCAGCTTGATGAGCCACCCCAGGGGCCGCCGGAAGATCACAAGAAACAGCACCGCAAAAATAATGGCCGTCAGCCACGGCCCGTCGCCGGAAAACACGGACATATATCCTCCCATCCTTTCGTCTCGAAAACGCCTATGGCTCTCTCCTCTGCCGCAGCAGATAGGTGTGCTTGGCCCGCAGGGCGCTGATCTCGTAGAGGTAGTATTCCAAAAGGTCCTGGTCGGCGCACTGGTCATAGCCCGCTTGGGCGGCGGCCAGAGCGCGGCTGGTGTCGTCCAGCTGCTGCTGGAGCTGCTGGTCCGGGGTCAGGGGGTGGGGACGAGACATGGTGCGTTTCCTCCTGTGCAGTTAGTCTATGCCTAACCTGCGCCGGTATGCCGGGGATTATGCAGGCGAGCGGCGCGGGTTCGACTAAATTTCTTAAATAAGTATGAAAACTTGCAAAAACCTCTTTTAACTATTTCCAATCGTGCTATAATGAGGGCAAGAAATCGATGGCCCCGACCGTGGTGCGGAACCGGGCCGTCAAGAAGAGGTGCAATCATGAAGAAAACCCTGTCCCGCTCCCTCTCTCTCCTGCTGGCCGTCGTGTTGGCAGTGAGCCTGGCCCTGCCCGCGGCAGCGACGAACGTGGATGTTACCGGCGTCACACTGGACAAGACCTCCCTGACGTTGGCTCCCAAAGATTCCTATACACTCAAGGCCACTGTAACGCCTGATAATGCCACCAACCAAAACGTGACGTGGAAAACCAACAAGGATAAAGTCGCTACTGTTTCTTCTAAGGGCGTCGTGACTGCCGTCGGCGAAGGAACCGCATCGATCACCGTATATACCAATGACGGTAACTACTCTGCTACCTGCAACGTAACCGTTGCCAAGAGCACCGTCACTGGCCTGACCATTGACCCCGCTGGCCCTGAGACTTTGCCCGTGGGCAAGACCCGCACGCTGGTCGCCAAAGCGACCTACTCCAACGGCACCACCAGCACCGTGGATGTGACCTGGTCCCCCACCAACGCTAAGATCGCAGACGTTTCCTCTACGGGTGTTGTGACTGCCGTGGCAGAAGGTTCCTCCGAGATCATCGGTACCTATAAGTACACCGACAAGGACAACAAGTACGCTTTCATTTCCGCCACGTACAAAGTCACGGTGAGCAAGAGCGCCACCACCTCCAAGGACGATGTGCTGGCCCTCTCTGCCACCACCGTGAACACCAACGCCGGGCTGTTTGTGGAGTCCGCCGTGAAGGCCCCCGCCGTCACCGTGAAGAACGGCACCACAGACGTGACCGAGGCCTATAACATCACCTACCTCTGGACTGACGCCAGCAAGAAGGAGCTGGGAAAAGACGCTACGCTGCTTCTCCAGCCCACCACCCAAGCCGACCTGCTCCTGACCTGCACCGTCACCGCCGCCAGCAAGACCGACTCCACCCAGATCCTCACCGGCACCTGTACTTACGGCGTCAAGGTCTACCCCAGCACCAGCCTGGGCGGCGTCCACTCCGTGGCCGAGGGGGCCGTGACGCTGAACAAGCTCATGGACCTGGAGAACAAAGTCTCCGTGATCGACCAGCTCGTCAAGGGCGATGACACCGGCATGGCCCAGCCCATCGCCGGGCTGACCCATGTGGTCTTTGACACCAACACCATCACCGGCAGCGACGCGGGCACCCTCTCCGCCAAGAACGGCAGCGAGTACTACGCCAGCACCACCGCCGACGGCGACCACCTGGCCGACGTAACCTTCACCCCCCTGAAGAAGGGGACCTTTGCCATCAACTTCTTAGCCTACGGCGACAAGGTCTATTACGGCCGCCTGGAGGTCCTGGTCGATGACGCCGCCGTCACGCCCCCCACCCCCGGCGACGATGTGCGCCAGTGCGACAGCACCGGCTTCACCTTTGCCGGCTCTGACTTCTATCGGAACTCCGACACCGACCCCGTGGCCGCCGTGGTCTTCGGCAAGCCCTCCGCCGGTCACCTCCTGCGGAACCTGTCCCACGGCATCGGCACCGCCGACGACGGGGATAAGTATTACACCAACTCCGCCAGCCAGGGGGACTACCACGTCTCCACCCTGAGCTATCTCCCCGACGCAGGCTACATGGGCCAGGCCACCATCCCCGTGACCTACATCACCGCCGCCGGCATCGAGACCACGGGCGTGATCAAGATCTCCGTCAGCACAAAGACCGACTCCGCCCAGTTCAAGGACGTCACGCGCAGCAACGTGGGCACCTGGGCCGCCGACGCCGTGGACTTTGCCTATCACTTCGGCCTCGTCAGCGGCGTGAGCAAGACCGAGTTCGCCCCCAACAGTCCCATGACCCGCGCCCAGCTCGTCACCGTCCTCTACCGCGCCGCCGGCAGCCCCTCGGTCACCGTCAGCACCAACTTTGAGGATCTCGACGTCGGCTCCTACTATTACAGTGCCGTGGTCTGGGCCAACGTCAACGGTATCGTCAACGGCACGTCTGACACCACCTTCTCCCCGGACAGCCGGCTCACCCGCCAGCAGCTGGCCGCCATCCTCTATCGGTATGCCAGAGCCTTCGGCGGGGATACGTCCTACATCGGCAACCTCAGCCACTTCACCGACCGGCACCAAGTAGACTCCTATGCCACCACCCCCATGATCTGGGCCGTGAGCCACGAGATCATCTCCGGCACCAGCGACACCACCCTCTCCCCCTTGTCCACCGCAACGCGGGCCCAGGTGGTGGTCATCCTCCACCGGTACCTGACCGATTGAGTCACTTTTTCCCAGAGAAACCCGGAAAAATCCCAAAAAACAACCAAGAACCGACCAAAACCGCCGCGGACCCCGCGGCGGTTTTGCTGTGCCAGCGCTTGACAGAGAGGCGAGGCATGGCTTATGATTAGAAAATAAACAAGCAATTTACAGAACAAGGAGAACCCCATGGCAAAACGCAAACAGGAATACGGCAACGAGTCCATCTCCATGCTGGAGGGGGCCGACCGCGTCCGCAAACGGCCGGGGGTGATCTTCGGCTCCGACGGGCTGGAGGGCTGCGAGCACGCCGTGTTCGAGATCCTCTCCAACGCCATCGACGAGGCCCGCGAGGGCTTCGGCAAGGAGATCGTCGTCACCCACTTCCGGGATGGCCGCATCCAGGTCGAGGACTTCGGCCGGGGCTGCCCGGTGGACTGGAACGAAAAAGTCGGCAAGTACAACTGGGAGCTGGTCTTCTGCGAGCTGTACGCCGGCGGAAAATATGACAACAACGGCGGCGACAACTACGAATACTCCCTGGGTCTCAACGGCCTGGGCGCCTGCGCCACCCAATACACCGCCCGCTTCATGGACGTCATCGTCCGCCGGGACGGCAAACGCTATGACCTCCACTTTGAAAAGGGCCAGCTCATCGGCGAGATGAAGGTCTCCCCCGCCGACCGGAAAAAGACCGGCACCACCATCACCTGGCTGCCCGACTTAGAGGTCTTCACCCAGACCGACATCCCCGACGAGTATTTCAAAGACGTCCTGCACCGCCAGGCCGTCGTGAACGCCGGCATCACCTTCCGCTTCAAGACCCAGGCTGAGCGCGGCTTTGACGAGACGACCTACGTCTACGAAAACGGCATCGCCGACTATGTGGCCGAGCTGGCCGGAGAACACGCCCACACCCCCATCCAGTTCTGGACCGGCGAGCGGGTAGGCCGGGACCGGCCGGACAAGCCCGACTATAAAGTCAAGCTCTCCTGCGCCTTCTGCTTCTGCCCGGCGGCGCATACCATCGAGCATTACCACAACTCTTCCTGGCTGGAGCACGGCGGCGCCCCCGAAAAGGCCATGCGCTCGGCCTTCCTCTCCGCCATGGACGGGTGGCTCAAGCAAAACGGCAAATACAACAAGACCGAGGCCAAGATCACCTGGCCCGACGTCCAGGAGACCCTCATCTTCGTCTCCAACGACTTCTCCACCCAGACCTCTTACGAGAACCAGACCAAAAAGGCCGTCAACAACCGCTTCATTCAGGAGAGCATGACGGATTTTCTGCGGGAGCACCTGCAAATTTTCCTCATCGAGAACCCCCAGGCCGCCGAGGAAGCCGCCCGGCAGATCCTCGTCAGCAAGCGCAGCCGCGAGGCCGGGGAAAAGGCCCGCCTGTCCATCAAAAGCAAGAGCCTGGCCGGCAGCGTGGACATCGCCAACCGGGTGCAGAAGTTCGTGGACTGCCGCACCAAAGATGTCTCCCGCCGGGAGCTGTACATCGTGGAGGGCGACTCCGCCCTCGGCTCCGTGAAGCTGGGCCGGGACGCCGAGTTCCAGGGCATCATGCCCGTCCGCGGCAAGATCCTCAACTGCCTCAAGGCCGACTACGGCAAAATCTTCAAGAGCGAGATCATCACGGACCTGCTCAAGGTCATGGGCTGCGGCGTCGAGGTCCACGACAAGCACAACAAGGACCTCTCCCTGTTTAACCTCGACAATCTCCGCTGGAACAAGATCGTCATCTGCACCGACGCCGACGTGGACGGCTACCAGATCCGCACCCTGATTTTAACCATGCTCTGGCGGCTCACCCCCACCCTCATTCAAGAGGGCTACGTCTACATCGCCGAGTCCCCCCTCTACGAGATCGCCTCCGGCGGCAAGACCTGGTTTGCCTACTCCGAAAAGGAAAAGGCGGACATCCTCACGGAGCTGGACGGCAAGAAAGCCACCCTCCAGCGCTCCAAGGGCCTGGGCGAGAACGACCCGGAGATGATGTGGATGACCACCATGAACCCGGACTCCCGCCGCCTCATCCGCGTCATGCCCACCGAGGCCGAGGCCACCGCCCGCGTCTTCGACCTCCTCCTCGGCGAAAACGCCCAGGGCCGAAAAGAACACATCGCGGAAAACGGCTACAAATACCTCGATCTAGCAGACATTTCTTAAAAAGTACATACCCCAAGCAGGGGCCGCAGACCCCTGCGGCCCGCCCTGCCCCTGATCGAAAGGAGCCATCCCATGAAGAAACTACTGGCGACCCTGCTCACCGTGACCATGCTCGGCAGCGTCTCCGTCCCGGCCCTGGCCGCCGAGCAGCCCGCCGACACCAGCGGCAGCGCCAACACCACCTATCCCGCCGACGAAGCCAACACCCCCTATGACCAGGGCTACGACGACGGCTACAAGCTCGGCTATGAAAAAGGCGAAGCCCTCTGCAAGCAGGACATCGCCGCAGGCACCGTCACCTATTCCCCCGACTACAACTACAGCGAGGGCAGCGAGACCTATGAAGACGGCCTGACCGACGGCACCATCGACGGCATGGACGACGGCTACACCGCCACCTTCGAGTACCACTATCACATGGACTACTGGACCGCCGTGGAGCTGCTGGACAAGGGCGGCACCGTCGGCCAGATCAACGTCCTGGTCAACGAGCTTTGCCTGCACTTTGAAAACGGCCCCTGGCCCGTCCTCTTCCAGGGCACGACCATGGTCCCCGTCCGCACCGTCATGGAGGCCCTGGGGGCCAACGTGGCTTACGCCCAGACCGCAAAGACCATCACCGTCACCAAGGGCGACACCGTCGTGACCCTCACCCTGGGCAGCCCCCAGGCCACCGTGGAGAAGGACGGCAAGACGGAGACCGCCACCCTCACCAAGGCCCCCTACATCGCCCAGGCCAACGGCGTATACAGCACCATGGTCCCCGTCCGCTTCGTCAGCGAGGCCTGGGGCACCACCGTCCTGTGGGATGACGACCACCGCACCGTGGTCCTGGCCGACACCGCCGGTCTCATCGCCGAGATGGACCAGAACTTCACCGTCTTCAACCAGATTTTACAGGCCCAGCAGCAGACCTTTGCGGGCAAAAAGCTCGTCCAGACCATGCAGGCCACCGGCCAGCTGACCCTGTATGACGAAGCAGGCAAGGCCACGGATTACGCCGTCTCCGCCGAGGCCAAGACCTACTCCGACGGCAAGGCCCAGCGGATGCAGGCCACCCTGAACATGGAGTCCGCCCTGAAAGCCCTGGCAAAGTCTCACCCGGAGATCTTAGATCAGGTCCAGGTCAGCTTAGGCACGCTTCTGCGGACCGACCTCAAGCGCATCCCCGTGGACTTCCTGGTGGACGAAACCGGCGGCTGCTACTTAAGCACCCCCCTGTTCCACCTGTTCTTCCCCCAGCTCTTTGCGGAAGCCAGCTGGTTCCACGTCACGGACCTGGACCCCACCGTTCTCTCCCTGGCCCAGAAGGGCGGCAGCATCGGCGAGATCCTCTCCCAGAGCGTTGCCAGCGTCAGCCCCTTTGACTATTACGACACGTTAGCACAGTCCGCCAAGGCCATGAGCGCCCTCTTCCGGGACGACCTGGCCCAGAAGGGCGGCAATACCTACACCTGGAAGCTCAACAACGCCGTCCTCAATGGTCTGCTGGGCGTCACCGACGACAACGGCATCACCGACGGTGCGTTGGAGGACACAATGGTCCTCGACGGTACCATCTCCGTAGACACCAAGGGAAATGCCTCCATCCAGCTCTCGATGGACCTCAAGACCGGCACCGAACCCCAGGAGCGCATCGGCCTGCGCTTCCGCCTGACCCAGAGCACCTCTACCACCAGCACCCTGCCCTCCCTGACCCTGCCGGAGGGGGCAGATGTGCAGGAGTTTATGGGCGTTGGCTCTGTTCTCTGAGCCGCAGCAAACGTATCCCCTCGATCGGCAGGAAAAGAAAGGAAGTCTGATCTATGGATAACAGACAAGGCAGAAAAACCGGCTGGACCATCATTGGCTGCGGCTGCGTGTTCATCATCCTCTCCAAGCTCTGGATCGGCCTGCTCATGGCCGCCCTGGGCATCCTCCTCATCTGCATTGCCGGGCGCTGCCCCCACTGCGGCAAGATCTTGCTGCTGGTGTCCCCCAACGCCACGCAATGCCCCAAATGCCACAAGCCGCTGCAATGACGGCTCCCACTGACACACAGCGCAACCACCGGCGGGCCGCATCGGTCCGCCGGTCGCCTGTCACGGCACCACCGTTCCCCCGCAGGGACGTAAGGAGGTAATCACAGGTTATGGCAAGAAAAAAATCCCCTGACCAAACGAAAAAACGAACCAACCCTGAGGGCGTCATGGGCCTGCACGCCGAGGTGGTGGAGCAGCCCATCACCGACACCTTAGAGATCAACTATATGCCCTACGCCATGAGCGTCATCATCTCCCGCGCCATTCCGGAGATCGACGGCTTCAAGCCCTCCCATCGGAAGCTGCTGTACACCATGTACCAGATGAAGCTGCTCAGCGCAGGCCGCACCAAGTCCGCCAACGTCGTCGGCGCGACCATGAAGCTCAACCCCCACGGCGACGGGGCCATTTACGAGACCATGGTCCGCCTCTCCAGGGGCTACGGTGCCCTGCTCCACCCCCCGGTGGACTCCAAGGGCAACTTCGGCAAGGTCTACTCCCGCGACATGGCCTACGCCGCCTCCCGTTACACGGAGGTAAAGCTCGATGGCATCTGCGAAGAGCTGTTTCGAGACATCGACAAAAACGTGGTGGATTTCGTCCCCAACTACGACGGCACCCTCACCGAGCCGGTCCTGCTGCCCACCACCTTCCCCAATATCCTGGTCTCCGCCAACATGGGCATCGCCGTGGGCATGGCCTCGAACCTCTGCGGGTTTAACCTGGCCGAGGTCTGCCAGGCCACCATCGCCCGCATCAAGGACCCCCAGGCCGATCTCCTGGAGACCATGAAAGCCCCCGATTTCCCCACCGGCGGCCAGCTCCTCTATGACCGGAAAGAGCTGGAGAGCATCTACCGCACCGGCCGCGGGTCCTTCAAGGTCCGGGCCAAGTGGCGGTATCTCAAGGCCGAAAATCTCATCGAGATCTACGAGATCCCCTACACCACCACCGCCGAGGCCATCCTGGACAAGGTCGCCGAGCTCATCAAGTCCGGCAAGGTCCGGGAGGTCGCCGACATGCGCGACGAGACGGACCTGTCCGGCCTGAAGCTGGCCATCGACCTCAAGCGCGGCACCGACCCGGACAAGCTCATGCAGAAGCTGTTCCGCGCCACCCCCTTGCAGGATTCCTTCGCCTGCAACTTCAACATCCTGGTGGATGGGATGCCCAAGGTCATGGGCGTGGGCGAGATCCTGGACCGCTGGACGGAATGGCGCTCCGGCTGTGTCCGCCGCGCAGCCCAGCACACCTTAGAGCAGAAGCAGGACAAGCTCCACCTGCTGAAAGGCTTGGGTGCCATCCTGCTGGACATCGACAAGGCCATCGCCATCATCCGAAATACCGAACAGGACAACCTGGTCGTGCCCAACCTGATGGAGGGCTTCGGCCTGGATAAAATTCAGGCCGAATACGTTGCTGACCTGCGCCTGCGGAACATCAACAAGGAATATATTTTAAAGCGCACCGCCGAAACGGAGCAGCTGGAGAAGGACATTGCCGACTTAACGGACCTCATCGCCAAGCCCGCCCGCATCCGCCGGGAGATCGTGAGGCAGCTTCAGGCCGTGGCGAAAAAATACGGCGAGGACCGCCGCACCGAGATCGTCCTGCTGGAGCAGCTGGCGGAGGAGGCCCCGGAGACGGAGAAGATCCCCGCGACCCCTGTCCACCTTTTCCTCTCCAAGGAGGGTTATTTCAAAAAAATCTCCCCCCAGTCCCTCCGCATGTCCGGGGAGCAGAAGTACAAGGAGGGCGACGGCCCCGCCTTCCACTGGGAGACCACCACGGCCGCCGAGCTGCTCTTCTTCACCAACCGGCAGCAGTGCTACAAGGCCTTCGCCTACACCTTTGATGACAGCAAGGCCAGCGTCCTGGGCGACTATCTCCCCGCCAAGCTGGAGATGGACGAGGGTGAGACCATCCTCTGGGCGGGTCTGGCCGGGGATTACACCGGCACCTTGCTCTTCTTCTTTGAAAACGGCAAAGTGGCCCGCGTGCCCCTGTCGGCCTACCAGACCGTGACCCGCCGAAAAAAGCTCACCGGGGCCTACTCCGACAAGAGCCCCTTGAAAGACGTGCTCTTCCTGCCAGAGGGCACCGAGGAGGAGGTCGTGCTCTACTCGACGGAGGGCCGCGCCCTGCTCTTCCAGACCGACGGCATCCCGGTCAAGACCACCCGCTCCACCCAGGGCGTGCAGGTGATGACCCTGAAAAAGTCGTATAAGGCCGAGCACGCCCTGCCCCTGGCCCAGACCAAGATCGTGAACCGATCCCGCTACCGCGCCCGCAGTCTCCCCGCCGCCGGGGCCTTGGTGAAGGCCGAGGACCAGGGGGACACGCAGATGAGCCTGCTATGAGACGGCAGAAAACACGCCCCCTGGCCCTGCTGCTGTCCCTGGGCCTGGTCCTGGGCCTAGCGGGCTGTGGGTCTATGTTAGAGCGGAGCTACGCCTCCGTGACCCCCCACACCCAGTTCTCTGACGAATCCGACAGCGGCTCCGTCCTCCGGGCGGAGACCTACCAGGGCCTGGTCAGCGCCCTGCTGCATCTCGTCGAGCAGGGCGCGGAGAAGGGCGAGCTGCGGCTCTACCAATACAGCAGCGTCACCGGGGCCGCCGCCAGCGACGTGGATCAGGCCTGCTTGGAAGTCACCCAGGAGGACCCCTTAGGGGCCTACGCTGTGGACTACATTAAGTACGACGTGGAGCAGACGGTCTCCTACTATCAGATCAACGTAAAGCTGGCCTACAACATCGACCCCAAGGAGCTGAAAGACGTCATCTCCGTCACCGGCAGCACCGCCGTCCGGCAGGAGCTGGAGGAGCTGCTCCCGGACCAGCCCCAAAAGGTCGTCTTCCGCATCGGCTACTTCTCGGCAGAAGACAGCGCCGCCACCCTCCGCCAAGCCGTCCAGGACGCCTATGACAACCAATCCAGCCCCCTTCCGGCCCTGGAAAACATCAACGTCACCCTCTATCCTGACCACGGCCAGCAGCGGGTGGCCGCCATCACCCTGACCTGGCAGACGCAGGACCGGCAGACCGTGGAAAATATTTTGGGAAATTTGAAAAAATAGCTTGACTTTCCAGCGAGGGTATGATAGTATACTCCTTGCTGATGCGAGTGTAGCTCATCTGGTAGAGCGCCACCTTGCCAAGGTGGAGGTAGCGAGTTCGAGCCTCGTCACTCGCTCCATCCAAAAGAAGTCATCCAATCGGATGACTTCTTTTTTATGCCTTATAAAACGATTGAAGCAGGTCATGATACATGATATATTAAAAAGAAAGACGAGCCTTTCGATCCAACACAGAGGAGGAAATGCAGATGTACTTTGAGCGAGTTGTGATCCAAAATTTCAAAGCGATCCAAACGATGGAGCTGACCTTCACGCCAGGCGTCAACCTGCTCATCGGTGACAACGGCGTTGGAAAAACCTCTGTACTGGAGGCCCTGACCGTTGCTCTGGGTGGATATTTGAATGGCATTACAGGCGTCACAGCAAAAGGGATCCAGCAAACTGACGTTCGGATCGAGCAGACACCCATTGCGGACGCTTCCATGGGGCTTCGTTATATTACCCCTGCGGACATTGAAAGCCAGGTTCGTATCGGAGAACAGGAATATCTTTGGCACCGCTGCCGCCAAGATGAATCCGGCAACTCCAGAACCAAAACCATCGGCAAGGAATTTGTAAACTATACAAAAACTATCTCTAACGACAGCCAAGCCCAGCTCCCTCTTCTAAGCTATCTCAGTACCGGCCGCGTCTTTGCCTCCAAACGGGAAGACTCCGGCTCTGCCCAAAAGAAAAAGCTGAATGACCGGCGGCGCGGCTATGTCGGCTGTCTGGACAATGCGCTGGATATTAAGGCCATCAAGCACTGGTGCCTGGAAATGGAACTGACCTCCTTCCAACTTGGCAAGCCAATCCACGAATATGAGCTGTTTAAGGAAACCGTCTCGTCTGTTATGCAAAAAATGAATGGATTGGAGCAAGCTCCACAAATATTTTACTCTCGCGTGTTTGATGACGTCGTTTACGCCGAAAACGGAACCAGTCTGCCCATCACCTATCTAAGTGCGGGTTACCAGTCCCTCTTGTGGATCATTATGAACTTAGCCTATCGCGCAACCCTTTTGAATCCTGAATACAAAAGTTTAGCAGAGACCCGCGGCATCGTCTTGATCGATGAATTAGACATGCACCTGCATCCCCGTTGGCAGTGGAACGCACTGGCTGTGTTACAGTCCGTTTTTCCGGAGCTTCAGTTTATCATTGCAACCCACTCCCCTATTTTAATCTCCTCCTGTAAAAACGGAAGTCTTATTAAAATAGAAGATGCTCAAAATGTAGAATATCTTCCCTCTGCCTATGCCTATTCCATCGGGGATGTGTTGGAATTTCGGCAGACCAGCACAGCGATCCCCGCAGAGATCAAGGCTCTTTCCCGCCAATTTGAAACGGCTCTGGATGACGGGGATTATGAAGAGGCCCAGGCGATCTATCAAACCATGCTGGAGCAATATGGCCCGGAAAACAGCGAGGTCAAAAGCGCACAGTTTGAACTAGAGCTTGGGGCAGATGAGGAATGATCCATGCTGTATATCAAGAAAAAAGAAGCGCCTCGGTCCATGCGGGCCAAGGTTGCAGAAATCAAGAGTTCTCCTGCTTGGAAACACATCCAATTAGAAGATACCAAGGCACTTCGTCAGCAGTTTGATCTCCTGCCCAAGCAAGACATCCGGCGCTTACATAAAAAGGGTTCTTGTACCCCAAAACAGGTCCAGAACGAAATGGAACGTCTGCTTTCTGAATCCCCGCGAAAACCATTTGTTGGCGTTACTGTTTACTATCTGCGGCGGAAATATCGACAGCTGATCCATCAAAATCATACCGGCTGATCCGCTCCACCGGCACCCCCACCAGCAGCATCACACCCGCCCAGGCCAGGACTAGCTCCGGCTCCACCCCCGCAAAGCCCCGCAGGGGTGTCTCCTGAGGCTCCAGACTCCGTCCGGCCAGGGTGACCACCTCCCGCTGGAGCGCCAGGCACAGGCCGTCCTGGCCCAGGCTGGAGAGGGTCAGGGAGTCCCTGGGCGTCAGGCCGTAGCTCACCACCCACCCGGCTTCCAAGTCCCCGGCCAGCGGCCCCAAGCGCCC
>OLPY01001040.1_pt1 | contig 20895 bp, 10 predicted proteins | sample 1672481 | NCBI WGS metagenome assembly OLPY01 (sample SAMEA3136691, study PRJEB25190) | human gut metagenome | biome: human gut; feature: human-associated habitat; material: faeces | place: Austria | collected 2013 | reverse complement strand
GGGCTTGCGGCGCACGCAGGAACAGCGCCCACCCGGCGCAGAAAGCGGCTGCCGCGGGCCACACCCACAACGGCACCGCAATGCCAAACCCGGTGGAAAGCACCAGCAGCAAACCAAAGGTGAGCGCCAGCAGCAGCGCGGCATCTGCCGCCAGCCACAACGCGGGGTGCGCTGCGGGGCGCTGGGTGCTCACCAGCACACGGTCCACAAACTTCAGCCCACTGCCGGGGTCGGCAGCGCCGCGCCGGCTCAGGGCAGTACGTTCTTTTTTGCGCTTGGGCGGGTTTTTGCGGTGCTTCGCCGCCTGTTGGGGAAAATCCCCCCATTCCTCCGCTCCGTCCAGGTCCCCACCGGGGGTCAGGGCAGCGCGCAGGGCGGTCAGCGGTTCGCGCACCATCAGGCGGTCCAGCTTGGCGCTCAACTTCCAGTGTACCTGCTTGATGGTATCCCCGTCCCGGTACTCCCGCAGCTCATAGCTGCCGCCCAGGGCGGCGCGGGTGTCGGCTTCGTCGCCGTCCTCATCGGGGGCGGTTTCCGCTTTGGCTTTGCCAGCCGCGGCAGCGGGCAGCACACAGATGCTCTGGCTTTGCACGGCAGCCGGGCATGCCGCGGTGAACACCCCCAGGTGATCCCGCAGGGTGATGCCCCGCACCGCAATGCTCCACACGCCGCTTTTGCCTGCGTTTAGGGTAATGCGCTGTTCGGCGCTCTCCTTGCCGCCCAGCATGGCGGCGCAGCGCAGGGCGATCTGCCCGCCGCCCCATTCATCGGCGGCGTTCAGCAGCACCACAAGCGCAGGGATGGGCAACCGGCTGCGGTTGCGCAGCCGAACCGTCAGGGCAAAATCTTCGCCCTGTATCACGGGTTTGTCCGGCACCAGCAGCTCTGCCGTTACCTGCCTGCGCAGATAGGCGGCGTCCAGCCGCAGCAGCACCAGAAGCACCAGCGCAAACGCTAACAGGAACACCGCCAGCGGTGCCTGGGTGATGAGCGCCGCGGCCAGCAGCACCAAAAGCACCAGCGCCCGGCCCAGCTTACCTGCCATGGCGGTCAGCCTTTTCGGGGCGGGGGCGCGGCACGGTGCGCAGCAGGTCCTGCATTACGCTGTCCACCGTTTCGCCGCCTGCGCGGGCCTGGTCGTTCAGCACCAGGCGGTGGCGGGCAACCGCATCAAACACAGCGGTCACATCCTGCGGGGCAACAAAATCCCGCCCCGCCAGATACGCCGCCGCGCGCGTCATGCTGGTCAGCGCCAGGGTGGCACGGGGGCTTAACCCCACGGCCAGGCGCGGGTCCTTGCGGCTGGCCTGGGCCAGCGCCACAATGTAGCGGTACATCAGCTCATGCACAAATACCGTGCTGACCTCCTGCTGCATGGCAAGCAGATCCGCCTGACCGGCAACGGGGCGCACACGGTCCAGCAGGCGGCCTTTGCTCTGCCCGGCCAAAATTGCCAGCTCCGCTTCCTCATCGGGGTAGCCCATTACGGCGCAGACCATGAAACGGTCCAGCTGAGACTGCGGCAGCATCTGCGTGCCGGCGGCGCCGATGGGGTTCTGGGTTGCAATTACGGTAAAGGGTGCGGGCACCGGGCGGGTAACGCCGTCCACCGTCACCGTGCCTTCTTCCATCACTTCCAACAAAGCCGACTGCGTGCGGGAGGAGGTACGGTTGATCTCATCGCCCAAAAACAGGTTGCACATCACCGCACCGGCGTGGTACACAAACTTGCCGGTCTCTTTCTGGTAAACGGAAAATCCCACCAAATCGGACGGCAGAACATCCGGCGTAAACTGCACGCGGCTTTCTTTCAGGTCCAGCGCGCGGGCAAAGGCCAGCGCCAGCGTGGTTTTGCCCACGCCGGGAATATCCTCAATCAGCACATGGCCGCCCGCCAGCATGGCCATCCAGATGGTGTTTACCGTTTGCTGTTTGCCCTGCACGGCCTTGTTTACTTCGGCCGTAACGGCGGCGGCCTGCTGTGTGTACTGCATGGTTAATCCTCCCGGTGTTTTTTCCATATCACCATAATGCCAACGGCGGCGGCAATAACCACCAGCCCGGCCCACAGTGCGTTGTTTTCCAGCCAGATCATGGTATTGGAGATCGCGCTCCCCTCGGATTCCGCGCTGCCCTCCCCCGGCAATGGGGTCAGGGCCTGGGGGGCCACTTCGGCAATGGAGCTGCCGCCGGCATCCTCCACGGTCACCTGGCGCGGCGTTTCGTCCCAGGTAGCGGCGCTTTCCTGCAAATCCTCCTCTTTGGTGGTGTCCGCAGCGGCGGTGTCGTGCTCCGCAATTACCAGGTAGCGCTGGCTGTTGCGGGTGTAGGGGTGGCAGGTGGAAAGGGTCAGCAGGTCCCGCCCCGGCTGGATCAGCACGGCGTTGATATCGCTGGGGTCAATAATTTTCAGCTCGCTCACGCGGTAAATCAGCGTTTCCCACGGGGTGGTCAGCTGGATCTTGTCCCCCACCTGGATCTGCTGCACGTTGCGCAGCATTTCCGCGCCATAATAGCCGCGGTGGGCGGCAATCACGGTGTTGGTGTTTTCGCCGCCCAGCGGCATCGAGGTCTGGCCCAGCAGCGCCGCGCCTTTGGCCAGGTTTTCGCGGCTGGCGCCCAGGTAAACGGGCAGCTCCAGGTTCAGGCGCGGGATCCACAGCACAGCCAGCACATCATCGTCATAGCCATAGGCAGCAAGGTCCAGCGGGGCTTCCTCGTAGGCGAACGGGTCAGTCAGGCCGCTTTGGCCCCCGGCGTAAATTTCCGCGTTATAGTCCTGCATCGCGGCGTACAGTTCAGGGTAGGCGCGTTCCGGCTCCGGGGGTTCGGCTGTGGTTTCCTCCGCCGCGGGGGCGGTGGGCTGGGCTTCGGCGCGGGCCGCAAACTGCGCAGCGGTTTTGGCGTTGCGGGTGCTGGTCCACCACTGGGCAGCGGTGGGCTGTATCAACAGCGCCAGCCCCAGCAAAATGGCCAGCCAGGCCAGAATTTTAGCAATCAGCCGTCCCATTTAGTCATCCTCCTCGCGCTTTTTGCAGCGGTGCAGCAGCAAAAGCAGCAGCAGCGCTTCGCCGCCGATCACAATGCTGCCCGTTACCGCGATCCACGGCCAGGCATCCACCACGCGCTTGACCACCGTTCCGGTGCGCAGCGCCTGATACTGCACGGCCTGCGGGGTGTTGGTTTCTTCCTCTCCATTATAAGGGATGCGGGTGCCGCGCACAAGCATGCGGTGGGTGTTGATGGCATACGGCGTGCAGGTAACAAGGGTGCAGTAATCCTGCCCCGCGGTGATTTCCAGATCCTCGGTGTGCTCCGGTTCCACCACTTTGATTTGATCCACCTGGTACGCCAGCGTTTCATCCAGAATATGCAGGTAGAAACAGTCGCCCTCTTCCAGCTTGTCCAGGTCGGTGAACAGCACGGCTTCGGGCAGGCCGCGGTGGCCGGTCAGCACGCTGTGGGTGCTTTCGCCGCCAAGGGGGTAGCTGGAGCCTTCCAGATGGCCAACGCCCCTTTGCAGCACATCATCGCTGGTGCCTTCGTAAATGGGCAGGTTGACGTCAATTTTCGGGATGGTGATATACCCCAGGCTTTCGCCCACATCCACAAGGTCCACATAGCTGGTGCCGGTATCCTCCGCTTCGCCTGCGGCATCGCGCTCCACGGCGTTGTCCAGCTGCTGGTTATAGCGGCGGGCGGCCTCCTTGGCGGCGTCCAGTTTTTCGGTATCCATGCTTTTTACGGTATCATCGTAATTTTGGATCGCTTCGCTGGCGTGGCGCTGCGCCACCGCGTTGCTGATAACCGGGTACGATGCCACCCCAATGCCGGACAGGATCATCAAGGCCGCAAAGCCGACTTTTAGTTTTGTTGTGGTATCCATAGCGTCACCGCGAACCTTTCCGTGAGAGGGTTGAAGTTGGGAGCTGATGCAATTAGAAATTAGGAATTGGAAGTAGGCAAAAGAATAAAGAATAAAGAATAATGAATAATTGTGGTGGACCGCGCCGCATTGCGCCGCTCAGGAGATATTGGGTTGGGGGTGGTTTTTAGGGTAGTGAATAACAATAAAATAATCTGTAGGGCCTTACGGCGTTGCACACCACAAAATTGTAATAAACCTCGCCCTGCATGTAGGGGGCGGCGTCCCCGCCGCCCCGTTTGACGGGCCTAATAATTGCCGCCCATCCACCCCGCGCCGCAAACGTTGCAAATCATTTGTAGGGGCCGATGCTCGCCATCGGCCCGTTTAACGGGCCTTGCCCTATTTATTTTTAGGCTCTGCACGGGGAACCACCCCTCAGTCACCTTCGGTGACAGCGCAAACAGCGCCCCGTCCCCTCTGTCGCTTCGCGACATCTCCCCGCCCCGCGGGGAGTCACCCCTCAAGGGGCGCCAATATCTCCACCTTATGTTTGCGGTGGCTCCCCTAGAGGGGAGCTGTCACCGAAGGTGACTGAGGGGTGGTTCCCCGCCGCAAACCTAACCCGTAGGGTGGTTCCCCACGCAGAACCTAAAAATCAACCGAACAACGGCCATGTACACCCAAAAAAATTTATTCCCCAATAACCCACCATAGGGGGAGGGCCAAACCCGGCCCTCCCCCTGTGTATGATGGATTATCCCTCTATACCCTATTGGTGAATTGTAACATTGTTTTGCCTTGCGGCGGGCGCATCAGGCGCGGTTCTTCTTTTTCAGGCTCAGCAGCACGCCAACACCGGCCACAACCAGCAGCACACCAATGCCGCTGAACAGCAGGGTGCCGAAACCACCGGTGGTGGGCAGCTTGAAGCCCTTGCGGTTGATGATGGTATTAGTAACGGCACCAAGCGTTTTATTAGTGACGTTGCCAAACTCATTTTTACGGTTCACCGTAACGTCATGCTTCGTTAGAATACCGTTCTCATACTTTTTGGATTCAGTCCATGTTTCTTCATACTGAACATTCAGTTCAACCTTAACGGGTTCGCTCAACAGGTTGTATCCCTCTTTGGTTTCAGTTTCAACCAGGTAGTAGGTACCATTGGAAAGCCCAGATACCGACACCTTACCATTTTTATCTGTCACCAGTTCATCTTTTATAAGTTCGAGTTTAAGATTAGCGTCCTCGCCTTTCAGTCCAATCTCACTACCCGTTACGCCACCATCAGTGGCCACTTTATATAGCTTAAACTTCACTCCCTGCAATTTTTCAGGTTCTCCATCTTTACCCAGCTGATCACTGATTTTTACAATGTCGATTTCGAAAGTGTAAACAATCGTCTCGTCATGGATTTCTTCTTTCGAATCTTCATCCGGCTGGCCATTTTCGTTAATTTTGTTAGTATAAATCAGTTTTGCAGTGTTCGTGTTTCCATCAATAGTCGTTACAGCCTTATCGCTCAGTTTTGCATTATAAGTAATGGTCAGCGTTTTTCCTGCATACGCAGCCATTTCTGCTGTCTTGAACTTGATAGTAAAGCCCTTACTACCCGTTGCTTCATCTTTGGTACCCGGTACAACAGTATAGTGCGTATCTTTTGTCAGAGTTTCCTCACCACACTTAACCACAATACTATCAGCATCATCAATCAAGTGCTCGGGGGTATCTTCAACATCAAACTGTGCAAGCTTCGTGATATTAGAAGGAACCGTTACACTAATCTTATAAGATACAGTATCCCCAACATTATAATCTGTACCTTCGACCCAACTGTCATTAGTACGTTTCTTAACTTGCTTGTCCAGATCGGGTTTATAGTTGTAAATCGTAATTGTTGCGGTCTCTTTATTGATAACGTAATCTTTTGTATTCGTAGTTGTGTCTGTACTTTCCGGAAGTTTCAGATAACCGTCTTGGTCAATTTCAAATTCATAGGTTTCATTAAGATCGAGGATATACTTAGAGTCGGCATTCGAAGTCTCAATAAAGCGGTATTTACCTTTGTTCAAATCATTTACTGTAAATTTGCCATCTTGTCCAGTGGTAATTGTCGTCTTATCTTCCCATGCTCCTGTTGTATCATTATACCACTGAAGTTTGAAACCAACATTTTCCAAAGCTGCGGCATTGCTATCACTACTGTCACCAACAGCACCTTTCTTTACGATGGTCACACTACCTTTTTTGGTGCTGTTCTTCGGGTAAACAACAACGTCATACTGCCACTCCGTATTTGCAGTTTTACCATTGTCATCTGCAATACGGGTCATAGGAATAGAAATGAGAAATGGTGCAACAGCAGCCGTAACAGATACCGGTTTCGTTGTCTCCATCACAACATAAAGACCAACATCAAGATCTTCGAATTTTGCTACACCTTTTTTACCATCAACAGTCGCCGTTTTCACTTCTGCCCGATATGGCGGCACATCATTATCATTCTTAACAACTTTCTGTTTACCTGTAGTAGCATCGGTAGTCAAGTAGGTATCGACAGTAACCGTACCCGATTTACTGCCACTCTTATAATAGTCAACCAGATCATCCGCATTCATGACCTGATAAATCGTAAAGCCTACCCCGTCTACAGCTTCAGCTTCAGCGGGAACCGTTTGTCCTTCGTTTGCTGTCGGAGAATTTGTCTTCTCGTCACTAGTATCTTCCATCAAGTACTTGTAAATAGTAAGTGTACCCTTTCTGCCAGTGTCAATCGCTGTCACAGGTGTAGTTCCAGATGTATCTGCACCTGTTACATCCTCTGCCATTGCTGGCATGGCGCACAGGCTGAGGGCCAGAGCGGCGCTCAACAGGCCTGTGAGAAAACGTTTTGCTTTTTTCATTTCAGTACCTCTTCTCTTAAAAAAATCATCATCGGATGGGCGGCGGGGCCGCCCGGCTTAAGGGTTCTGCATCAGCACGGCGTGCAGTGCGGGGCGCTGCAGCGGGGAAACGCTGCCGCGCCGCCCGCACTGTGCCGTGAAGAAAAAAGGAGGAAAAACTGGGCCGCTTGCCCACTTGGCTTAAGGTGCATCTGAAACCAAAGGAAATAACGGATATTTCGCAGCCACAAGCAGGATGTAAGGCAAAGAGCCGCCGGAATCCTTTCCGGATCCCAAGGCTTCTTAACACAAAATCCGGCTGTGCTTATAGAAACAGGCGATATTTTCCGCTTTTCAGTTACACACCCCGGCTTATGGCTGCGCCCTGCCGTAAACGGACGCGCACTGGCGGGCTGTACCCTGGGGGTTGCTGGGTTTCCGGGGGATGGTTAATGTCGCCGGCCCCCTTTCCTGTTGTAGCGGAATGTGAATATCAACAGCCCTGCCACCGCCAGCGGCATGCCGATCAGCAGCCACAGGCTTGGCGCGTCTGCACCCGTGTGGGGCAGCTCAGGCGTTTTACGGTTCAGAACGGTAAGGGTAACTGTGTAGCCGCTGGCTGCATCGCCCGTTGCGTTTTTGGCGGTGCCATCGTCTATCTTGTACTTGCCGTCTTGGGTAAATTCGATATCAATCGACTTGGACAACAGGTTGTACCCCGGGTGTGCTTTGGTTTCCGTCAGGCGGTATCTGCCGGGTTTCAGATCCTTGAACGGGTTATTTGTAATCTTGCCGTAGTCTCCGGTTGTACCGGTCAAATAATGTAGGTTGTCGTTGTTGTCGAATTTATAGGAAGCATCTACTTCCCACTGCGTTCCTCCAGTTGTTCCGGCTTTCAGCTTTTCCAGCTTGAACTCAACACCATCTAGTAGGTTTTTCTCGTTATTGGCGTCCTGCTTGATGATATCCAGTACAAACTTCGGGTTCTGCAGCTTGTTGGTCAGCACAATCGTGCCGCTGTCGCCGGTGATGGTTCCACCATTGACTGTGGCTGTGGTTTGCTTTGTGCTATCTCCTTCGCTGATTTTTGCTTCCGCTTCAGCCGTTACAACATACGTATTGCCTTTAATCGTAATGGTTTCGTTCGGCTTTACCTCGGCAAAGTTGCCTTCATCGTCCACCGTACCTTCCACAATGCGGTACTGGTAGTTCGTATGATTCTGATCCGCAACGTCAAACTTGTCCAGGTTCGCAAAGGGATAGTCCCAGCCATTGCTGTTCGGGGTTACCTTTACATATTTCGGGCTGTTTGCGTCCGGATACTTCACCGGCTTCCAAGTTTCGCTTTCCGTCTTGCGGCGTTGGAGCTGGATATAAATTTTATCCGGCAGGCCATCTTCCAACAGGTCACCATTTGCGTTCTTCCACGTCTTGGTAAAGTCGATGTTGATCAATTCATGCTTCGTGTTCGTGAATGTCGCGGTAACATTCGTTCCACTTCCACTGATTGACCCCTGCACATAGGTATTAGCAACTACCTGTGTGTCAACGCCGCCTGTTACGCTCACGCCTTGCAGGTGCGATCCGTCAGTCGGCGTTACCTCTTCAATACGGAAGCGTGTTCCGATGGGGATTCCTTCAATCACGTATTCGTGTTTCTCGGTGCTCATGTCGATGGTAACTTGTTTTTTGATGGTTTCCTGCTCCAGACCTTCGTCGCCGACATTGGTGAACGTTACATTAAAGGTATATTTGCCTTTAATCAAATCTTCTTCATCACTTGCCGCAGCTTTTTTGATTACCAGTTTTCCGGTTTTCACCTTATTAACAAACTGTACTTTCAGCTTTGTCAACGAAGATGCGTTTTCGTCCGGGTCCTTATAAGAGCGGAACACAATGGTATTTGCATCTGGCTTTTTGTCTTTCGTGTAGCCATCATTTGCAATATCCGGTGTAGGATTATAGACTTCCGTTCGCCCATCATCGGGGCCCGGCTGGCTTTCTGTTGCGGCTTGTCCATTCAGGTTTTTCGTATCACCTTTAACGGTATTGCCCGATCCATAGCTTTGAACCGCTTCGTCATTTTCAAAAACCGTCCAGGTTGTATCATACAGGTTCGGGCTTAGGGTTTCTTTGAGCGAAATGTAACTGCCGCGGCGGAACTGGTCACTAAAGGTAACGGTTTCACCGTTTTGCAGCATAAACTGGCCGTTTTCATCCACAACCTGCGTATCGTTGTTTTTGGTGGTTGTGAACTGTGCGCCTGCGGCATTTTTCAGGCCTTTGGCATCAATGGAACCATAAACGGGGATATCTTCCTGCTTGGTGGTAAAGCCTGTTTTGGTTGTAGCTTTGGCCTGGGCCGAGAATACAAAGTCCTTGAAGTAAATGTGCCGTGGGTAGTTATCGCCCACACGGATCATTGTTACTTGCTTTGGGTTAAAGCCTTCCACCGCATTCAGCTTGTACAAGTCCAGCTTTACGGTTATCCACTTATCATTTGCCAGCGTTACCGTGCCGTATGTAGTACCGTTCAGGCACGTTTTGTCCAGGCAGCCTTTCTGCTTTCCGTTATTGTCCAGCAGTTCCAGATACAAGTTGCCAAGCGACAATTCGCCCTGGCCGCTTTCCGACTTTGCGTAAATATCGAACGTCAGGTATCGCATCTGGCTGATATCTATCGCATGATTCAATGTCAGTATGCCGTACCGTTCACTTCGACACCTGCTGGGTGGATTGGTATCTTGGTATTTCGCGTACCAGTGCAATGCTTCTGCACCATCCAGCTCTGTGGTCAGTTTAAAAATATTTCCCGTGCTATTTTCGGTTGCTGGTTTACAGCTCGCATAGTCGCTGTTATTCAACTTAATCAGTTTCACATCCGAACCAATGGTAGCGTCATGTTCAGGCTGGCGATAGTGCGTTGCCTGGTTTTGGATGTTGAATGCAAACAGATCCGGAGTATCGAAGCAGCTCTTGAACCAATCATTGACATCTGTTGTATCAACGATTTTTTGAACCTGCAGCTCGTTATTATCCGGGAAGTTGAACGCCACCGCCATGTTGGATTCCCACATACCACGTTCCATGTAGTACATGGTAAGGGTGTGCTGGCCGGTGGAAAGATTGGGGATATCAACCGTATTGGAATAGTAATAATTTGTCGGATTATATTTTTCTCCCTTCAAATCATTACCAGTATATACAATCGTTTTCTTTTCCGTTGTATCCCCAGCACCATATTCCTTCTTAGTAACATTGTTATATTTTACCTTACTGACATAAGCGGTAACTTTATTTTTATTGGTTCCTCTCTGGTCAAAATCAATAATACCTGCCGCTTTGCCATGGGCACCGCCAATGTCAAGTACCAACTGGCCATCAATAAATACCCAAACATCATCGTCACCAGAGAAATAGAACTTGATTGACTGCTCCTTATTATTTTTATCAAGAACCGTTCCATCCTCTGTTAGTGTAAACGGAATTTTAAGTTTAGCTCCATAGCCATAATTGTATCGGCGAACATCTACACTAGATACTGTTTCGTTGAATGGGAAAAAGCCATGACCATTTGGCGTATCATTACTTTGGCTGTCCTTATTTTTAGAATTATCAGAAAGAGTATCTACTGTTGATCCATCGCCATTTCCATTGCCCAGGTAATACGCTCCGGTAGTATTATCCTTACGCAAGTATAGTGAAGTTTTTGCAGCATCATACCACCAGTAATTAACCCCGGGTTCGTCTTTAAATATCTGCTTTTGGGTAAACGGAAATTCAACATTTTTGTAAACCTGACCAAGTTTGGTATTTTTGCTGTTTTCTCCATTTAAGAAAGCTTCATTAAAGTGCGGTTCAACCAACCCTGTTCCATCTGTCCCATTGGATTCCCGCATCAACAAATTGCCATTACTGTCAAGTTTATTGCCAACAATGCCTAAAAAAGCAAACTCATATTTTCCGCTTCCACTATCTTCATCAATTTCGGAGTTGTTCGCAGCCATAAAGGATTTATACTTACTTTCATTCTTTCCCCTTTCTGACCAACCAAATAGGCCTAAACCCTCGGCTACACCGCTAAAATGATGATTATCTGCACACTGAAAGTGTCCTGTATAAATAGGGTACAAGATACTGCTTGCATTTTTGTAGTTTCTGTAGTAATCACTTACCGCTTGATCAAACTGACGGAAAGGAACCTGAATACGATATGTTGAAAAAGCGGGATCTGTTGCATAGTTATCGCGGTTATTGCCATTCAGTTCATAATCTGTATAGTAATCATATAAAGTACTGGTGATGTACTTTATACCTTTACTATTGCCTCTACTATAATCGCTTGTAATGTCTACAACAGTACTATCCTTGCCTGCTTCTGCATCACGGACATCGTTTTTCTCGCCCCAGTAGCCATCACGGTTTACATCTGTTCCCCAGTAGGTCTTATCGTCACCGTCATCCGCAAAGAAACACGGCTCATTTAGATCAGTGGGAATTTCCTGCATATCGGTAAGATCATATTTTTGGGCAATCTTTTCACCAGTCTCACTTGGTGTCACTTTCCTGCCTGAAAATCTCACCTTAGTATAGGTATAGCCTTTTGGAATAGTGGCAGACCAAAGTTCACGACTGCTCCCTGTCTCTGGAGGAATTTTCGTCATGTCAATGATATCAGAATAATTTCCCTGGTCATTCTCAAAATAGCAGTACATTTTTCCTGAATCGCCGCCTTGAGTTGTTGGCATAGAGTTTTTCTTTGAGTCGTCATCGCCTGCATATGCGTAGCTTGATAACGTTGAATCAAAGTATACTACTTCTGATACTACTTCTGAACCGCCATGCGGGGTTCCCCAGGAACCTGTGTTCTCTGCCGTATAAGTATAGCAGTACTTATCACTTGCATCATATTGGAAAGCATTCTCTGTTTCCTGGTCATAGAAATTATAGACCACGCTTAACTTCGTTCGTTTGTCATCCGCAAAGAACTGAACATACGAGCATTCAACATTAGGAATTTTAAATTTCAGCTTTTTACTTGCAGCCACATTGCCAATCATTACCGTTTTGACTTCTTTTAATGTATCACCATCTTTTTCATAAAAAACTGCTGTTACATTTGCTAAATTGGATTCGCTAAGGTTCTCAAAGACCATCTTATTTCCGGCAAACGACAAATGGTTGTTCGGGTCGTATGCCACAAAATCTGTCCATTTTCCTTTTTCACCGTCATAGCATTTGCCTTTGTACTCATCTATGTTTTGCCAACCATCTTTAATAACATAGCTAACTTTCCCACTTACATCTTTTACATAAAAACGAAGATTATAAAATCCTCCATACGGGCAATCTGAATTTTTATCATCTGCAATCGCTGTTAATGTAATTTTATATACAGCCCGCTTTGTTCCGCTTACTACGCCTGTTTCTGTTCCATCCACTTTCTTATCAAATGTCGCGTTGCCATCTTTCGGGCTCTGTTTCTCACCATAACACCATACTTCTTGTCCATCCGCCAGTGTTCCCCAACTGCTTGGTGCCATAAAGTAAAGCACAAAACTACCGTTTGCCTTCTCACTAACTGCCTGCACGTTATCCACGCTTCTTGCGGCGTACATCTTCTGCGGCTGTTCGGTCGGTTCCGGGGTGGCGGTGGGGGTCACGGTCGGCACAGGGGTGGCCGTTGCGGTGGCTGCCGGTTCCGGGGTCGGGGTTGGTTCTGCCGTGGGCTCCAGCGTTTCGGTCGGGGCGGGCTGCTCCGGCTCGGCGCTTTGTTCCGGTTCCGGGGTGGCGGCATCCGGCACCGGGGTGGCGGCGTTCTGCTCCGGCAGAGCGGTATCCTCCCCGGAGGCCGTTTCCTGCTCATCCTTCAGCAGCTCTACTTCGCCAGGTGCGTCGGGCAGAGGATCCTCCTCGGCGTATACAGGCAGGGCCATTGCCATAACCAGGCAAGCGGTGACAAGCAGCGCTGTCAGCCGGCGCGCCCAACCTGTTGTGTTTTTTCCTGTTCTATTCAATCTGCTCACCCGTCTTTCGCGCTGGCTTGATGGAAGCACATTGTTCCACAGGGGATCCCTGTGAAAGAGTAAAGGAAGTCAGCTTCTTTTACTTGCGCAACCGTTGCCATGTTGTTTTCAAAAAAATTACGCATCGAGTCTTCTCATTGCGCATTTACTTTTCAGTGTTAAAGTATAGCACCTTTATACCAGAAAGGCAATACAATCCACGTAAATTCCTGTTTTTCGGCACTTTTACTGATTGCGTTTTCCTCCAATTATACAATGTATTCAAAGCCTTTGTATAAATTATTCCTGATTTTCTTTTTGGCAGCGGTCCCTTTTATATACTTTGACCGCGCGTTTATGATCCTCTGCGCACACAGAGCGCAACTTTGCAGCAAAATTCGCCTTTTTTGCTACATTTCCCTGTTTTTGCGCAATTATTTGTTTCGCATGCGCCTGTTTGCGGCGGGGCCTGGCGGCTGGGTGGGCGCCTTGTGGGAGGGATGGCAGGTTTGCGGCGCACGGTTCCCGTTTTTTGCGGCGCGATGGGTACACCGCGCCCCTGCAAACGGTTTGCGGTGTTTGCGGCGGCGGGTGTGTGTTTGGTGGATTGTACACCCGCCAACGGGACGCTGTTCTCCCTTTACAACGGGGTGCGGGTTTGCTGCAGATATGCCATTCGCTTTTTTGTCCCCCCTGCCCCGCCCCTGATTCCCGGTTCCCCCTTGCCGATTTCTATCTGCGCCAGCTCCTGAGGTGCATCTGAGAGCAACGAAAATAGCGGATCTTTCGCAAGCACAAAATCCGGCTGCGTTTACTGAAACAGACGAGCTTTTTCTTTGTTTTCAGATACACCTCCAGCTCCCAGCTTTCAATCTATCCTGTGTAAACTGCAACCCCTCACGCGCCATTCTGTGCGGCACTTACCTTATAATATAGGGGTGCTGCCCTGTGTAAATTTGCAACTGATTTATTTGAAGCAGCTGTGAGCTGTTGCAATTTTGCACAGGGTATTGCCCGCATTCTGTGCCGAACATTCCCGAAACGTGTTGGAAAAACGCACAGGATTGCCTTGTTTCCCTATGCCGCTTACCGTTGGAAAAACGCACAGGTTACCCCCGGAACAGTTGCATTTTACACAGGGTATTCCCGCTCCCCTGCCCCGCCGTGACCCGCGTACCTGTTGGAAAACCACACAGGATAGGCCCGTTCCCCGTGTTGCAATTTACACAGGTTTGGCTGTTTTTGGCTTATTTGCAACTTTACGCAGGTTGCTTTCCGCACAGGAAAATGGTGGTGGAATGCACAGGCTGTAGTTGGTTGAACACACAGGTTTGCGTTGTTAAATTACACAGGCTCTACCTATTACTAATATAGAACTAAACATCTAAGCCATAATAACAACCAGAGATAAGCCGGGAGATGGGGGAGAACGGGAAAAAATTGGTGTTGCCATTCCATCAGGTTACAGAACCCTGAAACAGCAGGACAGAAAAGCACAATAAAACCCTGTGTAACCTGCACCCGGGCTGCAGCCCCCACAGGATATATGGCAAACCACAACGCGGGTGTTGCATTTTGCACAGGGTAATGACGGTGAAACCCTGTGTAACCTGCACCCGGGCTGCAGCCCCCACAGGATATATGGCAAACCACAACGCGGGTGTTGCATTTTGCACAGGGTAATGACGGTGAAACCCTGTGTAAATTTGCAATTCTTGCGCTGGACAACAGGATGTGCTATAATGTTTAGCATGATGTGCGTGACCACCCGGGATACAGCAACCGATATAGGAGGCCCCTGCTTATGGCGGCAAGTAAACAGAAAAAAGATGATCCGTTTGTCGTTACGTTTGAAGAACGCGGGGACCAGACCATCGTTCGCAAATCCAATGACCTTGTACAGATGACGCGCAACAACCTGACGCTGAGCCAGCAGCGCCTGATGCTGCATATTTTTTCGATGATTAAGCCGGAGGATACGGACCTGCCCTCTTATGAGCTGAGCATTTATGATTTTATCAAGATGACCGGCATGGACCCGCACAGCGGGGCGCTGTACAAGCAGGTGCGCAAAAATATTGAGGAGCTGGCCAACGCGCCCATCCAGTGGATCAAGAATAACGGAACTTCTACGGTGGAAACATTCCGCTGGATCGATAAAGTGCGCATTGATGAGGGCCGCGCGCGCATGACCATCACGCTGGATCCGGTGCTGAAACCGCACCTGGTGCAGCTGAAAACCCTGTATACCACCATGGATGTGACCTACACCATGCTGATGCGGTCCACCTATTCCATCCGCATTTACGAGCTGTGCAAGAGCTACCAGAGCCTGTATCTGAAAAAGAAAGCGGCCGGGGAACCGCTGGTATGGAACCTGAGCATGCTGTATGAACAGCTTTCGTATACGGCCAACCGATGGTCGGATTTCCGCCGCCTGGCACTGGAAAAGGCAAAGGCGGAAATTAACGAAAAGACGGATATTATTTTTAATTACGATGTGTACGAAAAAAAAGGGCAGAAGGTTCTTTCGCTGGTGGTAACGATCGACCCGGTGGATGATGCCGCCGCACAGGCCAACCTGGACAGCATCAACAGCACAGTGCGCAAAAAGAGCAAAAAGAAGGGCCGCCCCACCGTGGCGATTGAAGATTCGCTGCTGGATGACCCCAGCGTGATCACCTTTGATTATGTTTCGGCACCGGAAACAACGATCCCCTATTCCTTTGGACGCCACCGCACCGAGCTGCGGGAGGAAATTGTTGTGAAAGCGCGCATGGATCAGCTGCGCGCGGAGATTACGCCCGAAGAGCTGCACGCGGTGGAAGTGATCATTGATGTGTTGGCAGATGCCTGCTGCACCATCCAGGCAGGCGATGGCGAGCAGGACGGCGGCAACAAAACGGTGTTTGGAAAGATGAATGCCATCATCCTGGATTGCGGCGGGCTGACCAGTTGGCTGGCCGGTGTGGCACCCCGCTATGCACAGGAGATTATTCCCCGGTCGCAGACGATGCGCAGCCCGGCGCGGTACCTGAACAAGGTGCTGCGCGAGGATATGGATAACTATCGCATTTATATTTTCCGCAAGGCAAAGCCGGCAGCAGAACCCAAAGAGGAGCTGTTGGAAGCGGAGTACCATGTGATGGACGAGCCGGTGCAGCAAACGATGCCGGAGCCTGAGCCGCCCAAGGTAGAGCTGATTCCCGAAACGATTGTAAAACGGCAGGATATGCGAAAAGAGTTTGCAAAGTTTGTAGATGATGGATACCTGGAAAAGACGTTGACGAGCGGCCAGCGCGGCGCTTACCACGAAATTTACCGCCACCTGGCAGCGCGGTGCGTGCCATCGCCTTCCAGCCTGCGCAATGGGCTGAAAGACGAAATGCGGCTGCATTACCTGGCCTGCATGAATGAAGTGATTGAAAAGTATGGCAGCCTGACCCCGTTGATGGAAGCTATGGCGCATGAACTGGACTTTGATGTGTTCTGGGCAAAGGCCGCCAAGGACCCCAACGTGAATAACCCGATGGGGCTGTTCTACCACATTATTGAAGAACGCGCGCTGAACCCGATCGGCACCATAATGAACGACCAGGCACAACGGCAGAAGGTTGCCGCCAAGGAAAAAGGTGAAAAAGATAAGTGGCACAACGAAAGCTGGATGGATGCTTTTGAGGAAGATATCCCGGATGACAGCGAAGAGTAATTGAGATGAAGCGGAACGGAACATCCGGGAGCGCTATTATAATAAGGTAAGCAGCGGCTAGCAGATTGCTGGCCGCTGCTTTTTTGTTGGGGTGCAGCTGAGAAATGGAAATATCCGGCGTTTTTTGATTTCAGATAGACCTTGGGATAATAGGTGAGCGGGAATGCCTGGATGAAGTGAAGAAGGATGGGAAAGGAAAGCGGCAGAGAAAAAACGTGAACAGCAACGAAGAGATGCCTGCATGATATTCGTCAAAATATCCGTTGACACACGCGAAGCATATGATATAATAGAAACTATAACAGCAACGAAGAGATGCCGCACGGCTTGGGGTGCAAGTTTTTGCAACCCGCGGTTAGATTAAGATACCGGCGTGCGGTACCGCCAAAAGAACCGAACAAAAGGCAAAGATTAACCGACAGCAACGAAGAGATGCCTACACAAAGGTGCTCGCAAGGAGGAAAACAATGGGATATTGTATCTCAGTCTGCATTGAAAAAGGCGGCGTGGGAAAAACCGTTACCGTCTGCAACCTGGCGGCGCTGATGGCGCAGGACGGCAAGCGGGTGCTTGTTGTGGATATGGATGCCCAGGGCAACTGTACCTATACCCTGACGGGCGCCCGTGTAACCGATAATACTTTTGACCGCGCTGGCGTGTATGATATGTTCCGTGCCTATGGCATCAGCGGCACGCAGAACTATATTTCCCGCACGCAGTTTGATAATATTGATATAATTCCGGCAAATGGCAACACCCCAATGGCGGCCAAGCAGCTGCAAATCCTGGAACAGTCCGAAAGCACCAGTATCAATATGTTTTTGGCCATGTGCCTGGCACAGGTTGCCAGCGAATACGACTATATTTTGATCGATACCCCGCCGTCCCGCGATGTAATGGTGACCAACGCCCTGATGGCCAGTGACTTTGTGCTGATCCCCTGCGTGTGCGATGACTACAGCCGTGACAGTGTGTACCGCACTGTGGCCATGTGCCAGCAGTTGGAGCACGATGAGGGCGAAAAAATTGATGTTTTGGGCATTATCCTGACTATGGTGGAAAAAACTGCCCTGACCGAAGTGATCCGCAATGAACTGCGGGAAAGCCAGCTGGGCAGCAAGCTGTTTGCTGCCGAAATCCGTAAGGGACAGGCTGTAAAGGATAGCACCCGCCTTGGTGCGCCGGTTGTGCTATGTGCACGCAGCAGCAACCCGGCAAAGGATTATGCAAAGGTGTATGCCGAGCTGAAAACGCGCGTTGAACAGGAGGCAGAGTGATGGCAAGCAAACTGGACCGACTGCAGAAGAAAGGCTTTAAAGTAAACGAAGCAGCGTTAAGTAAGATCGCGCGCGGCGACCAGGAGCCGGGCGGTGAATACAGCGAGATCAATATCAATGATATTGAAGAAAACCCGGATAATGCCCTTTACCGTGAGCTGGATACCGAGGAAGATATTGCGCTGCTGGCCGATGATATCCGCCGCGCGGGGCTGTTGCACAACCTGGTTGTGTTCCCTAAGACCGGTGTTGGCGGAAAATATGTGCTGCTTTCCGGCGAGCGCCGCCTGCGTGCGCTGCGCCTGTTGGTGGAGCAGGATAAACGCGAGCAGGAAGAAAAGCAGCTGCCCAACCGCATGAGTGAATGGCAGAAAGTGCAGTGCAAAGTGGTGCGCAACTTGACGGAAAACGAAAAAGTTGTGTATATTGACAGCGCAAACCTGCAAGTGCGCGGCGGCATCAGCAATGAACGTGTGATGCGCCAGGCGGCGGCGCGTTTTGTGGAAAACCTGCAGAAAGCACCGTATAACCTGAGTGCAGCGGAAGCGAAAAAAGCGCTGAAAGAGGTCAGCCCGCTGAATTCCCGCACGATTGATAAGGCGCTTTCGATTCAGAATGATCTCAACCCTGATCTGCGCCGCTTGCTGGATGAGGAATTCCTGAACCGAGCCGAGTGCGAAACCTATCTCCGCCTGACCCTGGAAGAACAGGCCCGTGCAGCCGCAGTGTTTTTGAAAATCGCAGCCCTTGACCCACGCAGCCATGAGCGCCGCGCCATTAAGGACGCATTGACCACCGCCATGTTGGATGTAGCAGTGGAACGCCGCAGCATGCAGGAGCGCGAGAGCGTATTTGCAGCAGCGTTGCAAAATGCACAGGATGCAATCGGTCAGGCCAAGACGCAGGAAAACAAGGCGGCGGCAGTAGATAAGGATCACAACTTTATTTCGGCCAAGCTGCCTACTACGGCCCGTAAACTGCGTAAAATTGCAGCGGCAAAAAATATTGAAGCTAAGATCCGCAGTTATACGGAAGAGGACCGCAAAGCAATGTCGGACCAGATGCAGGAGCTGATTGCGGCAGCGCAGGAGCTGAAAGCACTGATTGATGCTGTGGAATAATCCAGATCCACGAAAGCAGCAAACAACAAAAATCCATGCAAATAGGAATACAGGAATCCACGATATGAAACAGCGAATTGTCATCCGGCTGCACCTGGCTGTGCGGGCAGTGCTGCAAAGCGAAGCGGACTGGCGCGGCACGCGGCTGGGCACCCTGACATCGGAGCTGATCCATGAACAGGCTGCGAAAGCGCGCCTGTGCGGGGTGCAGAATTACGAGTTGAACCCCGTCAGCAGCCGCTATGTTCCAGTTACAAACGGGACAAAGTATAAGCAGACATCTGGCCTGGAGCAGATCTCCATCTATCTGAACGATGAGGATATGCAAACCCTGAAAGAGCTGGCACTGGCCAACGATAGTGTGCGTGTGATCAACGGCAGGCAGGCAATCACCTACCGATATGTTGTTCCCGGAATGCTGCTGAACGACCCGGTGTTTACGGGGCTGACAGAGCAGAACAGCACGGCAGAGTAAGCACTTCAAAATCTTGAATAAATCAAAGGCGGCACCGCGTTTTTTGAAAGACGCGGTGCCGTTTTGTATACAAAGCAGCCTGAAAATACTACAAAACATAAACCTGTGCGAAATTACAACAAAACGGATAGAAGGTGAGAATAGGAAAAAAGGAGAAATATGTTGGAATTTTACACAGGTTTACAGAGCAAAACATGAGGAAAAGCGCGATGCAGCGTTTGCAAAATAAAGCGGATTTTGGGTGAATCAGGTGCGGGGAACCAAAAAAGAGGGGAAACCTGTGTAAATGGCAACAATCTGCAGGGTGAATTACCTTTTTATAATACGACAGGGATAGTAATACCCTGTGTAAAGATGCAACACTGTACGCTGCGAAAGGGGAGAGTTGCAATTTTACACAGGGTATTGGTTATTCTGTCAGGCGGAGTAGAAGGAAAACACTAAAGGCAATACCGCACAATTCTAAGTACCGATACGGCGAGCGAGGTACGGCAGATGCTAAGCCAAAAGCGCAGATAATACTGGATGTCTTATCGAGCATTTTGGCAACGCAGATGCCGTGCCGCAGCCGCCGGAGCGGTGCTTAAGCCGTCAGGCGGGAATTGTGCGGTATTGCCTAAAAACAAAATGGCATATATGAGCTGTATTATACGATTTGGAATTAAAACGGCCGACCGAACGATGGGATTTGGCGGGATAGGGAGAAAGGCGAAAGTTGATATGGAGAGAGCGAGGGCAGAGGTTGGCATGCTGCTTGATAGACAAAAACGTGGAAACGTGATGTGAAATGGCGGGAATACAACGCTATTTTTGTATTAAACTTATAAAATAATACAATTTGTATTCCGGTATAGAGAATCTCTTTGGAAACCAAGCGGGAATAATTTGACGATTTAAGCAATAGTAGATGGCCTGCAACTTGAGAAAGTATTACCTTCGCATCGGCGAAAGACAGTCAAGATAAATGCGGAATGGTTAGTAGCAAGGAGAAAATGACTGCCGGACGCCGCGAAAATCGGGCAGCATAAAAACATGAATTTTTCAGATACACCCTAGAGGCAGCCTGTGGAATTCACCCTTCAAGCATTTGTGGTGACAGGTGTAAACAGCGCCCGCTCCTCTCCGCCGCTCTGCGGCATCTTTCCACCCCGCGGGGAACTGCCCTCAAGAGAAGCATCGTCTCCTGCAAATGTTTTAGCGGGCACAACACAAACCAACAAGGTTCTCCGCGGCGGGAAGGGAAAATCCCGCCCCACAGGTTGTTTATGGGGTGGATGTGTGGGATATAATAATCCGCAGGGGAAAATTCCATCCTACCACCCTGCACAAAAATCCATCCCAGGCCATCATTCCAACCCACCAAAAATCCAGAATGTTCCCCCGCCCGAACCACCCACTCGCAAAATAAAAGCTACCCGCCGATCCTAATGAAACGCTCAACCCCCTGGAATATGATGCACAAGCTGCCCCAAAAACGCCAAACAGTATCCCCCAAATACGCAAAAAGCTAAGGCAACACCGCACAATTCCCGCCTGACGGCTTAAGCACCGCTCCGGCGGC
>OLPY01001036.1_pt1 | contig 20952 bp, 17 predicted proteins | sample 1672481 | NCBI WGS metagenome assembly OLPY01 (sample SAMEA3136691, study PRJEB25190) | human gut metagenome | biome: human gut; feature: human-associated habitat; material: faeces | place: Austria | collected 2013 | reverse complement strand
CAATGCTCGCCCCTACAAAATGTGCCTGCACAGTATATAAGGTATAGCGCCAAAAAGGCTTATACATATAGAGGAAAGAGAATAAGAGAAAGGGTGTAAACGTATGCAGTATTTGAGCACCAGAGATTCCGCACTCCGCGTTTCCGCACAGGAGGCTATCGTCCGCGGTCTGGCACCGCAGAGCGGTCTGTTCGTGCCGGAGACCTTCCCCCAGGCTGATTTGGACGCATGGAAAAATCTCTCCTATCCAGAGCTGGCCGAAAAGGTCCTGGCCGGTTTTCTGACCGATTACAGCGCTGATTTCCTGCACACCGCAACGGCATCTACCTACGGCGCTGCCTTTGGCGGCAAGGAGGGCGAGACCGTCAAGGTCCGCGACGGCCTGTATTCTCTCGAGCTGTGGCACGGCCCGACCTGCGCCTTCAAAGACTACGCCCTGCAGCTCATGCCGAAGCTGCTCGTCGAGGCCAAGAAGATGCTGGGCCGCACCGAGACGACCCGCATTCTGGTGGCAACCTCCGGCGACACCGGCAAGGCCGCGCTGGCGGGCTACGCCGACCTCGACGGCATTGAAATTGAGGTATTTTACCCGAACGACGGCACAAGCGAGATCCAGCATCTGCAGATGGCGACCCAGAAGGGCGAAAACGTGCAGGTCTACGCCGTGCAGGGCAACTTTGACGATGCCCAGACCGGCGTTAAGAAGGTCTTTGCCGACGCCGACGTTGCCGCCGAGCTGGAAAAGCGCGGCATCCGCCTGTCCAGCGCCAACTCCATCAACTGGGGCCGCCTCGTGCCGCAGATCGTCTACTACTTCTACGCCTACTTCCGTCTGGCCGAGCAGGGCGCAGTCGAGTGGGGCAAGCCTGTGGATTTCTGCGTGCCCACCGGAAACTTCGGTGACATTCTGGCGGGCTACTACGCCAAGCAGATGGGTCTGCCCGTGGGCAGGCTGGTCTGCGCGTCCAACAAGAACAACGTTCTGACCGACTTCCTGCGCACCGGCACCTATGACGCCCGCCGCACCTTCTACAAGACGACCTCGCCGTCGATGGACATCCTGATCTCCTCGAACCTCGAGCGTCTGCTCTACCACGTCAGCGGCAGCAGCGAAAAGGTCGCGGGCTGGATGCAGGAGCTTTCCGCCACCGGCAAGTACACCGTTGACGCCGAGACGCTGGCAAAAATCCAGCAGAGCTTCGCCGCAGGCTACGCCGACGATGCCGACGGTGCTGCTGAAATCAAGGCCCGCTTTGACGGCGACCACTACCTCTGCGACACTCACACCGCCGTGGCCTTCCGCGTGGCCGAGACCCGGCGCACCGACGCGCCGATGGTCGTGCTCTCCACGGCCAGCCCGTTCAAGTTCCCGCGCGATGTTCTGACGGCTCTGGGCGGGGAGGCCCCCGCCAGCGACTTTGCCGCCATGGCCGCGCTGACCGCCGGGACCGGTGCCGAGGCTCCCGCCTCGCTGCGTGAGTTGGATAAGCTCGAGGTGCGGTTCAAGACCGTGCTGCAGCCCGCCGACATCCGCACCGCGGCTCTTCGTTAAAAGCAACAACTAGAAAGTGAGGGCCCTATGGCCATCTTTGCAATCGGGGATATGCACCTCTCGCTGGGAACGGACAAGCCCATGGACGTTTTCCCGGGGTGGGAGGGGTATCTGCCCCGACTGGAAGCCAGCTGGCGCAAGCTGATCGGCCCGGACGACACCGTTGTTCTGGCGGGTGACACCAGCTGGGCCATGAACCTGAACGACACAAAAGCAGATTTTGCCTTTATCCAAAACCTGCCGGGCCAAAAGTGGCTCTTAAAGGGCAACCATGACTACTGGTGGACGACGACCCGCAAGATGGAGAACTTCCTGACTGCCAACGGCTTTGACACGCTGCATATTTTGCACAACAACGCCTGCACTGTGGGCAATGTGGCGCTGTGCGGCACCCGCGGCTGGCCGTTTGACGACGTTGCCGCCCAGGGCGAAAAGCTCATGGCGCGGGAGGCGGGCCGTCTGCGCATGTCCTTGCAGGCGGCGGGGGATGCGGCAGAAAAAATCGCTTTTCTCCACTACCCGCCCATCTATCCCGGCGCACAGGCGCAGGAACTGGTGGATGTGCTGAATGAGTTCGGCGTGACCGAGTGCTACTACGGCCACCTGCACGGCAAGTCCATCCGCTATGCAACGCAGGGCGAGCGCGACGGCATCACCTATCGGCTGATCTCCGCCGACGGTCTGTCGTTCTGCCCGTATAAAATCAGGTGATGCGGATGAAGCAGAAAACAAAAAGCATTGTCACGGCGCTGCTGCTGGGGGTCTTATGCGCGGTAACACTGTCCGCCGTCATTACGGTGCCGGACTGGGAGACCGCCCGCGCGGATCTGCTGATCGGCATGCAGTACGAGACAACGGGCCTCGACCTTGACGCCGTGCCCGGCTGGCTTGCGGCGCTGGTCATGCTGCACCAGAATTTTCCGCTGGACGGCTGGGCCTGGGGGCCTGCCGCCGCGGGGCTGGCCGTGCTGCTCTGCTGGGTGCGCGGTCAGCGTGAGGCGAAACCCAAGCGCACGGAGCTGGTGCTGAGCATTGTCTTTGGCATTGCTGAGGTATTGGGTCTGAGCATCTGCAAGCTGGGCAGCTGGGCGTTTGTCTTTAAAAATCCGTATCAGCTCTGCGTCGGCGTGCTCTGCATGGCCGGGTACGCGGTGCTGTTCTACCACGCGGTCTGGGGGCTGTACGCCCTGCTGGGCCGCAGCCGGACGGGCGGGGAGGACTTCCCGCAGACCCGCTTCGCAGCGTGGTTCGCCAAGGCACCGGGCCGCGCGTCGTCGCTGCTCATCGGCGCGGCGTGGCTGCCGTGGGTCGCCGTGTTCTGGCCCGGCTCCGTGGACTGGGACTCCTGGGGGCAGATCTCGCAGGTGCTTGGGGTGCAGGAGATGACCGCCCACCATACGGTGCTCTCCACCTGGCTGCACGGCTGGCTGTTCCGGCTGGGCCGTGCGCTGGGCAGCGACAATCTCGGCGTGTTTCTCTACATAGTATTGCAGTTTCTCGTCTGTGCGTGGGTGTTCGGGCAGGTAACGGCCTTTGCCGCCAGGCTCGGCTGCTCCCGTGGTGTGCAGTATGCGGTCACAGCGTTCTTTGCGCTCGACCCCATCTGGGGCGCGTTCATCCAGACGCAGGTCAAGGATACGCTCTACACGGGACTGTTCGTCCTGTTCGTGCTGAAAACCGCCGACCTGCTGCTCTTTCCGCAGGAATGGCAGGGGAACCGCCCGCGCCTGACCGCTTACGCGGTGCTCGGCGTGCTCTGCTGCCTGCTGCGCAAAAACGGCATCTATGCCGTTGTGCCGATGTTGCTGGCGTCGGCCTTCACCGTGAGTGAAAAGCGCCTGCGCCGCTCCGTGCTGGCGGTGCTGCTGGCCGTCTGTATCGGCTCGTTCGGGTTTGACACGTTCACCGAAAAAGTCCTCGACATCCCCGCAGGCAGCGTGGGGGAGGCGCTCTCGGTCCCGATGCAGCAGACCGCCCGCTATATCCGCGACTACGGCAATGAAGTCACCGACGACGAGCGCACCGCCATTGAGAAGGTCCTCGACTACGACGCCATTGCCCAAAGCTACATGCCGGAGCTGTCCGACGGCGTCAAGCAGTACTACAAAAATCCCGGCAAGGGTGACCTGGCCCGCTATATGCTGGTCTGGGCCAAAATGCTGCTCAAGCACCCGGTCTGCTATTTTGAGGCAACGCACGCAAACTCCCACGGGTATTACACCATCACGAAATGCCGCGCCATCAACGATTACTACACGTTCAATAATGACATTTGCATGGAAATGTCTGAAATGAACGTCCACTATCTTGATAAATCCGGCTATCTGCGGTATGCTTTTGTACAGGCGCTCTCGGCATTTGAAAAGCTGCCGCTCGTGGGGCTTACAACGTCCATCGGGTTCATGGCGTGGCTGACTGCCGTGCTTGGTCTCTGGCTGGCGCGCTGCAAAGCAAAGCCTGTGCTGCCGGTTTTTATCGGCCTTGGCATCTTCTGGCTGACCTGCATTGCGTCCCCGGTCAATGACTGTATGCGCTATTTCCTGCCTGTGGCGGGGTGTCTGCCGCTGGTTTTCTGTCTGGCGGCGGTGTTTTCCCGTGAAAAATCAGAAATTACCGTCTGATTTGTTAAAAAATTCAAAAAAGACTGGTATTTTCCGCACAGGCATGGTATAATAACTTGTATTTTTATGTACATCTATTTTTGGAGGAATTTATAAATGAAACTGATTTCCTGTGAAAAGCTCGAAAAGAGCATGGTCGAACTGCAGTTCTCCATTGACGCGGAGACCTTCAAATCTGCTGTCAATACCGCTTTCAAGCGCGAGGGCAAGAAGTACGCCATCCCCGGCTTCCGCAAGGGCAAGGCTCCCAAGGCCATGATCGAGAAGATGTATGGCAAGGACCTGTTCCAGTATGACGCCATCAACGACCTGTTCCCCGAGAACTACGAGGCCGCCGTCAAGGAGGCCGGTATCGAGGTCGTTGGCCGTCCTGACCCCGAGGTCGTCTCTATGTCCGAGGACGAGGGCGCTACCCTGAAGGTCAAAGTCGCCGTCAAGCCCGAGGTCGAGCTGGGCGAGTACACCGGTTTAACCGTCAACAAAGATGTCAAGACTGTTGACGAGGCTGATGTTGACGCCGAGATCAAGCGCATGCAGGACCGCAATGGCCGTCTGCTGACCCGTGAGGGTGCTGCCGAGAACGGCGACACCGTTGACATCGACTTCGAGGGCTTCGTTGACGGCGTCGCTTTCGAGGGTGGCAAGGCCGAGCACTACTCTCTGGTGCTGGGCTCCGGCTCCTTCATCCCCGGCTTCGAGGAGCAGGTCGTCGGCCACAAGGCCGGCGAGGAGTTCGACGTCAACGTCAAGTTCCCCGAGGAGTACCAGGCTGAGGAGCTGGCCGGCAAGGACGCCACCTTCAAGATCAAGCTGCATGAGGTTCAGTACAAGGAGCTGCCCGAGCTGGACGACGACTTTGCCAAGGACGTCAGCGAGTACGACACTCTCGACGAGCTGAAGGACTCCATCCGCAAGGGCATCGAGACCAACCACGAGAAGCAGGCTGACCAGAAGGTCGAGAACGACCTGATCGACCAGGTCGTGGGCGGCATGAAGGCCGAGATCCCCGACGCCATGATCGAAAGCCGCATCGAGGAGCTGGTGCAGGACTTCCAGTACCGCATCTCCCAGCAGGGCCTCAAGCTCGAGCAGTACCTGCAGTATATGGGCATGACCATGGAGCAGTTCAAGGAGCAGTTCCGTGAGCAGGCCGACAAGCAGGTCAAGATGCGCCTGGCCATGGAGGCTATCGTCGCCAAGGAGTCCATCGAGGCTACCGAGGAAGAGTTCGAGGCCGAGATCAAGCGCATTGCCGATGCTTACCAGATGGAGGCCGACAAGGTCAAGAGCTTGGTCGATGCTGCCGCCGTCAAGAAGGATCTGGCTGTCAACAAGGCAATCGACTTCGTGAAGTCCAAGGCCAACATCGTCGCCGGTGCTGCCGAGGAGAAGAAGCCCGCTAAAAAGACCACCCGCAAGACCACCAAGAAGGCTGCCGCCAAGCAGGACGAGGAGCCGAAGGAAGAGGAGACCAAGGGCGAGTAATCACCCTGCGGGCATCCGTAAACATTGAGTAAAAGGGCCGGTACGGTTGCGCAGCTATGCCGCCGTATCGGTTCCTTTGTCATCACCCATACTTTATCGAAAGCACCAAGGAGGGAAACCAGAATGAGCCTTGTACCTTATGTTGTCGAACAGACTGCGCGCGGTGAGCGCAGCTATGACATCTTCTCCCGCCTGCTCAATGACCGCATCATTGTGCTGAGCGAGGACGTCAACTCCGCCTCTGCCAGCGTCATCGTGGCACAGCTGCTGTACCTCGAAGGGCAGGACCCGGAGAAGGACATCTACTTCTATATCAACAGCCCCGGCGGCTCGATCTCTGACGGTATGGCCATCCACGACACGATGAACTACATCAAGTGCGATGTCTCCACCATCTGCGTCGGCATGGCGGCCTCGATGGGCTCTTTCCTGCTGGCCAGCGGCACCAAGGGCAAGCGCTTTGCCCTGCCGAACTCCGAGATCCTGATCCACCAGCCGCTTATCGGCGGGCAGGGTATCTCCGGCCAGGCTACCGACATCAAGATCCACGCCGACCACATCGTGCGCATCCGCGAGAAGATGAACACGCTGCTCAGCCAGTACACCGGCCAGCCGCTGGACGTCATCACCCGCGACACCGAGCGCGACAACTATATGACCGCGCAGCAGGCGAAGGAGTACGGCCTGATCGACGACATCCTCTATAAACACTGATTCGGGGGAACAACATGGCAAATCAAACGTCCGGCAAGGACGGAAAAGGACGCGAGCTCGTCTGCAGCTTCTGCGGGCGGACGCAAAATGAGGTAGAGCAGCTGATCATTGGCCCCGGCGTCAATATCTGCAAGGACTGCCTGGATATGTGCAACAATGCCCTGTACAAGGACGGCGAGCGCCCGGCCCCGCCGCGCGCCGGTATGCCGCGGAACCGCCGCCGCACAGACGCGCAGCCCGGTGCGGACTATGACTATGACCCGCTCGAGAGCATCAATATCCTGACCCCCGCCGAGATCAAGGCGGGGCTGGATCAGTATGTTATCGGGCAGGATGCCGCCAAAAAGGTGCTGGCTGTCTCTGTCTACAACCACTACAAGCGCATTCTCTCCCGTGAGAGCAGCGACGTGGAGCTGCAGAAGTCCAACGTGCTGATGCTCGGCCCGTCCGGCACCGGCAAGACGCTGCTGGCCCAGACGCTGGCCAGGATGCTCAATGTGCCGTTCGCCATCGCGGACGCCACGACGATCACCGAGGCAGGCTACGTCGGCGAGGATGTCGAGAACATCCTGCTCAAGCTCATTCAGGCGGCGGATTTTGACGTCGCCCGCGCCGAGATCGGCATTATCTACGTCGATGAGATCGACAAGATCACCCGCAAGAGCGAGAACCCCTCCATTACCCGTGACGTCGGCGGTGAGGGTGTACAGCAGGCGCTGCTGAAGATCGTGGAGGGCACGGTCAGCAACGTGCCGCCCAACGGCGGACGCAAGCACCCGCAGCAGGAGTTTATCCAGATCAACACGAAGAATATCCTGTTCATCTGCGGCGGCGCGTTCGATGGGCTGGAAAAGCTCATTCAGAAGCGCACCGACAACGCCTCCCTCGGCTTTGGCAGCCAGCTGCGCACAACGCTGGACAAGGATGAGACGCGCCAGAAGCTGCTGAAGAAGGTCGAGCCTGACGACCTCGTCAAGTTCGGTCTCATCCCCGAGCTGATCGGCCGTCTGCCCGTTGTGACGGTGCTTGACCCGCTGGATGAGGAAGCTCTTGTCCGAGTTCTGACCGAGCCGAAGAACAGCATTGTGCGCCAGTACAAGGAGCTGTTCCACCTCGACAATGCCGAGCTCGTCTTTACCGAGGACGCGCTGCACGCCATCGCCAAGAAAACGGTGGAGCGCAAGAGCGGTGCCCGCGGTCTGCGCAGCGTCGTCGAAGAACTGCTGATTCCGATCATGTACGACATCCCGTCGGACGCCACCATCACAAAGGTGACCATCGATGCGGATACGGTGGCAGGGGGCGAGCCACGCATCGAGCACGGCATGATGCGCCCGCGCTACAAAAATATGGCGTCCCAGCAATAATTTGCAAACACACCGGTGCAGGAATGCGCCGGTGTGTTTTTGTTCACAAAAATTTTATATAGAAAACACTTGATTTTTTGCAGTAAAGTGAGTATTATATATTTAGCACTCAGAGAGATTGAGTGCTAAACTAAAAATCAAAAGAGAAATCTTTTATAGGGAGGAACTTCCACTATGAAAATCAAACCTCTTGCAGACCGCGTTGTCATTAAGCTGGTCGAAGAAGAAGAAACCACCAAGGGCGGCCTGATCCTGTCCGGCTCCGCCAAGGAGAAGCCTCAGGTTGCCGAGGTCATCGCAGTCGGCCCCGGCGGCAATGTGGATGGTAAGGACGTTGAGATGATCGTCAAGGTCGGCGACAAGGTCCTGACCAGCAAGTACTCCGGCACCGAGGTCAAGGTTGACGGCGAGGAATGCACCATCGTCCGCCAGAGCGACATCCTCGCAATCGTCGAGTAAATTTGATTTCACCGATTTCTTTCAGATAAAAGGAGAGATTCATTATGGCTAAACAGATCAAGCAGGGCGAGGATGCCCGCAAGGCGCTTTGCGCAGGTATCGACCAGCTGGCCAACACCGTTAAGGTCACCCTGGGCCCCAAGGGCCGCAATGTTGTGCTGAGCAAGAAGTTCGGCAGCCCGCTCATCACCAATGACGGTGTCACCATCGCCAAGGAAATCGAGCTGAAGGACGAGTTCGAGAACATGGGCGCACAGCTCGTTCGCGAGGTCGCCACCAAGACGAACGACGCCGCCGGTGACGGTACGACCACCGCTACTGTTCTGGCACAGGCCTTCGTCAATGAGGGCATGAAGAACGTCACCGCCGGTGCAAACCCGATGGACATCAAGCGCGGCATGCAGAAGGCCGTCGCCGCTGCTGTCGACGCTGTCAAGCAGCACAGCCAGAAGGTCAACGGCAGCAAGGACATTGCCCGTGTCGGCACTGTCTCTGCAGGCGATGCCGAGATCGGTCAGCTGATTGCTGACGCAATGGAGAAGGTCACCGCTGACGGTGTTATCACCATCGAGGAGAACAAGACCACTGCCGAGACCTACACCGAGGTCGTCGAGGGCATGCAGTTTGACCGCGGCTATGTGACCCCCTACATGGTCACCGATACCGAGAAGATGGAGACCGTCTACGACGACTGCTCTGTCCTGATCACCGACAAGAAGATCAGCGTATTCCAGGATGTGGTTCCTCTGCTCGAGCAGGTCATCCAGTCCGGCCGCAAGCTGCTGATCATTGCAGAGGATGTCGAGGGCGACGCTCTGTCCAACCTCATCATCAACCGTCTGCGCGGCGGCCTGAACGTTGTCGCTGTCAAGGCACCCGGCTTTGGTGACCGCCGCAAGGAGATGCTGCAGGATATCGCCACCCTGACCGGCGGCACGGTTATCAGCAGCGACCTGGGCTATGAGCTGAAGGACGCCACCATGCAGCTGCTCGGCAAGGCCCGCCAGGTCAAGGTCACCAAGGAGAACACCACCATCGTCGGCGGTGCCGGTGACAAGCAGGCTATCGCAGACCGTGTTGCCCAGATCCGCAGCCAGATCGCCGTTGCGACCTCTGACTTTGACCGCGAGAAGCTGCAGGAGCGCCTGGCCAAGATGGCCGGCGGCGTTGCCGTCATCAAGGTCGGTGCCGCTACCGAGGTCGAGATGAAGGACAAGAAGCTGCGCATTGAGGATGCCCTGAACGCGACCAAGGCCGCTGTTGAGGAAGGCATCGTCGCTGGCGGCGGCACGGCCACCATCAACGCCATCCCCGCTGTCGACAAGCTGGTCGGCGAGCTGGAGGGCGACGAGCGCACCGGTGCGAAGATCGTCCGCAAAGCGCTGGAGGCTCCTCTGCGCCAGATCGCTGCCAACGCTGGCCTCGAGGGCAGCGTCGTTATCGACAACATCCTGAAGGCCAACAAGCCCAACTACGGCTTTGATGCCCAGAAGGAGGAGTACGTCGAGGATATGATCGAGGCCGGTATCGTCGACCCGACCAAGGTCACCCGTTCTGCTCTGGAGAACGCCGCCAGCGTCGCCGCGATGGTCCTGACCACCGAGAGCCTTGTCGCTGACCTGCCGGAACCCCCGGCTCCGGCTGCTCCGGCCCCTGACATGGGCGGCATGTACTAAGAGACGCCGCAAAGCCTTGAAATTGCTTGATTCTTTGGATGCGCAAAAGCGAATTTACGCCTAACTTACGCCAAAAATTCAAGCGCATTATAGGGTAACAGAAATCGGCACCTGCCTCAAAAGCAGGTGCCGATTTTTATGTTATCCGGCAGCATGGTGATTGCAAAAAGTAGGATCGACGAGACGAAAATCATTCAAAAAGTATTTGAAATTTCCATCCAAATCCGCTATAATAAAGGTACAGCGTGTGGCGTTTCTGCGTAAATCCAGTTGCAGAGCAGCCACGCGCCTTTTTTTGCGGAATCGGGTGAGAGATGGCAAGATGAGCGAAAACTTCATAGGCAAATCGTGTAGCAGAAATGCGTAAGTCCGGATGTTCTGGGACTTACGCATTTTTTATTTTTTGAAAGAAAGGTGATTTTTTTGGAAACCGGAAATCAGTTCTTGGGGACGGAGCGTGTGAGCAAGCTCATGCGGCAGTACGCCATCCCCTGCATTATCTCGCTGCTGGTGGGCGCACTTTACAACATCGTTGACCAAATTTTTATTGCCAACGCCAGCTACCTCGGCTCCTACGGCAACGCCGCCAATACGGTGGTGTTCCCGCTGACGGTGGTGGCGCTGGCTATCGCCGTCATGTTGGGCGACGGCTGCTGCGCCTTCGTCAGCATGGCGCTGGGCAGAAACGAGGTGGATAAGGCCAAGCAAAGCGTGGGCAACGCGGTGGTGTTATCTGTCGTCAGCAGTCTTGTTCTGACGGCGGTATACCTCATTTTCGCAAACACCATCATCGCCATGTTCGGCGGCACGGTGAATGAGGAGACCTTCCGCCACTCGCAGGAGTACTTCTTCTATATCACGCTGGGCATTCCGTTCTATATGTTCGGGCAGGCCATGAACCCCATCATCCGTGCCGACGGCAACCCCAAGTTCGCCATGATCTCCACATTGGCAGGCGCTGCTATCAACATTATCCTCGACCCCATTTTCATCTTTGTCTTCAAATGGGGTATGATGGGTGCGGCAGTGGCCACGGTCATCGGTCAGGTGGCAACGGCGTTTCTTGCTGTGTGGTATCTGCTGCACATGAAGATCATCAAGCCTGCGTCCGGCGATTATGCACTGCGGGGAACTGTCTGCGGACGAATGCTGACGCTGGGCATCACCAGTTTTCTTTCGCAGATCAGTCTGGTGGCGGCCATGGCGGCCATCAACAATATGCTCCGCAAATACGGCGCTCTGGACGCTGTGTTCGGACAGGAGCAATACGCGCAGATCCCCATGGCTGTGGTCGGCATTGTGATGAAGTTCTTCCAGATCGTCATTTCCATCGTGGTCGGCATGGCGGCAGGCTGCATCCCCATCGTGGGCTATAACATGGGTGCGGAGAAGAAACTGCGTGTTCGGGAGTTGTTCACCAAGCTGCTGATCGCCGAAGCACTGGTGGGTGCGGTGGCGCTGGTGATGGCAGAGGGTTTCCCTCGGCAGCTCATCGCCATTTTCGGTGCAGCCAATGAGAGCAGCTACTATACGGACTTTGCTATTAAGGCGTTCCGCACCTATCTCTGCATGATGGTGCTGGCCTGCGTCAACAAGGCGTGCTTTATCTTCTTGCAGGCAGTCGGCAAGGCGCTGACATCCACGCTGCTGTCCATGTTCCGTGAGGTGGTATTCGGTGTGGGCTTTGCCCTGTTGCTGCCTGTGTTCTTTGGTTTGGACGGCGTACTGTATTCCATGCCGGTGTCGGATATTCTGACCTTTATCATCTCGGCGATCATCATCGTGAAAACCTATCGGGAATTGAATGTGGAAGGAGTGCGGAAAGTATGAAAAACAGAGTCATTACCATCAGCCGCGAATTTGGCAGCGGCGGACGCACCATCGGCAAAAAGGTGGCGGAAAAGCTGGGTATTCCGTGCTATGACGCAGAAATCATTCAGGAAATGGCAAAGGAAACAGGTTTTGCACCGGACTATGTAAAAGAAGCAGGAGAGTACGCACCGGGGAGCTTCCTATCGGCAGCTTTTTCCAACCGAATGTTCGGCCCCACCAACGAGGATATTCTGTGGGAGCATCAGTACAAGGTCATCACGGAGCTGGCGGAAAAGGGTCCCTGCGTCATTGTTGGCCGCTGTGCCGACTATATTCTGCGGGACAAGGCAGACTGCCTGAAAGTCTTTATCCACGCGGATATGAAGTTCCGTGCGGAGCGCATCGTCAAGGTGTACGGCGAACGGGAGCAGTCCCCGGAGGAGCGCCTGAGGGATAAGGATAAACGCCGGGCCGCCTATCACCGCTTCTACACCAACATGAAGTGGGGACACGCTCAAAATTATCACCTGACGCTAGACAGCGGCGTCATCGGTATCGACAAGTGCGTGGACATCATCGCGGAGCTGTATTGAAAACTTTCCAGAAAAAACGTTTGAAATTCGTTTTGAAAATCGTTAAAATATAAAGCAACACCGCATAATTCCCGCCGGAGCGGTGCTTGAGCCGTTAGGCGGGAATTGTGCGGTATTGCCTTAAGGTCGAAGTCTCCGCAAAAAGAGGCTTCGGCCTTTTTGTATAAACCGGCAAAGTGTGCTATAATAGACAGAAATAACGCAGCGGGGGAGCCGCCATGAAAAAATACGCAAAATATCCGGCACTGGCCGTTACGCTGGCAATTATGGCGGTGATCTTTGTCTTGTCCTCGCAGCCGGCGGAGCTGTCCACCAAGGTCAGCCGCGCCGTTACCGAGACCGTGCAGGCCGGCAGGATAAAAGCCATCACGCCGCTATGGTTCAGCACCACAAACCTGAACGCCAACGTCCGCAAGTGGGCGCACATCTATATCTACTGTGCCCTCGGCGTCAGCATGGCCGTGACCGTGCAGCTGTGGCTGCACCGCGTTACGCTGCGGCAAAAGGCACTGCTGGCATCGGCGCTGTGTATGCTGTACGCGGCCGGTGATGAGCTCCACCAGTATTTTGTGCCGGGCCGTGCCGCGCAGTTGAGCGACGTTGCGATTGACGCCATGGGCTTTCTGCCCTGCGTGGCGGCGGTGTATCTGGTGCTTTGGGCTGTCAGGAGGCTGCGCAATTAACAGGACTCAACCCCAAATTATATGGGTAATAGAGGTATTTTAGGTTGACCCGCCGCCCATACTCCCACCGGGGGGATGTGCCTTGTCTCTGCGTCGGTTGTATGGGCTTTGCGCTGTGCTGGTGCTGCTGGCGGGCGTCGTGCTCTGCCGCACCTACTGGGTGGGGCAGCAGACGGCCTATGCCGCCAGTGCGGGCGGGCAGAGTGTTCAGACGCTGGCCCTGCCGCGCGCCCGGGGCGATTTCTATGACCGCACGGGCCGCAGGCTGACCGGCCTTTCCCCGCAGTATTACGCACTCTGCCTGCCCGGAGACGCCGGGTACACGGCGCTGTTTCCGTATGTCCCGTATGCGGAGCAGAGCCTTTTGTATGAGCGCCGCAACCTTGCAAGTCCCTTTTTGATACAGGTGGACCGCGACCTGACCGCGCAGGGCATCACGACCTGCACCGTGCCGCAGCATTTCGGCGGCAGCACCGCCGCGCACCTGCTGGGCTATCTGGACAGCGAGGGGCGCGGCGTGTCCGGTCTGGAAAAAGCCTACGACGACCTGTTGACCGCCTCCGGAGACGCGCGCACTGTGACCTGCTTTATGACCGCGCAGGGACGCCTGCTGACGGACACAAGCCCTCTTGTGGCGGTGGAAACACCCGGCACGGGGCAGGGCGTGCGGCTGACGCTGGACGCCGACCTGCAGCGCGCCTGTGAGGGGCTGGCCACGCTGTATCTGCCGCGCGGCTGCATCGTCGTGATGGACACGGCCACCGGCGAGGTGCTTGCCTCGGTCAGTATGCCGTCGTTTGACCCGCAGAATGTCGCCGCCAGCATTGCCGCCAACGATACCTCGCTGCTCAACCGGCCTCTCCGCGCATTCAGTGCCGGGTCGGTGTTCAAGGTCGTGCTGGCTGCAGCCGCCTACGAGAGCGGCCTTGACTGGTACACCCACGACTGCACGGGTGAGGTCGAGGTTGCTGGGCAGACCTACCGCTGTGCACTGGGCCGCGCCCACGGCGTGGTCAACCTGCGCGGCGCGCTGGAACAAAGCTGCAACACCTATTTCATCGAGCTGGGCCGCCTGCTGGGGGCACAGCGCATCCGCAAAATGGCAGAGGCACTCGGCTTCGGCACGGCCACGCAGCTTGCGCCCGGCCTGCAAGGCGCATCTGGCACACTGCCCGATGCCGCCGCGCTTGAAAACCCAGGCGAGCTGGCGACGTTCAGCTTTGGTCAGGGGGCGCTGACCGTGACGCCGCTGCAAATTACAGCCATGATGAACACCGTCGCAAACGGCGGCATGTACAGGACACCGGCCTTTGTACAGGGAATGGTTGACGCCGACGGCACGCTGACCGGGCAGACCCGGGCGGCTGACACCCGCACGGTCTTTGATGCGGCCACGGCACGGGTGCTGCGCAGTATGCTGGCCTCCGTCGTGTCGGAGGGTATCGGCAGCGAGGCACAGCCCAAAACCGGCACGGCAGGCGGCAAGACCGGCACAGCGCAGACCGGCCAGTACGACGAGAACGGCGAGGAGCTGCTCAACTACTGGTTCAGCGGCTTTTACCCGGCGGACGATCCGCGGTATACCATTACCGCTTTGCAGGACGGCATTTTAAAGCCTGAAACCTCCAGTGCCGCGATATTTGCAAAGGTTACCGAAATTCTGGCTGTGTGGGAGAACTCCTAAGCCTTCCCCCTCGGGGAAAGGTGGCCCCGCAGGGCCGGATGAGGGCAGACCTTGCCGCCGCAGCACTTTACCGGGCAGCAACGGCATATCCGCCCCTCATCAGTCAGTGGTCGGGGCCACTGACAGCTTCCCCCGAGGGGGAAGCCAATCTCTCCGTCAACCAATTTCCTCCAAGGTATTGCACTTTTGCGGCAAAAAAGCTACAATAATTAGTATCTGTAGACCGCAAGTAACCGATGCTGAAAGGGACAAACCGATGCAGCATATTTTTATCATAAACCCAACGGCGGGCAAGGTGGACGCCAGCGTGGCGCTCATCCCGCAGATCCACGCTGCTGCCAGCCGCGCAGGGCTTCATCCTACCATTGAGGTGACCCGCCGCGCCGGGCAGGCCCGCGACCTGGCCGCCCAATACGCCGCCAGCGGGGAAGAAGTATACCTCTACGCCTGCGGCGGCGACGGCACGCTGAACGAAATATTGCAGGGGACCGTCGGCCACCCGAACGCCGCCATCGGCTGTGTGCCCTGCGGCAGCGGCAATGACTATGTGCGCAACTTCGGCACGCAGGCGCAGTTCCTGGACCTTGACGCACAGCTGGCCGCACAGCCGTTCGCAGCGGACGTCATCCGCACGCCCCAGGGATGCGGCATCGACATCTATGCCGCGGGCATCGACGCCCAGGTCGCCAACGGTATCCCCAAATGGCGGCGCGTGCCCTTCTGCGGCGGCACAACGGCCTACACGCTGTCGATTCTCGAGGCCGTGTGCAGCACCTTCAGGCACCGTCTGCGCATCACCGCCGATGACCGCCAATTGGAGGACACCTTCATGATGCTGGCGGTCTGCAACGGCCAGCAGTACGGCGGCGGCTACTGCGCCGCGCCCCACGCCAGCATGACCGACGGTCTGCTGGATGTGGTGCTGCTGCGGCCCGTGCCGCGCTTAAAGCTGCCGGGGCTGCTGGGCAGCTACAAAAAGGGGGAGCATCTTTCGGAGGGGGACACCGTCACCGAAAAATTCGCCCCGTACATGACGTTTTTCCGTACAGGCAGCATTGACATAGAGGTGCTGGACGGCAACCCGCTCATCACAACGCTGGACGGCGAGTGCTCGCCCCAGCTGCGGATGCACGCGGAGATCGCGCACAGTGCGGCGCGCATTCTGCTGCCGCCGGAGCTTGCCGCAAACGCAAACAAGACGCCTGTTCTGCAGGCTATGGGAGAGTAAGAATGTCTGAAAAAGTAAAGATCAAGATCGCCCGCAATGTGGTGCATCTGCCGGCCATCGCCCTGCGCGGGCTGGTGGTTTTCCCCAACAATGTGGTCCATTTTGAGGTGGGCCGCACCAAGTCCATTGCCGCCATCGAGGCCGCCATGCACGCCAACAGCAGCGTCTTTCTCGTCGCCCAGCGCGAGATGGACGAGGAAGAACCGGCCCTTCACGACCTGTATTCCTACGGTGTCATTGCCGAAATCAAGCAGGTGCTGCGCGTCTCCGACGACCTCGTGAAGGTCCTCGTCGAGGGCAAGACCCGTGCCCGTCTGCTGGAGCTGGACGCCGGCGAAAAGTATCTGCAGGCCACGGTGCGCCCCGTGGCGGTGCGCGGCATCCCTGCCGACAAGCGCAACCAGGTCGAGGCTCTCGTCCGCAGCCTGAAGGACTGCTTTGAGGAGTACCTGTCCTACAGCCCGCAAATTTCCAAGGATGTCGTCTATAACATCGTTTCCTCCGATTCGCCGCTGTATTTGAGCGAGTACATGCCCGCCAACCTCTTGTTCAAGTATGAGGATAAGCAGGTTATCCTGAACGAATCGACCCTGCTGGGCCGCCTCGAAAAGCTGCTGACCCTGCTGCGGCAGGAATGCCAGATCATGGACATCGAGCGCGACCTGGACGACAAGGTCAACGCCCGCATGGACAAGGGCCAGCGCGAATACTACCTGCGTGAGCAGATGAATGTCATCAGCGAGGAGCTTGGCGACGCCGAGGACACCCGCGCCGAGGCCGATACATATCGCGGGAAAGTCAAGGCACTGAACCTTGATGAAGAATCCACCGAAAAGCTGCTGAAAGAGTGTGACCGTCTGGCCCGTATGCAGGGCAGCAGCGCCGAGAGCGGTGTTATCCGCAGCTATCTGGATGCCTGCCTGGCCCTGCCGTGGCACACCGCCACCGAGGACGACCTTGACCAGGCCCACGCCCGCAAGGTGCTGGACCGTGAGCACTACGGCCTGCAGAAGGTCAAGGAACGCATTCTCGAGCTGCTGGCTGTGCGCAAGCTGAACCAGGACGTCAAGGGGCAGATCATCTGCCTTGTCGGCCCTCCGGGCGTCGGCAAAACGAGCATTGCGCACTCCATTGCCGAGTGCATGGACCGCAAATTTGCCCGCATGAGCCTGGGCGGCGTTCACGATGAAGCCGAGATCCGCGGCCACCGCCGCACCTACATCGGCGCGATGCCGGGCCGCATCATCAGCGCCATCACGACGGCCAAGTCCACGAACCCGGTCATCCTGCTCGACGAGATCGACAAGTTGGCGGGCGACTACAAGGGAGACCCGTCCAGCGCACTGCTCGAGGTGCTGGACCCCGAGCAGAACCGCACCTTTAAGGATAACTACCTCGATATTCCGTTTGATTTGAGCGAGGTGCTCTTTATCACGACGGCGAACGATGCCTCCACGATCCCTGGCCCGCTCTATGACCGCATGGATGTCATCGAGCTGCCCAGCTACACCTGCACCGAAAAATTCAACATCGCCAAGCGCCATCTGTTGCCCAAGCAGCTGAAAAACAACGGCCTGGAGGGGCGCGTGACCCTGACGGGCAGCGCACTGTATGCCATCATCGACGGCTACACCCGCGAGGCCGGCGTGCGCAATCTGGAACGCACCATCACGTCGGTGCTGCGCAAATGTGCGCAGAAGATCGCGGCAGGGGAGGCCGAGAAGATCAGCGTTTCCGCAGCGATGGTCAAGGAGCTGCTCGGCCCCGAGAAGGTCAAGCCGACGTTTATCTCCCGCAAGGACGCCGTGGGCATTGCCAACGGTCTGGCGTGGACGAGTGTCGGCGGCGAGATGCTGCCTGTTGAGGTCGCCGTCATCCCGAACGGCACCGGCAAAATCGAGATCACCGGCAGCCTCGGTGATGTCATGAAGGAGAGCGCCCAGCTTGCCGTGACCTACGCCAAGGTCCACGCCGAAGAATACGGCATCACGCCCGACAAGTTCAAGAACACCGACCTGCACATCCATGCCCCCGAGGGCGCTGTGCCGAAGGACGGCCCCTCCGCGGGTGTCACACTGACGACGGCGCTGATTTCGGCGCTGTCCGGTATCCCGGTCAACCACGACCTGGCCATGACCGGAGAAATCACGCTGCACGGCAACGTGCTGCCCATCGGCGGTCTAAAGGAAAAGAGTATGGCGGCCTTCCGCGAGGGCATCTCGACGGTGCTCATCCCCAGGGACAACGCCAGCGACCTGTATGAGGTGGACGCCGAGGTCAAGGAGAAGGTGCGCTTCATCCCCGTGGGCACTCTGTCCGAGGTGCTGAAGCACGCCCTTGTGCGCCCGGGCCGCACCCCCGCCCGCGCTGTCCGTGGTGTGCCGCAGGCAACCTCTCTCATCGCCAACGACAAGCCCGCCGAGGGACATAAGGAGCCCGCCGCGGTGATGTAATTCGCCTTGAACGCCACTCTGTAGGGACGGAGGCTCGCACCCGCCCGCAGGTCGATGACGGGCATCGACCCCTACAGCTACACCCGTGGGGGCGGATTCCATATCCGCCCGCACTACGCCGTGCTGCGCATGTGTGGGGGCGGCGTCCTCGACGCCCCGCAATACACAGCACACCCAAAACATAAAGGAACACCCATGAACTACAACAACAGCGAATTCCTCGCGTCCTACGGTCTGTCCCGCCAGCTGCCGGACAGTGACCGCCCTGAAATCGTATTTTCGGGCCGCTCCAACGTCGGCAAGTCGAGCCTTATCAATAAGCTTTGCAACCGCAAGAAGCTGGCCCGCGTCAGCGCCACGCCGGGCAAAACGGCAACCATCAACTTCTACCGCGTTGATACGGCCTACTTTGTCGACCTGCCCGGCTACGGCTACGCCAAGGTCTCCAACGCCGAGCGCGAGCGGTGGGACGATTTGATCAACAGCTATTTTGAGGCGGATCGTGCCGTCTGCCTGCTTGTCCAGCTGCTGGACAGCCGCCACGCGCCCAGCGCTGACGATGTGCAGATGCTTGAGTACCTGCACTACCACCGTATTCCGTTTGTGGCCGCGCTGACCAAGGGCGACAAGCTGAAAAAGAGCGAGATGGCCGCCCGCAAAGAAGAATTTGAAAAGATCTGCGCTCCCTACGGCTGCCAGGGCGTTGTGCTGACCAGCGCCGAGAACGGGCTGGGCATGGACGAGCTGCGCGCGCTGCTTGAGGCCAGCATGACCCCCGAGACAGAGGACTGACCGATGGCCTACAACGAGTTTGCCTATTTCTACGACGAGTTCAACGGCGAGGCTGACTATGACGCGCTTTACGGCTATATTACCGACGAGCTGAAGGCCCACGGCATCACAGACGGCATCCTGGCCGACCTGGGCTGCGGCACCGGCGATCTGACCCTGATGCTGACCCAGGCAGGGTATGATGTGATCGGCATTGACCGCTCCGAGGAGATGCTCAGTGTCCTGCGTGAAAAGGCCGACGAGCTGGGCCTGACGGGCCGCTTGCTGCTGCTGAAGCAGGACCTGCTGGACCTGGACCTGTACGGCACGATCCGCGCCGCGGTGTCTACGTTTGACACCTACAGCCACATTGGCCCGCAGGAAAATTTTGAGAAGGCCATCCGCAAGGCTGCCTACTTTATGGAGCGGGGCGGCGTGTTCATTTTTGACTTGAACACGCCCTATAAGCACCGGCACATTCTGGCAGGCCAGACCTTTGACATCGAGGCCGAGGACGCCGACTGCCACTGGTCGAACCGCTACGACGAGACGGCGCAGCGGGTGGATATTACCATCAACATTGACTACCACGAGACGGGGGAGCACTTCCACGAGGCGTTCAGCGAGTACAGCTACGCGCTGGACACCGTGTGCGCCCTGTTGGAAAAGTACGGCTTCGCCGTGGCCAAAGTCGCCGACGGCGAGAGCTTTGGCCCGGTGCGCGGCGACAGCCCGCGCTGGATCATTACGGCTGTCAAGCAATACACACAAGAGGAAAAAGCGAATGGAACAGAATCATAACATGCTGCGCGGTATCTCCGAAAACGGCGGTATCGTGTTTTACGGTGTTGACTCTACGGAAATCGTCCGCGAGATGGAACGCCTGCACAAGACCAGCGCCGTCACCACCGCTGCCCTGGGCCGCCTGCTGACGGCAGCCTCGATGATGGGCATTATGCTCAAAAGCACCCAGGACTCGGTGACGCTGCAGATCAAGGGCGGCGGCCCTGCAGGCCGCCTGCTGGCCGTTTCCGACGGCACCGGCAACGTCAAGGGCTACGTCGAGCACCCCGTTGTGGAACTTCCCCCGCGGGCTGACGGCCATCTGAACGTCGGCGCAGCCGTCGGCAAGGACGGCACGCTGGACGTCATCCGCGACTTGGGTATGCGCGAGCCGTACATCGGCCAGGTGCCGCTGACCTCCGGTGAGATCGCCGAGGACATCACGACCTATTTTGCTATCAGTGAGCAGGTGCCCACTGTCTGCGCGCTGGGCGTGCTCGTCGATAAGGACCTGAGCGTCCGCTGCGCGGGCGGCTTCGTCGTGCAGCTGCTGCCCGGCGCAACCGAGGAGGAGATCGAGCACCTCGAGAAGAACATTAAGGCCATGCCCAGCGTGACGACAATGCTCGAGGAGGGCAAGAGCGTCCGCGATATGCTGGAGCTGGCCTTGGCCGGTTTTGCACCCGATATTCTCGACAGCTACCACGTGACCTACAAGTGCGACTGCGGCCTTGAGCGCGTTGAAAAGATGATCCGCTCCCTTGGCAAAAAGGAGGTCGAGCGCATGCGCGACGAGGACCCCGTTGCCGAGGTGAACTGCCAGTTCTGCAACAAGAATTATAAGGTGGACCTGAATGAACTGCTCAAAAACTGGCCTTCCACCGCCGAAAATGTGCCGAGCGAAAACGCATAAAAATTTATGCAAAAAAATGTAAAAAACGCTTGACTTTTCCGCTCATATAGTTTATAATAACAAACGTCGCCCGGAGAGAGCGATTGAGCAAAAACTCTCCAACATGCGGCCGTAGCTCATCTGGTAGAGCGCCACCTTGCCAAGGTGGAGGTAGCGAG
>OLPY01001020.1_pt1 | contig 21206 bp, 9 predicted proteins | sample 1672481 | NCBI WGS metagenome assembly OLPY01 (sample SAMEA3136691, study PRJEB25190) | human gut metagenome | biome: human gut; feature: human-associated habitat; material: faeces | place: Austria | collected 2013 | reverse complement strand
TGTGGAATGCCATCTCACTGGAATCGACTTCATGGTAAGATCCGTCGTATACGTTTGCGTGAACACCTACAACCGGGAATCCGCCGAGGATACCTGATTTCATAGCTTCTTCGATACCTTCGCCTACAGCCGGAATGTATTCCTTCGGAATCGCACCGCCGACTACTGTGCTCTCGAATTTGTATGTCTCCTCACCGTTGACATCCATAGGCTCGAATTTTACTTTACAGTGTCCGTACTGTCCACGACCACCGGACTGTTTTGCATACTTGCTGTCAACTTCAACCGATTTTGTAATGGACTCTTTATAAGCAACCTGAGGCGCACCTACGTTAGCCTCTACCTTAAATTCACGAAGAAGTCGGTCAACGATGATCTCCAGGTGAAGCTCACCCATTCCGGCGATGATCGTCTGTCCTGTCTCCTGATTTGTATGAGCACGGAATGTCGGGTCTTCTTCTGCAAGTTTTGCAAGAGATTCACCGAGTTTACCCTGAGAAGCTTTTGTTTTCGGCTCGATCGCAAGCTCGATAACCGGCTCAGGGAATTCCATAGACTCAAGGATTACCGGATTCTGCTCGTCACAGATCGTATCTCCTGTTGTGGAGAACTTAAATCCGATCGCAGCAGCGATATCTCCCGAGTATACTTTATCCAGCTCTTCACGTTTGTTGGCATGCATCTGAAGGATACGTCCAACACGCTCTTTTTTACCTTTTGTAGCGTTGAGCACATAAGATCCGGAATTCACTGTTCCCGAGTAAACTCTGAAGTAAGCAAGTTTACCTACAAACGGGTCAGACATGATCTTGAATACAAGCGCTGAGAACGGCTCTTCATCAGAAGAATGTCTCACTGTATCATTTCCGTCCATATCTACACCCTGAATAGCCGGAACGTCAAGCGGTGACGGCATGAATTCGATTACTGCGTCAAGAAGCTTCTGAACACCTTTGTTCTTGTAAGCTGTACCGCAGCATACCGGAACAGCAGTACATTCGCATGTCGCTTTTCTCAGCACTTTCTTCAGCTCGTCTATCGACGGCTCTTCACCTTCAAGGTACATCATCATAAGCTCGTCATCCAGCTCGCAGATCTTCTCTACGAGTTCTGTATGATACAGCTCTGCGTCATCTTTCATTGCTTCCGGAATCTCTTCGATGGAGATGTCATCTCCCTTGTCATCGTTGTAGATGTAAGCTTTCATTTCAAAAAGATCGATGATTCCTTTGAACTCGTCTTCTTTTCCGATCGGAAGCTGAAGACAAATTGCGTTTTTACCTAATCTTGTTTTAATCTGCTCTACTGCGTTGTAGAAATCAGCGCCCATGATGTCCATCTTGTTAATGAACGCCATTCTCGGTACGTTGTATGTGTCAGCCTGACGCCATACGTTTTCTGACTGAGGCTCAACACCGCCCTTGGCACAAAATACACCTACCGCACCATCAAGCACACGCAGGGAACGCTCTACTTCTACTGTAAAGTCAACGTGTCCCGGTGTATCGATGATGTTGATACGATGCTCTAACGCGCCTGCTTTCGGCTTGCAGTTTTCCTGCAGCGTCCAGTGACATGTTGTCGCAGCAGATGTGATCGTGATACCTCTTTCCTGCTCCTGGGCCATCCAGTCCATAGTTGCAGTTCCTTCGTGAGTATCACCGATCTTATGGTTAACACCTGTATAATAAAGAATACGCTCTGTTGTCGTAGTCTTTCCGGCATCAATATGCGCCATAATACCGATGTTTCTGGTTCTGTCTAATGGATATTCTCTACCAGCCAAGATCTTTTCCTCCTCTATTTGGTCATTCTTCGGGATAATTTCCGAAGAATATGCCTCGCACCTGCCTCGCTAAGAGGCGCAGCAGTGTCCGGCTCTTAGAAACGATAGTGTGCAAACGCTTTGTTTGCCTCTGCCATCTTGTGCATATCTTCTTTTCTCTTCACAGCTCCGCCTGTGTTGTTCGCTGCGTCAAGAATTTCGTTTGCCAGTCTCTCTTCCATTGTCTTCTCGCCTCTCTGACGGGAATACATAGTCAACCAGCGAAGAGCAAGCGCCTGTCTTCTGTCAGCTCTAACCTCGATCGGTACCTGATATGTTGCTCCACCGATACGTCTTGCTTTTACTTCCAGAACCGGCATCATGTTGTTCATAGCTTCCTCGAACACTTCGATCGCCGGTTTCTCAGCCTTTGCCTCTACTCTTTCAAATGCTCCGTATACAATTTTCTGTGCTACACCTTTCTTACCGTCAAGCATGATGTTGTTGATAAGTTTGGTAACAACTTTATTGTTGTATATCGGATCCGCTAATACATCTCTTTTCTGAGTATGTCCTTTACGTGGCACGGTCCTTCCCTCCTTAATCATTTTTTCCGGTTATACCGGGATTAATTCATCGGTACTCACATGTGTCTTCTATGAAATCACATACCATGTGCTCGCGGCCGCGGGACGTCTATCTTTGTCCGCACCTCCGGTACTCCTTCGGAGCGGAATCTCAAATCCGCAACCCTTTCTCACTGAACGATCAATGAGGCACGATAATCATAGTTCTGTTTGTGATACGATTTAACTACTTAGTTACTGCTCTTGTTCTTTTACGCTTATCGTCCACTCGAAAATCCGATTCGCTTACGCAGCCTTTCGTACTGACGTACTTCCGATCTTCTCATGAAAACCTCGGATGAAAACAAATACGCCGCTGTGCTTATACCTGTTTTCCTTTCTCAGTTTTTTATTTTGCGTCTTTCGGTCTTTTTGCACCGTATTTAGAACGAGCCTGTCTTCTCTTAGCAACTCCTGCTGTATCAAGTGTACCACGGATAATGTGGTATCTTGTACCCGGCAGGTCCTTAACTCTTCCTCCGCGGATCATAACAACGCTATGCTCCTGAAGGTTGTGTCCTTCACCCGGAATGTAGCTTGTTACTTCGATTCCGTTAGAGAGACGAACTCTGGCGATTTTTCTCAGAGCTGAGTTCGGTTTCTTCGGAGTAGCTGTCTTAACTGCTGTACAAACACCTCTTTTCTGCGGTGCAGATACGTCAGTCGCACGTTTCTTCAGGGAGTTGTATCCTTTCTGAAGAGCCGGTGCTGTAGACTTTTTCTCTGAAGTCTGGCGACCTTTTCTAACTAACTGGTTAAATGTTGGCATTCTTTTTCACCTCCTATGAATTATTCGTTTCCTCATGACTTATGTCATAAGGGGCTGCGGATAATATGTCTTTATCCTTTTCGGCGCACAAAAAGAACAACGTCTTTTTCTGCACGCTAGGTTAGTTTATTACGTTTTTTTAAGAAAGTCAAGGGATTTGCCAACTTTTCCGCCTTTTTCATGTCTTTTTTCTTTTTTTCATTCTTTCTTTATAAAATTGCTCCGTCTTTTCACAGTCATATCTTTAAAATAAATGATAAAAAACGGGAAAATCACGGTTATCTTCTCAGATAATCCATAACTTTCCCGTCTCTGTTATCTCTTTATTCAGATTGTCCGAATGCCTTCGGCATCAGAATTATTTTTCCTGATTTCTTCTTCTGAATCCGAATACGAACGCTGCCGCTGCAAGGAGTAATGTTCCCGCATATACAAACAGGTTTGAGCTGTCGCCTGTCTGCACTGCCGAATTTCCTGTGCCGCTGCCTCCTGTACTTCCATTTCCGCCTGCGTTTCCACTACCGTTTCCGCTTCCGCCTGTGCTTCCACTGCCGTTTCCGTTTCCGCCTGTGCTTCCATTTCCGTTTCCTTCACCGTTTCCATCGCCGCTTCCGCCGTCGACCGGTTTCAGATTCTGGATTGCCGTATTCAATGCAAGCGCTGCCTGATCGACTTCATCCTGATCTGCATCTGCTTTTTCAAGAACTGCCTTTGCATTTTGAAGAGCCGCATTAAACTCTGCCTTACCTTCTTCTTTATACTGTGTCAGATCAAGCGCTTCCGCCTTGCCGATTGCCTCCTTAAGCGTATCTTTATTCACCTGAGGAGTCTGATCTTTTTCATTCAAAGCCTCCTGTGCAGCTTTCAGCTCTTTTGCCATCTGATTCACATCGTCCTGTGTTCCCGCAAAGCTTCCGCCGGCAATGTCTGCAAGAAGTTTTTCCGCCTCTTCCAGTTTTGCAGTAAATGCAGTTTTGGCATCGTCATCTTTGTAATCATTCAGATCTAATCCCTTAGCCGCCTTAACTGCCGCTTCAAGCTCTACTGCAGAAATCGGAGGAACCGGTGTTCCCGGACTCTTGATATCGAATTTATCCAACTGCGGAGCTTTTGTATCGAACGCCGTAAATACGAGGCATCCTTCGCCTGCTGTTTTCACATTCAGTTTGAATTCTTTCGTATGTGTCGCATCTGCGCTGCTTGCGCCTGCCGTTACTTCTCCGGCTTCGATCTTGCCGTCTTTTTCTGCCCATTTGAATCCGTTCTGAGTGCTTCCGCTTCTGTAAGACAACGTAACTGTATATTCTCCCGCCTGCGGAGCATTGTAGTAAAGTGTCAGCGTATCGCCTTTGTTCATCGAGTTGACAAACTTACCGCCGCTTGCCCAGTCTTTCGCAGTTACTCCGCAATGCCATTCACCATCTGTCGGATCTTTTACATCATGAATCTCAAATCTCTCTGCCTCAGCTGTTTTTGTATTACCATCCGTTGGGAATACAAATCGGTTATCTTCTGCATAAACTGCCTTTTCAAACTGTACTTCAATCGTATGGCCATTTGCCGTCACATCATCAAATGTATAAGAATCTACCGCGCCAATCGAGTTGCCGTCTACGATAACATCTTTTACCGCATAATTTTCATCCGGTACAAACTTGAACGTATGGCTCGCGCCTTCTTCTACTGTCACTTCCGTACCTGTAACGCCTTCAATCTTACCATGCTCTCCTGCTGTCGCCGTAATCTTATATGTTGCAGCAGAAACTTCTTTCGCTGTGATAACAAACTTGTCAATATTAGGAGACGAACTTGCATCTGCAGTAAGCACTAACTCACCATCACCTGCTTTTGTCACATTAATGTCAAATGACTTCTCTTCAAAAACAGGATTCTGTGTATTCTTTCCTACTACATTGACCGAACCGCTGTCTACATTCGTTCCACCCCAGTTAATTTTATTCGGATTGCCAGAATCTCTTCCACTTTGGTATGTCACAGTTACTGTATATTTTCCTTCTTTTTCAGCATGGAATGGCGCTTTTATCACATTACCTTTTTCAAACCATCCTACTTTTGCCCCATTACTTGCACCTGTATCCGGCTGAATGCGAACCTCTTTACCTTTTTCAGCTTTAGACGAATCTAATACAAAATATTCCGCTTCTACAGTCGTACTACGTCCTTTTACTTTAGGGAACTGCAGTCTGTCTGTTTCACTGAATGTACTTCGTTTTGTCAAACTTGCGATTGCCGCATCAAGAGCCGCACATGCTTTTGTAGCTTCTTCCTGAGTCAAGTTTGCTTTCTTTGCCGCTTCTTTGGCTGCTTTTAATGCATCTACATAATTTTTATAACTTGCTGTTGTATAAAGTGATTCCTGATATCCCGCTTTCTCTGTTTCTTTGATCTTGTCAAGAAGTTCCTGCTTGTCATAAGATTCTGTATCTGCAATCGTAATCTTTGCTTTTGTAATGAATCCCAGAAGAACATCTTCTGTCGGAGCGCTTAAATAAGCAGAAAAATAAACGTCACCTTCTTTTTCCTTCACACGCTTCGTTGTGACAAATGCTTCTGCCTCTTCCTGTCCATCCTTAAATGTTACTGTCATATTTCCATCAGCATCAAAATGCTTCTGATATGCGCTTCCCGGAGCAACCTCAAACTGCACTGTCAATTCACCGTTCGTACCTCCGACGCGTTTCAGCTTAATTGGGTATTTTGTATCTTCATTCACTCGATAGGCATCTTTTTCAAGTTCTACCATTCCCTTTCCACCGTTATCAAGATACGCAACTGCATCTAATCCTACAGCCTGAGTATTAGACCCTGTATTTACAATCTTAAGAGTATGCTCTTTGTCTTCTAACGTATTCGTTTCATATAAAATCTGTCCCAACTTTCTTGTTGCAGAATATGTATTAATCGATGCAACTTTCTTCCCGTCAATATATACATCTGCCGGACCGTGTTTTTGATCGATCGTACCGATAACCCATGCCTTCGTACCTTTAAACTTCGTCTCCGCATATGGCGCATTCGCCCCATTTCCGTTTCCGTTGATCCAGATACCCGTTCCTTCTATCATCTGATCGTTCGTTTCCTGATGCCATCCGCTGCTAAGCGTAAATCCACGGTCATCTTTCGTCTGCAGACCTGACGGGATACCCGTTCCAAGTTCAAATCCTTCCGCAGCCTCATATACGCCAATCTCGCTTAATATCGGAACTTTATTTTCCGCCTGGTTATGAGCAGTAACTGTAATACGAAGCTTATCCGCTTTTACAGCTTTTTTACGACAGAGACGTTTTGCTCCGATCGTTGTTCCCTGGTCAAACGTCTTCCATTCTCCATTACCGTTTTTATATTCTACTTTGAAAGATCCGATACGCTGTCCAAACTGGATTGCCTCTTCTATCGACACAACATCGAACTTTTTGGATTCTCCCAAATCGATCAATACTTTTCCGCTTGTCGTACCGTCTCCTACTGTCCAATAAGTCTCATCATTTCCGTCGAGCAGATTCTCCGGTGAATATTTCTTTGAGTTTTCTCTTACTTCTGTCGCAGAAACAGACGCTTTTTCAGCCAAGTTCTTATCAAACGTATTTTGAACTGCTTTTCCGAACTCTGCCACACGAGCAAGAATATCCGCATCTACCGTTCCTTGTTTATTCGGGGGAACATTCAGTAACAATGTAGCGTTGTGTCCAACCGATCCGAAATAAATACCTGCAAGCTGCTCCATCGAAAGAGGCGTTTTCTTGCTTTCTCCCCAGAACCAGCCTGACGTAATCTTTGTATCCGCCTCCGGCACAGTCCACTGATTTCCATTCGGAAATCCTTTCGTATATCCGTCTCTACTGTTACTATTGATCGTATTATTCTTTCTGTCGATTGTTGACTTTGCCCACGTTTCTTCAGCCGCATATCCTCTCTCATTTCCGATCCATCTTACAGTTGTATAAGATTCCGCGCCGAAAAGAAGGCAATCATCCTCGTACTTTCCGCTTGCTTTTCCCTCGTATTGCTGAATTGTCTTAAACCATCTCTGGAAATCATAATCCTGCGCATTGCTCTTGTCGTTCGTATCTTTTGCGCCGTCCATCCAAACTTCTTTAAAATGACCGTTGTTTCCGTACTTATCATTTCCAAGAATCTCTTTCAACTGATTATCATAGTATTCGTTATAATCAAGAGCGTCTTCTTGTTTTACCTGATCCCATGTTTTTCCATTCAACGGCTGTCCGTCAGCTCCGACAAGTTTTTTTCCATCCTTATCTTTGTAACCATAATATTCACTATTTACATCCCACGGGGAAAGATACAGTCCCATGTCAATATTATATTTTGTACACGCTCTGGAAAGTTCTTCTAAAACGTCGCCTTCATAACCTGCCGTTTCGGTATCATGTGTCGTCATTTCACTTGGCCATATGCAGAAACCGTCATGATGCTTTGCCGTAATGATCAGTTTCTTAAACCCTGCGTCATGAATCGCTTTTACATAAGTTTCTTCATCAAAATCATTTGTCAGCTGAAACTGATTCGGATTTTCTTTTCCGTTCCCCCACTCGCTTCCGGTATATGTATTCATTCCAAAATGACAAAAAGCCGCCAGTTCCTGTTTCTGATACTCATACTGATTCTTTGACGGTATAACACTATCCTTCTTCGGTGCCACCGTATCGTTGTCTGTCAGCTCATCTGTTTTAACGTATGTGTCTTCGGCAGCCTGAACCTGCACAACTCCGCCGGTCGAAAGAGCTGTCTGTGCGATCATTCCGGCAGCTAATAACAATGCCAGATACTTTCTCTTTTTCATACTTTTCCTTTCCCCTTTTTTCACAATTTTATTTTTTATAGACCTTATAACCTTATCACATTTAAACAAAATTGTCATTATCATCCCCCCATTTTCGTCATTTTGCATATTTAGGATTTCAAAAAAGGCTATAGTCGTTCATTTTCCAAAACGATTATAGCCTTTTTGTACAACACTATCTTATTTCTTCTATATTATTTATCGAGAAGCAGCGCTGTAAAACAGAACGTATTTCTTCCAAAAGCGAAGAAATCCACTCCTGTTTTAAACTGCCCATTTACAAATAATGTATTTTAGTATGCTCTTCCCCAGTAAACCATATGTTTCGCAGGTTTTCCACAGCAGACGCATACATCAGACAGATGTTCTTCTTCCATAGGAATGCATCGTGATGTCACTCCGCCTGTCTGTGCTTTAATCTCATCCTCACAAGCTTCGTCTCCACACCACATTGCCTTTACGAAACCTTTCTTTTCGGAAACCGCATCTTTCATCTCATCCATAGTCACCGCAGAACTGATGTGGTCATCAAGGAACGCTTTTGCTTTCGCATAAAGGTCTGCCTGGATCGTCTCAAGGATTTCACCGAGTTTCGTTGTAATCTCATCGATTGCCACAACGATCTTCTCTCTTGTATCTCTGCGCACAACAACAACCTGACCGTTTTCGATATCTTTTGGTCCGATCTCGATACGAGTCGGGATTCCGAGCATCTCCTGCTCACTGAATTTCCATCCCGGACTCTTTTCGGAATCATCGATCTTCGCGCGATATCCGGCTTTATTAAGAGCGTCAAGAAGTTCATTTGCCTTATCGAGAACACCTTCTTTATGCTGCGCGATCGGAATAACTCTTGTCTGTACCGGAGCGATTCTCGGCGGAAGTACAAGACCGCTGTCATCGCCGTGAACCATGATGATCGCACCGATGATTCGGGTGGATAATCCCCATGATGTCTCGTACACACTGTGCAGTTCATTATTTTTATCTGCATACTTAATGTCAAATGCATCCGGGAAAGAATTTCCGAAGAAATGGCTTGTCGCCGACTGTAAAGCCTGACCGTCGTGCATCAGTGCTTCAATCGTATAAGTGTCCTGCGCTCCCGCAAATTTTTCACTTTCTGTTTTTCTTCCGGCAACAACCGGAATCGCAAGATTTTCTTCTACAAAGTCTTTATATACTTTCCACATTAATTTTGTACGTTCTTCCGCTTCTTCATATGTCGCATGAATCGTATGACCTTCCTGCCAGAGGAATTCCCTTGAACGAAGGAACGGTCTTGTCGTTTTCTCCCAACGAAGAACCGAGCACCACTGATTCCATACTTTCGGAAGGTCTCTGTAAGACTGAACCGTCTTGCTCCACACGTCACAGAACAATGTCTCAGATGTCGGACGGATACAGAATCTCTCCTGAAGCGGCTCCGCTCCGCCGTGTGTTACCCACGCTACTTCAGGCGCGAACCCTTCGATGTGGTCTTTTTCTTTCTGCAAAAGGCTTTCCGGGATCAAAACCGGAAGATATACGTTTTCCACACCTGTGTCTTTAAAACGTTTATCAAGATCCGACTGAATATTTTCCCATATTGCATATCCGTTCGGAAGATAGTTCAGACATCCCTTTACGCCTGAATAATCACATAATTTTGCTTCCCGCACAACATCTGTATACCACTGTGCAAAATCTTCGTCTCTCGATGTGATCGACTGTACAAGTTTCTTTTCTTTCGCCATTTTCTTACCTCATTTCCCAAATCATTTTCGGAACTTTTTATCTTTTGTTCCGACTTTTCTTCCATCGCTTCCATAGCGCAGCAGTTTAGCCATATCCGTCCGAATCGACCGTTTCGACCGTTTCGACCGTTTCTTCCGTTTTGCCCGTTTCTCCCGGATCGTAAAAATTTCCGGTAACGCGGCAGATTCCCGGATAGCGCCAAAACTTCTCTGCCGGAAAAGCGTCTCATTTCCTATATGCGCCTATATAAAAACGCCGGGACGCTCTTCCCCACAAGGGACCGAGCATCTCGGCGGTACCACCCTTATTAACACCGCAGACGTCCTGCCTGCCGTTGTTCTCTCTTTTATCTTTAACGCAGATATACGCTGTATTTTCATACAGAGCTCCGGAGCCGGTTCAATGTGTTCCTGCAAAGGCTTTCACCAACCGCCTTCTCTCTGATGCATTCCACACATATACTATTCTCTTTCCTCGCCTGTTTGCATCTGTGATTTTACCCAAAATCCGGCAGAATGTCAACCGAAACCGCCGTTCCAAGTATTCATTCCGAAAATACCATCCTAAACGTGCATCTAAGACCTTATCCCAAACATTATCCGTGAAGCTGCAAAAGCTTTCCTTTTAATTCCTGCTCCATATTGCGAAGTTCCGCCTCCGCAGCCTGACGTTTTTCCCTGCCTTCACGCTGGATTGCCATTACTTCATCAAGCGTAGAGATCAGAGACTCGTTCGTTGCTTTGAGCGTATCCATATCCACGATTCCCCGCTCGGACTGCCGAGCCGTTTCCGTCGTTGCGATCTTCAGTTTCTCTGCATTTTTCTTCAAAAGCTCATTCGTCACATCCGTAACACGCCGCTGCGCTTCCGCTGCCTGCGTCGAATGTTCTACCCCAAGCGCAAGAACCATCTGACTCTTCCAAAGAGGAATCGTATTTACGATTGTAGACTGGATCTTTTCAACCATCATTGTATCATTATTCTGAACGAGCCGAATCTGAGGCGCAGTCTGAATAGAAATCATTCTTGTCAGTTCAAGATCATGGATCTTCTTCTCAAACCGAATGCACATCTCATCCAAATCTTTCGCCGCCTGCGCATCTTCCGGCAGTCCTGATGCCTGCGCCCTGCTCATCAGATCCGCAAGCTGTGTTCTTTTCACTTCCGCAAGTTTCTTCTTTCCCGCAAGAATATACATCGACAATTCCTTAAAATATGTCAGATTCAGTTCGTACATCTTATCAAGAAGCGCTGTATCCTTCATAAGCTGTACCTGATGCTTCTCCAGCGCCTTGATAATCTCATTTACATTCGTCTCGGCTTTTGCGTATTTCGCTTTCATAGAATCAATTTTGTTCGACGCTTTCTTAAAAATGCCGAAAAAGCCTTTTTCTTCTTCATCTTCATCAAAACTTTTCAACTGCGTCACAACGCCGGTAAGGAGATCCCCCACCTCGCCGAGATCTTGAGATTTCACATTATCCAACGCCGATTCGGAGAAATCCGCCATCTTCTTCTGCGTTCCCGCTCCGTACTGAAGGATCAGCGATGAATTCGTCAAGTCGATCTGCTTTGCAAATGCCTCGACCGTCTGACGCTCTTCTTCTGTCAAAATGCTGTCGTCCAGCACCGGTTCTTCTACCTGCTGCACGGCCGGAGTTTCCTTTTTATCCGCCGCCTGAAACGGATCTAACGTCAATGTCGGAGTGGTGTCTAAGTCCTTAAATTCTGTTCCCATTTCTTTAATCTCCTTTTCCATTTCTTTCTTCAGCCCTATCTTACTTATCTTCACTCATCATTCCCCGAGCTTCTATTTTATCTTCTTTACTCGCTGCGAACATCTTTTCTATCTTATCTTCTCCACTCGCTGCGCGCTTTTACTTTCTGATCTCGTCTTCCGTAAGTCCTTCCTGTGCCAGCATCGTATTCAGAACCGATATATCCGACGACACGTCCCACGCCGTATCCTGAAAAAGATCGTCCAACAACTTTTCAAACGCCACATTAAGAGTGTCAATCGTCTTTTCGATCTCTATTTTGGAAGAAATAATATTTTCTCCCTGTACAGGCTGTGCATCCAAATCTTCATACGCCTGCAGCAGTTTCATCGTCATCGGAAGATAATAATCCATTAATTTTCGGATATCACTGACCGTATCGGGTTTCTGCTCGACCCGGTCAAATATCCTGTCTACAAGCATTTCCATACGGGCGATTTTCTCCGAAATTTCTTCTCCGGGTATTGCGTCATTCGCCGCTTTGATCGCCCTCACATATTCGTCGCCTGCTTCGATGATCTTCTGGACTTCCGGAGAAAGTCTGGAAAACTCTTCCTGTTCCTTCGCTGCCCGCTCTTCTTTTTCCTGTTTTTCCCGACGCGTTCTTTCCATAAGCGCCGTGTATTGGCGATAAGCTTCGTTGCTCGTCATAAGACATGTTTCCTGCTCATCAAGATGACCTTGCCGAAACCAGCCTTTTTTAATCATCTTTTTCAAATCTTTCACAACTGCTTTCACAGAACGTCCGCTCTGCTGTGCAAATTCTTTTACGTCACAATATTCCCTGTTTCCGATCATTTTCACATATTTTCCAAAACGGCTCACCGTACACGCATTCGATGTTCCGATAATTCCCATCACTGCAAACGCAACAGAAAAACCGCCCATCAAAGCCGCCATGACATTTATCTCCATCTGCCAGCCTGTTACCGAACTTCCCAACAGAAGCATCAGACCGATGATCAGAGTAACGATCATCCCAAGGTATCCCGTAATCGCGAGGAAGATACCGCCGACCTTTATTGCCGTTCCCTTCAGATAAAGGATTCCGCCTCTGTGCACGGAATTCCCCGCTGTTCCCGTTCTTTGATCCTGCGCGAAGCCGCCTGCTGAGCCCGCTCCCTGATTATGTGTAAATCCGCCCGCTGCGCCTGTCCTCTGATTCTGTGTAAATCCGCCTGCTGAGCCTGTCCTCTGATTCTGCGTGAATCCGCCAGTTGCGCCTGTCCTCTGATTCTGTGTAAATCCGCCTGCTGAGCCTGTCCTCTGATTCTGTGTAAATCCGCCTGCTGAGCCTGTCCTCTGATTCTGTGTAAATCCGCCTGCTGAGCCCGCTCCCTGATTCTGCGTGAAACCACCTGCAGATCCTGTTCCCTGATTATGAAACGGCGGTGTGTTTCCCGCTTGTCTCTGCCTCTGTGCAAAATTATCCGCAGCGGCATTCATCGCATCACTTCCGTAACGGATTCCGTTTCTTAGTCCTCTGGAGAGTCCTTCCATCGCACGTCCGATCGTATCCGTCACATTCTGATTTAACCGTCCGTAATTTTGATGATCGATAGCGTCCTGAATCGTCCGATTCAATTCATCCAACGATCTTTCCCACTCATTATTTATCATGAATTTCCTCCTTAAAGGGTTGACCTGAAAATTCTTTTATATGATAATCAGTTTAGCCGTAACACATTGAAAAGTCAATAATACGAAGGAGCGAAAATAAGACAAATGATAAAAAATGCATCCCCGCTTATTATATACGAAGACGAGCAGATCATCGTCTGCCATAAACCCGCAGGAACGCCGACTCAGAGCAGTCATATCGGAACTTCCGACATGGAAAGCCTGCTCAAAAACCATCTTTTTTCTTCACGTAAATTTCACCGGGCAAAATCAGGCGAACCGTATCTTGCGATCATTCATCGCCTCGACCAGCCTGTAGAAGGGATTCTCGTCTTTGCAAAAACACCTGCCGCCGCAAAGGAACTAAACCGCCAGCTCACTTCCCAAGAATTTGGGAAATATTATCTTGCAGTAATATCAGGCATTCCCGAACCGCAGGAAGGCTCTCTTGAAAACTATCTCGTCAAAGATACCCGTACAAACAGTTCCGCAGTCTGTACGAAAACGACTCCGGGAGCAAAACTTGCCAGACTTCACTACAGAACAATAGAAACATACGGTGCGCCCGGAAACGAAAAATTTACCGATTCCAAATCGACTGACACGCCAAAACACACGTCCCGAAACCACAGGCAGCCGCCATTGCAAAATGAATCTTCTGCCTTAATAGAAATCCATCTTGACACAGGCAGACATCATCAGATTCGTGTGCAAATGGCATATTTCGGACACCCCCTTATAGGCGATCGAAAATATGGCAAAGAAATCACCGATCATATGAATTCCGTACAATCTTCGACAAAACGATTTCAGGCAGGACAACTTCATCTCTGCGCTTACAAGCTAACATTTCATCATCCCAAAACCGGAAAAGAGATGGAATTTCAGATTTGAAACTCCATCTCTCATAAATCCGATCTTCCTGTTTGGAAAAATCTCTTCTCCTGCAATCCCGAATTTTAACTCGTCGCACAAAAAAGGCGGTGCCTCACGCGCACCGCCTTTTTTGTTTCATATAATCTTCATCTTACGAATCAGATATTTTTATTTCACTCTTTTTCTTCTAAAGAATGTTACTACAGCGATTCCGCCCGCTGCCACAAGCGCCATCAAATATCCTGCGATGTTTGCGCTGTCACCTGTAACAACAGCTGCATTGCCACCGTTTCCGTTGCTTCCATTGCTTCCGCTATTTCCACTGTTTCCACTGTTTCCATTGCTTCCGCTGTTTCCGCCACTACCGCCGTTTCCATCCGGATTCGGGTTCGGGTTCGGATCAGGAGTTGTGTCTTTTACAAGACCGTCATAAGCTGTCTGCAATGCTTCTTTTGCTGCATTTACTTCATCCTGTGTTGCATTCGGATTTGCAAGAACACTCTGTGCTTTCATAAGAGCTTCATTGAATGCTGTCCAGCTTTCTGCTGTATATCCGTCTGCTTTGGTGTCTTTGTACTGATTATAAAGAGTCGTCAGTCCACTCTTATCTACATCGCCCGGCTGCGGATCTGGATTAAGTTTCACAAGTCTGTCATGCGCTGTCTGCAATGCTGTCAAAGCTTCGCCTGCTGCTGCGTTTGTTGTATCTTTTGCTTCGATGAGAGCTTTCGCTTCATTCATCTTCGCTTCGTATACTGCCCATGAGTCTGCTGTGTAGTCTGCTTTATTCAAGTTTTCTGCCACATAGCTGTCATAGAGAGCTTTCAGAGCTGCTGTCGTTCTCTCTCCGTAGAAACGGATCTCTGCCATACTTGCGAATTTATCCTGTGCTCCTGCTTCAAGAACTTTGAACTCTACATATCTTACATCTTTCGCATCAAAAGCAATCTGCTGATACTGATCTCTGTTTACAAGAACATTGCCTTCTTCATCGAACTCATATGTTCCGACAGATTTCATATCGTCTTTGGCGCTTCCTACAAAGATCTGCGCTTTCAGGATATCACCGTTCGTTACTCCCTGACGTGCAAGGAATGTAATGTCTGTCAAGTTGTAAAGTCCGCCGAGATCAAAATTGAGGCTCTGCGGCAATACATCTTTGTTGTACTCTGTATGCCAGTAATTATCCTCTTTTCCGTCAAGTACGTTTGTTGCAAGTCCATCCTCAAGTTTATCAGGATCACATTCACTTGTTGCCGTCACTGTGAATCCTTCTGCTTTTGCATCAAGCAGTTTTGTCTCATCAAGTGGACGGAATGTAAGTCCGTCGATTGCCTCGTAAATTGCCATCTGCGCTTCAAGTACCTGATTCTTCGTATATTCGCCCTTAAGTAATTCTGTAGCTGCATTTACTGCTGCTGTAAGCTGTCCATAACTTTCTTCTGTGTAAGCAGATGACTGATATGTACGAGCTTTAGCAAGCGCTTCATTTAATCCTGAAATATCAACGCCGGCTTTAACATTGATATCGTATGTTGCTTTTACTTCTTTGTTTCCTGCGGCTGTCAGAGTGATCGTACTCTTTCCTTCTTTCATCGCTCTCGCTTTGTAGATCGGATAGCCATTTTCATCTGCCAGCGTAATGATCTTCACAACGTCCTCATTAGAACTTTCTACTGTGAAGAATTTGTTTGTTGCATTGTCCGGCTGAACTGTTGCATTAATGTCTGCCAGTGTTCCGACATACATCTCTTTTGCATTGTTCGGATCTGCTGTGATTCCTGTAACCGGTGTGTTAGACAGATTTGACAGTTCAAGTTCTGCAAGTGTGAGCATGTTCTTCACATCACTTGTTGATTTTGCATCTAAGAATGTAATCTGAACTTCTTTTACCGCCTTGTCTCCTGCAAATTCAAATGTATATTTCTCCTGTTTTGTTTCAAACTTGATCTCGTCTGATGATGTATCATCTGTATAGATCAGTTTTGCAGATACTTTATTCAAGTAACCGTTTCCTTCATTTGCATTAGATACGACTACTTTATTAAGTGCTTCCGGATTCTTCAATGCAAGATGCATTGTTGTCGGAAGGATGATATAGTCCGGAAGTTTTCCGTTTACATGGTTGGATGAAATATCCCACTTAAACTCAAAATCACGCCCAAATGTTCCATCAAACAGTCCGTTGTAATTATTCTGTTGGATCAATTTATTTACATTCGGATCATCTGTGTTATCTTCTGTGAGTTTCTCATTTGTCATTGTGATATCGAAGTCTGCCTGTCCAAACTTCTTCTCTGTTGCCGGAACATCCGGGATCTCAACTTCTGTATCTACCTCTGACTCGATCGTGCTGTAGTTCGGTCCGATCAAAGTTACTTTAGAAAGATCGATCACTTTCGCATCTGTTGTAGAGATGTTCTCTTTTGCTTTCATTGTGATTGTAGCAAGCACGTCACTTCCGGCATAAAGTTCTTTGTCTCCACGGTTTGCAAATGCAAGGTTTACATATGCTCTGTCATCATACTCTTTATTAGCCGTCAGATTTTCCATCTGAGCAAGAAGAGGTGATACTTCACAAGAAACATATTGCACTTTGCTATTATCATAATTAATTACCTGTCCGAATGCATTAAGTCCTGCTACATTCTGCGCGTAAACGTCGATTGTAAACGTCTCGCCTTTCTTCACGCTGTCGCTGCTTGCAAGAAGCATAGCTTCTCCCGAAACACTATCCGTCTTCTTCGTTCCGCCATCTAACTGGAACATTGTGAATGCGTAATCATAAACATCATAGATATTGTTCATGTTAATATCGCCGTAACGGCTCTTGATCTGATCTGCAAACAACTTATCTTTTTCACATACACCAAGATAATTTTTCATATTTGTATAATCAGCATCCGTAACCGCCTCAGCCTTATTGGTACTTCCGACAGCAAACGCCCCTGTGTTTTCTTTCTTATATACTTTAATCTCACTTGCCGAGAAGAAATTACCGAGCGCTTTAAGTGGTGTAAACCGGATATAGCGCGCTCCGCAATCCAGCTTATCCATCAACTTCATATCTTTATTTACTGCCCATTTGTATGTTTTTGCCTCTGACCAATGTACACCATCGAGACTTGTCTCTAATTTCATTTCCTCAACAGTTCCATTGCCTGCATCATCACGCGGATAATACTCAATCTTATCAATTTCATATGCTTTTCCGTAATCTACAGTAAGAGTCTGTCCGATTGCATTTCCATCTGAATGGAAACCACCATCAGATTTCTGGAACGTTCTGTCAAATGCCAAATCAGCACTGTGATTTCCGTACAGACCGCCTGTCCATGTGATTGTCTGCGGAGCCGGTGTATCTTTCCACGGATCTTCTGCTGACTGGAACGTCTTCTCTTCGCTCCATTCAGAATATCCTTCTGCATTTCTAGAACGAACTTTATACTTATGCTCTGAGTGATATCCGAGATCTGTATGTGTATATGTCTCCACATCTCCTACAGAGAATACAACTCCGTCAACAAGAAGCTCGTAAGTTGTCGCATCAGCTACTTTATTCCATGCAAGAGTGATGCTTGTCGGTGTCTTTGCTTCCTCATTTTCTGTCAGAGTAGGAACTGTAAGGTTCTTATTCAGTTTATCCTGCGGAAGTTTTCCGTCATTTTCAAATCCTTCAAGTACTAATGTCTGAGCAACACTCTTCGCATCTGCCTGTGCAAATTTCACATACAGTTTCGGTGTTCTCTTCACATCTTTTACAAGGTTCGCAATCTCTGTTTCTTTTTCCGATGCATATGTCTCGATTGCTGGAGATTCATCATAGAAGTAGACTGCTTTACCTGCTTCAGCCGATTTTTTATCAAAGTCTGCTTTGCTCTGCACTTTATCGAGAGTCAATGAATCACTTCCGTTTTTCGCTGTAACTTTTGTAGGTTCTTTGGATACATTTACAACAAATGTTGTATTTTTGTCTTTCTTGTATCCAGTGTAGTTTCCTGTTGATTTTTCAGCAGTAAGCGTTGCTGTTCCATCTTTTACCTCAGATGTATACTTGGTAGATACATGAGCGCCGTAAGAAGTTTTCGTAATTTTTCCATAATCGCCATCTTCTTTCAGATCATTTTCCACAAATTTTCCGTCATCTTCAAACATCGTGTAAGATGTTTTTCCATCCGGCCAAAATTCGACGATACGGTTTTCTTTCTTAATCTGCTCCGGTGTATTATTTTCTTCCCACATTGGAATAATAGCACCGTTTTTCACAAATACAGGAAGTTTCCAAAGTGGAGCTGCAAAGTTGTTGAGAACCTGTCCTCCCTGATACTGCTGACCTGTGAAATAGTCAATCCACACTTCTTTTGAATCCGGAAGATAAATATTATTTCTTACATCATTTCCCTTATCATCTGCAGCAGTGCTCTTATAAATCGGAGCTACAAGAAGATTCGATCCAAGCATGTACTGATACTGCATTTCTTTACTGCTTGCATAACTGTCGTCCGGATATTCAAGGAACATTGCTCTTATAAGCGGCAGTCCTGTATCTCCATTGCCTGTATCAATGTTTGCCGCCGAAGCTGCCCCAGTATAAATATACGGAAGAAGCTGTGCTTTTGTTTTCAAATACATACGGTTGATTCCTGTATATGGATCTCCAAACGTATATGGCATCTTCGCATAAGTTCCCCAACCGTCCATGTTAAGCATAAGTGGTGTAAATGATTTCCACTGATAATCTCTTGTAGCAATCAACTGATTTCCACCGAAGATACCATCCATATCACTTCCTATGTTTGGGTTACCGCTAAGAGAAGTTCCGATATATGTAGGAATGTGAAAACGGATGTATTCCCATTCACCGCCGTACTGGTCTCCTGTCCAAATACCACAGTAACGCTGCGATCCTGCCCATCCGTCAAGAGAGATAATGTTCGGACGTACCTTACCTTCTGTTGTAGCAATATCGTAAGCTGTCTTCACACCGTCAAGCTGCATGGAATATCCATGTCCAACCCATGCAACATCTGTCTTCAATGTAGAAACACCACCGACTTTAACTTCGTTTTTAAAATCACGAAGAAGCTGCCATTCTGTCTTCGGATTAGAATCCGGTGTCAGATAACTCTGTGTCCAAAGTCCTGTTGCTACCCCTTTTTCATTTGCATATTTTGTAAAGTCTGCAAGATTCTGTACGTTTGCCGCTACTGCCGCCAATCGTTCCTGAGAGCTTTTTCCTTCATTATCAACGCCGCCTGTCTTGCCATATCCGTTCTGACCGTATCCCGCACCATATCCGTCATTTGGGAGAAAATATCCAATTGGCATATCATATGTAAAATAATCGTCAATCACCTGTCTTGCCGAATACTTATAAGGAGCTTCTACTTTTGGATAGTTTTCGATGCCTACTGTTGGTTTCGTGCCGTTCAAAGACTCAATGTTCATTCCATCTTTCGGTTTATATCCCGTAGACATTCCGCTCTCATACTTTGTCGTTCCTGCACTTGTGTAAGGTTCATTTCCTTTGATTGTCCAACCCTTCCCACCTTCTGTATCTGACCATGAATCACGGTTGTATGCGTTCAAGTGACCTTCATAAAACGCATATTCGGGAAGGAGAACCGGATTACCTGTTACATGATAATACTCACTCAAAAGTTCCTGTGTTTTTTCACTGCTGTCTTTTCCATCAGAAACAAAATAATAAGCGTCAAACTCTTTTTCTTTATGAGTCGCTGTTACAGTATCTCCTTCACTCTTTCCAAAGTCATATTTACCGTCTGCAAATGTGTTTCTCAAAACACCATATCCACTTGTCGTGTAGTAAAATGGATTTGGAGATGCAACTCCGCCATCTGTCCAGTTACTTTCATTAGCAATATTTATCGTCTCGCCTGTATGTACGAATCTTCCATTCTGCGTACCTCCGCCATAGAAGTTCTCTCCATTGTTCTTCTTAAGAGTCTGCACTGTTGCCGAATTCGAGATGGACAATGCTTCTTTTTCTTCCATCACGACCTTATCGCCACTTAAAACTTTCATCTTCGCCGTAGCTTTATCGAATTCGACAGAAACCGATCCACTTTTAATCGTAATTTTTCCATCTTTATCCGAAATATCAGCCTTTGGATGTGAATAGTTAGAAGAGTCGTCTGAATACTGCTGAATCCTTCCGACATGAGCTTGCGATTTGGGAGTCGCATATTTCGAGAACTCGCCACTCGGATCTACGTTATATCTGAAGATCCCATCCTCAAGAAACGTAAGCTGCGCTGTAACGCCACCATTGAATTTCACAACAACGATATTGTCCTTGCTGCCTTTTTCCACTGACTCGACGCTTGTCAACTGCCCGGCAAACTCTTCCGCAGCTTTCGCCGGTATCGGCGGAAATGCTGTAAGCACCATGCCAAGCGCCGTAACAGTTACAGCAGCTTTCTTTCCTGCTTCTTTCATTTTCTTAGTCCATTTCATCTTTTTCCTTCTCCTCCTTTTCTACGGGTAAATTGTACAAAATGTTTGCATTTACCACTAAGTACTTTATTATATAATAATTTTCAATAAATGTATTTATATAAATCATTACCCATTTGTACTTTTTTACTTTTCTCACCCCTTATATCCACTATTTTCGTCAATTTTCAACATATATAAAGCTTCTGTCGATTTTCTTTCAGTTGCAAAAAATCCTTTTTCAACGCATTCTTGGATTGCGTTTTTATAAAATTATCAAACAGGGGAGAAAATGCATTTTCTCCCCTGTTCTATAGATTTACCTATGATCAATTTATACGAAGATGGAACTGTTCAATCAGACAAGCAATATTTTCTTCCGTATCTTCAAGCTCATCTGCGATTTGAGAAATCGTTTTTCCTTTTTCAAGTTTTTTCTGAATAAGAGTGCTTCTTTCTGCTTTTCTACCTTCTTCTCGTCCTTGCTTTCTACCTTCTTCTCGTCCTTGCTTTCTACCTTCTTCTCTCCCCTGCTCTCTTGCCTCTTCTCTCTGCACTTCGATATCTGTCTCATAGTCATATTCGTCTAATAACATATTGACAACCTCGCTTCCTTTTCGCATTAAATAATCAGCAAGAATCCCTTTTTCAATGCACTCTTTTATCGCTTTTTTATAAGGCTCTTCCTCCCCGGAGATCTGATAGTTCTGCACGATTTCCATGAACTGGCTGTATTCTTTCAGTACCTGACACTTTT
>OLPY01001008.1_pt1 | contig 21418 bp, 20 predicted proteins | sample 1672481 | NCBI WGS metagenome assembly OLPY01 (sample SAMEA3136691, study PRJEB25190) | human gut metagenome | biome: human gut; feature: human-associated habitat; material: faeces | place: Austria | collected 2013 | reverse complement strand
GCTTGCCGCTTAGTTTAATTGTAATAGTATATCACTGCATCAGGCCGCACACCAGCTCGGCATAGTGGGCCGGGTCGGGCAGGGGCAGGTCGGCGATGATGAGGGCCTGGTAGTAGAGGACCTGGATGTAGTTCTTGGCCTTCTCCTTGTCCTCGTCATAGGCCTTGCAGAGGGCCTGGAACGCGGGGGACTCCGGGTTCAGCTCCAGGACCTTTTCGGCGCTCATGGGGAAGTCCCGGCGCATCTTGTGGAAGTATTTCTCCATCTCCAGGGAAACAGGGCCATCGGCGGTGAGGCAGACGGTGCCGCTCTTCAGGATCTTGGAGATGCGGACCTTGGAGACATAGCCTTTCAGCGTCTCTTGGGCGAAGTCCAGCAGGTCCTTGTGGTCCTTCTCGGCCTGCTCGGCGGAGGCTTTCTCCGCGTCGGTGACGGGCAGGGCATCCTCGTTGGCCACAGAGATGAAGGGCTTGTCGTAGGCGTTCTCCAGCATTTGCAGGACGATCTCGTCCTCATCCACGGTCAGGTAGAGGACCTCATACCCGGCCTTCAGCACACGCTCGGCCTGGGGCATCTTGGAAGCGTGGTCCACGGAGTCAGCGCAGACGTAGTAGATCTTCTCCTGAGAGGCAGGCATCCGGTCCACATACTCCTTCAGGGAGGTCAGCTTGTTCTCCTTGGAGGACCAGAACAGGAGCAGGTCGCGGATGGTGTCACGGTTCTGGCCGTAGGAGTTCATGAGGGCATACTTGAACTGCATGCCAAAGGCAACCCAGAACTGCTCGTACTTGGTGCGGTCGTCCTTCATGAGCTTGACCAGCTCGTTCTTGACCTTCTTCTCGATGTTGTTGGCGATGATCTTCAGCTGGCGGTCGTGCTGGAGCATCTCACGGGAGATGTTCAGGGACAGGTCGGGGGTGTCCACGATGCCCTGGACGAAGCTGAAGTGGTCGGGCAGCAGATCAGGGCACTTGTCCATGATCATGACGCCGGAGGAATAGAGCTGCAGGCCCTTCTTAAAGTCGGTGGTAAAGTAGTTCATGGGCACCTGGCCGGGGATGTACAGCAGGGCCTTGTACTCCACGCTGCCCTCGGCGGACACATGGATGGTCAGCAGGGGGTCCTGCCAGTCGCCGAACTTGGACTTGTAAAACTCGTTGTACTCCTCGTCCTTGACCTGGCTCTTGGGGCGCTGCCAGATGGGGATCATGGAGTTGATGGTCTCCCACTCCTTGACTGTCTCGTACTCCGGCTTGTAGTCCTCGCCGGCGTCCTCAGGCTTGGGCTTGGGCTTGCTGTGCTCCATCTCCATGCGGATGGGGTAGCGGATGTAGTCAGAATATTTCTTGATGAGGCCGGAGAGCTTGTAGGCTTCCAGATACTCGTCGTATTTCTCTTCCTCGCTGTCGGGCTTGATGGACATGATCACGTCGGTACCCACGGTGTCCTTTTCGCACGGCTCGATGGTGTAGCCGTCCACACCCTCGGACTCCCACTTGTAAGCGGTGTCCGCGCCGTAAGCCTTGGAGATCACGGTGACTTTGTCGGCCACCATGAAGGCAGAGTAGAAGCCCACGCCGAACTGGCCGATGATGTCGATCTCGGCGTCATCGGTCTTCTCCGTCTCCTTCTTAAATTGGAGAGAGCCGCTCTTGGCGATGGTGCCCAGGTTGTTTTCCATCTCCTCCTGGGTCATGCCGATGCCGTTGTCGGACACGGTGAGGGTGCGGGTTTCCTTGTCAGGCACGACAACGATCTTGAAGTCGTCGCGGTTCAGGCCCACCTGGTCGTCGGTGAGGGCACGGTAGGCCAGCTTGTCGATGGCGTCGCTGGCGTTGGAGATGATCTCCCGCAGGAAGATCTCTTTATGGGTATAGATCGAATTGATCATCAGGTCCATCAGTCGCTGGGACTCGGCCTTAAACTGTTTCTTTTCCATGGTAAGTTCAATGCCTCCAAATATGAAATAGGGTTAGCACTCCAACCCTTTAAGTGCTAACCCTATTATGCTACGGTAGGACAAAAAATGCAATACCTTTTTAAAACTTTTTCACTTTCCACGGTTTACTGCTAATTTTGGCTGATTTTTTGTCAAAAAGGAAGTTGAGGCATTGATTTTTTGATACGCTATGGGTACAATAGAAGAGAAAATTGCTTCTAATTGCAAAAATCTCTTCTTCAGGAGGTTCTCTGATGGAAATTCGCAGAGATTTTTATCTGGATAAGCTGATCCAAAGAAAAAACAATGGGCTGATCAAAGTCATTACCGGCATTCGGCAGTGTGGAAAATCCTATCTGCTGAACACGCTTTTTTACCAGCATTTGTTAGACAGCGGTGTGCCAAAAGACCATATCATCCGGTTTGCCTTTGATTCTGCGGATGATCTCTATTTGATCGGAGAAAGTTTGATCCGCATGGAAAAAGAACGGCGTGGTGCAGATCCGGAAAAATTCATGGCCTATATCCGGGCGCAGATCAAAGACGATGCCATGTACTATCTTCTTCTCGATGAAGTCCAGCTGATGGACTATTTTGAGGCCGTCCTAAACAGCTACTTGCGAAAAGAAAATCTGGATGTGTTCGTGACCGGAAGCAACGCAAAATTTCTCTCCAAGGACATCATCACAGAATTTGCCGGGCGCGGCGACGAGATCCACATGTATCCGCTCAGCTTTGCGGAGTTTATGACGGTCTACCAGGGCGACCAATATATGGGGTTGTCAGAATATATGCTATATGGCGGCATCCCCCTGGTCGTCCTACGGGACGGAGCCGGAGAAAAAGCCGCTGCACTACAGAATCTATTCCAGGAAATTTATATCCGGGATATTCATCAGCGCAACCGGATCCGCAACCAGGGGGAATTGGAGGACCTGCTCAACATTCTCTCCTCTTCCATTGGTTCTTTGACGAACCCGGAAAAACTAAAGAATACCTTCAAAACCGTAAAAAAGTCCAAAATCACCGCTGGCACCATCAAAAAATATCTGGACTATTTGGAGGACTCCTTCTTGATCGAGTCCGCCCAACGATATGACATCCGTGGAAAGGCATATATTGAAACGCCGAAAAAATATTACTTTTCTGACCTAGGGCTTCGGAATGCACGGATCAACTTCCGACAGTTCGAGCAGACCCATGCCATGGAAAACGTGATCTACAATGAGCTGCGGATGCGCGGATACAACGTGGATGTTGGTGTGATCGCATCTTCCGAAAAAGACAAAACCGGCAAAGTGGTCCGCAAGCAGCTAGAAGTCGATTTTGTCTGCAATCTGGGTTCTTTACGATACTATATTCAATCCGCCTATTCTTTGCCCGACGAAGAAAAGCGTTCTCAAGAGATCAGGCCCTTCCGCAAGATCGATGATTCTTTCAAGAAAATCGTGATCACCAAAGACATCGTGCCCACCCACTATGATGAGTATGGTATCTTGACCCTGAATATCTATGACTTTTTATTGAACCCAAGAAGTCTGGAACAATGAGGAACAGGAACCACCTAAAAAACTAGAAGACAAAATGCACCCTGCAGATAAAAAATTATCCGCAGGGTGCGTAGCTTATACTTTTGTTTGCGTTTCTTAGAATGCCTTCCCCTGCCGCTGTAAGAAGTCGTTCAGCGCCTGCTCATCCGCAAAGTGGCGGTAGCCCACCAGGGCGTGGCCCTCGTCGGCGGAGACTTCCACATAGGTCTGCATCTCCGGGAAAACGACATAGACGCTGTTGGTCGTCACTTCCCCGCTGATCGGCTGGACGGGCTGATAGCAGACGGCTTCTTGAAGCCCAGCAGCCTGGAGATATTCCTCGGCAAAGGCTTTGGCGGCGGCGATATAGTCCGTCTGCTTGGCGGCATCGGACGGAACGTCAGACTTGGGGGCTACCGTCTCGATGGCAACGACCTGTTTGCTCTCGGAGTCTACATCGGCTAGATATAGAATCCCATCCGTCATTGTGAACGCAAACGTCTCGTTTTCCGTTTTCAGCTCTGGCTGCTGTAATGTGGTGGAAATGGAACAGCCATCTATATCTGCCCCATACATCGTTTTGAGCAGCGGAAGGACTGTATTTGCTATGCTACTTAAATCTGATAAGTAGTGTACTACGGGTAACTGATAGCTTAATTTTGTAGCAAATGAATCCATTGCTGTCGTTTGGTTTCTCAATGAATCCATTTTATTACTACATCCTGATAAAAAGCACAGTGTAATAATTAATAAACAAACTATATATTTCTGTCTCTTCATCATGCCACCTTCCTACCCTCTTACTATTACGATTATGCAAATTTTATAGTGTAGCTCACTCCTTTTACATCAGTTGCATATTGAAAATAAGTATATCCATCTTTAGATGCATTTACTGTATAAGAATTTGTCCATCCTTTAGTAATATAGCTACCTTCAAATGCTATGAGTTCATTCCATGTTCCGTTTGAAAGGATGGGTTTCACATAGAACATATTAGCATCACCACTTTTCATATTCATGCTAGTTGCACTTAAATGAAGTTTTATTGTAGATGCCTTTGGTTTAAATTTATAGGTTGAATAATACCGTAACATAGCGTTGATGTTTATCGGATTGGGAATTGTTCCGCTTTCACTTTTAGTACCATTAGCAAGATTCCAAGTTGCTGTTGGTACCGCCATTCTTCCCACATTTTGACTTTCTTCATTTAAGTCAAGTAGCATAGTGTCATTAACGAATAGGCAACCATCTTCCTCTGTAATGTTTACCGGTTCTTCCCCAATGTAGTGAATGGTTTTACCCTCTTCTGTCACAAAGACAGTTTCTACCCCTGTTTCTTCTTCCTGTTCTACTGCTGCACTTGCGAAAGTCACAAGAGAACACATAAGGGCTACCGCCAGTATGGTAGTACAGAACTTTTTCATTAAATACATCTCCTTTTTTATTGAAATTATTACATTTTATCTATTTTTCTATATCACCTCTTTCTATATTAAAGCAAGCTCTCAGTCGAAACTCTTACACGAACTGACCCAGACGGAGCAACATTACCTGTATAAAAACTAATCGTGTAGTTTCCCGTCACAGCACGACTGTCTGTAAAAGTTTTGTTTCCCTTGCTAGGAACATAAAACGCTTGGGTTTTATTTTTAGAATCTACAATCGTTACCTTCATCTCAACGCTTGTAGTATTCTCTACCCAAATGCGATATGCCGTATATCCATTGGGTTGAGTCCAACTTATAGATTTTCGCGTTATAGAAGCATCAACTTGCAGTTTACTTGAAAATAAATCCGCTCCTGATAATTCTTCTATACAAGCGGGTGATGTATTCTCTGTCTCGGATTCCGTTGCACAAACCATACAGGCCGTAGATAACGTACACAAAACAAGAATGAAACTAAGTAGCCGTTTCATACAGAACTCCCCTTTTTCTCTTCAGTCTTCAGATTATGTAATTTTATTACTCGTTAAATTTCCACATTTCTCCTTTTACTTGCATCATATCATCTTTCATTTATTTTGTCAATAAAAATTTTTATTCTTAGAAAAAATTTGCGTTTCTGTCTCTCCTGTGGTATAGTAAGAAAACCAATTCAGAAAGGCGGGAGTACTTATGCCAAAAGAAAAAACTGATACGTCTTCCCGCCATCCTAGTGGCTTAGAGGAAAACTTGAAAAAAGCGTTGACAGAGCTTTTGATTCTCTTCTTATTCAATGAACAGGAGCACTATATCGGAGAACTATCTCCCCTTTTAGAACAACGCAGTCATGGAACACTTTCCATTGTTTTTCCCTATGCCGCAATCTATCGCATCACCAAAGCAGGCTACCTTATAGAAACAAAAAAGCGCAACGCCCCGGACGGGCGACTGCGCCAATACTATAAAATTACGGAGAGCGGCCAAGCCTATTTATCTGAGTTGCTTTCCACCTATCGTAGTTTCTTTCAAGGGGTCAATGCTATTTTATCTGGGGAGGGATCTACATGAACCCCGATATTCTTCAATATCGAAAAGAGTTGATTAATGCTGGCCCTAAGAATCGGAAGGCAAAACGGATGCTCTGCAAAGAGTTTGATTTATCTCTCCAACCACTTTTAGAGGATATTCCTTCCCCTACCTACCAAGACCTGATGGATGCTTTCGGTTCTCCCTCTCATATGGCTCAAACCTTACTGGATTCTATTCACGTTCCTCCTCCGCTTTCCCGCAAACAGAAATCAGGAATTGCTCTTGGGATAGTCTGCACGATTCTATGTATTATCTCTCTCGTCTTCTATTCCTTTAACAGACCGGAGAATGATCTCTCATTTAGTGATGTCTCTGAATATCCCTTATCCCGTCTTTTTGATGAGTTTGTTTTTTGTGGCACTGAAACGTTCAATTATAATGACACAGACTGGACTCAACCGCGAGGCTATCATCGTTACCTCGTTCTTCTCAATAATACAGGCTCGTGCCCAACTCAAATTACCATACGATACTCTAAGTATCAAGATCCCCATGTTTTTCAAGTGCCCGTAAACGGAAACATTGCTCTGCTTGTGCAGGATGCCAATTATAGTGAACATACTATTTCCTTTGATAGCCCTGATGGTGCCTTGTCCGGCACGGTTCAAGTTTTGATCCAAAAATAACACCAGCCCCCACCCCGGCAAGGTCACACTGCCGTGGGTGGGGGCTAGTTTCTTGATAAAAATTTTATTGTTTGAGCTTCTTTAGCTGCTCCTCCGTTAATTCAGGGCAATCTTTATCTGGTGTTACAGGTCTGTTTTCTAACGATTGAAGCATTTCCTTCTGGGTGGTTGTTAAAGGCTTGCTCAAGTTAATTTCTTTGCGAATTATCATGTGTATCCCTTCCCCCTCAAACACCGGCAAAAATAGTGTAGCTCAAAAAATAGTACTCGTCAAGATGAGTTTTTAGTTGATTGTAAAATATCTGCTTGCATTTGTGTATCATTCTGGATATACTAGAGAAGCAAGGAGGTGCACTGCTATGGCTAGAACTGCAAACATCAATATCCGCACAGAGCCGGAAACCAAATCCGGTGCCGAGCAGCTTTTTGCCAGCTTTGGCATCAGCGTATCCGACGCCATCAATATTTTTCTGCATCAATCCCTCATGGTCGGTGGCCTGCCCTTTGAAGTCCGTCAGCCCCGTTTCAACGCAGAGACGGAAGCCGCTATGCAGGAGGCCAGAGACATCGCCAGCGGAAAAATTTCTGCCAAGCGCTATGATTCCGCCCGCGCCCTGCTGGAGGACCTCGACAAAGAATGCTGACCTGCTAGAATAACACCATTCTCTAAAACGAAACCGCTCCCAGCGTAAATCATACGTTGAGAGCGGTTTTGCGCTATCTGATAATTAGGCGAAGGCTTCCCCTGCAAAGCTCACGCGGCCGCCGACCATGGTCAGGGCGATGGGGATGTCTTTGATGGTCTCTTTCGGGACGGTAAAGATGTCCTGGTCCAGGACCACCAGGTCCGCCCATTTGCCGGCTTCCAGGGTACCCAGGTCCTGCTCGACCCCGGCCAGGCGGGCCGGGCCGGTGGTGTAGAGGGCGACGGCCTCTTCAACGGTGAGGGCCTGCTCCGGCAGGAAGGGGGTGTTGTCCGTGTGGCTGGCAGGGCGATTCACGGCGCAGTGGATGCCCCAGAGGGGGGAGAGATCTTCTACCGGGGTATCGGACCCGCCGCCGAGGACTACGCCCAGGTCCAGCAGGGTCTTCCAGGCATAGGAGGTCTTGGCACGCTCCGCCCCAACGCGGGAAGGGAGCAGAGGGGCGTCCGAGGGAACAAAGGCGGGCTGGATGTCCGCGCCCATGCCCAGAGCGGCCATGCGGCGGTAGAGGGCTTCGTCTCCAAACTGGCAGTGGACGACCCGGTGGCAAAGGGGCTTCGGGTCGCGGATCATCGCTTTTTCGACGGCGTTCACAAACGCCTCACAGGCCCCGTCGCCGATGGCGTGGCAGGCCACCTGTAACCCGGCGGCGTGGCAGAGGGCCACCATCTCGTCCATGGCCTCCTGGGTGTAAACGGCAATGCCGCGGTTGCCGGGGTCGTCGCTGTAATCCTCCCGCAGATAGGCGGTGCGGGCGCCCAGGCTGCCGTCGGAGATGAGCTTGATGTTGCCCACTTTCAGCCAGTCACTCCCCTGGCCGGAGCGCAGAGGCTGGGTCAGGACCCACTGGAGATCGGCGGGGCGGGGGGCTTCCCACTCCTCCCAGAGGCGGACGGGGCAGCGGTTCTCCGCTTCCATATCGGCGAAGGCTTCCTTCAGGATGGGCCACTTGGTCCCTTCCATCCCAACGTCGTCGCTGTGGACGCTGGTCAGGCCAGCGGCGGCCAGCTGGGTCCCGATCTCCTGGATGCGGGCGATGACCTGCTCTTTGGTCTGGCGGGGGCTGGAGCGCTTGATCTGGTCCAGGGCGGCCTCACGGATGATGCCGTTGAGGTGGCCGTGCTCGTCCTTGTCCAGCTCGCCGCCGGGGATGACGGTGTTCTCGTCATAGCCCGCCAGCTCGAAGGCCTTGCGATTGGCGGCCCCGATGTGGCCGCAGACGCGGTCCAGGATCACCGGAAGGTCGGAGGAAATGGCCTCCGCCGTGGCCCCGTCGGGCAGAGTGGGGGGATCGAAACGGTTGTGGTCAAAGCCATAGCCGATGATCCACTCGCCGGGGGCTAAATCGGCGTGCTTGACATAGTCCTGCCCCCGGTCGATGATCTCCTGGAGGGAGGTCACCCCCCGCAGGTCCAGGCGGTGGCAAACCATGCCGGCCTGCAAAATGTGCATGTGGCTGTCGGTAAACCCAGGCAGGACGCAGCGGCCGCCCAGATCGATTTTTTTCGTGTGCGCGTCAGCCAGGGCCAGGGCCGCCTCATCGGTTCCTGCCAGGGCGATGCGGCCGTTCTGCACAGCCAGGGCCGAGACGGTGCGCCCGGCCATGGTGTGGATGACGCCGTTGTAAAAAACAGTATCCATGGTGTGTCAGTCTCCTTCTTTTTCTTTCTGCAAAAGACCAGCAGCCCCAGTCTCAGACCGGGGCCGCTGGTCTTTTGCGTATGAAGTTCCTTCCGGACAGGCAGAAGGTATCAGCCCTCGCTGACAGGATGGACGCTCTGGAAGTGGATATTCCAGATCCAGGAGGCGTTCATGGTCACGCCGGTGTAGGCCTTGTTCATGGCGATGTTCTTCACAGGATAGTACAGGAAGACATAGGGGACATCCTGGGTGATGATGTCGAACGCCTGGAACATATCGTCGTTGCGCTGGGTGGGGTCGCTGCTCTGAGCCTGGTCAGCGATGAGCTTGTCCACCTCGTCGTTCTGGTAGGCAGCGGCGTTGGAGCTGTTGCCACCCTGGTACAGGGGGGTCAGGTTGCCGGAGGGATCGGGATAGTCGGCCTCCCAGCCAGCCATGATCATGTCGTAGTCACGCAGGCCGTTGGCATCCAGCTTCTCGCCGAACTGGTAAGCGGTGTGCTCGTCAGTGGAGACCTTGTTGATGTTCACAGTGATGCCGATCTGAGCCAGCTGCTCCTGGATCGCCAGCGCCATGGAGTTGCGCAGGGAGCTGTCGGCGATCATCAGGGAGCAGGTAAAGCCGTCGGGATAACCAGCCTCAGCCAGCAGGGCTTTAGCAGCCTCCACGTCATAGGTGTGCTTGGGGGCCTTGCTCAGGTAGTCGTTCCAGCGGTCGGTCTCGATGGTGAACAGAGCGGTGGAGGAGGGCAGCGCAGTGGAAGCCTCGCCTGCGTCCTTGATGAGGCTGCTCTGAATGGTGTCCAGGTCGATGGCGTCATAGATGGCCTGGCGGACCTTCACGTTGTTGAAGGGTTCCTTCTGGGTGTTGAAGGCCACGAAGCTCACGCCGAAGCCGGGGGAGGAGGTCAGGGTCAGGTTCTGGTCGCCCTTCAGCACATCCAGCATGCTCTCAGGGGGAGCCACGGTGCAGTCCACGTCGCCGGTCTGCAGGGCGGTGACGCGGGTGGTGTCCTCGGTGATGATCTTGAAGGTCAGGTTGTCGAAGTAGGGGGCGTCATCCTTGTTCCAATAGTTCTCGTTGCGGGTCAGCTGCACGCTGCTGCCGTTCTGCCAGCTGACGTACTTGTAGGGGCCGGTGCCCACCAGGCCGCCCTCAGGGGTGCCCAGCTTGTCACCCACCTGCTCGGCATAGGCCTTGCTGATCACGTGGCCGGCAGAGGTGGCGGGGACATACTGCCAAGTGGCGTCGGGGGTGGACAGGGTGACGGTCAGCTCCCAGTCGCCGGTCTGCTCGATGGAAGCCACGTTGTCATACATCCAGGAGAGGTAGGAAGCGGTGGCGGGGTCCTTGATCCGGTTCATGGAGTAGAGCACGTCGTCCATGGTCATGGCGGAGCCATCGGAGAAGGTCACGTCATCGCGGATCTGGTAGACATAGGTCAGGTCATCCTTCTGCTCCCAGCTGGAGGCCAGCATGGGCTGGAGCTGGTTGTCCTCGTCAAAGGTCAGCAGGCCCTGGGTGATCTGGTTGACCACGGGGTTGGTGGTAAAGTCATAGGCGAAGGCGGGGTCCAGCTTCACGATGTCGCTGTCCAGAGCGACGGTGAAGGTATCCTTGCCCGCGTCGGCTGTGCTGCCGCCGCTGTCGGTGTTTCCGCCGCAGGAAGCCAGCAGGGAGACCATGAGGCAGAGACTCATGAGCAGGGCAAGCAGTCGAGAGAATCGGTTCATGTCATTTCCTCCATTCAAAAAATTTTGGGGTCTTCTATTTCGTCGGGCCGCCAGCAGGAAACTGAGGGAACGGCCCGGTACGAACGAGCATGCAACCAAGCAAAACTCACACCAGATGGCAGGCCACCAGATGCCCGCCGCCCACGTCCCGCAGGGGGGGACGGCTCTCCTTGCACTGGGTCTGGCATTGGGGGCACCGGTCGGCGAAGGGACAACCCTTGGGCAGGTCGATGGCGCTGGGGATATCGCCCTGTAAGACAATGCGCTGCTTTTTATGGTCCGGGTCCAGCGTCGGGATGGCGGACATGAGGCTCTGGGTATAGGGGTGGAGCAGATTGCGGAAGAGCTCTTCCGAGTCGGCCTGTTCGACAACAGTACCCAGATACATGACGGCGACCTGATCGCACAGATGCCGCACCACCGTCATCTCGTGGGAGATGAAGAGCATGGTCAAGGAGAAGGTCTCCCGCAAATCCATGAGCAGGTTCAGGATCTGCGCCTGGACCGACACATCCAGGGCGGAGACCGGCTCGTCGGCCACGATGAAGGCCGGGTCTAAGAGCAGGGCGCGGGCAATGGCCAAGCGCTGGAGCTGTCCGCCGGACATCTCGCTGGGGATGCGGTTCAAAGCGTCCTGGGGTAGGTTGATCTGCTCCAGCAGGTTATGAATTTTCTCCTGGGCCTGGGCTGCGTCCATCTTGTGGACCGCAGCGACCTCCGTCAGGGCAGCGCCGATCTTCTGCTTGGGATCGAAAGAACCGTAGGGGTTCTGGAAGATCATCTGCATGTTTTTCCGCAGGGGCAGCAAGTCCTTGCCGGAGAGGTTCGTGATATCCCGCCCCTGGAAAAAGACCGAGCCTTTGGTGATGGTCTCCAGCCGGAGCAGACACCGACCCAGGGTAGACTTGCCGCAGCCGGACTCCCCCACGATGCCGAAGATACCGCCCTTGGGGACGGACAGGCTCACGTTGGTCACGGCATGCAGGACTTTCCGCGGCTCACCCAACGTTTTGGAGGCCACAGGGAACTCCTTGACCAGGCCCTCGGTGCGAATGACAGGTTCAGACATGGGCACTCACCTCCTCGGTCAGGGGCTTGAAGCAGGCCGCCAGATGCCCGTCGCCGCAGTCGGCCATGGCAGGGTAGCCCGTCCGGCAGGTCTCGTCGGCATAGGGACACCGGGGGGCAAACATGCAGGAGGCAGGCGGCTCGAACAGCGCCGGGGGGCTGCCGGGGATGGTCTCCAAGCGGCTCCCTCTGGCCCCGCCGCCGGGGATGGAGCGGATGAGGGCGCGGCTGTACGGGTGGCGGGCGCTGCGGAGCAGTTCTCTCGTCTCGCCGGTCTCCACGACCTTGCCTGCGTACATGACGGAGGTGCGCTGGCAGGTCTCCGCCACCACGCCGAAGTTGTGGGTGATGAGCAGGATGCTCATGCCCATGTCCTGAGAAAGCTGCTGAAGCAGCTCCAGAATTTGTGCCTGAATGGTCACGTCCAGCGCCGTCGTCGGCTCGTCGGCGATGAGCAGCTTGGGGGCACAGGCGATGGCCATGGCGATCATCACCCGCTGCTGCATGCCGCCGGAGAGCTCAAAGGGATACTGACGGCAGCGCTTGGCGGCCGGCTCGATGCCGACCTTGGCCAGCATCTCCTGGGCCTTTTCCATGGCCTCTTTCTTGCTGGCCCCGGTGTGGAAGCGGTACATGTCCGCGATCTGGCCGCCGATGGTCATGAGGGGATTCAGAGACGTCATCGGGTCCTGGAAGATCATGGAGATGTCAGTGCCCCGCATCTTCTCGATCTCCCGGTTGGAGAGGGTGAGCAGTTCCTTGCCCTCGAAGCGGATGCTTCCCCGCATCCGGCTGCGCTGGGGGTTATGTAAGCGCAGGATGGACTTGGCCGTCATGGACTTACCGCAGCCGGACTCGCCCACGACGCCGTGAATTTCGCCGGGCCGCACGGCCAGGTCCACGCCGGACAGGGCATAGACGATGCCCCGGTGGGACATGAGCTCTACGGTCAGATTCTCGATCTCAAGCAGGTTTGCCATCGGCTGCGCCCCCCTTCTTCTTCAAGAATTTCTTTTCATATTTGCGGAAGCTGGGCAGGGCCGTCTGGGCCTGATCCAGATATTGGTGCAGGCCGTCGCTGAAGATATTCAAAGAGACGACCACGATGACAATGACGATACCGGCGGAGAGGGACTGCACCGGGCTCATGAGCAGCACGGAGCGGCCCTCGTCCAGCATGGCGCCCCAGTCGGCCTGGGGGGGCAGGGTGCCCAGACCCAGGAAGGACAGGGAGGCCAGGTCCAGAATGGCGTAGGCCACGTCCAGGGTCAGCTGCACCAGGATCGTCGAGATGCAGTTGGGCAGGATATGCCGGTAGAGAATGCGGGTGTCAGAATACCCCAGGGACACACAGGCCGAGACATAGACCTTGTTTTTCTCCACCAAGGTCAGCGACCGGGTCAGGCGCGTGAGCATGGGGACATAGACGATGCCCAAGGCCAGCACGGCGTTGAACGTATTCCGCCCCAGACCGGCCACCAGCACGAAGGCCAGCAGCAAAGACGGGAAGGACAGCAGAATATCGCAGCACCGCATGATGATGGTGTCGGCCAGCCCGCCCTTGTAGCCGGAGATCAGGCCCAGGGGGATGCCGATGATGACGGAGATGACCACGACCATCACAGCGCTGACCAGCGCCGTCCGTCCGCCGTAAATAATACGGGAGAAGATGTCACGGCCCGTCTGGTCACAGCCCAGCCAGTGGGCCGCCGAGGGCTTGGCCAGGACCTGGGTCAGGTCCTGGGCGTTGGGGTCATAGGGCGCAACGACGGGAGCCAGGATACACACCAGCAAGATCGCCACCAGCAGCACAAAGGCCACCGTGACCACCGGGGTGAAGAGTTTGCCCACGTTCTTGCGCTTGGACTTGTACAGAGGGCCGTGCCCAATGAATGCACTGAACATACTTTGCCCTCCTTATTTCATGCGGATTCTGGGGTCCAGGACAGCATAGAGGATGTCCACCACCAGATTGATACATAGGAACACGAACACCATGAGCAAGGTCACACCCTGCACCACGGGGTAGTCGGCGGCCTTGATGCCCTTGATGAGCAGGTCGCCCAGGCCGCCCATGGCGAACACGCTCTCCACCAGCACGGCACCCACCAGCATGGAACCGACCTGGATGGAGGTGACGGTGATGATGGGGATCATGGCGTTTTTCAGCGCATAGGTGATGATGACCCGCCGGCGGGGGATGCCCTTGGCAGTGGCCGTACGGATGTAATCGGCGTTGAGCTGCTCGATCATACTCGTCCGGGTGATGCGGCTGGTGAGGGCCACCATGTTCATTGCCAGGGCGATGGCGGGCAGGATCATTTCTTTCAGGCCGTTGCCCTGGTAGATGGCGGGGAACCATCGCAGCTTCAAGGCAAAGACCAGCATCAGGACCAGGGCCGTCAAAAAGACGGGGGAAGCCACGAAGATCAGCGTGATGACCGATAGTAGTTTATCGATCCAGGTATTCATCTTTACCGCACTGATAACGCCCACGGGGATGGCGATGAGAATGGCCAGCACGCCGCTGAGCAGCACCAGGGTCATGGTGGTGCCGATGCGCTCCCCGATCAGGAAGCCCACGCTCTGCTTATACTGATAGCTCTCGCCCAGATCGCCCTTGAAAATGCCAGTGACCCAGATGATGTATTGCTCCGGGGCGGATTTATCCAGGTGATAATGCTCCCGAAGCTCCTGTTTCGTCTCTTCACTGACGCTCTTGCCCTGGGTCATGGAAGCCACAGGGTCCGAGGGCGTGATGCGGACCAGGGCAAAAATAATGACCGAGACCGCAAGCAAGACCAGGACCATCTGTCCCAGCCGTTTGAGAATAAATTTTCCCACCGAAACGCCTCCTTTGCCCTGCGGTAGCCTCTCTGACCAGGTTCCACAGCGGCAAACTAAATCTGCCCTACCTTATTGTAAGGAACAACAAGGCACTGGAGGACGACGGTAAGCCGCTCCTGATTGGGCTATAATCGAGGGTTAATTATAGGCCCCTCCCTCCCAACTGTCAAGGCAGATTCGGCAATTCCATGTAGGTTTGTATATTTTCCTATCATTTCAACGGGAAATAGGGAGAATTTTTTCTTCAGCGCTTCCGCCGGTAGGCCGGGGGCAGGCCCAAAGCCTTGCGGTATTTGGCCAAAGTGCGCCGGGCCAGGGGCATCCCCTCCCCCGCCAGGGCCTCGGTCAGTGCCTGGTCGCTGAGGGGCTTTTTCGGGTCTTCCGCTCGGATCTGGCGCAGGAGCGCCGCCTTCGCCTGCTGGGCCGAGACTTCCCCCGCGCCCGTGGCTCGGCCGAAGAAATAGCCCGTGGAAAACAGCCCCTGGCGGCACTGGAGATACTTGTGGGCCAGGGCACGGGTGACCGTCGAGGGGTGGACCTCCAGCTGGTCCGCCAGGTCCCGCCGCAGGAGGGGCCGGGGGGCGTCGGCCCGCTCCCAAAAGTAATCGGCCTGGGCCTGGACCATGGCCTCCAAACAGCGCTGTAAAGTCCCCTGCCGCCGCTGGACGCATTGCAGGACCCACCGGGCCTGTTGAATTTTTTGGCGTAAATACTCCGTGGCCTCGTCACCGGGCTTGCCCTTGGCCAGCTGCAAATACTGCTCGCTGAGATGAAACTGCGGCAGGTCCCACTGGTTCGTGAACACCCGCAGCTCCCCGTCGATCACCGCCACCCAGGCATCGGGGCGGACGTACTCCACCGGCTGGCTGAGCTCCTCTTCCCGGCCAGGGGCAGGGTCCAGCTCTCGGATGAGATTGGCCGCCTCCCGCACCTGGGGCAGAGCGACGCCCAGCTCCCGCGCAATGGCGGCGTAGGCCTCCCGGCCCAGCTGGTCCAGATGCCCCGCGCAGATGGCCCGCGCCACGGAGGTGTCCCCCGGCAGGCGGTCCAATTGCAGGGTCAGACATTCCCCCAGGTTCCGCGCCCCGATGCCTGCCGGGTCCAGGCTTTGGAGCGTCTTTACCGCCTGCTCCAACAGCGCTTCCGGCACCCCTGCCGCCGTAAGACCCTCTAAGTCCGCCGGGTCCAGCCAGCCCCGGTCATCCAGCAGGCCCACCAGATAGCGGCACACCGCCAGAATCTTCTGGTCCAGCTTCAACCGGTCCAGCTGTTCCTCCAGCAAGAAGGACAGGGAGCCTGTCTCCTGGTCGATCCGCCCCGGCTCACCCACGGCCTCCCCGCCGCTGGGCCCCGGCTGGTCAGCCAGCCAGGACACCTGATGGGAAAACTCTTCCCAGGAAGTGCCCCCCTCCTGTTCTTCCAGCACAGGGTTTTCCAGGGCCAAGTCTTTGAGATAGGCCGACAGCTCCAACGTCGTCATCTGCAAAATGTTCATGGATTGCAGTAAGGTCGGCGAGAGCTTCAAGGCCTGGGCAAGCTCCAGGGTCTGGGTGGGGTCCATAAAAACAGCCTCCTTTTCAAGGGGTATCTCCATCATTTCACTTGTTATCTCCTTCATTTTGCGATAAAATGATGGAGATAACAAAAAAATGAAGGAGATCGTATGCGAGAATTTGACTATAAAAAAGCACCGGAACAACTTCTGACGCCAGAGATCGTACAGATGATCGCGCAGATCCACGAGCACAAGGGCAAGCAGGAGCTGTTCATCGAAGCAAACCAAGATGAGTTAAAGACTCTGTTAGATGTTGCCCTGATCCAAAGTACAGGGGCATCCAACCGGATCGAAGGGATCTTTACCACAGACCAACGTCTGGAAGAACTGGTCCACCAAAAATCAGTGCCTTGCAATCGTTCTGAGCAAGAGATCGCTGGCTATCGAGAAGTCCTGGCAACCCTTCATGAAAGCTATGACTACATTTCTCCCAGACCCAACATCATCCTCCAATTGCATCGTGACCTGTATTCTTACTCCCAATCGGGTGGCAGTTACAAAAATGCCGACAACGTCATTGCAGAAACCGACGCCGCAGGCCACCAAAAAGCACGGTTTATCCCCGTCCCTGCTTTTCAAACAGCAGAAGCCATGGAATCCCTATGCAACCAATTCTGGGACGCCTGGAACGACAACCTGATCGACAAGCTTCTTCTCATCCCCATGTTTATTCTGGACTTCCTGTGTATCCATCCCTTTAACGACGGCAACGGGCGCATGAGCCGTTTGCTGACCTTACTGCTGCTTTACAAGGCCGGTTACATCGTGGGAAAATACATCAGTATGGAAATGCTGATCGAACGAACAAAGGAAACTTACTATGAAGCTCTGCAAGCCAGCTCCATCGGCTGGCACGAAGGGAAGAATCGTTATGAACCCTTTGTGCGCTACTACCTTGGTATTCTGCTGAAAGCATGCCATGAATTTGAAGCACGTGTTGAACACTTAAAGCACCGAAATCTTTCCAAGCCGGAACGAGTCAAAGCTGTGATCGACCAGAAAGTCGGAAAAATCACGAAGAAAGAAATCATGTCTCTCTGCCCGGATATCAGCAAAGTCACCATAGAGAGAACGTTAACAGAATTGATCAAAAGCGGTTATCTGGCAAAAGTTGGTGCAGGTCCCGCAACAGGATATGTTAGATTATAACCCGTTTCTACGGCCTAAGTTCTTTGCTCCACGTCCTGCTGTCTCTCCCCTGGTCATTTTCAGCGAATAGGGTGACCTCTACCCGGTAGGCCGTAGCGGGCCAGCCTTGGTAGCGGACTTGACCGCTGTGATGCTGGCCGTCCGGCGTCCAGAGGGCCGCAGTGGTCTCGTCATAGCGAAGGGCTTCGACCCAAGAAGTCTCGTCCACCTGCCGCCAAATGACGATCCGCTCCGCGCCCAAGGCATGCATAGTCCCCCAGGCGGAGACGGAGTAGCTGAGGGTCAGCAGGCCGTCCGCCCCCAGCGTGGCATCCAGAAGCTGGCTTTGGATCTGGGCGCTGTCCGTCACCTGCTGCCAGGTCAGCCCCGCTGGGAGCAGGCATTTCTGGCCCGCCGCAGGAAGGGCGATGAGGGCGGAGAGCAGCACCGCCGCCAGCAGCGTACAGCCCAGCCGCTGGGTCCGGAGCTTTTTGCGGATGCGCTGCAAGCGCTTCTGGCAGGCCCAGAGGGAAAGGCCCATCTCTTCCGCCGCCGCTTGCTGGCTCTGCTCTTCCAGGGCCACCAAGCGGAGCAGCTCCGCGTCTTGGGGAGAAAGGCGCTGGGTAGCCTGCTGCCAGAGCAGGGCGGCGTCCTCGCTCTCCTCCCACTGCCCCAGCCAGTCCGGAGCCGGAAGCTTTTCTTCCAGGGGGAGCATCCTGGCCCGGCGGCGGTCCTGCTCCCGGCGCAGGTGCAGGACCTTATGTTTCACCGTCTGCATGAGCCAGCCTTCCGGCCGGTCCAGCGCCGTTACCTCCGCTGCCTTGGGCAGGGCCGAGAGAAAGGTCTCCTGTACCGCCTCCTCCGCCTGGTGGTGGTCCCGCAAGGCCCACAGGGCGTAGCGGTACAGCGACGGATAGCACTGGCGGTAGAGTATTTCCAGTCTGGCGTTTGCACTGCTGTCCATGGTCATTCCCTCCCCTCATGTTTTCTTTAGTATACCAGGAAAGCAGGGGCCTCGTAAACGCAACGGGCACAAGTTCTCCCCTTTTCACAAACTTGCTGGGCGGCGGGATCTTTTTGCAAAAAGTGGTCCGTTTTGAAGCCGGCGCGGGAATATCTTAATAGAATCCCCCATCAAACGACAGAAAGGATGATCCCCATGAAGAGACTGTTCCCGCTCCTGTCTCTCCTGGCCGCCCTTCTCCTCCTCCCCGCCTGCGGGCAGGCGGAGACGACGGACAACGTCCTGCAAAGCACAGAGCTGATGGCCGGAAGCCATCAGACCACCCAAAGCGTGACCCTCACCACGGAGAAGCTCAGCAGCAAAGACGGCACTGTCCTCACCCTGTCCGTGGAAAACCGGGGGGAATCCCCCGTCCTTCTGACGGCGGACCTGGATTTTGATCGCAAAGTCACGGTAGCGCCGGGGCAGACCGGGGTGCTGACCCAAAAAGTCAGCGGCGTGCCGAAAACGTATCCGTTCGAGGTCCACGCAGAAGAGGCCGGAAGCCTTGTGGATGTGGTGTATGCTGTGACGCAAAGCACGACATAAGCCAGCAGCCCCCAGCGCACGAAGCTTGTGCGCTGGGGGCTGCTTTGCCGTGTGGGGTCCCTTGTTTTAGGTCCCGGCCTGGCCGCCGTTGTTGCTGTTGCCGGCGTTGCCGAGCAGGCTGCTCTCGCCGCTGATCTGCTTGCCGGAGCGAGACTGCTTCTGGCTCTGGGACTGCTGGGCCTTATTGCAGGGCTTGTGTTCCTTCTTCTGGCTCATGGTTGGGCATCTCCTTTCCAAAGACTTCAAGCCTAATATGCCCATTCTCTTGACGAAAAATCCGGTCCATGCGATAATAATACCAATCTGATCTACGAAAGCAGGTGCCCCCTATGGCAAGAAAGGTACTCATCGTAGAGGATGAGAGCAACATCGCCGAGCTCATCAACCTCTATTTAAAAAAAGAAGGCTACGAGACCATGATCGCCCCCGACGGCGGCAAGGCGCTGGAGCTATATCGCCTCTTCCGCCCCGATCTGGTCCTGCTGGACATCATGCTGCCCGTCATGGACGGCTGGGCGGTGTGCTCTAAAATTCGGGAGACGGACAAGACCCCCATCATCATGCTGACGGCCAAGGGCGAGACGATCGACAAGGTCGCCGGACTGGAAATGGGCGCAGATGACTATATCGTGAAGCCCTTCGAGATGAAAGAGCTGCTGGCCCGTGTCCACGCCGTCCTGCGCCGGCTGGGTGGAGACGAGGTCAAAGCCCGCCGCCTGACCTTTGATGGGCTGGTCATCGACCTGGACTCCTACGAGCTGGAAGTCAAGGGCAAGCGGGTGGATACGCCCCCGAAGGAATTGGAGCTGCTGTTCCACCTGGCCTCCTCCCCCAACCGGGTCTTTACCCGGAACCAGCTCCTGGACGAGGTCTGGGGCTTTGATTATTTCGGCGACTCCCGGACGGTGGATGTCCACATCAAGCGCCTGCGGGAAAAGCTGGAGGGCGTGAGCGACCAGTGGTCCCTCAAGACCGTCTGGGGCGTGGGCTATAAGTTCGAGCTGCATAACAATTAAACGAAAGCAAACGCCATGAAACGAATGAAAAGTATGTATGTCCGGCAGGTGGCCATCTTGTTGGGGCTGACCTTTCTGTGCATGGTGCTGTTGGGCGTGGGCTTTTTTACCCTCTCCTACCGCTACCAGCTCCAGGAAATTCAGACCACCCTGGACCGAAACGCCGGCTTTATCTCCAGCTACGCCGACGCCGCCCTGACCAAGGGCGGGAGCCTCACGGATGAGTCGTTTGTCAACTACATCCACTCCGTCGTCCTGCTCACCGACACGACCGTTTTGGTCTGCGACACCGACGGCCAGGTCCTCTGCGCCGCCGGGTCGAACCTGAATCAGGAGGCCTTCAACACGCCCCTGCAAAATCTCTACGTCCCCAGCTGGGCAGTCAACCAGCTGCTCCGGGGCAGCGAGTACAGCGGCATGACGACCTTCAACCAGCTGCTTAACAGCCGGTGTTATCTCACCAGTGAAGTCCTCTCCCCTCTCACCCAGGACCCTACGGACCCCGCTGACCTCGTCCCCTCCGGCGTGGCGACGGGCTTCCTCTTCGTGGCCGCCGACGCCACCAGTGTGTCTGAATTTTTACACAGCACGCTGCAGCTCTTCCTCATCACGGCCATGGTCGTGCTGCTCATCTCTCTCATCATCTGCTCCATCACCGTCCAGCGCATGGTAGAGCCGCTCAAGGGCATGTGCGCCTTCGCCCACAAATTCGCCCACGGCGAGGTGGACACCCGCGTGACGGAATACGCCAACCGGGATGACGAGATCGGCGAGCTGGCCATCGCCTTCAACGCCATGGCCGACTCCCTGGCCCAGGCGGAACAAAAGCGCAGTGAGTTTGTCGCCAACGTCTCCCACGAGCTGAAAACGCCCATGACAACGATCGCAGGCTTTGCCGACGGCATCTTAGACGGCACCATCCCGCCGGAGAAGGAGCGGGAGTCCCTGCAAGTCATCTCGTCGGAGACGCGCCGTCTCTCCCGCCTGGTGCGGCGGATGCTGGAGCTGTCCCGCCTGCAATCCTCGGAACGAGTGTCGGCGCAGGAGCAGTTCGACGCGGCGGAGTTGCTCATCCGGGTCCTGGTCAGCCTGGAAGCCAAGATTACAGAAAAAGATCTGGACGTAGAGACCGAGCTGCCCGACGGCCCCGTGATGGTCTGGGGTGACCCGGACGCGGTGACGCAGGTCTGCTACAACCTGCTGGACAACGCCGTAAAATTCTCCTTCCCCAAGGGGAAGCTGACCCTCAAGATCACGTCCAAGGCCGGGAAAGCCTACATTTCCATCGGCAACCAGGGCGAGACGATCCCCCCCGACCAGCTCAGCCATATCTTCGACCGCTTCCACAAGGCCGATTCCTCCCGCTCGACCCACAAGGACGGCGTGGGCCTGGGCCTCTACATCGTCAAGACCATCCTCAACACCTACAAAGAAGATATCACCGTCACCAGCCAGGACGGGTTTACCGAGTTTACTTTTACCCTGTCCGAAGTTTGATCCACATATATAAGTCATAACCACCGGCTAAGCCGGTGGCTTGAGGAAGCCCTAGAAGGGCATAATA
>OLPY01000980.1_pt1 | contig 21863 bp, 18 predicted proteins | sample 1672481 | NCBI WGS metagenome assembly OLPY01 (sample SAMEA3136691, study PRJEB25190) | human gut metagenome | biome: human gut; feature: human-associated habitat; material: faeces | place: Austria | collected 2013 | reverse complement strand
GCCGCGATGACCTGACCGAACCCGGCGGCGACATAGAGGGCGTCGCAGATGGACTCTTCGTGGGCCTCGCCGCTGCGGGCCAGCGGCAGCAGAACAGCGGGCAGGACGCCGCAGCTGCCCGCCGTGGGGGCAGCGACGATGCGCTTCATGCAGGCGTTGCACTCGGCGGTCTTGAGAGCTTCGGCGGTCACTGCGGCGAGGTAATCGCCGCCAAAGCTCTTTCCTTCTTGATGGGCCTGCTCCACCTTGGCTGCGTCGCCGCCCGAAAGGCCGCTTCGGCTGCGCTGGGCCGGGTCATAGTCCCGGCTGGTGGCCTGCATCACCTGCCAGAGGTGGTGCATCATCTCCCGGCTGTGGGCCTCGGTGAGGCGGCTCTCGGCCAAATCGCTGCGGAGGATGGCCTCCGAAAGGGAAATATTCTGGCTACGGGCAGCGGCCAGCATCTCTTCACAGGATAAAAACGACACGTCTCAGTCCTCCTCGCATTCTTCCGGCTCGTCGATGTTCAGGCAGGTAACTTTGCGGATGCCCGGCATCACGGCCATCTGCTGTTCCAGCACATGGGGGATATGGGAGTCGCATTCCAGCACCATAACGGCGCAGCCGCCCGTCGCGGCGCGGAACACCTGCATGGACGCGATGTTGATGCGGCGCTGGGCCAGCGACATAGTGACCTCGGCGATGCAGCCGGGGGTGTCCTCGTTATGGATGATAAGGGTGTTGCTGTCCCCGCCAAAGTCGGCAGGCACACCGTCGATCTCCGTCACGCGGATGCGTCCGCCGCCCACAGAGGCCGCCTTCAGGACGAGGGTCCGGCCCGCCTTACTCTTTAAGGTAAGCACCGTCGTATTCGGGTGGGCGGCACGGAGCTCCACCGGATGGATGGTGAACTTCATGCCGGCCTCCTCGGCCAGCGCGAAGCTGTCGGGCAGGCGGGGGTCATCCGGGCGGAGACCCAGCAGACCCGCCACCAGCGCACGGTCGGTGCCGTGGCCCCGGCCTGTGGTGGCAAAGCTGCCGTAGAGCCCAATGTCCGCCTCGGCGGGGACGTCGCCCAGCAGCTTCTGGGCCGTATATCCAATGCGGGCCGCACCCGCCGTATGGCTGGAGGAGGGGCCGATCATCACCGGCCCGAGAACGTCGAACAGACGCATGAGGTGTACACTTCCTTTCGTTTTGCAGCGCCCGGGAGACCATTCGCTGACAAAAGAACAGATTTTCTTTCTTTTTATTATACCGCTTTTGAGCTTATTGTGCTATAATAACTTCATAATGTTTTGAATCTTGCCCTTTCAGGGGGCAGCACGGAGGGTAGAACCTATGAAACTGGTAAGCGTGGAAACTCCCGAAAAGAGTGTCTGCAAAATGACTTTCAGCGCTTCGGCTGAGGAGCTGGAAGCTGCGTCCAACGCCGTGTACGAGCGCACCCGCGCAACATACACCATCAAGGGCTTTGCCAAGGGCGAGGCTGACCGCGCCCAGATCGAGGCCGACCGCGGCGAGCACACCTTCTGGTACGACGCCATCAACGATTTGATGGACAAGGACGTCCCGGCCCTGTACAACGCAGCGATGGCAGAACACGGCTTCCACGCTGTGGACGAGCCGGTCTACGACCTGGTCAGCGTGAAAAAGGACGAGGGCTTTGTGGCCACTGCCACCACCGCCCTGCAGCCCGAGCTGAACCTGACCCAGACCACCGGCTTCAAGACCGAGTGCGTCACCCCGGAAGTCACCGACAAGGAGATCGACGCTGTGCTGGAGCGCCGCCGCGCCATGGCCGCTGAGCTGGTGCCTCACAAGGGTCCGGCCGTCAAGGGCAACATCGTCCACATCGACTACGAGGGCCTGCTGGAAGGCAAGCCCTTCAACGGCGGCGCCGCCCAGAACCAGACCCTGCAGCTGGGCAGCGGCCGGATGATCCCTGGCTTCGAGGAAGGCATCCTCGGCCACAAGGGCGGCGAGGAGTTTGACATCTTCGTCACCTTCCCGGCACGCTACCACGCCAAGGACCTGGCCGGCAAGCCCGTGGTCTTCAAAATCAAGCTGCACGACGTCTGCGTCCGCCAGCTGCCCGCACTGAACAGCGATTTTGCCAAGAAGGCTGCCAATGTGGACACCATGGACGAGTTCCGCGCCCAGATCCGTCAGCAGCTCCACGACAACAAACACGCCGCCGCGCTCAACCGCGCCAAGGACGCCATCCTCACCCAGCTGGCCGCAGCCGCTGAGGGCGAGCTGCCCAGCGTTCTCGTCGAGAGCGCCTATCAGCAGGAGATGGAGCAGATCCAGCAGCAGCTGCAGATGCAGCGCCTGAGCCTCGACCGCTACCTGAGCCAGATCCATCAGACCCGCGAGAGCTTCACTGCCGCTGTCCGCACTGCTGCGGAGAAGAACACCCGCGCCCGGATGGCCCTGCTGCAGATCGCTCAGAACGAGAACCTCGTCCCCACTGAGGAGGACATCGACAAGACCCTGTCCGAGCGCGCTGAGCGCACCAAGAAGACCCTCGAGGAAATCAAGGCCGCATCCAACGTGGAGGCCATCCGCCGCAACGAGGGCATCCGCCGCGCTGCCGACTATGTCATCGAGCACTCCACCATCGAAGAAAAATAATTTATCCTGCTTTTGCGCCTGCACCACTGTGCAGGCGTTTTTTATTGTTCATTTTTTCTCTCTTGACTTTTTTTCTCTGCTGCGGTATTTTTAGGGTGAGAAATTCTATCCGAGCCGCAGCTGCGGCCCGGACGGATAAAGTAAAATCTTCTGCGGGACATTCCGCTCATCTATTTTATTGCGACAGGAGGTTTTCCTTATGAAAAAGTTTCTTCTCGCTCTTCTGACAGCTGTCACGGCGGCTGCATTCTTCTGCGGCGCGGCGGCATCTGTGGCCACTTACAGCGCCAGCTATGACGCACCGGCCGGCATCAACGCCATCGTGGTGCAGGACAACAGCGCTGCGGTCATTCTGCAGGCCGCCGACATCGACCACATCCGCGCCGATTACACCTACACCTCGAGCTACGCCTTTGAAAGCTCCAGGCTCTACGACTTCACGGTGGCGGGCAGCACCCTCACCGTGACCAAGACCCGGGAGCCCAACGCTTCCCTCATCATCCAGAGTGAGGACACCCGCAGCTGCACCCTGACGCTGCAGGTACCCCGCCAGACGCTGGCAAACATCACCGTCAGCACCACCAACGACAGCATCACGCTGAACGGCGTTTCGGCACAGACCGCCAGCCTCACCACCGACAATGGCCGCATCGAGGTGTCGAACTTCAACGGTTCCACCCTGAGCGGCACCACCCGCAACGGCAAGATCACCATGAGCGGCGTCACCTCCCAGAATGTGGCTGCCACCATCCAGAACAGCGGCACCCTCAAGCTGGAAAACATCTCTGCCAACGTCTGCAACGCCAAGGTGCAGAACGGCAGCATCACCGGCTCTGTGATCGGCAGCGGCAGCTCTTACGGCTTTGATCTGGCCGCAGGCGGCGGCAAGATCCGCGTCTCCGACGCCAACGACAAGAACTTCGTCTTCTTCGGCAAGGACACCCTGCAGCAGAATGCAGATGCCCCCAACAAGCTGAACCTCGCCACCAAAAACGGCGACGTTGAGGTCGAGTTCGTCCGTTAAAAGAACATTAAAAATGCCTGTGCAGCATCTGCCGCACAGGCATTTCTTTTTGTCCAGATACGGTCAGCTGAGCCAGTTGAAGCCCATGACCACCACGCCGAGGATGACGAGGATGATGCCGGTGGCTCGGTTGAGGGTCTTGGCGTCGGCCTTATTGGCAAAGACCGCCGCGATGCGCGCCCACAGCAGGGTGAAGACGACGCAGAGCACCCAGACGTGCCAGTCCGGTGCGCCGCCGATGGCGAAGTGGCTGACAGCTCCGGTCAGGGCCGTGAAGGTCATGATGAACACGCTGGTACCCACAGCCGTTTTCAGCTCGTAGCCGAGGACGCTGGTGAGGATGAGGAGCATCATCATGCCGCCGCCTGCGCCGATAAAGCCGCAGATGAAGCCGATGAGGATGCCGCAGACGATGGACTGGATGGCCCGCTTCTTTGCGCTGACGCCCTGCATGGCCTCTTTGGTGGTCATAACGGGCCGGACGATGAACTTGATGCCCAGCAGGAAGGTCATGAACACCGAGAAGCTGCCCATCGTGGCCGAGGGGAGCAGGCTGGCCACCCAGCTGCCCACCACCGTGAACACCAGCACGCTCACCATCATGATGAGGCCGTTTCTGATGTCGAGGTTCTTGTTTTTATAGTAGGTGTAGGCCGAAACGGCGCTGGCCAGCACGTCCGACGAGAGGGCGATGCCCACGGCCATATAGGGGTCCATATGCAGAAAGGTGATGAGCATGGGGCTGATGACAGCCGCCGCGCTCAGGCCCGCAAAGCCGGTGCCGAGGCCCGCGCCCATGCCGGCGAAAAAGGTGACGAAGATCGTAAATAAAATGTTCATGCTTCTCCTTCCAGAATGGCGTCCAGATTCTCATTTATAATGTCCATCGTCTCGAAGAACGCCTTTCGCTGTGCTTCATTGGTGTGTTCCAGCAGACGCGCACCAAATTCCTCCTGCAAGGCCCGGCCCTGCTCAATGATGGGGCAGGCTTTTTCAGTGCAGCGCAGCAGGGTGCGGCGGCGGTCGTCGGGGTCAGCCTCGCGGACGAGGTAGCCCTCCTGCACCAGACGGTCTACGTTCACCGAGACGAGGTTTGCTTTCAGTTTGCGCACCTCCACCACGTCGCTGGCGGTCTGGTAGCCGGGGTTGTTGGCGAGGAACATCAGGATGTCAAAAGCCGTCTGGGGCAGATGGAGCTTCTGACACAGGGGCTTGCAGAGGGCGGCGTAAGCCGCCGAGGTCTTCCGCCCGAATTCGATGCCCGGGGTATTCATGGGACGCCTCCTTGTGATTCAAAATTGTATCGTTCAAATTTGGACTATATGATAACACCCAATGTAGGGGTTGTCAAGGGTCGAAAAAAGCGGTCGCTGCAAGATAACCTCTCAGTCTCGCTCACGCTCGACAGCTCCCCTAGTAGGGGAGCCTCTGGCGAAGAGGGAAAGCTTTCCGGTATGCCAAGGCCTCTCCTACTAGGAGAGGTGGCACGCCGCAAGGCGTGACGGAGAGGTTTTGCAACAGCCGCTTTTCTTGTTTTGTCTTACAGCATCATGATGAGCCGCGTGCCGAAGGCCGCCAGCCATGCTACGATGCACTGATTTGCCACCATGATAAGCGCCCACTTGCCGCCCAGCTCCCGCTTGACCGAGGCCACCGCCGCGATGCAGGGCGTATAGAGCAGGCAGAACACCAGCAGGGGTGCAGCCGCCGCCGGGGACAGCGCGGCGGCAAAGGCCGCAGAGGAGCCATAGAGGATGGTGAGGGTCGAAACGACGCTCTCCTTGGCCATAAAGCCGGTGATCAGGGCCGTAGACACCCGCCAGTCGGCAAAGCCCAGTGGCGCAAACAGCGGCGCGATACCGCTGGCCAGCCATGCAAGGATGCTCTGCTGCGGGTCAGCGGTGAGGCTGAGCCGCAGGTCGAAGCTCTGCAGGAACCAGATGATGATGGTCGCCACAAAGATGACCGTAAAGGCGCGCTGGAGGAAATCGCGGGCCTTTTCCCAGAGCAGCTGGACCACATTCTTGAGGCCGGGCAGGCGGTAGTTGGGCAGCTCCATCACAAAGGGGACGGCCTCGCCCTTAAAGACACTGCTCTTCAGCAGGATGGCCATCAGAATGCCCACCGCAATGCCGAGGAAATAGAGGCTGACCATCACCAGAGCCGCGTGCTCCGGGAAGAAGGCCGCCGCAAACAGGCTGTAGATGGGCAGCTTGGCCGAGCAGCTCATAAAGGGGGTGAGCAGGATGGTCATTTTGCGGTCGCGCTCCGAGGGCAGGGTGCGGCTGGCCATGACGCCGGGGACGGTGCAGCCGAAGCCGATGAGCATTGGCACGATGCTGCGCCCCGAGAGGCCGATGCGGCGGAGAAGCTTATCCATCACGAATGCCACGCGGGCCATGTATCCGGTATCCTCCAGCAGAGAGAGGAAGAAAAACAGGGTCACGATGATGGGCAGGAAGCTCAACACGCTGCCCACACCGGTGAAGATGCCGTCGATGACCAGCGAGTGGACGGCTGCGTTGACGTTCCACGCCGTGAGGGTGGAGTCCACCGCGGCGGTCAGGGCATCAATGCCCATTTCCAGCAGGTTCTGGAGCGCCAGACCGATGACGCCGAAGGTGAGGTAGAACACCAGCGCCATGATGCCCACAAAGGCCGGGATGGCGGTATAGCGGCCCGTGAGGAACCGGTCGATCCGGGCCGAGCGGAGCTGCTCCTTGCTCTGGCGGGGCTTCACGACAGTCTGATCCACCAGCTGGTGGATGAAGTGGAACCGCATATCCGCGATGGCGGCGGCGCGGTCCAGACCCCGCTCCTGCTCCATCTGGACGATGATGTGCTCGATCATCTCTTTTTCGTTCTGGTCGAGCTTCAGGGCCGCCTCGATGCGCTGGTCGCCCTCCACGAGCTTTGTGGCCGCAAAGCGCACCGGGATGCCTGCGGCCTTGGCATGATCCTCGATCAGGTGGATGATGCCGTGGATGCAGCGGTGGACTGCGCCGCCGTGATCCTCCTCGCCGCAGAAATCCATCCGGCCCGGCCGCTCCTGATACTTTGCGACATGGAGCGCATGGTCCACCAGCTCGTCCACGCCCTCGTTCTTTGCCGCAGAGATCGGCACGACCGGGATGCCCAGCATGGCCTCCATCTTATTGATGCGGACAGTGCCGCCGTTGCCGCGCATCTCGTCCATCATGTTCAGCGCCAGCACCATCGGCGTATCCAGCTCCATGAGCTGCATGGTGAGGTACAGATTCCTCTCGATGTTGGTGGCGTCCACGATATTGATGATGCCCGTGGGCTTCTCTCCGATGATGAACTGCCGGGTCACGATTTCCTCGCTGGTATAGGGCGACATGGAGTAGATGCCGGGCAGGTCTGTGACCTCCGTATTCGGGTTATTCCGGATCGCACCGCTCTTGCGGTCCACCGTCACACCCGGGAAATTGCCGACGTGCTGGTTGGAGCCGGTGAGCTGGTTGAAGAGGGTCGTCTTGCCGCAGTTCTGGTTGCCCGCCAGCGCAAAGGTAAGGGTCGTGCCGTCGGGCAGAGGGTTCTCGCCCTTTTTGGTGTGGTATCGTCCGCCTTCGCCGAGGCCCGGGTGCTCCACCGGCTTTTCACTTTCTGCCGCTGCCTTTTTCGCCGCCGGAGCTTTGGCCAGAGTGACCCCGATGCGGGCGGCATCATCCAGCCGGAGGGTCAGCTCGTAGCCGTGGATGCTCAGCTCCATCGGGTCGCCCATCGGGGCAAACTTTACCAGCGTGACCTCCTCACCGGGGATCAGCCCCATATCCAGAAAATGCTGCCGCAGAGCGCCTTCGCCGCCCACGGTCCCGACCACGGCAGTCTCGCCGATGTTCAAATCTTTCAACGTCATATGGAATGTTCCTCTCGAGCGCGTTTGTTAGTTTGCATTAACAACAGTAATATAGGCTAACTTTCCGGCGTTGTCAAGAGAAACGGGGCTGTTCTGAACTGTTCTCTGAAAAAAATCATGCCGCCTTCCTCGAATATCCGAAAAAGTGCAAAAAATAAGAGCCTGTACCCGGGAAGTACCCGCCGTACAGACTCTTATCATTTTTTTATTCAGTTCGCGGTGTGGTAGCCGTCAGGGTTCTTCTTCTGCCAGTTCCAGCTGTCGGCGCACATCTCCTCGATGCCGTACTCAGCCACCCAGCCAAGCTCATTCCTGGCCTTGGTGGGGTCGGCATAGCACTCGGCGATGTCGCCGGGGCGGCGGGCATCGATGACGTAGGGGATGGGCTTGCCGCAGGCTTTCTCGAAGGCATGGATGACATCCAGCACGCTGTAGCCCTTGCCGGTGCCGAGGTTGCAGATGAAGAGGCCGCAGTTCGTTTCCAGCTTCTTGATGGCGCAGACATGGCCGCGGGCCAGGTCCACGACATGGATGTAGTCGCGGACGCCGGTGCCGTCGGGAGTGGGGTAGTCATTGCCGAAGACATGGACCTTTTCCAGCTTGCCCACAGCCACCTTGGCGATGTAGGGCATGAGGTTGTTGGGGATGCCGTTGGGGTCCTCGCCGATGAGGCCGGACTTGTGGGCGCCGATGGGGTTGAAGTAGCGCAGCAGAGCCACGTTCAGGGTGGGGTCCGCCTTGCAGACATCGGTGAGGATGCGCTCGGTCATGGCCTTGGTGGTGCCGTAGGGGTTGGTGGTGGCACCCACGGGGAAGTCCTCAGTGATCGGCACACTGGCGGGGTCGCCGTAGACGGTGGCGGAAGAGCTGAACACGAAGTTGTGGCAGTTGTGCTTGCGCATCACATCCAGGATGACCAGCGTGCAGTTGAGGTTATTGTAGTAGTATTCGATGGGCTTGGACACACTCTCGCCAACGGCCTTATAGGCTGCGAACTGGATGACCGCCGTGATGTCGGGACACTCGGCGAAGATCTTCTCCACATCCTCGTGTTTGGTCATATCGGCCTGATAGAAGCGGAAGTCCTTGCCGGTGATCTGCTTGACGCGGTCGAGGACCACAGGGGATGCATTATAGTAATTGTCCGCCACGACGACGTCGTAGCCGGCATTCAGGAGCTCGATGCAGGTGTGGCTGCCGATGTAGCCTGCGCCGCCGGAAACCAAAATAGCCATGTCCAGTACCTCTCTTGTTCCAAATGTTGCTTCGCACAGAGCCCTTGTGCTCTGCCTGCCTAAAGGATACCGCTTTTTGCACAGAGAATCAAGTACCGGCTTTTTTATTAAAATGTATTTTTGTTGCATCTTTTCAGCCAGTCTGATGAACTGCAAAGATTTTTAGTCCGCAAGGCATGGAGAGGACACGCAAAAACAGCAAAGGGCAGCTCCCGCAAGAGAGCTGCCCTTTGCTGCGGCTGATATTTGCTTACAAACGGCCGCACTGACGGCCGGTGAAGAAGCGGAGCGTAGTGTTGGCTCGGAAGACTTTGCCTGCCCGCAGCACCGTCGTCGGGAACTCCGGGTGAGAGGGGCTGCAGGGGAAGTGCTGGGTCTCAAGGGCAAAGCCGCCGTACTTTTCCAGCGGGACGCCGCCCTTGCCGGGGGAGGGGCAGTTCTGCAGGAAGTTGCCGGTGTAGAGCTGGATGCCCGGCTGGGTGGTGTACATCTTCATGCTGATGCCGGTCTTGTCGCTGGACGCCCAGGCGCAGAGGCTCTGGCTGGCACCCCGGGGCCGGTCGAGGACATAGCAGTGGTCGAAGCCCCCGCCCGCCATGGTGGTCTGGTAGAAGCCGGTGTCGAGGTCGCGCCCCAGAGGCTTTCCGGTGCGGAAGTCCATCGGCGTACCGTCCACGGGCAGGATCTTGCCCGTGGGGCAGGTCTCGTTGTTGCCCTCGAGGTAGTTGGAAGCGTAAATGCGGAGCTTCTGGCCCAGCACATTGCCGCCGCCGTCGAGGTTGAAGTAGGTGTGGTTGGTCAGGTTGATGATGGTGTCCTCGTCGGTGGACACACGGTAGTCCATCCGCAGGGTGTTGTCCGGCGTGAGGATATACCGCACACTGACCTTCAGATTTCCGGGGAAACCGTCTTCGCCCGCCGGGCTTTCGGTCTCCATCAAAAGGGTGTCGCCGAACATCTTCACATCGTAAATTTTGCGGGGGAAGGTGCCGTGCAGGTGATTTTTGCCATTGTTGGCTTCCAGCTTGTAGGTCTTGCCGCTGAGAGAAAATTCCGCATTTTCAATGCGGTTGGCGTACCGGCCCACGAACGCACCGCAGCAGGTGCTGCCGGATGAGTTGAAATCCGCCTCATAGTCGGCGAGGGTGTCGTGTCCGACGACCACATCCACCAGACCCGTTTTTGTAGGGACGAAGAGATTTTTGATCACACAGCCATAGTTCAGCACGCTGACCTCAAGTCCACCGGGATTGGAGATGATGTATTCATCCACCTTATCGCCGTTTTTGGTCACACCAAAGGGCTTGGAGCGGAACTGTGCCATAAGGCTCGCCTCCTTCTTCATTATTTTCGGTCAGGGCAGCGCAGCCCCGACCTCGTCCATAATTATGATTATAGCACAGTTTTCCAGACTTGTGTGAGAATGCTTTTAGATTTATCTTCCAAAATTTCGAGAGATTTTTTGGACATATTGCCTCCCTCTCAGGCGCTGACGCGCCAGCTCTCCCAAAGGGAGAGCCATTGGCATGACGGTCAGGTCTGAGCTACCCGCTTGGGGACCACTGTGGCGCAAAAGGGCGGGCCCTGCTATCCCCGATAGGCGGTGCTTGCCCGGCGCGCCCCGGACGCTGCTGCTATCAGGGAACAAAAGAAACCGCCGCACATCAGACTGTGCAGCGGTTTCGGGGCAGATACTTATTCTATATAGATAGGAGACAGCCTCAGGCCTCCGGCTGGGCGGGCTGGGCCTCGGCGGCGTTCGACTGCGCGATATACTCGGCGGCATCATCGGGGATGTCGTCCATTCCGTCGTCACCCACATCGACCACCAGCGGCGGCTTCTTGAAGAGGATGTCGTAGAGGATGGGGACGATGTACAGGGTCATCAGGGTGGCATAGCTCAGGCCGCAGATGATGACGATGGCCATGCCGCTCATGAGCTGGCTCGCCATATCGTTGCTGAACACCATCTGCAGCATGGCCAGAACGGTGGTCAGGGTGGTCATGAGGATAGGACGCATACGGGTCTTGCCGGTGGCGACAAGGGCCGCACGGCGCTCCAGACCGCCCAGACGCAGCTGGTTGGCGTAGTCCACGAAGACGATGCCGTTGTTGACGACGGTACCCATCAGGACGATGAAGCCCATCAGGGAGATCATGGTCAGCTGCTGGCCGGTGACCAGCATACCCAGCAGGCCGCCGGTGAAGGCCAGCGGCACCGTGAACAGGACGATGAAGGGGGACAGCAGGCTCTGGAACTGAGCCACCATGACCAGATAGACGAAGGGCAGGGCCAGAGCCATCCACTGCACCATCTCGTCGACCATCAGGTTGACGGTGGAGGACTCGCCGCCCAGCGAGAAGGAGCAGCCCTCGGGCATCTCATCGGTGAGGGCGAAGGCGTCCAGCGTCTTCTGCAGCACGCGGGACTGGACCGTGGTGTTGTAGCCGTCCAGCGTGTCTGCCGTCACCGTGATGTAGCGGGTCTGGTTCTCGCTGGTGATGGAGTCGGGGGCAGTACCCGTCGTCCAGGAAGCAATATCGCCCAGCGTGCAGGTGCCGGTGGTGGTGGTGCCGGTGGCGTCCATGACACTGGTGGTGAAGGTCATGTCCATCATGTTTTCCTTGGTCACAGGGTCAAGATTATCGCTGATCTGGACTTTCATGGTGGAGCCGTCTACCGTGACGGGCGTCTCCGCCGTCGTGGTGGTGGTGAGCTTGGCGGCGATCTGCTGGTAGACCTGCGCAACCGTCAGGCCATAGGCGCGGACCTTGTCGCGGTCGATGTCCAGATTGATGGTCGCATCGCCCTGACCGAGGCCGGTGGCGGCATTGGCGAAGCCCTCGGTGTCGTTGACCATCTGGACGACCTTATCGCCCAGTGCGGTAATGGTATCGGCGTCGGGGCCGTAGATCTTGACAGAGAGGCCGCTGCTCAGCTGGCTGGTCAGGTCCTGCATACCGCTGATCTCGACGGTGCCGGTGCAGTTCCCGACGCCGGAAACGGCATCATTCAGGGCCTGCTCCACGGCGGCGATCCGGGTAGAGGACAGTGACTCGTCCAGCATGACGTTGAACTGGTAGCTGCCGTAGCTGTTGGCGGCGCTCAGCAGGTCGGTGATAGCGCTGGGCAGGCCCAGCTGGCCGATGTCGATGCCGGCCACAGTGGTATCGGTGGTGACGCCCACCTCTTCCACGCCGTCCACGGCCATGACGGCCTCGACGACCTGTCCGGCCACACCGTAGGATTCCTCTTTGGTCAGGCCGTCGTCGGTGGAGAGGGCGATGGTGGCCTCATTGCTGGAAATTTCGGGCAGAAGGACGACGCCCATGGAGAAGACCTTCCAGCCGCAGAAGGCCAGCAGCACGACAGCGGCCAGCAGTGGCAGAGCGCGGTGCTGCAGGCACCACTCGAGGCTGTGGGCATACTTATCCTGAATCTTTTCGAACCAGACCAGACGCTTCGGCTCAGCCTTTTTCAGGACAGTGGAAGCAGCGGCAGGCACGACGGTGATGGCCACGATGAGAGAGGCCATCAGGCAGTAGCCGATGCACATGGACATGGGCTGCAGCAGGCTGCGCACCGTGCCGGAGGCGAACACCACCGGCAGGAAGACGCAGACCGAAGTAAGGGTAGAGGCCACCACCGACATGCCCACCTGACGAGCGCCCTGCACGGCGGCGCGGGCCGCCGGTACGCCCCGGCCCCGCAGACGGTAGATGTTCTCGATGACGACCACCGAGTTATCCACCAGCATACCGACGCCCAGCGACAAGCCCGCCAGCGTCATGATGTTCATGTCGAGGCCGGTGAAGTACATCAGAACGACGGCGAACAGGACGGACAGCGGGATGCTGACGCCGACCACGAGGGTGGGCTTGATGTCCTTCAGGAAGATGGCCAGCACGATGATGGCCAGCGCAGCGCCCACCAGCATACTGCTGATGATGCTGTTGACGATGATGGTGATGTAGTTGCCCTGGTTGGACAGGACGACGACGTGAAGGTCAGAATACTGGGCCTGCAGCTCTTTGAAGGCATTCAGGCAGCCGTCCGAGACGCTGCTGGCGCTGGAATTGGCGTTGCGGAAAATTTTCAGCACCACGGCCCGCTCCCCGTTCAGGCGGGTGTAGCTGGCCTCGGCGTTGTCGATGACGGCCACGTCGGCCACATCGGAGAGGCGGACATCGCCGAAGCCATCGACGTGGAGCAGAAGTGCGCCCTCGATGTCCGAAACGCTGTCGTACTCTTCGCCGACCTTCAGCAGCCAGGACTCGCCGCTCTTATCGGCGACGTAGCCGGCAGGCATCGAGAAGTTCTGAGCGTAGATGAGCTGGGCGAGGGTCTTGATGTCCAGCTGCTTGGCCACATCGGCGCTGGCAAGGGCCTTTTCCTTGGTCTCCTCGTAGAGCTGCTTGGCGTCTTCCAGCTGGTTTTCGTAGTCCTTCAGCTTCTCCCGGGCCTCGGTGAACTGCATATAGGCGCTGAGCTGCTGGCTGGAATAGTTGCCCAGAGCGACGGAGAACTGGTTCATCAGGCCGGGGACATTATCCATGGCTTTGATGACCTCGTCCAGAGTCTTATAAATGGTGCTCAGGCTGTTGGAGACTTCCAGCTCGTCGGCAAGGTCGGAGACGGTGCCGTCGCTGGTACCCAGACGGCCCTGCAGCTCCTGCAGAGCGGCGGTGAGCTTATCGGTGATGTCGCGCAGCTCACCGACGATCTCGATGAGGGAGTCGATGTCCCGCATACCGGTCTGGTTGAACTGGTCCACGACCCGCTGCAGGCCGTCGCGGACGTCGATGAGGGCCTGCTGGATCTCCGGCTCATTGACCACGCCGATGAGCTGGTTGATGCTGCTCAGCAAAGCCTGCGCCTGGTCGCGCACGACGGTGACGGCGTCGGCCACCTCCGTACCCATCTGGGCCATGACGGTGTCAGAGACCGTGTCACCAAAGTTTTTCAGCTGTTTTTCGTACTCGGCACGGCCTGCGGCGATCTGTGCCTCGGCGTCATCGAGCTGGGCGCGGGCGTCGGCCAGCTGGGTGTCGATGAGCTCCAGCAGGCGGGCGTTCACTTCGTCTATCTTATCCTGATTCAGCTGCACCTGCACCATCTTTTCGATGAGGCCGTTGGCCGACACGCTGGAAACGCCGCTGGTGCGGCCCACATAAGGCACGAGGGTGTTATCCACGAAGTCCGACAGATCGTAGACATCGCTGCCCTCCCGGCTGACAGCCGCCGTCATAAAGGCGTTCATGTTCAGGCTGTACTCGATGATGGAGGGGGTCAGACAGGTGCCGGGCAGACTGGACGCGGTCTGGTCCACCTTGTTGGAGGTCTTGACCATCGCGCTGTTCATGTCGGTGCCTTCGGCGAATTTCATGAGCAGAAGGCTGTAGTTTTCTGCCGAGGTCGCCGTGATGCTCTCGACGCCGGACACTGTACCCAGCGCGTTCTCCATCACATCGGAGACTTCTGACTCCACACGCTCCGGGCTGGCACCGGGGTAGACGGTGACCACCATGAGGTATGGCGTGCTGATGTCGGGCAGAAGGTTCGTCTGCAGGTTCGTGATGGACACGAAGCCCAGCAGCAGGACCATGATGACCGCAACAAGGATGGTGAACGGCTTTTTGACACTGAATTTTTCCATGATTTCCTATCCATTTCTTTTTTATGCCGCCGCGCGGCAAAAGGTACGCCGCAACCACGGCAGCACCCTCTGAACGCTTCTTATCGTTCCTATTATACACGAGGGAATCTCCCTTGCAATAGTCCTGAGGTTAATATTTAACAAAACTTTCCTTAATCCACCTTCGTTTAGGAAGTCCATGGGAAGATCCCGGCTACTTTCTTGCCATATTTCGTGGAAATACGGGCCGGATTATGCTATACTAGAATGCAGAATGGAATTTTATCGCAATTTCAGGCACAGCGCCTATCCAAGCTGCATAAGGCCCATGTTCCGGGCTTATATACGTTCGATACGACCCCAAAGAGGAATGCTATGAAGAAAGTTATATCCGTCCGTTTCAAGGACAACGGCAAGACCTATTATTTTGACCCCGCAGACACCCCCATCAAGACCGGCGACTATGTTATCGTCGAAACGGCCCGGGGCGTGGAGTGCGGCGAAGTGGTGCAGGGCGTGAAGGAGATCGCCGACTCCGCTGTCCCCAAGGCCCTCAAGCCCATCACCCGGATGGCCGACAGCGTGGACGTGCGCCGGATGCGCCAGAACCGTGAGGATGAGAAGCGTGCCTACCACACCTGCCAGGAGTGCATCGCCCGCCACGGGCTGGAAATGAAGCTGGTGGAGGCCGAATACACCCTCGACCGCTCCAAGATCATGTTCTATTTCACCGCCGATGGCCGTGTAGACTTCCGTGAGCTGGTCAAGGACCTGGCCGGCATCTTCCACACCCGCATCGAGCTGCGCCAGATCGGTGTGCGCGACGAGAGCAAGATGATAGGCGGTCTGGGCATCTGCGGCCAGCCCTTCTGCTGCAGCCGCTTCCTGAAAGACTTTCAGCCCGTCTCCATCAAGATGGCAAAAGAGCAGGGTCTTTCCCTCAACCCGACCAAGATCAGTGGTGCCTGCGGCCGCCTGATGTGCTGCCTGGCTTACGAGGAGAGCGCCTACGAGTACCTGAACAGCATCATGCCCATGGTGGGCAGCACCGTCCGCACGCCGGACGGCCTCGGCACTGTGCTCGAGGTCAACCCCATCTCCGGCTACCTGCGGGTGCGCTGCGGCACCGAGGCCTTCGCGCCCCGGTACTATAAGGTGAGCGTCTGCGAGTATATCTCCGGCGGCAAGCGCGCACCCCGCCGCCCCGACCCGGACGACGATTATTCCGGCGTGCGCGACCCTGCCCCGGTGGTGGCTTCGGCCAATGCCGACGGCACCTCGTCCTGCCCCGGCTGCGGCAGAAAAGATAAAAAATAAGAGGCTGGAAATGGCGGGGTCTTCGAACGGTTAGTCTGTTAAAACTAACTTTGCTTCGTGATTTTCGCCAAAAAACCTCTTCAAATTTCTCCAAAAGTTAGCCTGTGCTTTTGTGCAACCCACCAAAAAACGAAAAATTGCTTTTGGGCGGGTACGGTTAGTCTTGCCTTTTTGAAACGGCTTTGTTAGAATGCAGTCAAGGATACGATTTCCGAGGGGTCTGCCAGAGCCGTGCAGGGGCAGATTTCTTCATAAATACTGAGCACGGGGAGATAAAGGAGAGTTCTATTATGGCACACAAGGTTTCTGACGCATGTGTTGGCTGCGGCGCTTGCGAGGGCGCTTGCCCCGTTGGTGCAGTCGCTGTTGAGGGCGGCGTTGCAGTTGTGAACGCAGACGCTTGCATCGATTGCGGCGCTTGCGAGGGCGCTTGCCCCACCGGTGCTATCACCGCTGAATAATTTTTAGCAGATAGCGCGCGAATAACGCATCAAAAGCAGCAGACCTGCCAGGCGGGTCTGCTGCTTTTCTTTCTTGCATAATTTTTTCATCTTTCGGGACACAATATTTTGTCGGAGGATTTCGGCTGGGCGTATGGAACATTCTACCGAGATTTTGTATAATAAAACAGAAGTATACTGCTCCGCCGTCCACCGGTTCGGCTCGGACGCGCTTTTGCTGGCCCGTTTCTGCGAGCCGCGGCGCAGCCAGAAGGCGGCAGACCTGTGCTCCGGCTGCGGCATCGTGAGCCTTGAGTGGCACGACAGGGGCCATCGCGGCCCCTGCGCCGCCGTGGAATTGCAGCCCGAGGCCAGTGCGCTCTTACAGGAGGCTGTGGCCGCGCAGGGCATCGAGCACATCACCCCTTATCTCACCGACCTGCGCACCTTCCGGGAAGGGGAGGGCCAGTTCGATGTCTGCGCCTGCAACCCGCCCTATTTTACCGCCGGGCCGCAGAGCACCGACGCGGGCCGTGCCACGGCCCGCCACGAGACGGACTGCACCATCGAGGATGTCTGCGCCTGCGGTTTCCGCCTGCTGAAGGACGGCGGAAAGCTTTCCCTCTGCCATCGGCCCGAGCGTCTGGCCGAGGTGCTGGCTGTGCTGCGGGCGCACCGCCTCGAGCCGAAGCGTCTGGCCTTTGTGAAGAATAAGCCTGACGCCGCGCCGTGGCTTTTTCTTGTGGAAGCCCAGAAAAACCGCCGCACCGGCCTGCGCATCGAACCGGATGTGCTCATCACCGCCGGGGCGGCAATGTACGGAGAAGTAAAATAACAACATCAGGGAGGTCAATCATGGCCGGTATTCTTTATATCGTGGCAACCCCCATCGGCAATCTGGACGACATGCCGCCCCGCGTGGCCGCCACCTTCGGCGCGGCGGACTTCGTGGCCGCCGAGGACACCCGCGTGACCATGCGGCTGCTGAACTATCTGGGCCTGAAAAAGCCGATGGTCAGCTACTACGAGCACGCATTGCAGAAGGGCGAGGGCATCCTGCGCCGCATTGAGGCGGGCGAGAACTGCGCCCTCTGCTCTGACGCCGGAATGCCCTGCGTCTCTGACCCGGGCGAGGTCATCGTGCGGGACGCGCTGGCCCGGGGCATCAAAGTCGTGCCTGTCCCGGCGGCGTCCGCCTGCGTGACGGCGCTGGCCGTCTCGGGCCAAGACACCTCCCGCTGGGTGTTCGAGGGCTTCCTGCCCGTGAACCGGAAGCAGAAGAAAGAGCGTCTTGCTGAACTTCTGGGTGAAAAGCGGACCGTCATCTTCTACGAAGCACCCCACAAGCTGCGCACGACGCTGGACGATCTCGTGAACGCCTTCGGTCCGGAGCGGAGCATCACCCTCTGCCGTGAGCTGACCAAGCTCCACGAAGAGATCTGGAAGACCACCCTCGGGGAGGCGCAGGCCCACTACGCCGCCAACGAGCCGAGAGGCGAGTATGTTCTGGTCATGGCCGGTGCGCCGGCTTCCACAGAGCCGGAAGCAGAGATGACCCTCGAGCAGGCCGCACAGCGCGCCCTCGAGCTGACCGGACAGGGCTTCGGCCCCACTGCCGCCGCCAAGGCCGCAGCCCAGGGGACGCCCTACTCCAAGAGCGAAGTATATAAGGCACTGCTGACCATCCAGCAGCGCGACCCGGAATAAAATTTGAGGAGGATCCTTTTCCCGTGACGAAACTTCTGATTTTGAGCGACAGCCACAACAGCCGTCTGGCCATCGAAAACATTCTGGCCGCCGAGGCGGACAGCATCGACGCGCTCATCTTTCTGGGCGACGGCCTGCGCGACCTCGAGCAGGCACTCACCTTTTACCCCTCTCTGCGGGCCTATGCTGTAGCCGGAAACTGCGATTTCGGGGCGCTGGAGCCGCTGGACGGGCTTGCCGCCTTTGACGGGGTGGTCGTCTTCTATACCCACGGCCATATGTACGGGGTGAAATACGACCTCGACACGCTGGCTGACGCAGCCGCAGCCCGGGGCGCGAACGTCGCCCTCTTCGGTCACACCCACATCCCGGTGGCAGAAGAGCGGGGCGGGGTGTTCCTGTTCAACCCCGGCTCCTGCGGCCGGTGCTACACCGGCCCCAACACCTACGGCATCCTGACCCTTGCCGACGGCAAGGTGGTCAGCCACGAGCACAAAGAGGTACCCAAAGCATGAGCATCAACGAGGTGCGCTGGCTGTCCGAGTGCGGCAGCACCAACGCTTACGCAAAAGAGCATTTTGAAGAGTTCGGCCCGGTGGGCGCGGTATACACCACCAATCAGACCGCAGGCCGGGGCCGTCTTGGCCGCCGCTGGGTGAACGCCGAGGGCCGCGCCCTCTATTATACGGCGGTCATCCGGGAGCCGCTGGCCCAGCCTGCCACCCTGCCGCTGCTGGCAAGCCTTGCCGTCCGCGATCAGCTGGCCCAGCGCTACGGCGTGGACTGCCGGATAAAATGGCCCAATGACCTGCTGCTGAACGGCAAGAAGATCGTGGGCATCCTCTGCGAGAGCGTCAGCTACGGCTACCAGATGCAGGGCCGGGGCATCGTCTGCGGCATCGGCATCAATCTGGCACAGCCCCAGAGCTATTTCGACGCCGCAAACCTGCCCAACGGCACCTCCCTCGAATTGCAGGGCGCGAAAGTGGACCTTGCTGCCGACCCCCAGTGGCTGGCCGAGGCGCTGACGGACTTCGGCTTTGACCGTCCGCTCTACACCTTCGCGCGGGAGGGCTTTGCTCCCTTCCGGGACGAGTACAAGGCGGCCTGCGTCAACCTGGGCCGCCACGTCACCTTCGATTTGCCGGGCGGCGGCACAGGCAGCGGTACAGCCATCGATGTGGACGCCGACGGCCAGCTCATCGTCCGCACCGACAGCGGCGAGGAGAAGGTCTTTACCGGCGAAGTCTCCGTCCACGGCATCTACGGGGCCGTATAATTTTTCCAGCATTCCAGCGCCTCTGCGGGCCGTCCGGCCCCAGGGGCGCTTTTCTTTTCTCCCTGCGAAGTTTGTGGAAAACCCGGGTTTTCCCACGGTTTTCCACACATGGTTTTTGCCGGGCAGCGTTTGTGGAAAACTCCTGCGCCAAAAATTCCAGAGGGGAGAGGTGCTTTTGCCCCAAGCGCGAAACGCCGCAGAAAATAAATTTTTGGCCTCGACTTTCTTTTCAAAAAAGGCTCTGTGACCTCTTTTCTCCCCAGATTTTCCCTCTTTTCCCGTTTTAGAATACATCGTGTATAACCCAAAGCTCAATTTTCTGTGGAAAATTCGGTGGAAAAAGTGGAAAACACTGTGGGAAACCCCACTTCTTTTTCACAAAATCGGTGGAAAACCCAGTGGAAAAAGTTAAAAAATCATTCCAGATGGGATACTCTTCCGATAACGCACCAAAATGGAGTCCCGCACTTCCCACGGATTTTCTTGAATGGGCCGGGCAAACATGATACAATGAAAGACAGAAAATGGCCCCGGACATGGGCCGCAAAAATTTCTTTTCACGGAGGCGTCTGCCTATGAACTGGATCTCCCGCCTTGAGCGGAAATACGGCCGCTTTTGCATCCCCAACCTCATCTCTATCATCGTAGGCGGACAGATTTTAGTCTACGCCATCGAACTGTTCGTCAACCAATTCATCTCAGTCTATCTCGGCCTGAGCCGGAGCCTGCTGCTGATGGGGCAGGTGTGGCGGCTCATCACCTTCGTCTTTATCCCGTTTTCGGGGGGCGGGCCGCTGAGCGTCATCCTCGGCATCTACTTCACATGGTTCATCGGCACGGCGCTGGAAAAGGAATGGGGCGATTTCCGCTTCAACCTCTACTTCCTGCTGGGGATGATCGGCACCGTGCTGGGCTGTCTCGTCACCGGCATCCCCGCCGACACCTACTGCCTGTCGCTGTCGCTGCTGCTGGCTTTCGCCATGCTCTACCCCGAGGTGCAGGTGCTGCTGTTCTTCGTCATCCCGGTAAGGGTGAAGTATTTCGGCCTGTTTGCCGCTGCCATGTGGCTATTCAGCTTCCTGACTGCCGGGTGGCTGTATAAGGTGAGCTATCTGCTGAGTATGCTGGGGTTTGTGCTCTTCTTCGGGCCGCAGGCACTGCGCAGCGTCCGGGCGTGGATACGCCGGGAGCAGTGGAAGCGGAAGAACCGGAGGTGAGCCGCACATGATGATAGACCGCCTTGCGGGCAACGCAGCCCTGAAAGACAGCGTCCGCCTGATGCTGGGCAGCCGCCGTCTGACCCACAGCGTGTTATTGGTGGGCGAGACAGGCCTGGGCGCGGGCTACGCGGCCCGGTGCGTGGCGGCAGACTATCTTTACCCGGCAGGCGGCGCACCTGCTGAGGCCCTTCTGCGGGGCGAATGCTGCCGTGCCGTGGGCAAAGCCGGCGACCGCGACAGCGGCCGCATCGAGACCGGCGTGGTACGGGAAGCCATCTCCGTCACCGGCATGGGCTCGGGCGGGCGGTATCTCGTCAGTCAGGTCAAGGCCATGCGCACCGAAATTTTCAATACCAGCCTCTCCGCCGAGGGCCGCGCCGTCCTGCTCTACCATGTGGAGCGGATGAACGAGGAATCCGCCAACGCCCTGCTGAAGGTGATGGAGGAGCCGCCGGAGGGCGTGCTCTTCCTGCTGACGGCAGATTCGCTGGCCGGTGTGCTGCCCACCATCCGCAGCCGCTGGATGTGCAGATCCACGGTCTTGCTGCCGTAGCTGTATTCGCCGCCCCAGACGTGCTCGTAGATTGTCTCGCGGTAGAGCGCGGTGCCGGGGTTGCGCGCGAAAAACAGCAGCAGGTCGTATTCCTTGTGCGTCAGGCTGATCTCCTCCGTGCCGCGCCAGACCTGCATGGCGCGCGTGTCGATGCGCAGCCCGCCGATCTCGATCACGGCGTCGGTCTTGTTGTAGCGCCGCAGCACGACGTCCACGCGCGCGAGCAGCTCCACGACCTCAAAGGGCTTGACGATATAGTCCTCCGCCGCCCATGCGCAGGCCGCGCACACGGTCGTCGACTGAGCCGCGCGCGGTCAGAAAGATGACCGGGATGCCCAGCGGGCGGATATACTCCATCAGCTCGAAGCCGTCGGCGTTCGGCAGCATCACATCGAGCAAAATGAGATCAAATACGTTGCGTTCCAGAATGTCCGCCGCGGCCAGCCCGTCATAGACGCACGTGCAGTGATAGCCCGCGCGGGTCAGGCTCATCTGGATCAGGTCGCAGATCGGCTTTTCATCGTCCACGATCAGGATCTGGATCATGCCACCGCCTCCTTCGAGTCAAAATTACATCCGTTTGGCATCAAAATGGCATCCGAATCCGATGCCCGGTTCGATTATAGGAGCGGCCGGTGTGCGTGTCAAATGTTTCGTGCGCCCAGTCAGGTTTTCCCTGAGTTGGGGAAAGATGTGCAAATATTCGGCGCTTTTGCCGAAAGCAATCTTGCGATTCGTGAAAATTCATGATAAAATGACAAAATATTATATTTTCCTATCGAAGTTTCGGTCATGAATCGCAACACAACATCAAACGACAGGCAAAATCAAGGAAACGGTTGCTCTTTTCTGTCGTTTTCAACGGCAAAAAAGCAACGGAGGGGGGAAAACATGCATAGATCCCATTTTGCGGACAGGGTCCGGGCCTTTCTGCTGGCAGCCGCACTGGTGTCGGC
>OLPY01000979.1_pt1 | contig 21871 bp, 19 predicted proteins | sample 1672481 | NCBI WGS metagenome assembly OLPY01 (sample SAMEA3136691, study PRJEB25190) | human gut metagenome | biome: human gut; feature: human-associated habitat; material: faeces | place: Austria | collected 2013 | reverse complement strand
TGCGGGGAGAGTGGAGTCCAGAGGTAGGGAGGGGGGATTCGAAACACCCCTCCCTGCCTCTGGCCCGCGCGGAGCGCAAAGCCATTTGACCGAAAAAGAAAACTCACCCCGCGCCACCGGCGCGCGTAGCCGCTTCCCTAAAAAAATGAAACGAGGCGTTTCTATGAACTACGAATCCGCTTTGGAATACATCCACGCTGTCCAGTGGGCCGGCCACAAGCCGGGCCTCAGCCGCACCCGCACTCTGCTGGCGGCGCTGGGCGACCCCCACAAGAAGCTCCGCTTCGTCCATGTGGCGGGTACCAACGGCAAGGGCAGCACTGCCGCCATGCTGGCGTCCTGCCTGCAGGCGGCGGGGTATAGGGTGGGCCTGTACACTTCGCCTTTCATCAACCGCTTCAACGAGCGCATTCAGGTAAACGGCGAACAGATACCCGACGACGCGCTGGTGCGTCTGGTGGAGCGCGTCCGCCCGGCGGCAGACGCCATGGCTGACGTCCCTACCGAGTTCGAAATTATCACGGCCCTGGGGATGCTCTGGTTCGCGGAGGAAAAGTGCGACATCGTGGTGCTGGAGGTGGGCCTCGGCGGTACGCTGGACTCAACCAACGTCATCGACCCGCCCGAGTGCGCGGTCATCACGGCGCTGGGCATGGACCATGTAAAAGAACTCGGCCCCACCATCGCGGACATCGCCGCTGCCAAGGCCGGCATCATCAAGCCGGGCAGTCCGGTGGTGAGCTACGGCGGTGTGCCGGAAGCGGACGCTGTCATCGCCCGTGTGGCCAAGGAGCAGAACGCGCCTCTCACGGTGGTGGATCTCTCCCACCTCAAAGTGGAGGGCGGCGACCTCGACGCCGTCACCTTCGATTTCGACGGGCTGGACGGTGTTCGTCTGCCCCTCATCGGCAGCTATCAGCCGAAAAATGCCGCCCTCGCTATCACGGTCCTCCGTGTGCTGCGGGGCAGGGGATGGAACATCCCCGACAGCGCCATCCGCACCGGCCTCGAACAGGTCAGCTGGCCGGGCCGGTTCGAGCTGCTGCGGCATTCGCCCGCTTTCCTGTTGGACGGCAGTCACAACGCCCACGGGATGCGGGCCACCGTCCAGAGCCTCCGGGACCGCTTCCCGGGGCAGAAGTTCGTCTTCCTGCTCAGCATCATGGCCGACAAGGATGTGGACGAGATGCTGGCACTGCTGCTGCCGCTGGCAAAGCGGTTCGTCACGGTCGCGGCCCACACGCCCCGCGCCATGCCCGCTGAGACGCTGGCAGAGCACATCCGCGCCCGGGGCGGAAAGGCTGAGGCAGCGGCGGACATCCCGGCGGGCGTTGCCCGCGCGGTGGAGCTGGGCGGCGACGGCCCGGTGTGTGCGCTGGGGACTCTCTACTTCTCCGGCGATGTCCGGCAGGCGTTTGCCCGGCTGACCGCAGAATAAACGACAAAAAGAAAAGCGATGGCCCAGTGCAGATGGGCCATCGCTTTTTTGCCCTTTCAGGCAAGCAGGGTAAATGATAAGAAGGTAAATGAAGAAAATAGCAATAATAAGAAGGTAAAAACAAGAAGAAAAACAAGGGCGGCGGGATGCTATGTATCCAACAGCCTGCCTTTGTTGGATACAACAATAGCACGATTACAGAAAAATTACAAGCCCTTTTTTGAAAAAACTTCCCCAAAAGGGGCGGAATGCTGTACTTTTGGCACAACGCACAAATCCCGGAGAGATTCACCGGCAAATTGACGAAGCATGAAACGGCGGGGTGTTTCAAACAAGAACACTATAAATTTTTGTAAGCCGCTCTCCGGCTCTTGCACGGCGGAGAAGGCTGTGCTAAGATGATAGCGTAAAATGAGAAGTCTGCGCTGAAATGAAAAACAGATGTGATATTGCAAACGACAAAGGAGAATATAGATGGTAAAAAATGCGTCAGCTGGCGAAAAGGCCGGCTGGTTCAACGGGCGGACGCCGCTGTTTTCCCAGAAAGACCTGCTGCGGCTGGTGGGGCCGCTGCTCATCGAGCAGTTTCTGGCCGTGACGGTGGGCATGGCCGACACCATGATGGTCTCCCGCTGCGGCGAGGCAGCCATCTCGGGCGTCAGCCTCGTGGATATGATAAACAACCTCATCATCGTGCTGTTCGCGGCGCTGGCCACCGGCGGCGCGGTGGTGGTGAGCCAGTATCTGGGCGCGAAGGAGCAGGAAAAGGCAAATGCCAGTGCGGGTCAGCTCATCCTGCTGAGCGCCATCCTGGGTACCGTGGTGGCTGCGCTCTGCATCCTCTTCGCCCGGCCCATGATCAGCGCCTGCTACGGCTCCATCGACGCGGACGTTCTGGACGCCGGCGTCCTCTACCTTAAAATAACCGCCCTGAGCTACCCCTTCCTCGCGCTGTACAACGCGGGCGCGGCCCTCTTCCGCAGCATGGGCAACTCCAAAATCTCCATGCAGATCAGCGTCCTCATGAACATCATCAACATCGTGGGCAACGCGGTCTGCATCTTCGGCCTGAAAATGGGCGTCGATGGCGTTGCATGGCCCAGTGTCGTCTCCCGTGTCATCGCGGCGGTGCTCATTCTGGGCCGCTGCTACCAGAAGGGCCATGCCCTCACGGTGCCGAAGACCGTTAAGCTCGATACCGGTATGGCCAAGCGCATCCTCGGCATCGGCGTGCCGTCGGCCTTTGAGAACAGTCTGTTCGAGGCGGGCCGCATCGTCGTGGTCAGCATGATCTCCACTTTCGGCACCGTCCAGATCGCTGCCAACGCCGTCGCCAACAACCTCGATGGTGTGGGCTGCATCCCGGGCAAGGCCATCGGCCTTGCCATGATAACCGTCGTGGGCCGCTGCATCGGCGCAGGGGATAACGAACAGGCCGTCTATTATACAAAGAAGCTGCTGGGCTGGGCCTATCTCGTCATGGGTGTGCTGAATGGATTGATCCTGATTTTTGTCCGGCCTCTGGTGGGCATTTACGAGCTTTCGGGCGAGACGATGGAGCTCTCCATCATCCTGGCCTGCATCCACGCGGGCTTTGCAATGCTGCTCTGGCCTCTCTCCTTCGTGCTGCCCAACGCCCTGCGCGCCGCCAACGACGTCAAGTTCACGATGATCGTCTCCATCGCCAGCATGGCCTGCTGGCGTGTGGGCTTCAGCTATATCATCGGTGTGCGGATGGGCATGGGTGCTATCGGTGTCTGGATCGCCATGGTGGTGGACTGGGTCTGCCGCGTGACCTGCTTCGTGACCCGCTTCCGCAGCGGCGTCTGGAAAGAAAAATATAAGGCCTGAAAACAGAAAGGGACGTTATATGAAACTCATCAGCTGGAACGTGAACGGGCTGCGCGCCTGTCTGACCCACGATTTTGCCGCAAGCTTCGCCGCGCTGGACGCGGACGTGTTCTCGGTGCAGGAGACCAAGATGCAGCCCGGGCAGGCCGACTTCGCCCCCGAGGGCTACACGGAATATACATACTCGGCGGAAAAGAAGGGCTACTCCGGCACAGCCTGCTGGTGCAAGACCGCGCCGCTGAGCGTGACCACCGGCATCGGCATCGAGGAGCACGACCACGAGGGCCGTGTGCTGACGCTGGAATACCCGGAGTTTTACCTCGTCAACTGCTACACCCCCAACAGCCAGGACGGCCTCAAACGGCTGGACTACCGGATGACATGGGAGGATGCCTTCCGCGCCTACCTGCTGGAGCTGGATGCCAGAAAGCCGGTCATCCTCTGCGGCGATCTGAATGTGGCCCATCAGGAGATCGACATCAAAAATGCAAAGACAAACCGGATGAGCGCCGGTTTTACCGACCAGGAGCGGGCCAAGATGACCGAGCTGCTGGCGGCGGGCTTCACCGACAGCTTCCGCGCCATCCATCCGGACGAGGTGAAATACAGCTGGTGGAGCTACCGCTTCCACGCCCGGGAGAAGAACGCGGGCTGGCGCATCGACTACTTCATCGTCTCGAACCGCATTGCGGACAAGATAAAAGCCGCCGAGATACACAACGAAGTGTTTGGCTCCGACCACTGCCCGGTGGAGCTGGACATCGACTTATAAGGAGGGCTCTATGCTCAAAAGCTATCTCATCGTATTCTTTATCTCGATGCTGCCCCTCATCGAGCTGCGCGGTGCCATCCCGGTGGGCATCGGGATGGGCCTGCCCATCCTGCCGACCTATCTGGTCTGTGTGGTGGGCAATATGCTGCCGGTGCCGTTCATCTATCTGTTCGCCCGTAAAGTTCTCATCTGGGGCTACCACAAGCCCATCATCGGCCCCTTCTGCCGTTTCTGCATCGTCAAGGGCGAAAAAGGAGGTCGTGCGCTGGAAGCCAAGGCCGGGCGCGGCCTCGTGGCGGCGCTGCTGCTCTTCGTGGGCATCCCGCTGCCGGGTACCGGCGCATGGACCGGCACGCTGGCCGCATCCATCCTCGACATGAAGTTCAAAGATGTGCTCATCGCCTGCATGGGCGGCGTGCTGCTGGCCGGGATCATCATGGGTCTGGCAAGCGCAGGTCTTTTGGGAGCGCTGAGCGGTCTGTTTGCGGTGTAAGGCTGGTTTTCCATCGCAAAGTGTGCTAGAATAACAACAGTGTGTCTTGAGTAAAGACGAAGAAAGGACGAATCAAAGATGCAAGAGGCTTTGAACCAGAAGATCGACGCATTTGTTGCGGCGAACAAAGAGCAGATCCTGAAAGACATTGCCACGCTGGTGTCCATCAACAGCGTGGAGGGTGCCCCGGAAGAGGGCGCACCCTACGGCGCAGGCCCCCGTGCCGCGCTGGACAAGACGCTGGAGCTGGCCGCAGGCATGGGCCTTGCGACCCGCAACTGCGAGAACCATATCGGCTACGCCGAGCTGGCCGGTGCCGATGCCGAGAAGTATCTGGCTACCATCTGCCATGTGGACGTGGTGCCGGAGGGCAACGGCTGGACGGAAGACCCCTTCAAGATGGAGATCCGCGACGGCTGGATGATCGGCCGCGGCGTGGCTGACGACAAAGGCCCCATGGTCGCCACCCTGTACGCCCTGAAGTTCCTCAAAGAGGAGGGCGTCTCCCTGCGCTATCCCATCCGCGCCCTCGTCGGCGACAACGAGGAAACTCACATGCACGATGTGGACTACTACCTCGCCAACTACCCGGCCCCTGTGTTCTGCTTCACCCCGGACGCAGAGTTCCCGGTCTGCAACGGTGAGAAGGGCCACTTCGACGGCAAGCTGGTCAGCCCCGTCTGCAACGGCATCATCAAGGACTTTGTGGGCGGCGTCGCCACCAACGCTGTGCCTGACCGCGCCAGCGCTCTTGTGGCCACCGACATCACCAAGCTGCGCAACGCCCCCAACATCACCCTCGAGCCGGAAGGTGACGGTGTCCGCATCCGCGGCTGGGGCAAGTCCGGCCATGCTGCCATGCCGGAAGGCACGGTCAACGCCATCGGTCTGGTGGTGAACTACCTGCTGGACAATGGCCTCTGCAACGACGCCGAGCGCGCCTATCTGGAAGCCGTCAAGAAGCTGCACGACTCCACCGCAGGCGTGGGCCTCGGCATCGACTGCGCCGACGGCCCCTTCGGCCCGCTGACCATCATCGGCGGCAAGATGTCCATGGTGGATGGCCGGATGGTCCAGACCATGGACAGCCGTTACCCCACCTGCACCGACGGCGACACCATCGCAAAGCAGATCCGTGCCGCCATCGGCACCGGCGCAGAGCTGACGGATGTGGGCAGCGCAAAGCCTTTCTACATCGAGGCTGACACCCCCGCCATCAAGGCCTGCATCGACACCTACAACGAAGTCACCGGCGAAAACGCAACGCCCTTCACCATGGGCGGCGGTACTTACGCCCGCCACTTCCCCTATGCTGTCAGCTTTGGCCCGGAGCACAGTGATATGGTGCTGCCCGAGTTCGGCGGCCCGATGCACGGCGCGAACGAGGCCGCTCCCATCGACAAGCTGCTGGAAGCCCTGAAAATTTATATCATCGCTCTGCTGCGGCTGGAGGAGATCGACTTTTGAGCCGGGTGCGCGTCTTAGTCATTGACGGGCAGGGCGGCGGTCTTGGCCGTCAGCTGACGGCGGCGCTTGCCGCCGGATGCCCGGACATCGAGCTGACCGCCGTAGGAACCAACAGCATCGCGGCTTCGGCCATGCTCAAGGCGGGCGCACACCGCGCCGCCACCGGCGAGAATGCCGTGGTGGTCAACTGCCGCCGGGCGGACATCATCGTCGGCCCCATCGGCATCGTCATCGCCGATTCGCTGCTGGGCGAGATCACCCCGGCCATGGCGGCGGCGGTCTGCCAGAGCAGTGCAGCGCGGGTGCTCATCCCCATCAACCACTGCGATAACATCGTGGTGGGTGTGCCGGACCAGCCCATCGGCCAGCTGGTAGCAGCAGCGGTGGAAAAGGTGAGCCAGCTCTGCAGCAGCGGCTGCCGGTAACCATCCGGCGCTGTGCGCCAAAAGGGGGGCTTTTGCCCGCCGCAAGCCTATCCGTAAAAATAAATGCACCTGCAGCCAAAACTCGCTGTTTCCGGGGACCGGAAGCGAGGGCTGCAGGTGCATTTTTGCGTTGGGCGGCAAAGAAACGGCAAAAAAAGTGGGTGCGCAATTTTTTATATTGACAGAACGACAGGGGGGGGGGGTATAATGAATGGGAAGAGAGGGCGCTGTGCTCTCTGCACCATCAATGAGGAGGACATCAAAATCATGAAACAGTTCAAAAAGCTGGCGTCTCTGCTGCTGGCAGCAGTGCTGGCCATGACCCTGCTGGCGGGCTGCGGCGGCCGGGGCGGCAATGTGGGCACTGCGGTCACCGAGCAGAGCATCCTGAAGTACATCAACGAGTCCCGGAAGAAAGCTAACATGGGCCTGAACCCGGTGGAAAATGACGCCACTTTGGCCCAGGCAGCAGCCACACTGCTGGAGGAGTTTTCCAAGGACACGGTAAAAACTAACTTCGGCACTGGTTATAAGCTGACGAAAGCACAGGTCAAGAGCATCCTGAACACTACTACCGGCAAGGATAATCAGGAAGTTGTGGGCTTTGAAGAAGACCCCAGCAGATATGAACACTGTTTTTCTGTTGCCCCCAATGAGCGCACCTTCGATCGGAATGGAGATTTTTATCTGCTCCGCCGCGGCAACAAAGTCGTCAATTCTGAGGACTACTACGGTTACGGCGGCACATTCAATGACTTTGTCACGTCTTGGACTATTTTGGCAAGTGACATGAAGGTGGGCATCGCCTTCCGGGAGATCAAGGGCGAGCGGTTTGCAGTGGTGGTCTACGATGTGACCAACCCGGCGCCCCCGGCGTCCCCGGCTCCCTGACCTGTGCTCCTGCAGGGGAAGGGCAGGCAGCGGCCTGAACCATAAGGCAGAAAACAGGACCCCGGCACCGTTTGGGCATCATGCCCAGAAAAGGTGCCGGGGTCTTTGCGATGGGGCTATGGGCGGGGGCAGCTTACCGCCGGCGCTGCCGTGCGGCCACCTGCTGGGCTGTGGGGGGAATATCGCCCTGCGCGGCCTTTTCCAGCTGACCGATGCGGCGGTCCAGATCCACCAGCCGCTGGGCCATGAGGTCCGGCAGGTCCTGCTGGTCGAGGTCGTCGGCGGGGTTGATGGCCTTGTTGTTGATGCGCACCACTTCGGCAGGGACGCCGACGGCGGTGCAGTTGGCGGGCAGGTTCTTGAGCACCACGCTGCCCGCGCCGATGCGGGCGTTGTCGCCGATATACACCGGACCCAGCACCTTGGTGCCTGCGCCGATCAGGACATTGTCGCCCAGGGTGGGGTGACGCTTGCCGGTGTCCTTGCCGGTGCCGCCGAGGGTCACGCCGTGGTAGATGGTGCAGTTGTTGCCGATCTCCGCCGTCTCGCCGAAGACGATGCCCATGCCGTGGTCGATGAACAGGCAGCTGCCGATCTTCGCGCCGGGGTGGATCTCGATGCCGGTCTTGTGCCGGCCCCGCTGGCTGACCCATCGGGCCAGGAAAAAGTGCTTGTGCTCGAACAGCCAGTGGGCAATGCGGTGATAGACCAGAATGTGAAAGCCCGGGTAAAGCAGGATGACCTCCAGCACCGTGCGTGCCGCAGGGTCCTTGCGCTGGATGTTCCGTGCGTCCTCTAAAAGACCCATAATAGAAAACCTCCATTTTGCCGCCCACAATGGCGGCCCCCTCTCTGATAGACATTATAATAGCACATCTGAACTTTAATGTACAGTGAAGTGGTAGGATATAAGAACGAAAATGAGGATTTTTTTGCACAGGGGCGCTGGCGGAGGGGGGAGAAGAGGGACTTTTCGGTAGAGTAGCTAAAATTCGAGGCTTACGGATGCAAACCTTCTCACATGGAAATGAGACCGAAAGCATTGACACATTTTGCGCTTCTATGATAAAATATATCGAAAAAGAACGGATAGAAAAGGAGACGGGAGCATGAAGGCCAAGATGATGCGCGCAAAACTGAAAAATCAGTTTGCAGCCGTTTTTGCTGTGGCTCCAGTGTTTCCTTTTTTGATGTGCTGACTTTTCCCTTTGCTGGGAAAAGTTTTTTTTTTGCCCTTCTGAGGGCAGACACACCCGGACGATGAAACCAGACGAACACAGACAGGGAGGTAATCTTATGCTGCTCATCAACGCTGTCAACGCCGAGGGCCGGCCTGTGGAGCTGTATGTAAAGGACGGAAAGGTCGCCGCCGTCGGTCAGGACCTGGCCGCACTGGCCGGAGAAAATGAAACGGTGCTGGACGCCGGAGGACTGACCGTGCTGCCCGCTTTCGTGGACCTGCACTGCCACTGGCGCACGCCGGGCTTCGAGTACAAAGAGGACATTGAAACGGGAAGCCGCGCCGCAGCCGCAGGCGGCTACACCTTCGTGAACCTGATGCCCAACACAAAGCCTGTCTGCTCTTCGGCAGCACAGGCCGCGATGGTGGAGCAGAAGGCCGCTGAGGTGGGCCTGTGCGACGTGAACCAGACCGTCTCCATCACCGAGGATTTCGACGGCAAGACCATCGACCATCTCAAGACCCTGCCCGCTTCGGTCAAATTCATCACCGAGGACGGCCACGGTGTGCAGGATAACGCCACCATGGCCCGGGCGTTCGCCATCTGCACCCAGCGGGACATCACCGTGATGAGCCACGCCGAGGATATGGAGATCAGCCCCTGGGACTACCGTCTGGCCGAGGACATCGAGACGGTGCGGAACTGCTGGCTGAGCGAGTATTACCAGACCCGCCTGCACATGTGCCACGTCTCCACCCGGGGCGCCATCGAGGCCATCCAGATGGCAAAGCTGCGGGGCGCACCCGTCACCTGCGAGGTGACGCCCCACCATCTCTGGTTCACCAATGATACCTGCGACTACCGCGTCAACCCGCCCATCCGCACCGCCGACGATGTGCAGGCCCTCATCGACGCCATCCGCAGCGGTGTGGTGGACGCCATCGCCACAGACCACGCCCCCCACTCCGAGGAAGACAAGCTCAAGGGCATGGCCGGTATGGTGGGCAGTGAGACGGCTTTCGGCGTCTGCTACACCAAGCTCTGCAAGGAAGAGGGACTTCCCCTCGAGCTGCTGAGCCACCTGATGAGCACCCGCCCGGCGGAGATCCTCGGCCTTGCCAAGGGTCAGCTGGAGCCGGGCTATGACGCCGACTTTGTGCTGGTAGACCTCGACACCCCATATACCGTGGACAAGAACAAGCTCCACTCCAAGTCCCACAACTGCCCCTTCGACGGTGCGCAGCTCTACGGCAGGGTCTGCGCCACGGTCAAGGGCGGCGAGCTGACCTATCAGGCAGAAGAATAAGCTGCAAATACATTTATATAAAAGAGAGACAAACAGGAGGAACCCCAAATGACGAACATGGATAAGCTTTACGAAGCAGTCGAAGCACGCGGCCCGGTCTGCGTGGGTCTGGACACCGATTTCAGCTACCTGCCCGCAGATTTCGTGGACAGCACCCTCTCCAAGGGCGAGAACATCGTCCGCTTCAACAAGAAGCTCATCGACGCCACCAAGGCCGTCGCGGGCTGCTACAAGGTGCAGATCGCTTACTACGAGTCTCTTGGCCTCGAGGGTCTGAAGGCCTATGCCGACACCCTGAAGGCTGTCCGCGAGGCCGGTGTGCCGGTCATCGCCGACATCAAGCGCGGCGACATCGCCAAGACCGCTGAGATGTACGCCATGGGCCACTTCACCGGCGACTTTGAGGCCGACTTTGTCACGCTGGCTCCCTACATGGGTCTGGACTCCATCAGCCCCTATCTGCCCTACGCAGAGAAGCAGGGCAAGGGTATGTTCGTCCTCTGCCGCACCTCCAACGGCGGCGCAAAGGATTTCGAGTATGAGAAGCTGGCCGATGGCCGCCACGTCTACGACCTCGTGGGCGACAAGCTGAACGCCCTCGGCAAGGACTACATGGGTGAGCACGGCTACTCTTCCATCGGTCTGGTCATCGGCGGCACTCACATCGAGGAGGCTACCGAGATCCGTGCAAAGTATCAGGACAGCTTCTTCCTCATCCCCGGCTACGGCGCACAGGGCGGCAAGGCTGAGGATATTGCCCAGTACCTGACCAAGGGCAACGGCGGCGTGGTCAACTCCAGCCGCGGCATCCTGCTGGCCTACAAGAAGCAGCCGGGCGCAGCCTTCGACGAGGCCGCTTACAACGAGTGTGTGAACATGAAGGAGGCCATTGCCCATGCGTGCAGCCTGCTGTGAGGCCACTGTCCTGCGCCATGAGGTCATCGCGGACGACATCCGCCTGCTGACCGCCCTCTGGCCGGACCGCGAGCATCTCCCCCACGCCGGGCAGTTCTTCACCCTGCGTGCCTGGGGCGCAGATGAAGCTCCCTTCCTGTCCCGGCCCATCAGCGTCCACAAGTGGGATGCCGAGACTCAGACCGTCGAGTTCCTGTACGCCGTCGTGGGCGAGGGGACCCGCAAGCTGACTGCCCTGAAAAAGGGTGACAGCTTCCAGCTCACCGGTCCTATGGGCAACGGCTTCGATGTGGCCGACATCCTGAGCAAGTATCAGAAGATCGCCGTCGTGGGCGGCGGCATCGGCACCGCCCCCATGTACCAGCTCACCCGGGAGCTGGCGGCTGGCGGCGTCAAGCCGGACGTCTTCTTCGGCTTCCGCGATAAGCCCTACTGCATGGAAGAGTACCGCTCCATCGCGGGCATCGTCAAGGTGTCCACCGACACCGGCGCGGTGGGTTTCCACGGTTTCGTCACCCAGCTGTATGACCCGGCGGATTACGATGTGGTGCTGGTCTGCGGCCCCACAGTCATGATGCGGAATGCCGCCCGCCTCTGCGCGGAAAAGGGGACTCCCTGCTTCGTCAGTCTGGAAAAAAAGATGGCCTGCGGCATCGGTGCCTGCCTCGGCTGCACCTGCGAGACCAGAAGCGGCGAGGGCAAGAGCGTGTGCAAGAATGGCCCTGTGTTTGATGCAGCGGAGGTGTTCTGATGGCAGACTTGAAAACGAACCTGCTGGGCTTTACCATGAACAGCCCCATCATCGGGGCCTCCGGCACGGTGGGCTACGGCGTGGAATACGAAGAGCTGGCTGATTTCAGCAAGATCGGCGGCATCTCGGGCAAGGGCCTGACCCTGCACGGCCAGTACGGCAACAAGGGCGAGCGCCTGTGGGAGACGCCCTCGGGCCTCATCAACAGCATCGGCCTGCAGAACCCCGGCGTCCAGCACTTCATTGATGTGGAGCTGGGCGAGATGCTGGAACTCAAGCAGAAGTACGGCACGGTGGCCATTGCCAACCTCGGCGGCCACAGCGAGGAAGAGTACGTCGAGGGCGCAGCCATGCTGAGCGAGAGCGGCGTGGACATCGTGGAGCTGAACATCTCCTGCCCCAACGTCAAGGTGGGCGGCATGGCCTACGGCGTCAAGGCGGAAGCTGCCGGTGAGGTGGTGCGGATGGTCCGCGACGCCTGCAAAAAGCCCCTGATGGTCAAGCTCAGCCCGCAGGCCGAGAACATCCCCGAGATGTGCAAGGCCGTGGAAGCCGCCGGTGCGGACGCCATCAGCCTGACCAACACCTTCCAGGCCTGCGCCATCGATCTGGAGAAGCGCCGCCCGGTGTTCGACAACATCTTTGCCGGCCTGTCCGGCCCGGCGGTGCGCCCCATCGCCCTGCGGATGGTCTGGCAGGCCGTCGGCGCGGTGAACATCCCGGTCGTGGGCCTCGGCGGCATCGCCACCGGTAAGGACGCACTGGAATTCATCATGGCCGGTGCCACGGCGGTGCAGGTGGGTGCAGCAAACTTCGCCAACCCCCGCGCCATGGAGACCATCGCCGAAGAAATGGCGGCCTGGATGGACGCCCATGGTGTCAAGACGCTGGACGAGATCCGCGGCTGCGCACGCTGAGCGAATAAAACAGAGATTAAACGTATATGACTTGCAAATATTCGTCAATTCTTAAAATTTATGAATAAATTTGCGTTTTGACAAAATGCGTGGTACAATACCGCATGAACGAAAACAACAGAGTATAGAGAGGGAAAAATATCATGAGTGAAGCACTTGAAATTCTGAAGAGCTGTGACGCATTTCTGGAAGGTCACTTCCTGCTGTCTTCTGGCCGCCATTCCAGCGCATACTGCCAGATGGCATATCTGCAGCAGTACCCCGACCGCTGTGCCGAGGTCATGAAGGCTGTGGCCGATAAGATCAAGGAGATGGATGTGGACGTCATCGTCGGACCTGCCATGGGCGGCATCGTCTACGCCTACGAGCTGGCCCGCCAGACCGGCAAGCGCGCCATCTTCACCGAGCGCGTGGACAACGTGATGACCCTGAAGCGCTTTGCCATCCACCCGGGTGAAAAGTGCATCATCGCCGAGGACGTGGTGACCACCGGCATCTCCTCTCTGGAGACCAAGCGTGTCATCGAAGAGGCCGGCGGCGTCTGCCTGGGCATCACCTGCGTGGTGGACCGCACCAAGCCCGAGGCTCCGTCTCCCATCCCCATCGTGGCCAGCGCTCTCAAGCTGGACCTGCCCAACTACGCCCCCGAGGAGTGCCCCATCTGCAAGGAGGGCAAGCTGCCTCTGGTGCATCTGGGCAGCCGCAAGATGAAGCAGGAAGCCAAGCAGACCCTGTAAACGCGCAGGCGTGTTGAAGCGAGGAGTATCTAATGAACGCATATCTTCTTTTGGCAAATGGCATGGTCTTTGCCGGCCAGTCGGTGGGCGCTGAGGGCGTCACCGTGGGCGAGGTCGTCTTTGCCACCGGCATGGTGGGCTTTCAGGAGACGCTGACCGACCCCAGCTACTACGGCCAGATCATCACCCAGACCTACCCCCTCATCGGCAACTACGGCATGAATAAGGACGACATGGAGTCGGATAAGATCTGGGCCAAGGGTTATATCGTCCGCGAGGCCTGCCAGACCCCGTCCAACTGGCGCTGTGAGGAGACGCTGGACAGCTTTCTGAAGAAAAACAATACCATCGGCATCGAGGGCATCGACACCCGCCACCTCACCCGCATCATCCGGGAGAGCGGCGTCATGAACGGTGCCATCCTGACTACCTTTGACCCCGCCGACCCGGCCAACAAAGCCGAGACGGATAAGCTGCTGGAAGAGATCCGCGCTTACGCCGTTACCGACGCCGTGAAGAGCGTCACCTGTGCAGAGCCCGAGGTCTACAACGAGAAGGGTGAGACCCACATCGTACTGATGCACTACGGCTGCAAGCGGAATATCGTCCGCTGCCTCGTCAAGCGCGGCTGCAAGGTGACGGTCATGCCCGCCTTTGCCACCGCTGAGGAAGTTGCTGCCCTGGACCCGGACGGCATCATGCTCTCCAACGGCCCCGGCGACCCCGCCGAGCCGGTGGAGGTCATCGAGAACCTCAAGCATATCTTTGAGCTGAATATCCCCACCTTCGGCATCTGCCTCGGCCACCAGCTCTCCGCTCTGGCCGCCGGTGCCAAGACCATGAAGCTCAAGTACGGCCACCGCGGCGCCAACCAGCCCGTCACCGACTTCGAGTCGGGCCGCACCTTCATCACCAGCCAGAACCACGGCTATGCAGTCGTGGGCGATGAGCTGCCCGCCGAGATGGGCGAGGTGGCTCAGGTGAACGCCAACGACGGCACCTGCGAGGGCATCAAGTACAAGAAGTGGAACTGCTTCACCGTCCAGTTCCACCCCGAAGCCAACGGCGGCCCCAAGGACACTGAGTTCCTGTTCGACCGCTTCCTGAACAACGTCAAAGCAGCAAAGAAGGAGGCACGCTGAAATGCCTAAGGACCCCAGAATCAAAAAAGTGCTGGTCATCGGCTCCGGCCCCATCATCATCGGTCAGGCTGCTGAATTCGACTACTCCGGCACCCAGGCGTGCCGCGCCCTGAAAGCAGAGGGCATCGAGACCGTTCTGCTCAACTCCAACCCCGCTACCATCATGACCGACCCCGACGTGGCCGATCATGTTTATATCGAGCCCATGACCCTCGAGGTCGTGGAGCGCATCCTCGACATCGAGAAGCCCGACTCCGTGCTGCCCAACCTGGGCGGCCAGATGGGCCTGAACCTCTCCATGGAGCTGGCCCGTTCCGGCTACCTCGACCGCACCGGCATCCGTCTGCTGGCCTGCAAGCCCGAGACCATCGACCGCGCCGAGGACCGCGAGCTGTTCAAGGAGACGATGGAAAAGCTGCATCAGCCCATCATCCCCTCCGAGGTCGTGGAGACGCTGGAAGACGCTCTGGCCTGCGCCGACCGCATCGGCTACCCGGTCATCGTCCGCCCCGCCTTCACCATGGGCGGCACCGGCGGCGGCATCTGCGAGAACAAGGCAAAGCTCATTGAGATCGGCACCAACGGCCTCCGTCTTTCCCCCATCCATCAGATCCTGGTGGAAAAGTGCATCGCGGGCTGGAAAGAGATCGAGTACGAGGTCATGCGCGACCACAAGGGCAACGTCATCACCGTCTGCAACATGGAGAACCTTGACCCTGTCGGCATCCACACCGGTGACTCCGTGGTCGTGGCACCTTCCCAGACCCTGACCGATCACGAGTACCAGATGCTCCGCACCGCTGCGCTGGACATCATCACCGAGCTGGGCATCGAGGGCGGCTGCAACTGCCAGTTCGCCCTGAAGCCCGACAGCTTCGACTACGCGGTCATCGAGGTCAACCCCCGTGTGTCCCGTTCTTCCGCTCTGGCTTCCAAGGCCACCGGCTACCCCATCGCCAAGGTGGCAACCAAAATCGCCATCGGCTATACGCTGGACGAGATTACCAACGACGTCACCGGCAAGACCTGCGCCTGCTTCGAGCCTGCGCTGGACTACATCGTGGTCAAGTACCCGAAGTGGCCCTTTGATAAGTTCGTCTACGCCGACAAGTCTCTGGGTACCCAGATGATGGCCACCGGCGAGGTCATGAGCATCGGCAACAGCTTTGAGGCTGCTATGATGAAGGCCGTCTCTTCCATTGAGCTGGGCATGGACACCCTGACCCACAAGCCCTTCGAGGAGCTGAGCGACGACGAGATCGTGGACCACATGTATGTGCAGGACGCCGAGCGCGTCTTCTGCGTCTATGAGGCCCTCAAGCGCGGCATCGACCACGAGACCATTTACCGCATCACCAAGATCGACTGGTGGTTCCTCGACAAGATGCAGCATCTGGCAGACCTCGAAAAGGGTCTGGCCAAGTGCGAGGGCGTCCTGAGCGTGGCCCAGTATAAGGAAGCCAAGAAGTACGGCTTCCAGGATAAGACCATCAAGCGTCTGGCCAAGGTGGACAAGCTCCCCGTGGAGAACTACCGCGCTGGTTTTAAGATGGTCGATACCTGTGCCGCTGAGTTCTCGGCCAACACCCCTTACTTCTACTCCACCTACGACGGCGACAACGAAGCCGCCGAGTTCATCGCGGAGAAGGAGGCCAAGGCCGCCGAGAAGGGCGAGCCCAGGAAAAAGAAAGTCCTCGTCTTCGGTTCCGGCCCCATCCGCATCGGTCAGGGCATCGAGTTCGACTACTGCTCTGTCCACTGCGTCTGGACCCTCAAGAAGCACGGCTGTGAGGCCATTCTGGTCAACAACAACCCCGAGACGGTCTCCACCGACTTTGACACCGGCGACCGCCTGTATTTCGACCCGCTGAACCCCGAGAGCGTGGACAACATCATCGCTACCGAGAAGCCTGACGCCTGCGTTGTTCAGTTTGGCGGTCAGACTGCCATCAAGCTGGCAAAGCATATGGACGAGATCGGTCTGCCCATCCTCGGCACCCCGGCGGATGCCATCGACGAGGCCGAAGACCGTGAGCGTTTCGACGAGCTGCTGGAGCGCTGCAACATCCCCCGCGCACCCGGCCGCACGGTCTTCAATCTGGAAGAGGCTCTGGCCGCAGCCGACGAGATCGGCCTGCCTGTTCTGATGCGTCCTTCCTACGTCCTCGGCGGTCAGAACATGATCGTGGCTTACACCAAGGCCGACGTCATCGAGTACATGGGCGTCATCACCGAGCACGTCGATATGGACCACCCCGTCCTGCTGGATAAGTACATCATGGGTACCGAGTGCGAGGTGGACGCCATCTGCGACGGCGAGAACTACCTCATCCCCGGCATCATGGAGCAGGTGGAGCGCACCGGCGTCCACTCCGGCGACTCCATCTGCGTCTACCCGGCCCAGCACCTGACTCAGGCCGAGATCGACACCATGGTGGACTACACCGGCCGCTTTGCCCGCGAGCTCCACGTCACCGGTCTGGTCAACGTCCAGTATGCGGTCTCCAACGGCAAAGTGTACGTCATCGAGGTCAACCCCCGTTCCTCCCGTACCGTGCCGTATATCTCCAAGGTCACCGGCGTCCCGATGGTCGATCTGGCCGTCCGCTGCTGCCTCGGCGAGAAGCTCACCGATATGGGCTACGGCACCGGTCTGCACCCCAACGCCCCCTATGTGGCCGTCAAGGTGCCTGTCTTCAGCTTCGAGAAGCTCCACGGCGTCGATACCCAGTTCGGCCCTGAGATGAAGTCTACCGGCGAGGTGCTGGGCATTGCTCCCAACTTCCACGACGCCCTGCTCAAGGGTCTTATCGGCGCGGGCTACACCTTCAAGACCCCCGGCCCGGCTTCCTGCTGCATCTTCACCGTGAAGGACAGCGACAAGCCTGAGTTCGTGGACATCGCCTGGAAGCTCAAGAGCATGGGCTATAAGCTCTACGGAACCTCCGGCACCTGTGCATGGCTCAATAAGCACATGGTCCCCTGCAACGAGGTGCGGAATATGTCCGGTGAAGCGCCGAATATCGTGGACCTGCTGCAGAGCGGTCTGGTGGACTATGTCTTCTCCACCAGCGCCAAGGGCCGCGACCCCAAACGCGATTCCGTCCGCCTGCGCCGCAAGGCCGTGGAGCTCAGCATCCCCTGCATCACCGCCGTGGATACCGCCAACGCTCTGGTCGACTGTCTGCGCAGCGACCACAGCATGAAGGACATCCCGCTGGTGGATATTGCAACGCTGTATCATAAAAAATAATCCCGCTCTATTACTTCGTGCGCAAAAATATACCGTTTGTGCGCAGCCCCTCGTAATGAGGGGCTGCATTTGTTATACTCAACAACGCAAAATTTGCCAAAAGACGTTACTTTTGGACGTTCCAGGAGGATATAGATACATGACTCGTTCCCAGATGATCGAAACCGTGGCACGCAAGACCGGCTTTACCGAAGCTCAGGTCGAGACCACGATGGATGCACTGTTTGACCAGATCGCCGATTGCCTGCGTGCCGACGAAAAGGTCACCATCGCTGGCTTTGGCCGCTTTGAGATGCGTCCCCGCAAGCCGAAGGCTTACACCAATCCCAAGACCAAGGTCTCCAGCCGTCTGGAGTCTACCTCTATCCCCGGCTTCAAGGCCAGTGGTCGCTTCAAGCAGAAGCTTGAGTCTGGCCGTGCTGCCAAGAGCGTCGAAGAGACTGCCTGATAGGACCTGAACCCAAAGCGCCGCATCCTTGACCCGGGATGCGGCGCTTTTTTGCTGACAGAATGCGATTTTCATGGTATACTGGGCATATCATAACGAAAAGCGGCCCTCAGAGGGCATTGCGCGGAAGAGAAAAGAAAAAGAACGGAGTAGAGGAATCCATGCTTTACAGCGAATTACAGTGCAGCGAGGCCATCCATAAGGCCGTAGAGCGGATGGGCTTTGCGGAAATGACCGAGGTGCAGGAAAAGACCATCCCCGTCATGCTGGCCGGGCGTGACGTCATCGCCAAGGCCCCTACCGGCACTGGCAAGACCTGCGCTTTCGGCATCCCGGTGGCTGAGCACATCGACCCGGCCCTCAAAGCCCCGCAGGCCGTTATTCTGGCCCCCACCCGTGAGCTGGCCCAGCAGATCGCCGAAGAACTCACCGGGCTGACCTATTTTATGCCGGAAGTGCAGGTGGTCTGCGTTTACGGCGGTGCGAATATGGAAAAGCAGGCCAAACGCCTCGCCGAGGGCTGTCAGATCGTGGTGGCGACCCCAGGCCGCCTCATGGACCACTACAAGCACCACAACATCGACCTCGACCATGTGACACAGGTGGTCCTCGACGAGGCTGACGAGATGCTGAATATGGGCTTCTATAAGGACGTGAAGCATATCATCGGCCTGATGAAGGCCCGCAAGTCCCTCTCGATGTTCTCGGCCACCATCAGCCGCGAGGTGATGGACATCGGCTGGATGTATCAGAAGGACGCCGAGGAGATCACTGTCCAGCCCAAAGAGGAGAGCCAGCCCAAGATCACCCAGTATATGCTGGAGACCTCCGGACGCAACAAACTGTCCGATCTGGCCCAGATCATCATCGGTGAGGGCTACAAGCGGGTCATGGTTTTCTGCGATACCAAATTCAATACGGCGGCTCTGGCGAACCAGCTGGCCCGTCTGGGCTTCTCTGTGGACTGCCTCCACGGCGACCTCTCCCAGAACGAGCGCAACCGCATCATGCAGAACTTCCGCGACGGAAAGCTGAATGTGCTGGTAGCCACCGATGTGGCGGCCCGAGGCATCGACGTCTCGGATGTGGATGCTGTCATCAATTACGATGTCCCCGGCGACAATGAGCATTACACTCACCGCATCGGCCGCACAGGCCGCGCAAAGAAGGAGGGCGTGAGCTATCTGTTCTATGTGCCGGAGGAGAAGAAACGGGTGCAGGAGCTGCTGCGCCTGACCCGTAACACCGATCTGTGTACGCCGGTACACTTCGACTTCAACCATGAGCATATCGTGGTGGAGGAAAAGAAGGACAACGCCGACCGGTTCCAGATCAAGTGCTATTTCTGAGATAAAAAGAACTCCCTCAGTCTCGCATCCAAAAGGCCCCTCTCCGAGGGACTGTCTGCGAAGCAGACTGGGGGAGTTTTCACAATTGTTTTTTCAAAAACACTTGACCTTCCCCTTTCTGGAAGGTATAGAATGTGCGTGTAAGGAGGCCGGAACCATGAAGATCAACGAAGTGGAAGCCGCCGTAGGCATCACCAAAAAGAACATCCGCTTTTACGAGGAGGAGGGGCTCATCGCCCCCGGCCGCGAGCCGGGCAACGGCTACCGCAGCTACTCGCAGGCAGATGTGGAGCGCCTGCAACGCATCAAGCTTCTGCGCAAGCTGGATGTGCCTCTGGCAGAAATCCGGGAGATGCTGGAAGGGCAGCGCACGCTGGCCGAGGGCATGAGCCTGCAGCTGGAACGTCTGCGCAGCCGCCGCGCCGATCTGGAGGAGGCTATCGGCTTCTGCACGCTGCTCCAACAGGAGAACGGCCCTCTGGAACAACTGGATGTGGAGCAGACGCTGGCGCGCCTGACCGCACGGGAAGAACAGGGAGTGACTTTTGTGAACATTGAACGTACTGACCAAAAGACCCGCCGCATCCGGGGCGCCTGCATTGGTGCTGCCCTTTTTGTGGCCATGATGGCCTTTGTAATGGCCACCATGGGCTGGGCAGTTTACACCGACCCGCAGGATGCCCCACCGTTGCCGCTGCTGGTGGTGATGTTCGGCATCCCGGCGGGCTGCATCGTGGGCACCCTGAAGGTGCTGCTGGATCGGATCGAAGAGATCGGAAAGGGAGAAGAAGATGCTTATCGTAACTATTAACGAGATCCCGGGCAAAAAGCTGGAGGCACTGGGCGTGGTGCGTGGCAGCACAGTGCAGAGCCGCAACCTTGGCCACGACATGATGGCCGGCTTCCGCACCCTTGTGGGCGGCGAGGTGACCGACTACGCCGATATGCTCACCGAGGCGCGGCAGATCGCCACCGGACGCATGGTCAAGGACGCCGAAGGCCTTGGCGCAGATGCCATTGTGGGGATGCGGTACGCCTCCGCAAGCGTCATGCAGGGCGCGGCAGAGGTCATTGCTTACGGAACGGCGGTGAAGTTTGTATGACAGCAAAAGAAAAACAGGGCTTCGGCCTTTACTTCCTGTTTGCATTTGGGCTGGCATGGCTGTGCCAGATCGGCGGGTGCATGGCACTGCTGCGGGATGGCAATGCTACAATTTATCAGGCATTGTTGGTCGTATGTATGCTCTGCCCGCTGGCGGCGACTTTGCTGGTGCAGAAGGTCTGGCTCCGCCAGCCCACAGGCATCGGCTGGAAGGTGCAGGGCAAGCGATGGTTCTGGCTGGCGGCATGGTTCGGCCCGGCGGTGCTCACCCTGCTGGGCGCGGTGCTGTATTTTGCGGTGTTCCCCTCCCGGCTGGACTTTTCCGGCAGCTGGCTAGTAGCCGCCTACGGCGGCGAGATGGACGCCCAGACCCTGCGCAGCCAGCTGGGGGTCTCCACCCTCAGTTATCTGCTGCAAAACGGGCTGTTTGCGGTGCTTCTTGCCCCAGCCATCAATATGTTCCCCGCGCTGAGCGAGGAGGTCGGCTGGCGCGGCTACATGATGCCCCGCCTGAAGGAGAGGTTCGGTCTGCTGAATGGCCGCCTGCTGGGCGGCGTTGTGTGGGGCATCTGGCATTGGCCGCTGATGCTGCTGGTGGGCTACGAATACGGCACCAATTACTTGGGCGCACCCCTGCTGGGTCTGGTGGTGTGGTGCGTGGTCTGCTTTGCCCTGAACACCCTGTTGGATATTCTCTATGAAAAAACGGAGAGCATCTGGGTGCCTGCCATTACGCATGGAGCGTTCAATGCCATTGCAGCACTGCCGCAGGTGCTGGTCACCCCTGCAGATGCCTATTATAATGTACTGGGACCCATGCCCATTGGCCTGATTGCCGCGCTGCCGATGTTGGCAGCAGCGGTCTGGCTGACCCTGCGGGAGATGAAACAGGAAGAAAAGAACTGAATCCCAAGGCAACAGCCGCTGCACTTTTTGTGCGGCGGCTGTTTTTGCGCAGAAATGGTGGAAGAAAGGTCAAAACATCCCCTGAAACTGAGCGAAAAACTGGCTGATGTATACAAAGTGCAAAAAAAGGCGAAAAAAATGTAAAAAAGGCTTGCAAAGTGGCCCGGCGTATGGTATTATACTTGAGCGCCAAGCGCTGAGACAAAAGAATGACTTCTGAGTCCCAGCTGGAAGTAAAGCGAAAAGAACCAATAGACGTCCGAAAGTTCCGGCCAGCGCCGAGAAACAGAGAACGCTCCAAGTTCGATAAGAAACGAAAAACTTCGAAAAAAGAGCTTGACAAAAAATCACTTCTGTGATAAAATAATCAAGTCGTCAGCCGCAAGGCTGAGGCGCTTACAGGACCTTGAAAATTGAACAATATCGAAAAACTTGTAACGGAACCTATTTTCGTGTTGGAAAAACACGTTAAACAATTCCAAACAAAGTAATTCACACAGGACGCAAGCGATTGCGTGCTGAGCGAA
>OLPY01000962.1_pt1 | contig 22147 bp, 10 predicted proteins | sample 1672481 | NCBI WGS metagenome assembly OLPY01 (sample SAMEA3136691, study PRJEB25190) | human gut metagenome | biome: human gut; feature: human-associated habitat; material: faeces | place: Austria | collected 2013 | reverse complement strand
GCAGGATTCGCCGTTGCGGGCGCATCCGTCACAGGGGTATTCGTGGCGGTTACGTCATCACGCGGAATGTCGGTCGTCAGTGCGTCAGTTACGGAGGGCGTGGATGCTGCCGGGTTATCCGCTGCAGTGGCATCCGCCGTCGGCGCGTCGGTTATCGGCGTATCCGTCGCGGTGGCATCCGCCGTCGGCGCGTCGGTTATCGGCGCATCCGTCGCGGGTGTGTCCGTCGGCATCATCGTCGCGGTGACTACGGGCGGTGCGGCGGTCTGCTGCGATTCCATCTGCCGCTGAATGCGAATCTGCTCCAGCGCCATCAGCGCATCATCCGACTCCTGCTGCGCGCGGCTGGCATCCCACTGGTTGTAGCCCACCAGCGCCAGTGCCGCCAAAATCAGCACCAGCCCCAGCGTCATCAGCAAATTGCCCTTACGGTTCTTCATGCTCTTGGCTCCATTTCCGGTGCAGAATCCAGCCAATGACGAACAGAATCATGCCCGCGCCCGCCAGAATCGGCACCGGCCACCACAGTTGCCCCGTTTCGGGAATCGGGGCGGTCGGGGTCGGCGTGACCGTGCGGCGGTTGGTAATCACATACACGCCGTTTTCGATGGAATATTCCGGCTCATAGTACACATCAGACCCCAGAATCTCGTTGAGGGTGTACACATGGTCAGCCGGCAAATCCTTGAAGATATGATGCCAGTTGTTTTCGCTGTTCAGAATCACCGTGTCGATATGCTGACCGTCCTGCATCAGATGAATTTCAATCTGCACAGGGCGATATGTGCCGCGGTTGTCGTCGTCCCACACCTTGACGCACTCAAGGTCAATCAGCGCGGGGGAACGTTCCAGCTTGATGGTGGAGAGGACATCGTACTGCCACTCGTCGTCCACATTGCGCGTCGGCACAGAGGTCAGGAAGGACTGGAAGCTGTACGCCCAGCCGCCGATGATGACCGGCGTGCCAGAAACAAGGTACAGACCGGGGTTCAGGCCCGTAAATGTTACTCTGCCGTTTTCGTCCGTCGTGCCGGTGAAATCAGGCGTTTCGGACGCGGTGAGGGCTTTCATCGCTTCGGACGCGGCTGCCCAGTCCGCCGCATTCTTCAGCGCGTTAATGTCGATATTCAGGGTGCTGTACGGGCTGCGCAGGGCGAACCGAGCGTCCGCATCCATGTCCGCCACCTGATACAGCTGGAAGGTCACGCCGGGCAAGTGCGCATCATCCTCGTTGTCATCCGCCTGAATGGCGAACGTCAAGGGGTGCGTCAAATCCACCCGTTCAAAGGCAAGCGCGCAGGGCGCAAGCAGAAGGCAGCACAATGCTGTCAGCAGGACAAGCGCCAGCAGGCGCGAGGGTTTGCGGCTCATCACGACCGCTCAGCTCCTTTCCGCTTCTTGTGTTTCGGGCTGGTCGTTACCAGCATGAGAATGAGGAGAATCAGCAGCATCGGCGCGGCGACAATCGGCGCGACGATGTAGGGGTCAATCACGAGTGCGTCCGCGGAGATGCGCACGGATAGCTGCGCAAGCGATGTTTCGACCCGGTGTCCGCGGACAAGCAGCCGGTGCGAGTTAATGCCGTAGGGCGTGCAGGTGACGAGCGTGCACAAATCCATGCCGTCATAGATTTGCAGCGCGCTGACGTCATGCGGCTCGACAATGAGAATTTGGTCGATTTCGTAAGTCAGCACCTTGTCCAGCACGCGGAGGGTGAAGGTATCGCCGTAGGTGAGCTGGTCAAGGTTGGTAAAGAGCTTGGCGGAGGGCAGCCCTCGATGCGCCGAAAAGGCGGAATGCGTTCCCGGTTCGCCGGTCGGCAGGCTTGTGCCCTCAATGTGACCGACGGCGACCTGAAGCACGTTGGCGTTCGTCGAGTGATACAGCGGCAGCGTCACGGCAATCTGCGGAATCTCAATCACCCCGATGATGCCCGAACCGCCGACATTCATCACCGCGTCGTACTCCTCGCGCTCCTCGTCGGTCATGATCAAGCGATCAACGGTGGACTGCGCGCGGAGTTTTTCGTTATAAGCGTTTGCCGCCGCCCAATCCGCCTCGTAATCCTTCTTGGACTCCTGCTCCACCACCGTGTTGTAGGTGGCTACGGCACGCGACTGGTGGAAGGAATTGTAGAAATCCGACACGGACGGGTACAGAAGGAGCGCCAGACCCACAAACAGCACCACAAACAGCAAAATGGTTGTCATATTGCGCTTCATGAGCCGCCTCCTTTCTGCAAACATGCTTCATTTTCCCATTTGGGAATGCCGGGCGGCGGCATTGCGCGCACCGCCCGGCAGGGGTTTCATCAGAACATGGGGATGTTCAACGAATTGCGGGAGAGAAATCAGATTTCGTCCGCTTCGGCCTTGCGGCGAACGATGAGGATGAGCGCCGCGCCCACGAACATCATGCCGCCCAGCACGTAGAAGATGGTCGTGCCGATGCCGCCGGTCTCAGGCAGGGTCGCACCGGACTTGTTGACGAGCTTGTTGTTCATCGTAGAAGCCGCCGTGAGTTCCATGGATGCACTTGCACCGCCAGCAGCTTCCTTGTGGTCTGCCGAAATCGTGATGGTGACAGGATCCAGCGGATTATAGGTAGCAGGAACCGTGGTTTCCTTCAGCGTGTACGTGCCGTGATCCAGACCGATGATGTTGAACTTACCATTGGCTGTCGTAATCATTTCATTGTTTGCGACATCCGTATAGGTATCATTCGGCTTCGTGGTGCCTGCGACAATGTAATTGCCATCGGCATCCTTCCACAGCGGAACAACACGGTCATTTTGATCATAAAGCGTGAAGCCAGCGCCTTCCAGTTCGTTGCCTGCCTCAGCCGTGTTCGCATACTTCGTGTTGTTCACAACATAGGTGAAGAGCCACACATGGTCTTCCGGCGTTTTGCCCATGCCTTCAGCATTGGGGTTGTTGGAGTATTCCAAATCGACGCTGTTCTTGTTGTCCGTGCTGGTTGCGCTCGCGTTGAAGACCTGCGCTTCTTCGTTCAGATACGCCGTGTAAACGACCTCAACCGTAATCTTGTCCGTAACAAGGATGCTGGTGTTTTCTTTCATCACCTTCTTCAGGTCTTCGATTGTGAGCGTCCAAGACGGCTTATCCTGATTTTCACCAACCTTGCCTGCGCCCTTCTGACCAGCCGTTGCAGTGCAAACATAATCGGTATCTTTCAGTGCGATGCCGTTCACCTTCACAGAATCAATCTGAACGAAGGTAATACCCTTGGACATGGTGTCGTTGAAGACCAGCTTGTACGTCGGATAGTCATTATAATCCGCATTGACCGGAATGGTTGCGACCAGACGGAACTTGAAGTTCTCAAACAGCGCATGGTCGGCACTCTCGCCCCAGCCTTCCGGATTCACTTCTCCGCCGTTCTTTTCGGCATCGCCAACTTCGTCCTGCACCTGCTTGTCCACAGAGGGCTTTTCAGACTTTGCAGTCGCAACGATGTCCTGATCCAGCACCTTTACAATCAGCAGCGTGGCAGCGCCGTCCTTGCCTTCCAGCTTTGCCTGATTGTCCCGCACAAGGTAATAGCCGGGGGTCAGCTTCTTGCTCGTGCCGGGGGCTGCTTTGGTGGAAGCGAACGTATCAACCGGAGTGGAGTCAGCATTCCAGTACTTCGTGATTTCAGCCAGCTTTTCCTGATTCGTGCCCGAAACAGCTTTCAGAGCATCCAGAACAGCGTCCGGAACAGGGTCGCCAGTCCTGACCGCATCAGTATCGTTCTTGGCATTTGTGCCCCACTTGACGCTCGTCAGCACCTTTACTCCTGCATTTGTTTCAACATCAGCAGTGAAAATCTGGTACACTTGGTATTCGTGATCCACATCGTCCTTCGGGTTTACCGTAATCGTAAAGCCTTCCGCGTCAGTAGACGGATTTTCCACTTCCGTTGCGCCTGCGACAGTGACCATGCTCAGCACGAGCATCATGGCCAGCAGAATTGCCCAAAACTTTTTCATGGTTTTTCTCCTCTTCGTTGTCGTTTTTCATTCATTGGAAAACGTTTTTCAGGGATTACCGGGGTTTCCTACGTCGGGAGGTCTCCTGACGTATCGCATCTTTGCGTGTTTTCATTCCTCCTCCCGTCGTTTTCTTCCCCATGTTTATACAAGGGCTTTCGCCCGCGTATACGGATTGAGAATCCCCCGGAAGGGGGGCTGCCGACTGCTCAGCAGCCTTCCCTCCGGCGTTTGATTTCCTGCCCCAGCAGCAATGCCGCCGCTGCCATCAGCAGCAGACCGCCCGCCGTGTACGGCAGTGTGCCGATGCCGCCCGTCTCGGGCAGCGTGTAGGTAATGGGTGTGTTCGTAATCTGGAAGACGCGGTTTTCGCTGTTCGCGGGAATCGGCGCGGTGTTCGTGGCGTTCGTGTCGTCCGTCACCAGCTGCCAGCCGCTGCCCACCGGGGTCTTCTCGACGACGTAGTAGCGGTAGATGTTGCCACCCGCGTCATACGCCGGGAGATTGTACCACTTGTAGCCCCACCAGATGTTCTTGCTGCCTTCCGGCGCGGTGTATTCAACTACTTCGCCAAACTGCCAGCCATCCAGATTCTTCGCGACGACCTTCCCCGCTTCCGCGTCCCAGCCAAGGGTAACGGTCGCGATGATCTTGTCGCCATCCGCCGCCGCTTCCGCGGTGGTCTGCTTGAGCGTCAGCGTGATGTCCGGGAGGTTCGCGGGATTCAGTGTGAACTGATTGTCCAGCGACGTCCAGACCTTGCGGGCGCTGATGTCGGTCAGGGTGTTGGTGACGGTGAGTGTCTTGACGTTCGGGTTGATTTCCGGCTGTACGCCGTTCGTCGGGGCAGAAGCCGAATGGACTTCGTTGCCTTCCGCGTCCACTTCCTTGACGTAGTAGTACCATTCGCCGCTTGCGCCTGTATCCTTGTCGAACCAGTAGCGCGGCAGGCGGGTCAGCGTCAGCGTTGCGGCGTCCGTCGGCGTGTTCGTGCCGACCGTCAGCTGCACGGTGCCGTCCGACAAGATCGTCGCGTCCATGTTCGCTTCCAGCGCGCCCAGCAAGGGCGTGTAGCGTTCGTGTTGGGGAAGACCAGCGCCTTCACGCTTTTCGCGCCAGATTTGCAGGTACACGACGGTATTGCGGACATTCAGCGGCAGTTCGCTTTCGCTGCCTACGGGGAAATACGCCTGCTTGAACTGCTTGGTGATTTTCAGCTTCGTCGGCGTGTTGGTAATTGTGCCGATTTCGTTGAAGCCCAGCTCCAGCTTGCCGTCCGGCAGGTTGTTCAGGTAGCCCGCCAGCTCCACTTCGCGGATGATGAAGGACGCACTGTTGTAGCCCGGCAGATTCCGGATGGTCACGCGCCACGGTTCATCCGCCTTCGCCAGCCCCGACACATGCAGGTAGGGCGCGCCGTTAATCTGCACCAGCTCCGCCGTGAGCGAACTCGGCGTGCAGATAACGTTCTTCAGGCTGAAGTAGCTCTTTTCCAGCAGGTTTTCCGTTTTCCACTGCGTGGAGTAGACTTCCTGATACTTCATCATGACTTCAAGGTAGATGTCCTGCATCATGCCCTCTTCGCCGAACGTGTCCGCGTCCGCCCATTGCTTGACAATGCTGATGCTCTTGGGCACGTTGGTGATGGTCACGTTGTTTTCCGTCGTATCCTTGAAGGTGATGTAGAGAGTCGAGCCGACGAGTTCGCTTTCATCCGCCGTCATCACCGGCGTGTAGCGGTCCAGCGTGTCGTTGCCGACGCTCGTGCTTTCGAAGATGTAATAGCGGTACTTGCGCAGGCTGCCGTCGGGATTGAGGGTCGTGTCGTACAACGGCAGGTTGTCGATGGTCAGCTTCCAGCCGTTTTCCGCCGACAGGACGTAATTCTGCTGGAAGGGGTCATAGCACCAGTTGTAGTGCACCACGCCGTCCGAATCCGTCCAGTTTTCGCCCCAGACGTTGCGGAAGAGCGAAATCGACACCTGCTTGATGTCCAGCGGGTTCTGTGCGCCGTCGTACTCCACTTCTTCCGCCCACTGCTTCACAATGTTGAGCTTGCCGGTCTGCACGTTGGTGATGGTTGCGCTTGCGTCCGCGATGGTGACTAAGAAGCTTCCTTCCCTTTGTGACGAAGAGGCTTTGAACGCATCCTTTGCCTTGATTGGCTCGCCAGCCGAATTGAGTTCAAGGACGTCGCCCACTTCTTTCGGCCAGTTCGCCGAGAAGGTGTAACTGGGGAGCGTACCGCTCACAGGGTCTTCCGTCAGCTCATAGGTGTAAACATGCGCCGTGTGAATAGAGCCGTCCGGATTATACTCAACAGAGTACGCTTCCAGCGGGTACGTTGTCGTCCAGTTTCCATTCGCATCCGGCATTATTTCAACGGTATCCGAATTGGGGTCGTAAGTTATCCACCCTGCCTCTTTTGTCCATGAATGCGTTGTCTCAGTCAAGTTGAGCGTAACCTTTTCCGGCTTCTTGGTGACATTGACCCATTCTTTCGTCAAATTGAGGTTGAGATTTCCCACTTCATACCCCGGCAGGTTCTTCGCGTGGATGTTCGCCGTTCCGCCGTCCGCAGGCTGGTTCACCGCACCGGTGGTTTTCTTGACAAGCGTAGCGTCGCCTGTGTAGCTCACCTGATACAGATACGGGTTTAGCGCACCATTAATCGTTTCGTACCCCTCTACGATGTAATAGTAGTACGGCTTCTTCGCCGCTTCGCCGTTCTCATTCACCGTAAAGTAGTACTTCGGCAGGTTGTTGAACTCCCAGACCGGTTCTTCGCCGCCCTCCGTCCAGTTTTTCGTGACGTAGGTGTACTGCTGATCAGCCGTCTTGATGGGCTTGTCATTGCGGTCAAAGGTGAGCCGCCTCTTCGCCTGAATCAAGCAGAACGTCAGCTCATCCCTGTCGCGGAAGCGCGCCCAAGTCTTGTCCACCTTGACGTTGAACCGCTCGACGTAGTAGTTCTTTTCGGTCACTTCCGGGAGCGTGTCCGTCAGCGGCTGGCGGTAAATTTCCTTGATATCGGTCAGTGCCGCGTCTGTGAAGTAGTCCTCCGGCTGCTGCGGGAAGTCCGCAGGCAGATGCTGCGTGCCGAAGTAGCCGTCAATCGTCGCTTCCGACACCTCGTAGGTGTACGCCCACGCGGATTTCACCGTGCCATCGGCGTTGTATTGCGCATAAACCGACTGCGTTTCGTTCCATTCTGCCCAAAGCGCCGTATACGTTGCCGTGGTGTCCAGCTCGATCGTCTTTGCGGTGGGCGTTTCCGCTGTCCAGCCCGTATCCGGGGCATAGACATGGCGGGTGCGCGTCACGGTAATCTTCGCCTTCGTGCCTTCCGGCGTGGGCTTGTCCGCGGGATTGCCGGAAGCGTCCAGCCACTGCTTCGCCACGTTGAAGCGGTACAGACCTTCCTTCTCGCTCGTCAGCTTGTTGTTCGTCACGGTGACGGTGGTGCTGGTGTTCGCATCGCCCTCCGTCGTCACGAAACCGTCCGCCGGGCTATAGCTGACGCTGAACGGGAGGGTGGCTTCGTTTTGGTACTTGACCTCCTCCACCTTGTAGCGGTAGCTTTGCCTGATGGGCTGATTCTGCTCGTCGAAGCCCGTCACAGCGTACTTCGGGAAAGTGCCGAACACGACCTTGCTTGTGTTCAGGCTGCTGATGCTCATGACCCTCGTGACCGCTTGGAAGCTGTCGTCCGCGACCCACGCGCCGTTCTCCTGCTTTTCGCGGGTCAGGCGGAAGGTCAGCGTATCCTGCATGTTTTCAGGCTTCGCGCCTTCACCCCAGCGCTTCTCGGCTTCGATGGTCAGCTTCGCGATCTCGTAGTTCCGCAGCGTCGCCGTGCCGCGTGCGTTCTGCGTGTCCGCCTTCGGATTGGCGGGATTCCCGTCCGTGAAGTACTCGCTCGGGTGCTGCGGGAGACCGCTGTATGCCAGCTGGCAGTAGAAGCCGCTCGGCACGTTCAGTTCCCGGAGGCTGTAGGTGTAGGCGCGGGCGTTTTGGACAACGCCGTTTTCCATGGCGACCGTGTAGGTTTCCAGCCCCTCGAACTTGGCGCTCCATTTGTTCGCTTCTGCCAGCGTGACCGTGTCGCGGCGTTCCGTGCTGCCCTTCGTCCACGCGCCGTTGACGTAATCCCAGCGCGTCTTGTAGAGCGCGACCTGCACGCCGCCGAATTCCTCGGTAATCGTGTGCTTTGTGCCATCCGGCGCGTACCATTCCTTGGACAGGTCAATGCTGATTTCGCCGTACTTGTCCTCCGGGCGGTACGTGTTGGTCAGCGTCGCCGTGACCGTGCCGGTGGTTTTGCTGGCGTTCGGGTCGATGGTGTAGGTGATGCCGGATGTGGTGTAGCTCGGCACTTTGCCCTCGACGATGTAGTAAATGTAGTAGAGCTTGTTGCCGTTCGCGTCCGCGCCGGTGGATTCCAGCTGCGACCACTGGGTGTGCCAGCCGTTCGCTGCCGTCAGCGTAGCCTCGCGACCGCCGTAAGCGTCGTCCGGGTGCTGGCGAATTTTTGCCCACTGCGCGTCGGTGAACTGCGTGACCTGCGTCGGCACTTCGTCAACCGGCGTACCTTCCGGGGTCATCGTGATGCTCACGTTGTTATAGTAGCGACCGTCCTGCCATTTTCCTTCCCAGTTTTTCCACTGCAAGCAGAAAATTACTTTTTTCTGATGCGTCATCTTGGTGGTGTAAACGAACTGTTTTCTCGACGTATCTTGCGGTTCCAAGACCACTTCTTTTCCGTCTACGCGAGCCACAATACGCGCAGCGTTGTCAAGTGCGCCATCAAGCAAGTTCAGCGTTAGCGTAACGTCCTGATTCTCCGGGAACTGTCGCGCAACCTTCGTGCTATTGTTGACCATTTCCGCAGACAGGATGCATTGCGGATTCTGCGTTGCATCCGTGTTCAGCACGTCGGTATACTGCTCCTGCGTCAGCGCATAGCGGCGAAGCATCACGAGGACGCTGGCAGGGCGCGCATTCTCATGGGCGTCGTCGCCAGCCCAGTTCTTCTGCACCTCCATGTCGTGGCGATCCTTGCTGTTCTTCACCTGAATGTTGATGCTCGCAGAGCCGTTGACGGTGTGCGGTCCATCCACCACGCCTTTGATGCCGGAAGCAGTCATGAGCTCCTGCAGCCGACTCTTCGAAATCGTGCCGAAGTTGCCATTGTTGAGACCGTCCGGGTATCTCGCCGGATGTGGTTCGGTATCGTCCGCTCTCGGAACGATGTGGAAGACGACCAGCGGGCGATCCTCCAGCACGAGGTGGTACGGTTCGACTGCATGCGTTTCCGCCAGCATGTACGCGACGTTCGGGTCGAGGGGACGCTCGTTCAGCTTCGCCGAATTGTATTGGTAAGTAATCATACCGCTTTGATCCGTGTAGACCTTACCATTTTCGCCGCCAACCGCCTCGAACTTGTTGGTTGACGTGTTCCATGCGTAGAGGGTGAACTCCGTCCCCGGCAGCAGCAGCGAGGTGTTCGCGCTGTCCACCTTGCGGATGACCAGATTGTTGTGGATGTAGCCGCCGCCCTGACTGAAGTAGTCGTTATTGCTGTTGTTCAGTTCGGTACTTGAGCCGTCTTTTCCTTCAAGGTTTGCGTGGTTTCTCAACGCCGGACTGATGCCCTTGTGGTTCACGTCGTTGAAGTTGTACTCGTTCGTCACCTCAGGCGGCAGCAGAATGTTCTCCTGCGCCGTGTATTCCAGAATCAGCGCCTTGCCGTCCGGAACGGTGACGGTTATGTTCAGGGAACGTTGAGCGGGAACCGTTCCTTTTACCTTCTCACTGTAATTGTAGTTGGAATTACTGAAGACGTTTTCCGTTTCCGTGAACTCCATCTTCCAGAGATACTTCTCTATCTCTGCGCCGCGCAGCAGATGCCCCTTGCCGCTTTCATCAACGTCCAGAATCGGATTGCCGTTTTCATCCTTCAACGCCTCATAGAGCCTGAAGGAACCTTCATCCAACGTCACATTGCGCAGATAAGGATACACGCCAGCCAATCCAAGAACGTCATAGGTCAGCGTATCCGTCAGCCTGAGCGTGCTGGATGCCGGATTCAGCTTCGCGCCTGCCTGGTTGATGTCGATGGTGTAGGTGATTCGCGCCTGCTGGTCGCCGCCCTTGACGCTGTAGCCCTTCTGGACGTTCACCGCCTCGACCGTCTCTTCCTCGTAGGTCAGCTCGGTCTTCTGCTCCTTGTGATAGAGCGCCCCGTCGTATCTCACGTCCAGCTGGTTGTTCAGCACGCCCAGCGCCAAACTGCCGTTCACTGCGGTTGCCAGGAAGTCGTCGGCAATCTTGCAGTGAACCTTGACGGTCATATCCGCCTTGCCGTTGAGGATCGTTTCCGAACCGCCGGTATTCTCATTCGGCTTCATGGAGATGTTGATTCTCTGCTGCTGCTGTGCGCCTTCGCCCACCGCCGCCAAATCAGCCTTGATGGAAATGCGCTGCTCGCCCCACTCGTTGCTGACCTCATAGCCATCCGGAATCGTACCGGCATTGTCCAGCTTCTTATTGACAACGGTCATCTTCGTGCTGTCCGTTTCGCTAAGAACCAGCCTCGAGCCGCCGTATTCGATGTACTCCACCACAATGTGCGGCGGGAGCGTTTCGGTCAGGGTGATTTCGTCGTGCGCCACGCCATCATTGCGCAGGAGGATGGTCCAGTACAGCTCGTTCTCATGGATGATCTGTCCGTTCAAATCACCAACGCCATGGTTGCCGAATTTCTTCTCCACCAGGTCGTTCGGGGCGGCCTTGTACCACGCGTCTCCGTTTTTGCCCGCGTTAACAGCCGTGTTCTTGAAGTCAACCCCGCTCGTGCGGGACTCTTCCAAATAGATGGTCGTCTGATACGGGAGCGTAACGCTTGTCGTCGCGTTCACATCCGTATTGGCGTCGTTCAGCACAACGCCTTCGCCCGTCGTTTCAAACCGGAAACCATAGTAGTAGCCTTCCGTCAGCGTCGTTTCCGCAGACACCACCATCGTGCCTTCATTTTTGCCCTGACTGTCGCAGGTCAGCAGCGTAATGGTGTACGGCACATTCTGCGCATCATGCTTTTGCACAACATCGAGGTCTTTGATGGCGTTGAGCAATGTCTGCGCCTGAGCCGCCGTCATGTAGTGCTGCATGATTTCTATTCCGTTTTTCCATTCCACCTTCTTGTCAAGCGTATCGCCGAAGTTCAGCTTATACTGAACATCTTTCGTCGCCGGGAAGGTGTACGTCGCGTTCCACGCTACCGGATACAGACCATCGGTGTATTCGCCGTTCTTCGTCGGATCCGCCGGCATACTCGCGTCAACCGACTTCACCACATTGTAACGCTTGTCCTGCCCTACATTCGCGGTGCTTGTCTTTTGTTCGCCGTCGAATTCCGCCGTGTTTGTAATCTGTTGATCCTGCGCGGTTGCTTCCACCGGCGTTTTGTATTGGATTACGATCTTAGCGGTGGTGTCCTTGAATTTCAGCTGCGGTTTGCCATCCGCGCCGGTTTCCACGGTGAAGTAATCCGTGTAGTTTTCAGCGGTGATAGGCGTGTTATTCGCCGTGATTTGCGACACATAGCCCTTGCCGTCCGTCTTCGAAAACAGCAGACTGCCGTTTTCGTCCACAAGCTGGTCGAACATCGTGTCCGTCAGCGTCTTGTCCTTGATGTTGAAACGGTTTTCGTTGACGGTGAGCGTCCACTGAATGCAACCCTCATTGCTGTTGTACCAGTTGCTCTTTTGCAGCTTTTTAATCTGAACGTCAGTAGGGTTGCTGTTAGAGGAATCCTGGGAATGATCCCACTTTCCGCCACTCTGCGCAGTGAAAGTATTTGTCAGCTGATCGTATTCACCGGTCATTCCGTCCTTGTCGAACGTGTATTCATACTTAATTTCGTATGTTTCATTTGCCGAAAGAGGCGGCAGCACATAGTCCGTCGTCATGGTATAGACCTTGCCGCTTTCGTCCGTCGTGTTCGCATAAACGTAGTGAATGTGCGTTCCCGTCGTACCGCAGGCGCATGTACCGTCCGTCTTGATTTCTGTCGAAGCAGAGTCAACAGCGGGCACCTGACTCCAGTTAGAGTGTACTTTAACCTCCGTGACGGTCATGTTTGTCAGGGCCATTTGCTTATTCACAGCCGTCATGACGTCTTGAGCAGTCGCGTTCTTGCCGTTCGTGCCCTTTGTGGATTCGATTTTGACGGTATACTCAATCGTTCCTTTTTCCCAGTTGACATTAGCCCCGCTTTTCCAAGTTCTCAAATCGCCGAGGAGGGAGTTGTTGCCCCTGTCGATGTCCTCCCACTTCACGGTAGTCGATGCGCCACCGAACTTGATGGTCAGGTCGTCGTTGCCCAGATTCTCAACATCGTCCTTGCGGATTTCGGCACTCATCTTCATGGTGCCGGTGCGGTCGTCATGGCTGGGGTTGTTCCGGACAAAGTCCATATACTCGTCGGTGAACCACATTTCAACTTGTTTCGTTGCGGGATTATACTGGAACTTAAACGCCGGCTTTTCATTGCTGAATTTGGCGTCCGTGCCCGACCAGACAGAAGTGCTGTCCGTTTTGATATGCGTATTCTCTGCCGGAATAATAATCTTGTTGCCTTCGCCATGGCGAAGAATAGCTTCATCCGAAATCTTGAAGTCCGCTGCGAAGCTATAGTTGTACGCATTGGCATTTTCCGGAAGTATGATGTTCGATACCGTAATATTGGTAATCTGCATGCCGCTCTCGCTGACGGCAGGCGGTTCGTTCGCCATCATCAGGAAGCCCGGGTCGAGTCCAAGCGACGGCATCATCATGTCGTCCGGCTTCGCAGCATCAGCGTCCATCGACGGAATCACCGTAAGCGCAGGTGTCGGGGACGGCTCGTCCATCGGGGCAGCAGTTTCGGCGGCGTTTTCCGTCGGCGCGGGCGTTACAGACGGCGCAAGCGTCGGTTCTTCCGTAGGCGCTGGCGTTGCTGTGGGCGCTTCCGTGGGCGTTGACGTTGCTTCGGGGGCTGCCGTCGGCTCAGCCGTCACTTCGGGCGCTGCCGTCGGCTCATCCGTCACTTCGGGGGCTGCAGTCGGCTCAGCTGTCGCTTCGGGCGCTGCCGTCGGCTCAGCTGTCACTTCGGGCGCTTCCGTCGCATCGGGGTTCGGGGTCGGGTCATAGTAGCAATCCGCCGTGTGCGTGTGCTCTTCTTTGCCGCAGATATAGTGGCGTTCGTAGCAGTCCGCCGTGTGATGATGGCCGGAATCCTCCGCCGTCACCGTCACAACGCATTCATTCGTATGCTGATGCCGCAGCACCTGAATGTAGCCGCAGGTGTAGTAACCGGTTTTCGCATCGACGCAGGACGCGGAATGCGTGTGCACTTTCGCCGGGTCGGGATAGAGCTTGCATTTCAGGTCGCCGCGCACCATCTCGTAGCAGGAATCATCATGCGTGTGTGCGCCTTCGCCCTCAAACAGACCGCAAGTCGGTTCTTCCGTCGTCGGATAGCAGGCATCCGTATGGTGATGCGCGCCCTCGCCTTCCGTCAGGCCGCAGGTGTACGTCCGGGTCACTTCGTAGCAGCTGTCATCATGGACATGCGGCATGTCAGAGTTCGTCGCAACGTCCTCGGTGCAAATCAGCGTGCGTGTTTCCGTCACGCAATCCGCCGTGTGCTGGTGCCCTTCACTCTCTAACAGACCGCAAGTCGGTTCTTTCGCCCGATAGCACGCATCCGTGTGGATGTGCCCCTCGCTTTCCGGCAACGTGCAGGTCAGCTGTTTCTCCCAGTTGTAGCAGGCATCCGTGTGCTTGTGCATCGGATGCTCCTCCAGCGTGCAGATAAGAACGCCGTTGCTGTCGTAGCACTTCTCGTCATGCTCGTGGATGTAGCCATCCCAGTAGCCGCAGCTGAGTTCGCCCTGCGCATTATAGCAATCGGAGGAATGGCGGTGCGGCTCAAAGCTGCAGCGCATAATATCGGTAAAGACTGTCTCCGCCTCGCGCTCGGAAATCAGGCAGGTCAGCTCGTCCACATAGCAGTCCGCCGTGTGGGTATGCTCCTCCAGCCCACAGTACGTTTCCGCCGCCATCGTCAGACCCGGCATCATCAGCACATAAGACGTGCAGATGGCGACAACGAGTGCCAGCGCCGTGACCGTCTTGAGCAGACGTATCCGGCGCTTCCGCTGCGCAACGTATTTTTCTGCTAATTCCATGAGTTTGCGGTTCATGTCAGCATCCTCCGATTCTGGAACCTGTGTTCCTCTTCTTGCTGTATTGTACTTACGTTATTGCAGGAATCCAATGCGGTTCAGCGGCCAAATGCGGAGCGTTACGCGCCCCATAATCTGCTCTTCGGACACCGGACCGACCAGTGTGCTTCGGCTGTCGCGCGAGGTGGAGCGGTGATCACCCAGAACAAAATACCGTCCGTCCGGCACTTGGTACGGCAGCGTGATGGAGCAGTCGCCCAGCGCGCGGTCGGTGATGTACGGCTCATCAAGCAGTTCGCCATTGATGTAGACGTTGCCGCTTCCGTCGATGTTGACCCACTCGCCCGGCAGGCCGATAACGCGCTTAATCAGCACCTTATTGTTGTAGTAAAAAGCGATAATATCGCCGCGCTGCGGATTTGACCCGCGCACGACCATTGTAATTTCGCCCTGCCCGACCACCGGCGTCATTGACGTGCCGGTGATTTGCAGGATGGGCATGACCATGGTTGCAATCAGCACCGCGACCGCCGCCACCACCAGCAGCGTATAGAGCGTGCTGCGCAGGGCGCGGTTGTAGCTGTGCTTGCGTTTCTCATGCTTCAGTTCCGTTTCCAATTGTGCGGATGTGGGGTTCATTTCCCGCAGCAGGTGGGCGCGTTCCGCCGCTTCCTGCGTGTCGTTAAGCAATTGTTTGCCCGTTTTCTGCTGATTCTTGTCTTCTGACACCTGCGCGCCCTCCCTTCTGTCATGTTTCTTTACTGCTGATTGGCGGCTTTCTTTGCGCGCGCGAGGATTTCCTGCGCTTGGCTTTCTGCCGCGCTGATTTTCTCCTGGCAAAGCCGCTCGACGTTCTGCTGATACTGTTCCGCGGCCTTCTGCGCCGCCTCAAACACGCCGTTTAACTTCAGCGATGCCTCCGCAATCGAGCTGCACGTTTCCAGCTGCAGCTGCTGACTTTGCAGCGCCGCTTCTGCCGCATTCAGCCGCTGCTCCAGTGCTTCAAATTCCCGTGCCTGTTCCAGCAGCAGTTCCAGCAGCTCTGCGCGTCCCAGCTTCCGCAGTTCCTTCTCTGTCACAGTTCACGTCTCCTTCACATGTAACTCATTTATTGTTTCTCGATATGTAATTCGCCAGATTTCCGGCAAATCACCGTTCGAGTTCTTACATGGTTTATTATACCATCAAATCTGCAACTGTCAAGTCGGAAAAATAACATTTATTATGCTCATCTGGTGCATTTTTGTGTGTTTTGCCATACTTTCGTGCGGCAATTTTGTCATTTCCACCTGTTAACGGCTTGTTAGTTTCCTGAGTATTGTTATTCGCATGTTAAAACTATCGTAATAGGAATATTCTTTTGTCTGTTGCTTTCCTCAATTTTTCGTAATTTTCGTTCAGTGTACGCAAATCTTCGACCGGTTTTTCTTTGTTTCCACGCCATTCGTTCGTCTTTTTCAATGTAACATTCCAAACTTGGTAAACAGAAAACAGCAAAATATTGTTGATTCACAAAAAAAAGCAGGAGCAACCCGCAAATCGTGCTGCTCCTGCCAAATATTCTGTTACCCATTCGGGTTTGCGCTGTCGTCATCCTGGCGATACTGATCTGTACGGCGACGATGGCGCGGCGCTTCCTCTGCCGATTTCGCCACCGGGCGCGCATACGGATTCTCCATCGTCGTCGTGCTCTTCGGCGCGGCAGTGGACGGGGTCTCCTGCGGCTTCGTCAGGGGCTGAATCGGCGTGCGATAACCGACTTGCGGTCGGTTTTGCATGTCCTGCGTCTGCGGAACGGGTGTCGCCGGGCGCACCTGCACAGGCGAAACGCCATTGCTCGTCTGCGGACGCTGCTGCGGGGTCGTGTACGCGCCTGTGCGCATCTGCTGCGGCTGACCCGCCTGACGTGCAACCGGACGATCCGCATTGCGCGCTGCCTGTGCGCGGCGCTGCGCCGCCTTCATCGCAACCTCACGCTGTTTCTTCTGGTATTGCATGAAGGCAAATCCGCCGCCGCCCAGCAGCAGCACGACCGCAATCACGATGAAGATAACCAGCCCGCTGTTGCCGCTCTCGTTCACCACAGGGTACGTCGCGGCTGCGGTGGGCAGCGGTTCGAGCGTCGGCGTGGGCGAAGCGGAAGGCGTCGGCGTGGCGGTTTCCTCCGTAGGGGCAGTTGTGGGCGAAGTCAGCGGGCCGGGCGTTGAAAAGCCCTGCCACGGCACATAGCTGACCGTTGCGCCGCTGCCCTTCCAGTCGTTGATGGTCTTGTCTTCTTCCGGAATCAGACCGCTGGTCGGTTTTGCAGTAGCATTCCCCGTCGTGTTATTCTGGATGCCCTGAATGTACTCGCTGCTTTGCAGGAACTCTTCCAGCTCCTCCACCGTCATCCAATGGAAGTATCTTCCGTTGACGTAACCTTCTTGGTCATTGTAGCGGATGTGATACCACGTTTCGCCGTCCGTGCCGGTCGTTGTGCCGAGGACAAAGCAGAACGCGTAGTTGTACAGCTTTCTGATACGGCTCGCGTTCATGCTGGGCTGCTGGCGGAAGTTGACCGAGCTCGTCGTGGTCACATAGCCGTAGCTGGAGTAGTTCGTCGGGTCGTAGGGCTGAGGCGTGGTGACAAGCGTGGGTGCGGGCGTGGCGTTCAGGTTGTTCAGGTACGCCTCGATTTCCGCCTGCGTCATGAAGCGGAGCATGTCATAGCGCACATAGCCCCACTGCCCATTATACTGCACGCGGTGCCACGGCATACTGCCCAGATAATCCTGCCCGGAGACGTAGACAACTTCGCCCTGCATCAGGTACGCCTCAATCGCGCTGAAGTCGCCCGCCATCTGCCGCAGCGGCACGTTGTTGCCCACGGCGTAGGCGTAGCCCATCTCCTGTGCGGGAACAGGCGTCAGGTACGGCGTGGGGCTGGGCGTGGGCGTGCTGCGGGACTGATTCCACTGCTGAATGTACACCTGCGCCTGCGCGTCGGTGACGTAGCGGAGGTTCGCGTCCGGCACATAACCGGATGTCCCTTCCAGCGTGGTCACAATGTCCCACTTTTCGCCCGCCGTGCTCAGCTGGCTATTCACATACACCAGCACGTTCGCCTGCAGCGTCGCCATGACATAGTTGCCCGTGCCGATGCCGGTGCGCATTTCGGTTTCGCGCGTGGTGACGGCATAGCCCTCGTACGGCACAGCGGTCGGCGTCGGGGTCGGAGCCTCGGTCGGGGTCTGCGTCGGTACGGCAGTTGCCACCTGACGATACCAGAAGGCAATATCCGCCGCATCCATGCTCAGCGTGCCGTCTTGGAAAACAGTCAGGGTGATTTGCTCGCTGCCGGGAATCAGCTCATAGCCATCCCGCAAATTCGTCGGCATCGGGCGCAGGGTGTATGTGCCGGGGGCGAGCGTCATCGACTGCGCGTTCGCCACCGGGCTGCCGTAGCTGTCCAGATACTGGATGGTGATGGTCGCGTTCTGCGGCGCGGCGGTCGGGGTTGCCGTCGGCACTTCCGTCGGAATTTCGGTCGGAATCGCCGTCGGGGTCTCGGTCGGAACCGGCGTGTTGGTCGGAATCGGCGTTGCCGTCGGCACAGGCGTTGCGCCGGTGGATGCGGCATACGCGTCGCTTTCCGACTGCGTCATGATGTTCAGGTATTCGCTCATGATGTAGCCGCTCTGTCCATCCACCATGACGACGCTCCACCGTTCGCCCTTGTCATTCAGCATTTCGTTGACGACGTAGACGTTCGAGCCATTCGCCAAGCGCTTGATGACCGTGTTGCTCTTGCTGGTCGAGGGCTCACTGCGGAACGCCACTCGATTGCCGTTGATGGTCGCGTAGCGGTTGACCGGCTGCCCGACGGGAATCGGCGCTTCAGTGGGCGCAGTGGTCGGCGTTTCGGTCGGAATCGGCGTATTCGTGGGCGCTTCGGTCACGGGAACATCCGTCGCAGCGCTTTGAACCGGGCGGTAATAGAACGCAAGGTCTTCCGCCGTCGCTTCGTCACCGTTGATGGCAATGGTGCCGTCCGCATAAATCGTCAGGTCGAACGACGTCCAGCTGCTTTCCAGCTCGTAGCCGGGAATGCTGTCATACGCGGGCGTGACGTGGTACGTTCCCGGCATCAGCTCCGCCACGCTTGCGTCGGCAATCTCCTCGCCAAGCGTGTTGTAGTAGCGGATGGTGACGGTCACGAACTGCTGCGCGGGCGCGGGGGTATCGGTCGGCGCGTCCGTCGCCGGAATGTCCGTTGCAGGCACATCCGTCGCGGGTGCAGGCGTGTCCGTCGGCGCTTCCGTCGCGGGAACTTCCGTCGGGGTCTGCACCGGGTGGTAGTAGAATCCGACCGCATCCGCCGGAATTTCTTCGCCATCCATGTACAGCGTGCCGTTCGCATCCACCGTCAGGTCAAACTGCGTCAGCGTGCTGTCCAGCTCGTAACCGGGGATTTCGCGCTCCGGAATCATCGGATACGTCCCCGGCAGCAGTTCCTTCACCACCGGGTCGGCAATTTCCACGCCGCTCATGTCGAAGTAGTGAATCGCCACCGGCATCGTCTGCGGGGCGGGGGTGTCCGTCGGCGCGGGCGTATCCGTCGGCGCTTCGGTTGCGGGTGCTTCCGTCGTGGGAATATAATAGTAGAAATACACCTCGCTCGGCGTCGCGATACCGCCGGAAACGTTCACTTCCACCGTGCTTTCCGTGCCGGGCATCGGCACATAGCCGTCCGCCATGCCCTGCGGATTCGCCGTCACAAGGTGCGTCCCCTCGCCCAGCGTCAGCGTGTCGTCCATTGCGACAGGCTCACCCTCAGAGTTGAGGTAGTGCACGGGCACGTCCACTTCGGTCGGCTGCGGGTCAGCATAGAAGAAGGACACACTCGCCAAGTCGGTCGTGCCATCAGGACGCAGCGTGACCGTCTGCGGATTTTCGCTGATGAGGTCGTACCCGCCCACGCGGTCGCTGGCGGCATAGATGTAGTTCACGCCCTCGGTCAGCGGCTGCGACTGCTGATCCAGCAGCGTGCCGTTCTCGTGATAGTAGAACACGTCGATGTTGGATGTTACCGGCTGCGGCGTGGCATAGTGGAACACAACGGGATTTACGCTCGCCGTGCCGCCGTTGTCCACCCACACATGCACCGTGTCCTCGCCGACAAGCTGATACCCAGCAGTCATCGCGCTATTGGCGGTGACATAGTTGTCGCCCTGATTCAGCGTCACATACTGCGTGTCCAGAATCGTGCCGTTGTCATCCAGCTGATACAGCACGGTCACTTCCGCCTGAATGACGGGCGGCTCGGTCGGGGCTTCGGTTGGTACTTCCGTCGGCGCTTCGGTCGGCTGCTCCGGCACGGCGTAGACAAAGCGCACCTCGCTCGGCGACGCGTTGCCCATGCTGTCCACAAACACATCCACCACACCGGACGCAGGTTTGACAAGCAGATAATTCCACGGCACAACACTGGAATTGGCGTACACTTGGGTAGTCGCGTTCGTCAGGCAGCTTGCGTACTGGAAATCCAGCTGCTGGCCATCCTCCGTCACATAGTACACCGGCACGTTGACACTCTCCTGCGCGGGCGTTTCGGGCATTCCCTGCGACGAGAGGTACAGCGGGAACATCCCTTCATAGACGCTGTTGCAGTAATAATCCACTTCATACGAATACATCGGGTCAAGGGCAGTCGCATCCTGCGTCCACATGATTTCCGACGCATAATCTTTCAAGTAGAAGGTATACGCCGGGTCAGACGATACAACCTGCACCTGAACCGTGCTGAAAAGGGCGGACGCATCCAGCGTCGCCCAATACGCATGTTCCGCGCTGTCAGGCACGGGGAACGCCTGCGTTGTCTGCTGCTGTCCCTGCGAATCCGTCCAAATGACGGACACGACGACGTCCTCCCAGCGATCCAGCGCCAGCGCCGGAACCATCGCGGTTGTCATCAGCAGCGCCGCCACCATCAGCACAGACAGCAGACGGCCAAGACCTTTGACGCCGGATTTTCTCATGTTGGGTTTCCTCCTTGCTCCTGCCCTTTGCGGGCCTGATGCCATTCTATTATACCGCAGCGGCGCGGTTTGTCAATCTTCCGCACCCTGCCGCATTTTTCCTTGCGATTCGCAGGATTTTTTGCGTCTCTTGTCGAATCACTATGGCGAAAATCATCCTATTGTTTGAGGAGGACATTGACCATGATGGACGACAAGCAGCTGACGGAAGAGTATTTGGATGGGAAAGTCGTTTTCCCCGGCAAGATTATCCGTGTTGAGCATTGGCATGTGCGCCTGCCCAACGGCGAAACTGCCCTGCGCGAGGTGGCGTGCCATCCGGGCGCGGCGGGCATTGTCGCGCTGGATGATGACGGCAACGTGATTCTCGTCCGCCAGCATCGCATCGCCGTTGGCCGCTTGACGCTGGAAATTCCGGCGGGCAAGCTCGATGGGGTGGATGAAGACCCGTTCGTCTGCGCCCAGCGTGAGCTGAGCGAGGAAACCGGGCTGACCGCCGACCACTGGCGCAAGCTGACCGTGCTGGAGACGACCCCCGGCTTCTGCAACGAGCGCATCCACCTCTACTTGGCGACGGGGCTGCACGCTGGAAAGACGCATCCGGATGAGGATGAGTTCGTCTGCACACTGCGGATGCCGCTTTCCGAGGCGGTGCAGAAGGTGATGGACGGCACGTTCCGCGACGGCAAGACCGCGCTGGCGCTCCTGATGGTGCAGCAGCTGCTGTCCGCACCCTGCAAACAATAAACGTGCGAAACGCACGTTCTGTTCCATCCACGCTTATTGTAACAAATATTTCATCAAAATGCAATCGTGTGGACGGATTTTTGCGCGTTTTTTCGGAAAATTTCGCTGACGGAGGTGCTTTATGGCTGGAAAAAAGCAGCGTCATCCCCTGTATGTTCTCTTTCTGCTGCTGATGCTGCTCATGCTGGCGCTGGGTGTGTATCTGCTTGTCGTCGGCTGTCAGCAAGGGAATCCCCCTGTGCCGCTTGCGCCGTTTTCGCCGCATATCATCGGAGGTTTCTTCCGCCATGTATGAAAAGCTGGGGCAATGGCTCTCCCACCGCAATCCGCCGAATGAGCCGATTCCCGCAGCGGATTACTTCGCGTCCCTGCCGCGCCTGACGACCGACCGGCTGCTCCTGCGTCCGCTGACGATGCGCGATGCGGCGGATATGTTCGCTTACTCCCGCGACCCCGAAGTCGCTCGGCATGTTCTCTGGGATGCGCACAAGTCGATGGCGGATACGCGCAGCTGCCTGCGCTACATCATCAGCCAGTACCACAGCGGCGCGCCGTCCAGCTGGGGCATCGTGCTGCGCGAAACGAACCGCGTCGTCGGCACGATTGGCTTCATGAGTTACAGCGACGCGGACAGCGTGGTGGAACTCGGCTATTCGCTCGCCCGCTCCTGCTGGAATGGCGGACTGATGACCGAAGCGCTGGCAGCAGTGCTGCGCGAATGCTTCACCGTTCTGCGCCTCCACCGCGTCGAGGCGATGCACGAGTGCGACAACCCCGCCAGCGGGCGCGTGATGGAAAAATGCGGTATGCGCCACGAAGGGACACTGCGCGGCAAGGTGTTCAACAAGGGCAATTTCCACGACGTGGAGCTGTGGGCGATGCTGCGGGAGGACTGGGACGCGCGCCATTGAGCGAGTTTCTTCCTATTTGTATGCTGGAGGATACGCTAATGCAGTTTGACATGATTTCTGGGCTGCGGTGGATTCACTCATCTCGTCCGACGAAGCGGCGGCGCGCGGAATAAGCGCATCAAAAAAGAGGGCTTCTGCCCCCTTTGAATTGGATTTATACTAATTCGATTCTAAAACATGACATCGAGCATAGCAGTTTTTTCGTTCCGGCAAAGCTGAGTGAAGCGAGGCGTACTGGAGGTACGCGCGAGC
>OLPY01000959.1_pt1 | contig 22163 bp, 10 predicted proteins | sample 1672481 | NCBI WGS metagenome assembly OLPY01 (sample SAMEA3136691, study PRJEB25190) | human gut metagenome | biome: human gut; feature: human-associated habitat; material: faeces | place: Austria | collected 2013 | reverse complement strand
TCTCGACCTCGACGTCTTCCATGGGCAGGTCGCGCATGGCCTCGTAGCCGTCAAAAAGTGCGAGCTCGCGCACAAGCTGGCGGAACTGGTTGGTGCCGGTGTTTTTGTCGCGCAGGATCGACAGCTTGTGCTGGACGAGCGGGTGGTCGACAAGCGTCACACGGGACGCGTCGTAGGTGACGGTCATGGGTTGATTGCCCCTTTCGTTGCGGCCGCAAAACGACCTTGCTGACAAGGCGTGCAGCAATGTTGCCACCGCACGCCATGCATTAGTTTAGCGGTTTGTTGTATCGAGCAGCCCATCGCAGCCCTACTGTGAGGTGCTGAGCGAGCGCCTGACTGCATCACGCCAGCCCGCAAGGTTTTGCTCGCGGCGCTCGGCGGACATGTGGGGAAGGAAGGTCCTAACGATCTGGGCATTTTGCTCCAGCTCTTCCAGGTCTTCCCAATAGCCGACGGCAAGACCCGCCAAGTACGCGGCACCGATTGCCGTGGTCTCCACCGTCTCGCATTGCAGCACGGGGATATCCAGCAGGTCGGCCTGGAATTGCATGATGAACTCGTTGCGCGAGGCACCGCCATCGACAGACAGGCGCTCGATCGAAAGCCCCACGTCCTGCTCCATGGCGCGCAGCACGTCGTAGCTCTGATATGCCATGGATTCGCAGGCGGCACGTACGATGGTCGCACGGCTCGAGGCGCCGGTCAGACCGCATACGATACCGCGGGCATGCGGGTCCCACCAGGGAGCACCCAAACCCGCAAAGGCGGGAACGAAGTAGCAGCCCTCGTTGTCGCTAATCGAAGCGGCAAGTTGTGCCGACTCGCTCACGCTCGAGATGATGCCCATGTTGTTGCGAAGCCAGTTCATCGTTGAGCCGGCGGCAAAAATAGAGCCCTCGAGCGCATAGCTGACTTTGCCGTCCGCAGCGATACCGATGGTGGAGACCAGGCCATTCTTGGATTCGACGATCTCATCGCCGGTGTTCATGAGCATAAAGCAGCCCGTGCCATAGGTGTTTTTGGTCTGGCCGGGACGGAAACAGCAGTGGCCGAACAGCGACGCCTGTTGGTCACCCGCCACGCCCATGATGGGCGGCATGTTGGTCATGATGTCGCTCGCGACGCGGCCGTAGTCGCCCGAGCTCCAGCGAACCTCGGGCATCATGGAACGCGGAACGTCAAAGAGCGCCAGCAGGTCGTCGTCCCAATCGAGCGTATGGATATTAAAGAGTGCCGTGCGGCTGGCATTGGTGTAGTCGGTGGCAAAGACCTGGCCGCCGGTGAGGTTGTAGATGAGCCAGGTGTCGATGGTGCCAAACATGAGGTCGCCCGCCGCCGCGCTCTCGCGTGCGCCGTCGACGTTGTCGAGAATCCACTGCACCTTGGAGGCCGAGAAATACGGGTCGAGCGTGAGTCCCGTGCGGGAGCGCACCAGCTCCTCGCAACCCTGTTCAACCAACGCGTCGATCGCCGGCGCGGTACGACGGCACTGCCATACGATGGCGTTATAGATGGGCTGGCCGCTCACGCGGTCCCAGACCACCGTGGTCTCGCGCTGGTTGGAGATGCCGATGGCGGCGATGCGGTCAGAATGGATGCCGCTCTTAAACTGAACCTCCATCATGACGGCAATCTGGCTGGCAAGGACCGTCATGGGGTCTTGCTCTACCCAACCGGGACGCGGAAAACTCGTTTTGACGCTGCGACGTGCCTGCGCGACGATGCATCCGTACTCGTCGACGATGGTCGCAAGTACCGAGGTGGTGCCGCAGTCGAGCGCCATGATGTAGGAACCGCCAAAGTCAAACGAGGCATCTTCCATGCCCAGGCTGCCCAGATTCAACGACATCGCTTACACCTTTCTATTGCATCGGGTCGGACAGGACCCGCTCGATCTCTGATGCGGGAAGTGCGCCTTGGCGCAGGATCTGGAGCCCGCCGTGCTGGAACGATACGATGGTCGAGGCGTCGCGACACGGGGTCTCACCGGCGTCGACGGCAACATCGACCCCCTCCAGGATGCGACCCTCGACGGCGGCAAAGCTTGCCGGCGAAGGCGCGCCGTGCGTGTTGGCGCTCGTGCAGGCAAGGGGGCTGCCGCAGGCGCGGATGAGCGCTTGGACCACGGGAGAGGCCGAAGCGCGCAGGGCCACGGTGTCGTCGGCAGCGCGCATAAAGGTCGGCACGCAGGGAGCCGCCTTGACCACGATGGTCAGGGCTCCCGGCCAGCATCGTCGCGCAAGCACGCGGGCATCTTCCGGGATGTCCACGCCATAGCGATCGAGTGCTTCGACGCCATCGACCAGCCAAGCGACGGTTTGCGTGAGTTCACGTTGCTTGAGAGTGAAGATACGGCGATAGCCGGTGCCGAGTGCAGGGACTACGGCGCCATTGACGGTAGCCTGCGGATCGCGCGGCCACGATGGGAATTCGCTTGTATCTTGGGGGACGGCATCGGAGAAGGCGTTGACTGCCACGGCGACACCGTAGACGGTCTCGGTCGGGATCAAGGCCAGGCCGCCGCGACCGAGCACCTCGGCCGTGCGCTCGACGGCAAGCCGATGCGGCTCGCGCGCTCCCTCGTATACCCGGTAGACCGTCTGCATGTGTATGCCAGCCCCTTACGCTCTGGTGCAAGTTTGTTTACTGTGGGGCATTCTCGCACGAAACGTTCAACCTATTTGCCCAGAGCGCATGTTGGTTTGGTGAGCGGCTCTAGTAGTCGGTGAAAGTGAGGGGGTTATTGAACTGCGACGAACTTCTTTGGCCTGCCAGCGTGGCGTTTTTGGGCGGCGTAGCGCTCGATGCTGTCTATCGTTATCATCCGACGGCCGTCGACGAGTTCAACATCGAGCTTTCCGGCTTTGACCAGAGCGGTAATCCGTGGAGCGGAGACTTTGAGGTCCAGCGCTGCGTCTTTAAATGTTCGGCACGCCGCTTCCCGAGCGTCCTCGTGGTCGATTTCGACTGAAAGGGCCACGACCTCGGCCGAGTGTTCGTACCCTGCCGGAGTCAAACCGTTGTTGAGGTCGTCGGCCAAAAACGCCATCAGCGCCTCGGTGGCATGGGCAATCGCTTCTTCGCGTGTATCGCCATCGGCAAAGGCGCCGGGAATCTGCGGGAAGCTGGCGCAGTAACCGTCGTCTTCTTTTATGAGAACGCAGTCATAGGTAAATCGCTGCCTCATTTTGCCTCCAACTACCATCCAGCTTGGCGACGAATACTTGCCTACGTGCCCTTCTTTGGTCGATCACCACCAGAGCCGTTCACGGTGACAACACGGTCACCAGAAACATACTTAGCATGACTACCGACTTGCGCGACCTTCACGAATCCATCGTGCTTGAGTAGGGCAATGATTTCCCGAAAGGTAGGAGGTTGCATGGGCCGACCTCTTTCAGCCGTCCTAATTATAAACTACTTTATAATTTTTGCTAACCAGTTAATGAATATTACTGGCGCTGTTTGGGCTCGGTGACGATGGCTCGGACGATGCGGGGGCGATCGGCGAGGTCGCGGACGATGCGCACGTCCGAGAGACCCGCCTGGCGGCAGAGCTCGGCGGCGGCGTCGAGGGCACCCTCGTAGAGCTCGCAGGCAAACAGGCCGCCGGCGCGCAGCATGTAAGGCGCCGCATTGAGCAGGCGGCGGAAGATATCGAGGCCGTCGGCGCCGCCCTCAAGCGCCAGGTCGGGCTCGAAGTCCTTGACCTCGTGCGGCAGTGAGCGCATGACGTCGGTCGGAATGTAGGGCGGATTGGAGACAAGCACATCAAAGGTGCCCCACTCTTCGCGGGGAATGGAACTCACCAGGTTGGTGAGGCTAAAGGCAACCTCATCTGCCGTGAGGCCGAGGGCGTCGCGGTTTTTGGTGGCCAGATCGATAGCGCGCGGCTCGATATCGGTGGCGGTGCAGGTAACGTGGCCGCGGCGCTCCCAGGCAAGGGAGAGCGAAATGCAGCCCGTGCCGCAGCCGACCTCGAGAACGCGGGCAGTGCAGGGCTCGGTTGGGGCAGGCGCAGCGGCATCCTGAGCTAAAGCCGTCTCCTGGCCGGCACCCTCGATGGCGATGCCGTATTCGTCGAGCTCGGACTCGGCGGCTTCCGCGGCTTCGGCTTCTGCTGCCTGCGCGGCGGCTTCCTCGGCCTCGCGATCGGCCAGTTCCTCGGCATAGGCACGGCTGCCCAGTACGTCGCCGCCTAGCGCCGCCTCATCGGCAGCCGTCAGGTTAGCGGCACGGCGCTCGGCGGTCGCCCGTTCGTCTGCCAGCGCGGCCTCGGCCTTGCGTGCCTCCTCGACCTCATCGTTCCAAGGCAGCTCAACACGCTGACGGGCAGCAGCCTCGGGGCTCAGCACCTCGGCATCCAGATAATTGAGGACTTCCTCGACGAGCATCTCGGTTTCGGGGCGCGGAATGAGCACACCGGGAGCGCACGCGACGTCAATCATGCGAAACTGCGTGCTGCCGGTGATGTACTGCAGCGGCTCGCCTTTGGCGCGGCGAACGACGGCCGCATGCATGGTCTCGAGCTGGGCCGCGTTAAGCGTCTCGTCCATACGCATATATAGGTCAATGCGCGCCAGGCCCGTGGCGGCGCACAGCAGCCACTCGGCAGAAAGACGGGGGTGCTCCTCGCCGCGCTCGGCCAGGTACTCCTTGGTCCACTCGAGACAACGCTTGATGGTCCAAATCTCGTTTGCCATGGGGCCCTCCCCTCTTAAGCGCCGGACGGCGCGCGAATGTCGGAGCAGATTGTACGCGAGGCCAGCGCATGGCAAGGGGCGATTGAAGGCGATTATCGAGAATCAGCCCAGAATTTTGCTTGGAACCTGCCTAAAATGTTCATTCGTCGACGTCTAAATCTGCATTCGTCAAGCTTTTGGCAAGGTTGCCCAAAACTGACCAATATCTAACCAAGAACTTGCCACATCGCTTGACGCGCGATGCATCAAAAATCGCCCCGCGACTTCTTGAACGATTTTTCGAGCAATATTTTCAATTGCAGATGAAGGCTGCTGATTACTTTAAGCAGGTAGGCAGCTTAATTTCTAACAAAGCAGATTAAATAAACTTGAAAAGTAATTTACCCAACCTAGTCATTTAAGAACGTCCCCAATGACTACCCCGCATCCGGAGCAAGGCAACGCCGCAGGTAGAGGGCGGACAGCGAAAACGCCCCTAAGCGAGCAAGGTGACGTGAAAGAGGAGGGAAGCGTACTTCGGTACGCGACCGACGATTGAACGTCAGATTGCCGCTTAGGGGCGTTTGCAGCGTCGAGCAGTTACGGCGTTTGGTAAAACGCCGTAACTTAAACCGCCTGCGCCAGCTTCTCGGCTCGCTCGGCGGCGGCGAGCGCCTCGATGACGGTGCCGAGCTGATCGCCCAGAAGGACGCCGTTGTAGGTGGAGTTGAAGCCGATACGGTGATCGGTCACGCGGTCCTGGGGCTGGTTGTAGGTGCGGATCTTCTCGGAACGGTTGCCGTGGCCGATCTGGCTCTGGCGCTCGGCACCAAGCTCTGCCTGCTGCTTCTCGAGCTCCATCTCGTACAGGCGGGCGCGCAGCATCTGCATGCAGACCTCGCGGTTCTGGATCTGGGAGCGCTGCTCCTGGGACTGCACCACGGTGTTAGTGGGCAGGTGGGTGATGCGCACGGCGGAGTAGGTGGTATTAACGCACTGACCGCCAGGTCCGGAGGCGCAGTAGGTGTCGATGCGCAGGTCGGATTGGTTGATCTGGACGTCGATTTCCTCGGCCTCGGGAAGCACGGCGACGGTAGCCGTGGAGGTCTGGATGCGGCCCTGGGACTCGGTCTTGGGGACGCGCTGGACGCGGTGCACGCCGGACTCGAACTTCATGACGGAGTAGACGCGGTCGCCCTCGACCTTGAACTCAATGGACTTAAAGCCGCCGGCCTCGCTGGGGCTGGAGTCGAGCACGGTGGTCTTCCAGCCACGCGACTCGCAGAAGCGCTGATACATCTTGTACAGGTCGCCGGCAAAGATGGCCGCCTCGTCGCCACCGGCGGCGGAGCGAATCTCGACGATGGTGTTCTTGTCGTCGTTGGGGTCGCTCGGAATGAGCATGTACTTGATGTCTTCCTCGAGCTGGGGAAGCTTGGTCTCGTTTTCGGAGATGTCCATCTGGAGCATCTCCTTCTCATCGGCATCGGTGGTATCGTGCAGCATTTCCTTGGCAGCCTCGATGTCATCGAGCGCGCCGATGTACTCGCGCGAGGCGGCAATGAGGTCAGACTGGTGCGCGTACTCCTTGTTGAGACGCGTGAACTCCTTGATATCGGAGGCGACGGCCGGGTCGGAGAGCTTCTTCTCGAGCTCCTCGTAGGCCTTGATGATCTTTTCGAGCTTGTCGCGCATGGCGGGACTCCTTTATATGCGTGAAGGTGAAAATCGGCAGAGTTGATGGGGCGCGCGGCGCCACTGCGGGGGTAAGCCCAGCTAGAACATGTCGATCTTCAGATACATGCGCATCCCTTCGCGTATGAGGTACATAGTTGCGGTCTAACCCATACATGATAGCGTGCGCAGGCATACCTGCATATAACCCGCACGGAATGCGACAAAGGGTCAGTCTCTTTCCTTGAATACAACTTCATCCGAACGCCTCCCGCATTCATCCGCACATATACGGATAAATTTGGGAATCCGATACCCTGAGGGCCGGATCGGCCGTCCCCGGGAGATCGGAGGACGCCATGTCCGGAAAGGGCGGGAAGGGCGCCGCGAGGGCGGTCCCGAGGACCCACGGCAGGCTCACCGGGTACGAGCGGGACACGGTCCAGAGGATGCTGAAGCGCAGGGTTCGCTCGGCCACTTCCTCGAGAGGTTCAAGGGCGTATCGACCCGCAGGCTCCACAGCTGCCTGATGTGGTTCAGATGGCTGCGCGAGGCCGCACGCGTCGGGGACAGGACGTCGCTCATGCGCGAGCAGCTCGACGACGGGCGCTACGAAAAGATCCGGAAGAAGATGATGGAGCCGGAGTACGAGTTCCATCTGGAGCCGGACGTGCAAACGGCGGGTTAACATAGCCTTTCACCAAAAAGGGCGAGCGGCCGCGCCCTGCGACCACCCGCCCTCAATCAAAGCCCTTCTCGGCCGCCGTAGCTACCGGTTCCGGCGCCGCAGAATCACACCTGTGGCGATCAGCACCACCGCGCCGCCCGCGATGCCACCCAGGGCCATCGGCGACAAGCTGGTATCGCCCGTATACGGCAGACCCGGCTTCTCCTCCTTCGGCACCGGTGACTTGCTCGGCGGATTGGTGGGCGGCTCCGTCGGCGGGGTGGTCGGCGGCGTGTACGTGTTCTTGAACACCGGCGCCACGGCGCCGTCATAGGTTACCGTCGCCACCAGATGGCCCGCACCGTCGTCCGTCACCGTCACCGTTACCCGGTGCTCGGCCGCGTCGTACGTCACGTTCTTCTGACCGTCGTCCACCTCGGAGATGCTGTAGGCGTACGTTCCGGGCTTGTCGTACGAGATCGCCTCGAAGCCCACCGTGCCGTCCGCCGCGTTCTTTGCGGTCTGCAGCACCTTGCCGTCGGCATCCTTCAGCTGGAAGGAGAACTGCCCTTCCTTCAGGTCCTCGCCGCTCAGCACCTTGGAGGCCCCCAGCTTCAACTCAGTCGCGGCCGGCGCGTAACTGTTGCTGAACGCCACCGCATCCGCAGCCTTGCCGCCCTTGCTGTAGGCAACCTGCGCCTCCAGCGCGTGCGTCTCCGCATTCTCCGTCACCGTCACCGTCGCGGTAAAGACCGTCGTGTCGTAGGTGACGCCGTTCGCCGTCGCCCCTGCCCGCTCGGACACGGTGTAGACGTACGTCCCCACCTTGTCCAGCTGCAGCGGCGCGAAGCCGAACGTGCCGTCGGCGCCGTTCTGCACCGTCTGCACCACGTTACCGTCGGCGTCCTTCAGATCGAAGAAGAACTCACCCTCGGCCAGGTCGCGGCCGGTCAGAGCCTTCGTTCCGGTAATCGTCGCCGTCGTTGCCGTCGGCGTGTAGGTGTTGGTGAAGGTCAGATCCGCAGCCGTCTTGTTCGCCGTCGCGGTCAGCTGGCCGCTGCCGTCATCGGTCACGTTCACCGTTACGTCCAGCACCGCATCGCTGTAAATGATGGTGCCATCTTGGCCCGCAACCTCCTTCACCTGGTACGCATGCGAACCAGTTGCGGTGTACGAGATGGCCTTGAAGGTAAACGCTTTACCCACGTTCGTGGTCCGGTCAATCTCCTGCCCGGTGGCCACGTCAATCAGCGCGAATGTGAACTCGCCATCGGCGGGCGTCCGCGTGGTGGCCGGGTCGGCATTCTCAAGCACCTTGGTGCCAGAGATCTGGTAGGAGGTCTGACCCGGCTGGTAGCTGTTCGCAAACGTCATGGTATTGGGGGTGACGCCGTTCTCGGTGCCCTCGCTCGGTTTCACCGTAGAGCTCTCTACCACCAGCTTGCCGTCGTTGTTGTCCTTCACCACGTAGGTCAGGGTGTACGTCTTGCCGGTGTAGGTCACGCCCGGCACGCCCGGCGCGCCGTCCGTCGGCTGCACCTCGCGGACCGTGTAGGTAAAGGTGCCCGCATGGTCGAAGATCAGTTTGTCGAAGGCAACATTGCCGTGCGCATCGTTCTTCCGGGTCTGGATCACCGAGCCGTCAGACCCCATCAGCTCGAAGGCGAAGTCTCCCGCCTTTAGCTGATAGCTGCCGTCGTGCACGTTAACGCTCTTGGTGAGGGCGATCGCACCGGAGTCCGTCGCCCGTGCCTCGTAAGTGTTGGTGAAGGTGGGCTTCGTGGCGTCCGTACCGTCGTAGGCGACGCTCGCCTGCAGCGTGCCGGCATTGTCCGCAACCGTCACCACGGCATGGTGCACCGCGGCGTCGTAGGTCACGTAGGCCAGATCACCCTTCCGCTCCACGATGGTGTACTCGTGCGTGCCCGGCTTCGCGTAGGAGAAGGCGTCGAAGTTAACACTTCCGTCCGCGCCGTTGGTCGCGGTCCGGACGGGCTTGGCCCCGGCAAGCTGCTCAGCCGTCAGGTTGCCCTCGTACACATCGAAGGTGAACTCGCCGCACTTGGGGACGATCGGCGTGTTGTCGTCCTTCTTCACATAGCTCTTCTGCGCACCGAGGGCCAGGCCGGTCGCGGCCGGCTGGTAGGTGTTAGTGAAGGTATCCGAGCCGGATGCGCTCGTCACGATCGCCTTCGCATTCAGAGCTCCGTTCCCGCCGTCCGTGACCGTCACCGTATAGGTGAGGGGATGGCTGTCATAGACCATGCCCAGCTCCGCGCCCGGCTGCTCCACGATGGTGTAGGTGAAGTCCTTGCTCGCGGCGCCGTCCAAGTCGGAGAGCTGGAACTCGCGCGTGAAGCAGACCTTGCCGTTTGCATCGTTCTTCGCGGTGTCGAGCACGTTGCCGGCAGCGTCCTTCAGGTCGAAGGTGAACTCGCCGTCCGCGGGCTTCGTCGTGTGGTCGAAGCCGTCCGCAACCTTGATGGTCTTGGTCGCCGTCAGGATTACGGAACCCTTTGCGTCGTAGGTGTTGTTGAAGGTGGGAGCCGTAGCGGCACCGTCATAGGTGACGGTCACCTTCGTCTTGTTGTTGTCGCCCTGGTTCTGCTCTACCTTGACGTGGACCTTGACTTCCTTGGCGTCGTAGGCCACGCCGTCGACGGTCTGGTCGGCTTTCTCCTCCTTGAGCGTGTAGTCGTACTCGCCCAGGTTCAGGTTCTTGACGGCCAGCTCGACCTTGCCGCCCCGGTCGTTGGTGCCCTTGGCGACCTCGTTGCCGGCCTGGTCGTACAGGCCGAAGGTGAACGCGTCGGCCGTCAGGTCCTTGCCCGTGAGGATCTTCGTCGCCTCGACGGTAACGTCCGTCGTCGGCTTCGAGTTGGTGAAGGTCGGAACGTCGGCCTCGCCGTCGTAGGTGGCGGTCGCCTTTAGCTCGCCCTTCTCATCGGTGACCTTGACGTGGACCTTCACGTCCTTCGCGTCGTAGACGACGGTCGGGTCGTTGCCGGCAACCTCCTTGATGGTGTAGTCGTGGTCGCCCGGCGTGTCGTAGCTGATTGCCTGGAAGGCGACCTTGCCGTCCTTGCCATTCCGGACGGTCTGGACCACGCTGCCATCCCCGTCGAGCAGCTGGAACGTGAAGTCGTTCCCCGCGAGCTCGCCGCCCGTGAAGTGCTTCTTCGCCTTGAGCGTTACCGAGGTCCCCTTCGGGTGGTACGTGTTCGTGAAGGTCTGCGAGTTGTCTCCACTCGTTACCTGCGGCGTGGCCGTCAGCGTACCGGCGCCATCGTCCGCGACCGTCACCTTGTAGGTGAGAGGATGGCTGTCGTAGACCATGCCGGCCTCCGCGCCCTTCTGCTCCGCGATGGTGTAGGCGAAGTCCTTGCTCGCGGCGCCGTCCAAGTCGGAGAGCTCGAAGTCGCGCGTGAACTTCACCGTGCCATCGGCCTTGTTCGTCGTGGTGTCGAGCACCTTGCCGTCGGCGTCCTTCAGCTCGAACGTGTACTCGCCGCCCTTGAGCTTGGTATCGTGCGTGAAGCCCGGCGCGACCGCAACGACCTTGGTCGCCGTCAGCTCCGCGGAGCCCTTTGCGGTATAGGTGTTCTTGAAGGTGGGGGCATCCGTCTTGCCGTCGTCGTAGGTGACGCTCGCCTCCAGCTTGCCGGCGTTGTCCACGACCGTCACCACGGCATGGTGCACCGTAGCGTCGTAGGTCACGTGGGACAGGTCGCCCTTCTGTTCCGCGACGGTGTATTTGTACTCGCCGGCCTTGGTATAGCCGATGGCCGGGAAGGTGACGGTGCCGTCCTCGCCGTTCTCAGCGGTCTGGATGGGTTGCTTGCCCTTCAGCTGCTCAGCCGTCAGATCGCCCTTGTACAGGTCGAAGGTGAACTCGCCGCTCTTGAGCGCAGCCGACGTGCTGTCGGACTTCACGTAGGTCTTCTTCGCCGTGAGCGCCACCGAGGTCTCGGCGGGCTGGTACGTGTTCTCGAAGGTCGGGGCATCGTTCTTGCCGTCGTAAGTGACGGTCGCCTTCGCCTTGCCACCCTCCGCCTTCACCGAGACGTGGACCTTCACCTCCTTGTTGTCGTAGGTGATAGTCGGATCGGCACCGACGTTCTCCTCCTTGAGTATGTAGTCGTACTCGCCGATGGTCAGACCGGTGAGAGCAAGATTAATCTTGCCATCCTTGTCGTTCTGGACGGTCTTGACGGAATTACCCGTGGACGCGTCGCCTTGGTACAGGCCGAAGTTGAACGCGCCTTCCGTCAGGTCCTTGCCCTTGAGGGTCTTCGTTGCCTCGATGGTTGCATCGGCCGTCGGCTTCGCGTTGGTGAAGACCGGAACGCCGGCCTCGCCGTCGTAGGTGGCGACCGCCTTCAGCGTGCCGTTCTTGTTATCAGTGACCCTAACGTGCACGTTCACCGTCTTGCCGTCGTACACGACGGTCGAGTCGTTGCCGGCAACCTCCTTGATGGTGTAGTCGTGATCGCCCGGAGTGTCGTAGCCGATTGCCTGGAAGGTAATGTTGCCGTCCTTGTCATTCGTGACGGTCTCAATGGGCGTGCCTTCCGCCTTGTCACCCTGGTACAGAGCGAACGAGAAGTCGTTCCCCGCGAGCGCACCGCCCCTAAAGCGTTTCTTCGCCGCCAAGGTCACGGAACCCTTCGCAGCATAGCTGTTGGTGAAGGTGGCGAGGTTCACCTTGCCGTTCTTGACCTCAAGCGTCTCGCTCTTGTCATCGCCGTCCTTTTCCACCGCCACGCCTGTGACAGTCAGCTTGGCATTCTTGTCCTCAACCTTCACCGTGACGGTGTAGGTGGAATCGTCCATCGTCCAACCGGCGTTCTGCACACCAGTCGTATTAGGATCGTCATCTTCCCCGTGGGCCTCGGTGAGCGTAAACGTGTAGTCGCCTGCCTTGTTGAATTGCATGCCGGAGAAGCTGAGGGGCTGACCGTCCTTGCTGGTGATCTTCCCCTCCGTGGTCTTGGACTCCGAGGATGTGTCGCCCTTCAGGCCGTCAGCCTTCAGATCGCCGGCGGCAATCTTATCCTTCGTCTCCGACGTGGCAGTCAGCGTGAACGAGAACTTCTTGTCCGTGCTCTCGGTGCCGGAAATCTTCTTCGTTACCTGCGGGGTCAGCTCGTCGCTGGCGACCGTCTTGTAGCTGTTCTCGAACGGAATAGTCGCCGTGTTGTCCTCGAGCGAGGCGCCGGGGGCAAACTTACGGTAATCGACCCTCTTGCCATCACTGTTCAGAACCGTCGTCTCGACTTTCAGTGTGCCGTCGCCGTTGTCGGACACTGCGATCTCGACGGTATAGACCGTCTTGTCGTAGGTGTAGCCGGCGGGAACGGGCTTCGGCACGTTCTCTTCCACCCTGTATTGGTAGACGTTGGCGCGGCATTCATTGCTCACGTCGTCGTGTGTGAACTGCAAGCCCTTCGGCAGCAAGCTCACGGTCTTGGTGTCCCCGAGCTTCATCTCGGGAATCTTGAAGGTCTCCGCCCCGCCCGTGATGTCGAGCTTCTTCGCCGCGGCGTCGGCGGAGGTCAGGATGAACTTCGTGCCATCCTGACCCTCGGCCTGATAGTCCTCGGGCGTCACCGTAAAGCTGAATGTGCTGCTCGCATCACCGGTGCCGGTGAATTTCTTCTCAATCTGTAGACCGGCCTTCGCACCGTACTCAATCGTCTCGACCTTGTACTCGTTCTTGAACGGGACGATAGGCGTAGCGGGCTTCGCACCGCGACTCGAGACCGTCTGCACGTAGTTGGTCGTGGTATTAAGGCCCTTAATCGCCTCGGCCGTCAGCGCATCAACGTTGTCGCCCACGCCAACGAGCGCCGTCACGTCCGGGCCCTTCACGATGGTCGTCTTGGTGTAGAGCTGGCCTTTGTTGTCCGGATTCGGCTTCACCGCGATGAGCACGAAGGCATCACCGGGGTACTCGGTGTCATACGTGTATCCAGCAGCGTTGGCGTCATGTACCTCAGACACCTTGTACACGTACATCTTGTTGTAGCTCAGCTGCGTGAAGTTCATCTTCAGCTTACCGGACATCGTGGCGGTCTGCGTATCGTCACCGTCATCCTTGCCCACGGTGTTCGTGAACGACTTATCGGAATCAACCGGCTCCGGGGCCTTCGTGCCGTTATACGTCATCGCCTCGATGGTGAACGGGAACCTGCCATTCTCCAGCGGGGTACCAACCAGAGTCTTGGTCACATCGATGCCCGCGTAGGTACCGGAGGCCGCATAGGTGTTGGTAAACGCGGCAGCACCCGTCACCTGCCGGTCGGCATCCGTCGTCGCCTGCTTGTTGTCGTACGCAACCGACGCGGTCAGCTTACCGGTATGCGTGCCGTTCTCGATATCGGTCACTGTGTACGTCACTGTGGACGTATGGTCGTCATAGCTGATGCCGGTCTTGTCCGCGTCGGTCGGCCTCGTCTCGTTCACTTTGAACGTATACACGCCCGGCCTGGTAAACACAAGGTCGCCCGTGCCGAACGGGGTGGTGCGCATCGCGTCGCCGGGACCTGCGATCTCGACCTTAGTCGTCAAATCGCCAGTCTCATCGGAGTCGGCAGCCTTCTTCTGAGTAACGACCTTGTTTTTAACCGCTTTCATCGTGGCGTCATCCGCTGGCGTCAGCGTGAAATCGAACTTGTCATCCTGCTCCCACGCACGCCCAGCCAGCGTCTTCTGCACAGTAACCGGTGCCGACATCGTCTGGGCCACCGTGTAGGTGTTCTTGAACGGGATATATCCACCCGTGTCCGTCAGCTGCGTGCCGTCGGCCTTCCAATACGTGGCCGTGGAGGACAATTGGCCCTTGTCGTCGAGCGTGTTTTGCACCATCGCGTAGTACACGGTGGTGTCGTACGTCATGCCGCCCGTTGTCGAAGCATCGGAACCAGCTTGCTCCGTCACCTGGTACACGTAGGTGGTGTTCTGGTCGGCAGCGGTGAACGTGATCTGCGGGAAAGCCGCAATGCCGCCGCCATCGTTCTCCGCGGTCGTCACGCCGTCGGCGGGCATCGGCGCGTCGTTCGCACTGACCGTGTAGCTCAGGTCATTGAACTTGATGGGGGCAGCCCCCACCGCGCTGTTGGCCAGGCCGCCCAGCGCCTTCAGCTCGAAGGTGAACTTGCCCGCGGCAAGCGGGTTGTCGCCCGACTCGTCGGTATACGGCTTCTGCGCGTTAAATGAGATTGTCTTGGTGTCGGTGCTGAACTTGTTGGTGAACACCGCGACCTTGTTATCGACTGGCACGGCCGGGTCGTGGTGGGCGCCATCATCGTCGCCGTTGCGAGCCATAGTGACAACCGGCTCGGACAGCGTACCCCTGCCCGTGTCGTCCACCTGCACCGTCACCGTGTACCCGGCGCTCGAGTAGCCGAAGCCGGGCAGCCAGGACGAGTCATGCTCGTCGGGCGTCCGCTCGGCCACCGTATAGGTGTACGTGCCGGGCTTCTTGTACGTAATCTGGCCGAAGTCGAACTCATCACCATTGTTGACGGTCTTGACCACCTGGACGTATCCGGGCACGCCGGATACGTCCTTGTAGCCCCCGGGCATGGGCGTGCCCTTGGCAGCGCGCAGATAGATGTCGAAGCTGTCGGCCTTAGTCCACTTGCGGCCTTGAAGCACCTTCTGCGCCCGAATGCCGGTGAGCGTCACCGAAGACTTCACGCTGTAGCTGTTGGTGAACACCAGCTTGTTGTCTTCGGCCAGCGTGCCGTCGGTATTTTGCTTCGCGATCTTACCGGTGATGATACCATCGCCTGCGCCGGTCAGATTCTTGTCACCCTGCTTGCGGCCGGTCAGCTTATAGCCCGCGGGCATCTCGTCTGCGCCGGTCAGCTCCTGCACCGTGTACTCGTCGCCCTCGCCAAGTCCGTACACGCGAATCGTCTCGTCGGCCTTGATGGTTTGCGAATAGCCATTTGTCAGGTCGAACACGTTGCCGACCTGCTTCTCATCGACGGTACCCGCCTTCTCGAACACCGCAGCCTTGTACGTCTTCCCCTTTGGCACGGTGAACTTAAAGGTAAATCCCGCGTCCTTATTGCCCGTCAGGCCATCGGGCACCACGACCTTCTTCGTCACCTCGAGGCTCGCCTCGCGTTCGTTCGCCACGCGCACACAGGTGGCACCCGTGAACAGGGCATTCAGGTTCATGTCGCCCAGATTGGCACGGGCACCTTTCGACGTGGTCCCCTTGGGCCGCTCGTCCTGGGTGATACCCATACGTATCCAGCCCGTCTCGGTCTCCAGGCGGTAGGGTTTGCCCTCCTCGGTGGGCCCATACTGGTACATGCGTCCGTTAGCGCCGTACTTGAGGCGCACTGTGTCGTCTGCACCCACGGGTTCGACATCGGTCCACGTCAGGTTGCCGTTATCATTGGTCTCGCCATTCGAGGTCTGCCGCGTACCTTTGATCCGCGTAAGCGTGTTGTCGATGTCGCCCTCTGCGCCAAACTGGCCCAGACTCTTCATGAGCGCGCCCGGGCCCACGAACGTCGAAACGCCGTCATCGTCCGTACCAGCATCGGCATGGACGCCGTAATCGTCCACAATCACCTTGGTGAGCGTGTCGTTAAGCAGGAAGCCCTTGGGAGCCGAGACCTCCTTTAGGAAGTAGGTCCCCTTCTCGAGCGGCCTGTTACCGTCGCTCGTATTCGGGAATATGCCCGCACCTTCGAGCGGGACCGGGTTGCCGACCGACCCCGTCGTCAGGGTGTCGTAGGGGGTCTGCTCGCCCTTGAGCACGACCTTGCCGTTCGCGTCTGTTGTCACCTGATCGGCCGTGTACAGGCCGAACTTCGCACCGTCTACGGGGTTGCCCTCGGTATCGGTCTTCTGCACGAACAGGCGGTTCTGGATGTTCGTGACGAGCAGGCGCGTGGCGAACTGCCGCTTGAAGTTCGTGCTGCCTGCAATGTCGTCGCTGTACACGTGGACGGTGTTCCAAGACGTCGCGTCGCCGATCGAGCTCGCCGTTGTGTGGTAGATGGCCACCGTGTACTCGGCATCCTTGCGGGCATCACCGCTCAGCAGGTAGTAGTACTTGAAGATGTCACCGGGCAGATTTTGAATCTCTACCTGGTACTGGCCGCTCGTGTTGAGCGTGAAGGCGTGCAGGTCCTTCTTCGCCGCCTCGATAGCGCCGGCCTTGCTCGGCTTCTCGGCGAGGGTGTACCCCATTCCCGTCGATGGGTCGCCCGACACGGCGTACCAATTGTTCTGATCTTTGATATTTGCGTTTGCGCTTTTATCGCGCTTGAGCACCACAGCGAACAGTATGCCGGAGTCCAGCCTGACGGCGTCGTTGGACTTCGTCAGGTCATCATTCGCCTTGTACACGATCGACGGCGCGGTGATGGTCTCCTTCGCGGCGGCGAACGCACCGGTCTTCCACACGACGCTGTCCGCGTCCATACCGCCGCGGTTGATGATGACGCCGCCCGCGTCCTTCTTGTCGCTTGCGGGCACGTACTCGAGCTGCATGTTACCGTCCGTTGCCGTGAGGCTCGAGCGGTAACCGTTGGGCGCTTTTGTTTCCTTCAGGAGGTAGTGCTGGTAATGATACTCTTTATAAAGGTCATCGAAGTTGATAACGCCGTTGTCCACGTCATTTGTGAGCGTCAGTTGTCCATTCGCGTTCGTGGTGCCGGAGCCAAGTAGGTTATTTTGATTAGCGGTCGTGTCAGTGAAGTTCTCGTCTGTCTTGTACAGCGCGAACTGAGCACCCTCCACCGGACCGCCATCCTGGTCGAACTTGATGATGTCGGACTCGGGCACCGTCACGAGGTTGAACTTGAGCTCCATGTTGGAGTCGGTGGCGCCGCGCTCCAGGTAGAAGAACTTGAGGGTGTGGTTGGTGCCGTCTTTGAAGGTGTTGCCGTCGAAGCCCGAAGTGCCCTTTTTCGCCGCCTGGTACTTGCTCAGCAGCGTGCCGTCGCTTTTGTCGTTCACCTTAATGTCGCCCGTATGAAAGTTGATACTCAGACTCGCACGGCTGTGAATACCGCCGATATCACCCACGAGGACATCATCGATGAACACCCAGACGTCATCATCGCCGGCGAACTCGAAGGTCATGTCCTTCTTATCGTTCGTCAGGCCGCCGTTGGGCTGCACGAATCGCGTGGACATTGAGAGGCCGAAGTGGTGGTTGACGTGGTTACCGGCGTTGTCTGCCGTGATGCCATTTTGGACGAGCCGGTCGCTTTCCTCCTTGAACACCTTATCTGCCGCATCGAACGGGAAGAACTGACCCCGATGGGACGAATCGCCCACTTTGTCAATGCCCCAGGTGTCATAGACGTCGAAGGCATTCTTGTCAGCGCTGTAGGCTGCGTAGTTTTCGGAGCTGTCATAGACGTAGTAGCCGTCCTGAACCTTGAGGAGGCCCGTCACGCCAAAATGGGACGTCTTGCCGGTCTGGGCAGAGGAATCGAACAGATAGCGGAGGGAGTCGCCGCCATAGGTACCGGAAAGCTGCGGGTAGCCGTCTGAAAGCGTGTTGCTGACAATGCCGGGCTGCGGGTTCGTGTTGCCCGTCCAATGGTTGAGCGGTGCATCACCCTTGCCATCGTTAAACTGGAACCGGTGGCTTGCGTTGATGCCGCCGTTGCCGGAAACCGACAGATGGTTATCCGGATTCACCCAGTAATCAAACAGGTTAATTGTTGTCCCCGAAGGCGAAGTCGTCGGAACCGTGTGGTCGGAGATCGCCGCCTCGGCACGGGGCGGCAGGAAGAAGCTCACCGTCAGCGCGACGGCGAGGGCCAGAACAATCGCATATGGCGAGGCCGGGCGCAGCCCACGACGACGGCCATAAGACATGACGGACCACCGCTCGCGCGGCCGGTGTTCACCAGGAAGTTCCCTGCTTAGACACCCCCCCGGTAGCAATATTCACGAGTCGAGACGTCGTCTCTCTGAGCTCCTGCATAATTTCCTCCCCAGTCACACGGCGACCCGCCCGGGCGCTCCCCGGGGGCCGAGGCAGTCTGGCACATGCCCGCAGTCGTTCAAGGAATACCAACCCCGGCATATGTCTCTCAAGATATTTTAGCCTTTTTATATAACAGTTTTCGTCTCATTACCGATGAAATCGGCTCAGCCCCTTTGTCGCATTCTAGAGCGTGTGGAGCAGGGCGATGAGAAAGCGGATGCCTTGGAGGTAGGCGCGACGGGTGACGCGCTCGTTGGTGCCGTGGACGCCGCGGTCGCATTCGTCATCGTCGACCACAAAGGCGGAGAAGCGGATGCACTCGTGGCAAATGCGCTGGTAGTTGGCGGCATCGGTTGCGCCAATCACGGTCGAGGGCACGATGCCAATCGGCTCTTGGCCCACCGCGGGCGATCCGTTTTCCTCCGTCCCCTTGGGATCACGGAAATAGCGGGCGGCGATGGCGCGGACGGCCTCGAGCCCCGGGCCGCCCACGCGCGGGGACGGCGAGGGCTCGGAACTGCCAGGCCCCAGCTCGACCTCGACTCGGCCATCGAGCCCAGCGGTGGCAACGGCCTCGCGGCAGCAGGTAACGACATCGGCCACGCCCGTACCCTCGAGCATGCGGAAGTTGATATTGGCCCACATATCCTGCGGCATCACGTTGGCGCCGGTGCTGCCGCCCTCGATCTGCGTGGGCGCGCAGGTGGTCGTCACGAGCGGGTAGAGCTTTTTGCTGGCGAGGCAGTCGCGGACAATGACATCCCCGTTGGCGGCAATCTCATCCGCCGTGTAGAGCCCCAGCTCGACAAGCTGTGCGGCAAGCAGATCGGTCACGCGAGTCGGCCACTCGATATCGCAGATTGCGGCGATGGCACGGCTCAGCACTTCGAGCGAAGTGCCACCGTAGGGGTTGGAGGAATGCCCGCCCTCGCTCTTCGTCTTGAGTACGATGTCGGCGTAGCCCTTCTCGGCAAGGTCGGCATGCATAAGCCAGCCCTCGCCCGCGCCGTACTCGGCAGCCGAAACAATACGGTAGTCACCCTCGTCGATCAGGTATTCAAGTTCAACGCCGCGCTCCTCGAGCACGCGGCCGATTGCTCCCGCGCCGTACTGCGTAGTTTCCTCGTCCTGGCCAAAGGCCAGGAGCAGCGTGCGCTCGTGCTGCCAACCGTGCGCCAGCGCATACTCGACAGCCTCGAGAATGCCTGCGACCTGGTCCTTCATGTCGATGGCACCGCGACCCCAAATGTAGGTGTCGTCCACATGTCCGCTAAAGGGGCCATACGTCCAGTCGGCCTCGGTGCCGGGCACCACGGGGACCACGTCCATGTGGCCCATGAGCATGACGGGTTTGAGGGCGGGGTCGGAACCGCCAAGCGTCACCAACAGCGAATGGTCGACAAGCTCGACCTCGCCCGCCGCAAACACGCGCGACCACGCCTGCTGCATATAGGCGCGCAGGTCGTCGAACGACTGCCAGTTCACCGCCTCGGCATCCATGCTCGAGACGGTCGGAAACGACAGCACGCGGCCCAGGCGCTCGCACGCGCTAGCTTCGTCCAAATCGGCAAAATCATCCTCATGCGCAAAGAAGCGCCAAACCTCGGCCATGACATCCTTTCGATTGTGATGACGAGGGCCGCCCCACCGGAGCGGCCCTGCCACTATAAGCGTTTGCGGTCGGTTATTTGTCCTCGAGATAACGAGAGAGGAACTCGCGGGTGCGCTGGTGTTTGGGATTGCCGAAGAGCTCGGCCGGTGCCGCATCCTCGAGCACCACGCCCTTGTCCATAAAGACCACGCGGTCGGACACCGTGCGGGCAAAGGCCATCTCGTGCGTGACGACGACCATGGTCATGCCGTCGGCAGCGAGCTTGCGCATGACCTCGAGCACCTCTCCCACGATCTCGGGGTCGAGTGCGGAGGTCGGCTCGTCGAACAGCATGATCTGCGGATTCATGCATAGGGCACGAGCGATGGCCACGCGCTGCTTTTGGCCGCCGGACAGGCGACCCACGGCGGCGTGCGCGAACTTCTCGAGCCCCACGCTCGTCAGATGCTCCATCGCGACCTTCTCGGCCTCGGCCTTGCTCATCTTTTTGAGCGTGACGGGCGCGAGCGTGCAGTTGTCGAGCACATCCATGTTGTTGAACAGGTTAAAGCCCTGGAACACCATGCCGATGTCCTCGCGCAGCTTGTTGATGTTGCAGCGCTCGGCCGTGAGGTCCTGGCCGTGGAACCAGATGTGGCCCGCGTCCGGGGTCTCGAGCAGGTTGAGGCAGCGCAGGAAAGTCGACTTGCCCGAGCCCGAGGCGCCGATGATGGTGACGACCTCGCCGGGGTTAACGGACAGGTCGATGCCCTTGAGTACCTCGAGCGAGCCGAAGCTCTTGCGCAGGCCCTCGACGCGGATGAGCGGCTCATTGGTCTGTGCGGCGGCCGCAACGCCGGTAGTGGCGGTATCTGCCATGATGATTCTCCTCGTCTTAAGCCTAGTTAGAGCTGGGCAGCGTGGCCGGAGCCTCGGCACCGAGCTTTTTGCCAAAGGCTTCGAGCAGGCGGCTCGCCACGAGCGTCAGGATCAGGTAGACCACGAGCGCCACGCAGTAGACCTCCATCTGGCGGTAGTACACGCCGGCGACCGTGGTAGTAGCGTACATAAGGTCGAACACGCCGATGACCGAAAGCACCGACGAGTCCTTGATGTTGATGATGAGTTCGTTGGTGAGCGCGGGGATCGCGTTTTTAATGCCCTGCGGGAACACGACCTTGCGCATGGCCTGCCATTGCGACAGACCCAGCGAGCGCGCTGCCTCGGCCTGGCCGGGGTCGATGGACTCGATGCCGCCGCGCAGGACCTCCATCATATAGGCGGTGGAGTTGAGCGAAATGGTGACGAGACCCGCGGTAAAGGTGCTCCAGATCTGGTTGGCCTGTGCCGTCTCGAACCCCATGCCGCGCAAAACGGTAAAGCCCACATAGTAGATGAGCAGGCCCTGCACCATCATGGGCGTGCCGCGTACGATGGTGGAGTAGACGGTCGCAAAGCCTCGGCCGATGCTCTTAAAGAAGCGCGTGAGGTCGTTGTCCACGCGGTCGAACGTCTGGATACGCAGGAACACCAGCAACAGCGCCAGGAAGAAGGCGATGATGGTGCCAAAGAACGCGAGCGCGATGGTGATCTGAATGCCGCGGATAAAGAAGTCGCCACTCTTGTAGGTCATGTAGACCAGGCTCGACAGAAAGTCGCTGGGATTGGAGTCCGAGACAATGCTCACCTGCACCAGATCGATAAACGACATGACGCAGCGGTCGATAAAGAAAACTGCCGCGATGGCGACCACGACGTAGCTGCTCAGGCGTGCGCCACGGCGGCAACGCTCGGAGGCGAACGGCGACTTTTCGCGATAGTCGTTCCAGTGCATGAGCTTGGTGACCAGCGCCGCCGCCGACACGACGAGCCAGGCCCAAAGAATCGCCCAAAGGCAATCTTGAAACACGCCCGTGGGGGCCAAGAAGCTCAGCGGCGTGGGGTTGCGCTGGCTAAACGCCAGGCCGAGCGCCGCGATAACGCTCGTGCCCAGGTACACATAACGGTGGTCGGCCTTGATAAAGGAGGCCAGGCGATTGATGGTTTTCATGCTGCCTCCCTATGCCGGCTGACGGTCGAGGCACGCGTCCCACATTTGGTCGCGCTCCTCTTGGCTAATGCCCTTGAGTGCCTTGTCGATGAGCTTAAGCAGCTTGTCCGAGCCCTTGCGGCAACCGACATTTGCCGCGACCTCCTGCTTAAAGCCCTCGCCTTCGGCAAAATGAATGGGAACGATGCCCGGGTTTTGAGCCATATAGCCCTTCTCGTTCTCGGTGTTGTAGGTCACGGCGTCGCACGTGCCCTGCAGCAGATTCGAGAACACCGTGGGGACCGAATCGACCGGGTTTTTGTGCACAACGCCCGGAATCTCGTCGATGACGGTATCGAGCATGGTGTCCTTTTGGCCGAGGACCGTTGCACCGCTAAAGTCGCTGAGCTTGGTCGCATTCTGGTAGGGCGAGCCCTCTTTTACGAACAGGCCAAAGTAGCCAATGAAGTACGGGTCGGAAAAACCGACGGACTCCTCGCGCTCGGGCGTGGCGCTCATGCCGGCGATGATGAGGTCGATCTGGC
>OLPY01000951.1_pt1 | contig 22278 bp, 21 predicted proteins | sample 1672481 | NCBI WGS metagenome assembly OLPY01 (sample SAMEA3136691, study PRJEB25190) | human gut metagenome | biome: human gut; feature: human-associated habitat; material: faeces | place: Austria | collected 2013 | reverse complement strand
GAAACAAGAAGACCTGGCAGATTTTGCAGTTCTTTGAAATAGGAATGCCCAGATCTAACGGCATATCCACACCCACAGGTTTGAGAACCACTTGATCTGCCATCGTTACTGAACGTTACTTCCCTGGAGCGTAATGGCTAAATGTTTGAGAACCGCCTGATCTGCCATGGTTGCTGAACTTGCTCATTTTCATTTCTTCCGCATCTTCCGTTTGAGAACCACTTGATCTGCCACGGTTGCTGAACGCTTCATCTTCGATCCCTGATCTTGCTTTCGGTTTTGGAACCGGGCGAAACGCAGCTGCTCTGAACCGTCTGGGAACCCGTGCGGCAACCCGGCCATGATGACCTTGCCTTAACATCGCAACACAAAAGCCCCCAAGCGCCATCGGTGCCTGGGGGCTTTTCTATGCGCAACGCATAAAGGCGGAGGCGGAAAGCTACTTGAGCTTCTTGATCCTCCGGAGCGCATCGGCACGCTCCAGCTCGTCTCCAAGCACCGCTTCCTGGATCTTGTCGCGCCTCTCATCGAGCCACTTCTCAAGCAGTGCTGGGTCGATCCGCTTCCAATCAGCTTCAACGGCACGCAGGACGATCTTGCCGAGAATCGACTCGGCGGCTTCCAGCGCCTCCTTGTCGGCCTTCCTCTCCGCAGCCTCCAGCTGCTTTTTCTCGGCGAGAAGCGCCGCGATCTGCCTCTCGATGTCGGCAACGGTCTTTGCCATATGTAAACACCTCCAAAAACAAGACTTCCAGGACGATTACGCCCGGGAAGCGCAAGTTGCAAAACCTGGCATGCATCCAAAGCATCCCAACGGCAGGAACCGGCCACCAGCCGCAGGGACGCAGGGAAGGACGCTCACCAGACGATGATACCCTAAACTGGGAGAGTCCCGCGTCAGCCGCCCACGCCGACGGCGTCAATGATCCCTCCCTCAAAGCCCAATGCAAGAAATTCGGGAGAACAGAATAGCAACCTTTTTCCGATTTAATGTCCCCCCGAGACATTAAATACGCTACAATGAACCTATCAGGAAATTCCTCTTACGAAAAGGATAACGATATGCCAAACGAGAAGAAGAACGACGAGGAGCACGGCGTCCGCCTGTCCTACAAGTTCCGCATCTACCCGACCCCTTCCCAGTGCGAGGCGATCAAGGCGAACATCGACGCATCGCGCTTCGTGTACAACCACTACCTCCGGGCAAGGATGGATGCCTACGAGCGCACCCAGCAGGAGGTTCGCCGGCCTAAGCCCGCATGCGACGAGCAGGGCAACGTGCAATGCGATCAGGATGGCAAGGAGATATGGGAGCGCACCGAGGGCGGCAAGGTCGTCTTCCACACGATCCCGAACCCGACCTACGATCCCGCAGCCAAGGCGATGTCGATGTTCGACACGTCCAAGGACCTGACGCGCCTGAAGAAGGAGCTCGTAGACGAGGACGGGAAGCCTTGGCTCAAGGAAGCCGACGCAACAGCCCTCATCTACGCCCTTCGCAACCTCGACACTGCCTACCAGAACTTCTTCCGTGGCATCAAGAAGGGGCAGGACGTCGGTTTCCCCAAGTTCAAGTCCCGTAAGAACCCGGTCCAGACCTACAAGTCCGGCAACGTCAAGCTCGCAGGCTGCGACTTCGATGACGGCAAGGCCGAGGCTGCGGTTGCGGAGATCCCCTCGCCGATCCCCGCCGACTGGGACCTTGCCGGCATCAGCTGGAACGGCATCGTGCTCCCTAAGATCGGGAAGGTGAGGGCGAGGATCCACCGCATCCCGGAGGGCAAGTTCGTGAGCTGCACCGTGGAGCGCAAGGCAAGCGGCGCCTACTACGCATCGATCAACGTCAAGGAGCGGGAGCTTCCCGCCTATCCAGCCGCAACGGGCGAGATCGGCATCACGTTCGGCGCCTCCCACTGGGCGGTGACCTCCGATGGGCAGGTGATGGACCTGCCGGAGAGGATCAAGCGGTTGCAAAGGCGCCTTGCCATCGCCCAGCGGGACCTCGCCAGAAAAGAGCCCGGCAGCCAAAACTACCTGAGGCAGAAGAGGAAGGTGGCCCGCGTCAACGAGCGGATCGCCGATGTGCGCAAGGCAGCGACGCACAACGCGACCAGGGAAATCGTCAACGGCTACGGCACGATAGCCGCCCGCCAGATGGGCTCCAAGGAGATGCAGCAGCATGGCAGCGCGGCGACCAAGGACCTTCCCCGCAAGGTGAAGAAGATGCTCAACCGCAAGATGCTCGACGGCAACTTCGCGGAGTTCAACCGCCAGCTCGCCTACAAGTCGGCATGGGCGAACCGATCGTTCGTCGAGGTGCCCGGCGACACCCCCACAGCCCAGGTGTGCAGCCGTTGCGGTCATGAGGAGCTTGTCCTCGCAAGGGACCTGCGCCCCGCGTGGACCTGCCCGGAGTGCGGCGCAAAGCACGACCGCAAGGCAAACGGGGCGCAGAACGTCTTGGAGGCCGGCAAGGACATCCTCGCAAAGCAGGAGCGGTCCTTCGTCACCAAGGCGAAGAAGTCCCGCACGAAGAAGCGAGCCAAGCAGTCATGAAAGCAAAGTCGAATGAGGAGCGGGAGATAGGAGAGAAATGTCGATAGAAGCTTCTTTGCCGATGCTGTTGGCGGTATTCGGAGTCAGTTGCTCGGTTTTCGGTGTGAACACCTTGGTCATGGGGAGGCTCTGCCGTTCCAAGGGCATCGAGCTAAGCCGCCAGGACATTCGTCAAATGCGGCAGGGTTATGTATTTGTTGCAGTTGCGCTTGTTTGCCTGATTGTGCTGGTTGCAACCTCGGCATTGTCTCTAATCGATGCAAGAGTCGGTCTTGCGTTGATTGCATTCGAGTTGGTAGGCGCAGGGGTAGGGGCATTTGCCGCAAAGAGGTCGGTTGATGATAACTGGGAGCGTATTAAAGAGAAGCAGCAAGCAAAGCGCATTGAGGCGCTTAGCGAAGAACTCAACGGTTCCGGTGAGCAAGATATGGCCAACGTCGCGGAGGAAATGGGAATAAAGATACCTGATATCGATCGAAAGAGCATGGTCGATGCAGACATCGAGATGGTAAAGCAGAACGTGATCATGGGCATAAGCAGCACCGATCATCCAGACGACCCCGCATGGCCGCCAGCCATCCAAGCCGCAAGGCTCTTCGAGTACGCAATGTACATGCTCTTAGACCATGCCGATGCCGACAGTGCCCAAAAGGCAGCAAACGAGGCGTTGGACATCCTGAAAGCTCATAAGCCCCAAATTGAGCAGCTGCACACGTTGCTTGAGCAGGAAGGTTCGGAAGATGATCGATGACGATAAGCGCCGGGAGACAGCGAGAAGGCTGCGAGCTGCCGCAGAGCAGGCGGACCCGGCGGTAGGAGTGTCGGAGTTGGAGATATTCTGCATCCTCGACGTGGACATGGGCGGGGAGCGCGGCTTTGCAAACAGACAAGACGTTCTGCGCCTTGCAGACCTGATCGATCGACCGGTAAGGCAAGGAAGCGAAAAAGGCGATGAGCGGTAGAGGGCCGAAGACCCGCCTTTCTGCCAGCGAGCGTGCGGTGTTGTCGCTGATCGCCGAATACGGTGATGGGGGAGCAGTCATCGCAAAGGACAGCCTTGCGAAGACGATAGGCAGGACCGTCCGCACAGCGCAGCGTGTGGTGAGGTACCTGCGGGAAAACGGTTTGATCGAGTCGATTCCCCAAAGCAACCGATCCGGAGGCACATCGCCAAATCTCTACGTGATCACATCGAAAGGCTTGATGGAGCTCCGCAAGGAGCAAGAAGAAGAGCAATGAGCCCAGCTTGTCGCAAATCAGAAAAAATTTTGGCAGGCAAGGCGCCGATAACTCTTTGCAAATATTCTATAACTCTAGTAGTCTATATATAGGACTATAGAGTTATAGAACACTAGAGAGGTAAAGGAGGTCGAGGAAATGGGACCAGTTGAATGCATAGTTGCGATATTGATGACGCTTCTTGTCTTCCGCGTTACCTGGCAGCTCACGAAGAAGGTGCTGGCGATGCTGGCAGGCCTGTTCCTGATCTCCTTGGCCGGGCTTGCCGTCTTCGCAGTCTACAGCGGAGTGACGAGTCTCGTTGGAATGCTCTTATGAGAAAGGAGTGTGATCGCGATGTCGAAAGACGACGAGGACCGGCTTGTTCAGATGAACGTGCAGGTCCCGAACTGGGTAAGGCAGCGGTTGCGCGAGCGCTATGTGCGCACAGGCGAGGGACAGTCCGCTTTCGCCCGCCGTGCGATAATCCGCCTGCTTGAGGAAGATGACGAGCCGAAACCAAAGGAAGGCTAACCGATGGATACGACCTCTTGCATCCTAGGCATCATATGCCTCGTTGCCCCGCCGTTCTTCGCGATGCTCGCAACGCAGGGGCTTTACAGCCTTGTGCGGGGCAACGGCTTCGGGCACCCATGCCGACTCGGTTTCGGCATCGGCATGGTCGGTTTCTTGCCGATGCTTCTCATCGTGCTCGGGATCAAGGCGGATGCGTTCTTCCCAGAGCTCGGCGGTACATTCGTTGTCACCGTTGCAGCAGCGGTCGGGCTTGTCCTGGCAGTCATCGCCCCCATCGTTTGGCTTAGGTTCCTGAAAAGCGAGGACGCACAGCAAGACGCATGGGAAGAGGAGGACCGCCGCAACCGCGAGTACCTCATCGGTCGGCAACGCGAGCAGAGCGGCAACTACGGCAGGCATGCCGATATACGATAAGTTAGGAAAACAAAAAAGCGATTAGAAAAGAACCGAAAGGAATGAGATACATGGAAGAGAACAACAAGCAAGCCAGCCTCGATCCAGAGGCAAAGACCGAGAAGCTGGAGGCGACGCCCGCCGATAAGGGGCAGGCAGGCGCAACAGAGAAGCTTCCGGCAACGGAGATCCCCGCAGACAAGCCCAAGGTCGCGAAGATGGAGACCGCAGAGCGCCGTATCGAGAAGTCCCTGTCGAAGCAGGGCGTTGAGCACGGCGAAGGCGATGTCCATGATGCGTTGATCCCGCTCTACGAGCGCTACGAGCTCACTGGTGCCACGCCGACCCAGGAGGCATTCGCCGAAGCCTGCCGCAACCAGAGCGTAGGGCAGCATGTCAAGGACATGCCGAAAGACCCGTTCCGCCCAACCGGAAAGCGAAATGCCCTGATCGCCGCCGGCTGCGTCGTGGCTGCAGCGGTCATCATCGCAGGAGGCGCATTCGCCTACAGCCAGCTTACCAAGCCAGCCGAGCCGTCCCACACAACCCCTTCCACGGCAACCGTCCAGCAGAAGGAAGACGGCAAGGTGTCCGTGAAAGTTAACTGCGACGGCTGGAACGCCGACACCTCGACCCCGATCGTGGTATCGGTCTACTCCGGCGACGTGAAGGACACACTCACCTCAACCGACGAGAACACCGTGGCACCAGATCCGCTGTTCACCAAGGACGTTGAAGCCGGAGTGGAAACCGACCTGGACGACATAAAGGACAGCGGCACCTACACTATCGCAGTGACCGGCTCACCGATACTCGACGACGGCACCATTTTCGACCTTCCTGAACCTCAGGTGGTTGACTTCGACACGGCAAAGGGCGCATCCGTTGAGATCACCCTCACCGCCAAGGCAGCCGACCAGGTAACCGAGGCAGACATCGCAGCTGCCCAGGCAGCCGCAGTGGCATCCGGTGCAGACGCAGAGAAGGTGTCCGCCAAGGCAAGCAACGCCACCAACAAGGCAGCCAGCGCCCAAGGCGGCACCGTAGCATCCGGTACAGCCAACGCCGCCGCCAAGTCCAACGCCAACAAAACCGGCACCACGATCCCCTCAGGCAACAACAGCCAGCAGGGCAGTGGCGAGCAAGCGCATCAGCACTCTTGGACTCCCATCACGAAAACTGTGCATCATGAAGCCCAATACAAGACAGTTCACCACGATCCGCAGTACAAAACCGTACATCATCCAGCAGTAACTAAAGGCATCATGGTATGCAAGGATTGTGGTAAGGAGGGAATTGATAGTAGTCATCTTGATTGGGAACTTGATAGAGGAAACAATGGTTCGTATTATACGAAAACCGTTACTGTTTCCAATGCATACGATGAACAAGTTCTCGTGTCAGCTGCATACGATGAACAAGTTCTCGTGTCAGCTGCATACGATGAAACGGTAACTACTGGCTACAAGTGTTCTGGCTGCGGTGCAACGAAATCCAATTAATTTCTTCCTAGTCTGTTTCCAATATACGCAATAAAAAGGTCACCCGTAGGTGGCCTTTTTCATGATACCACCTTTAATATTCTGATGTTGTGGTGTTGCGATGTTGTGGTGTTGTGCTATACTGGGTATTACCGATTAGGAACCGAGAAGGGAGCAGTAATGGAGGACGGTTTTGATTGCTCTGATTGCATTTACGGAATGATAGATCAGAGGATTGGCGATATTGATTCTGTAGGGGCAGTTTTATGCGACAACTGCATGGTGAGGCTCACCAATGATTTCAAGCGGGCGTTGGCTGAGGAAAACAAGCTTGAGGTGAGACGGATCGTTGACTCTGTAGAAGACGTGTACACAACGCTACAAGTCTTTCTTTGCGATGGGCAAGAGCGCAACAGGGAACTTCGAAGTAAGTGAAACCGCTAAAGGGACTTTCAGGAATGAAAGTCCCTTTTATTTCTGCTAGCACTACACCACAACATAGTGCTATACTGGTATCATTGTTGCAAAGAAGGAGGACAGCGGATGGAATCGATTAACAAACCAGAGACAGACCTGCTCGGCCGCCGCTGGTACCGTATAGACGTGTACAAGGGCGACAAGCTCTACGACCGGCTCTGCATAACGGCAGAGTCCGACAAGGCGGCGGAGCTGGCATGCCACCGAGAGGCAACCAAGCTCGCCTTGCTGGGGAAGACCCGAACCTTGCGCCTGTACCCAGACGACAGATCGCATCTGTTAGCCGAGATCAACTCGAAGTAGGATCACTTACTGGATTGGGATGCGATACGAGCCGAGATGAGAGATAGCTTTAGCAGAGAAACCTGCTAAAATAAAAGAAGACGCGGGGCACGCCCTCGGTCGTTTGGCTATCGAATTGATAAAAGCAATTACGACAAAGGCCGCCTGCCGGGGCGGCTTTTGTCGTATTAAGAAGCTAAACTCTGGAGCCTAGCAGAAAGTGAAAATGTAGGCTGCTACTAAGAGCAACAAAATCAACTCTTTCATGCGCAACCTCCTTTCTTCCAGGAGGGCGCTTTCTCTCAACGACGCACCGCGTCTTGAATTAATTCTAACTCATATTCGCATTCGAATGCGAATATCCGCCTATCATCTGCGCCGTCCATTACCTTGACTGCCGGCGGTGCACCGATCGTGCGCCCGGGGCTTGCCTCAGATGAGCATAGTCAGAAGAATGACTTCCATTTATCGAAGAGCTTCGCATAATGCTCTCTGCGCTCATCGGCAACCTCTGCGCATCTATCAACAAGGACATCCATTTTAGCCTCATCGGGGATCTCGTCGATCCGTACAAGCAGCACAGGGTCGCATCGGAACAGTTGGTCTTTGAACCAATCCTTTCTCTTGGCCTTTTCTGTGTTATGCGATGCATCGTCCAACTCGATCGCAAAGTACATCTTGTCGTACTTGTCGAGGACAAGGAAATCGACATGGAGCTGTGCGATGGTACGAAACCATAATGCTTTTTCCTCCTTGTCATCACTTGTGACATTGAAGATATCGGCGATTCTAACCTTTGGGCATACCGAGAAACCCTTTTTGCTGCACGACTTCTTGAGAAGTCGGTAAAATTCCACCTCTCTTCTGGTGAACAGGTATTTCTTTTGCTCAACGGGGTACCAGAAGGCATTGCCTTCAAGCTCATCTAGGTCAAGCCAGGTCTTCTTGTTCTTGGCCTTTTCTTCTTCCTCGCGTTTCCTCGCAGCTACGATCCGTTTATGCTCTTCCATATGCTCGTCGATTATGGAAGATGCAAAACAGAAAGACCTGTTTGAGATCAGCAAGTCCTTCTCAAATTCCGAGAGCAAGCCTTCAGCTTTCATCTGATCGATCAAGGCGTCCTGTGCTGGAGTGCTGTAACTCGATACACCGTGCGAGAGCCCGTTGTTCGAGCTGGAATACCCATTTCGTTTGTTGTATGGGTCAGAACCCAAAGGCCCGTATTTCTCCCTGTATGTAGGTTGCTTCGAATAAGTCTTCTTGGCTTTCTGCTTCTTGCTTCTTCTTCCAATCGCAAACCCAAGCAAGAATATGAGGGCAAGAATCGTGATAAAAGATGATAGGAGATAGCCCGAGCTCATAAGCATCCTTTCCTGAGTGAGGCCTGGTTCCTATGGTACCATCAACGTCGTTAGCCCTTTGACCGCCGGCGGTGCACCGATCGCACCGCTCGGCTCGCCTAAGGTTTTCTACCTCCATTCGCAGCATCATGCGCCGCAAGTTTCCTGCCTTAAAGCTTGTTGGGAATGACATCGGCATCAGCCCTTTTACTGAAAAGAGCCACCCGGTTAAGCAATGGCCGTGCATCTGCGTGCTATCTTTGCTCCCGGCATTCGTGTCGTAGGATGCATCCCGAGCCTGTGGAGGGGACATGGCATGCAACGTCTCATCGTCCTTTCATGCGTTCTTGCGGGAACGGATTTGCCCAGTGCCGATCGCTCCGTCAATTTCCTTGACTCCAATGCGTTGATGCGAGCCCCTACGATGTGCAGTGCCAAGCTTGGTCGCCGAAGCGCGAACCGGGAAGTCCCCTGGACCCTCGAAGCACCGATTGCCGCCACATGCCAAGCTGCATTCTCCCTTACCCATTCGCAGTTTCGAAGCACCGATTGCCCCTCGTTGCAAGATCCTCAACGAACATCATCGATCAGCGAGCAAAGCGAGCGTATCTATCTATCAATCCATCAATCGACCAATTTCCACGAGCAATCCCGCTCTTGCAAAGCAACTCCCAGCTGTGACCCCGATCGCAACACTTGCAATGCCCTAAACCTCAAGGCACAGACGTCACCGCCAGCCGTTCCAACTCGCCGATCAAGCGAATCGAACCGCACCGCCCAACACATCGTCCACGCATCGTCCCGTCCGCAAACCGCATCGTCCGCCGAATCGAACCGTGTCGCATTCCCGTTCCGTGCAACTGGAAGCCCCCTTTTCCCAGCTTGCCCCGCTTTGCGACCATCATCATCTCCAAGCGCACGGCATTCCGCTCAATCAGCCCATTGCCCTGGAATCTCCGCCGACTATCAGCGAACCATCGACCCTTTGCTCACCAACATCCGCAAATTCCGCCTGTTTTCCCGACCACCAACCGCCACCAGCGCAACATCGCCCCGTACAGCCCGTCTCAGCCACCTCTCAAAGCATTTCCCCAGGTCGCAACACCCGCTTCCTTTCCCCATATACAGGCAATTCCCCCTTTTTGCTTGACCATGCCGCAAGCACCTCGGTTGCTTGTGTGGTTTCTAACGCTCCCGTCCCAGATCGCAAGGGCTGCCCTACGGCGCATCGGCGGCAAGCGGCCTTGTCCCTTGACGATCTGCTCCTTAGTGCGTTTTACCGAAACCAAGCAACGAAGGTTGCTTGCAACAAAATCAAATCAAAAAAGGAGGAACTGAAAAATGAGAAAAGGAGAGAACATGGTAACACTGGAGAAACTGAGGTTAAGAGAGGTGGCACTCAACAGCCTGCTCGCAAAGATGGGCAAGGACCTGCGTGTGAAGGCGACGTTGGTCATGAAGAACAACGTGCAGAAGCCGGCGTTCGGCATCGGAATTGCAGGCGCCTCATTCCAGATAAGGTGCTATCCAACGCCTGATGAGATGGCGATGTCAGATCTGGCGCTTCTCAACGAGCTTGCTAAGAAGTTCCAGGAGGCGACTTCAGGTGTGGCGGTTGTGGATATGCTGCCGAGCAGGGAAGAGCTGATCGCACATCTAATGCCACGCGTCATGGGCTCTGCCAACGCCGAATGGCTGAGGGAGGCTGGCAGGCCGTGCAAAGAGCTGCTTGACATGGTGATGACTCTTCAGTGCAGGGTCGACCTCGACGGCATCAGTGAATACGGCGAGGTTGCAAACATCCAGGTGACCGATAGCCTTCTGAGGCAATGCGGGCTCGCTGTCGACGAGGCGTTTGCGATCGCGATGAAGAACATAGAGAGCGTTGCGCAGATAAGCCCGATCCGCACGGTTTTGGAAGAGCTTCTTGGCGAAGAGCTGCCTGATGGCGACAATGAGCCGAAGATGATCATCGTGAGCAACGAGCAGCGCTGCAACGGGGCACCGTTGATGTTCTCGAAGGTGATCCAAAGCGAGCTGCTTGAGATCTTCGACAAGAAGGCGGTGTACGTGCTTCCATCGAGCATCCATGAGTTCATCGCCGTAAGCGCAAGCTACATGCCAATAGACGACATGAGGGAGATGGTGTGTACCATCAACGAGAACGAGGTTGATCCTGAGGATCGCCTGACTGATGAGGTGTACACGCTCATCGGCACGCCTGAGAACCCGGTGCTTGGCATGAGCAGCGAATTGGGCCATCGAGGACAGGAAACGTTCCTGACGGCACGTTTCTAAAAAGCAGGGTGGGCTCGGTAATTGCACCTCCGGGCCTGCCAGTAGAACGCTTTGTATCACATAATGTATCACGAACAGAAGAGCACGCCGACATTGCATCCCGGCAGGCTCTTCTTTTTTTGTCGCCTGCCTCAGCCACCCCCGGCGCACACCAATCGTGCGCCGGGAGAGGTGCTTGGCGCCTGAACAGCACAATATTCTAGTATTGTCATATCGTGCAACCATGATATACTTCTACCTGTAAAACTCCTTTCTCGAAAGGTTTTTACTTGGTGTAAAGCCCCTGTCCTAGCCACAGGGGCTTTTTGTTGCCCGAAATGTCTGCAACAGCTATCATAAACAAGCTTTCGTAGTGCTCGGCAGATTTATGGGTGAAGCCTCCCTGAAAGGAGGTGGTGCCCATGGACGTGATTATGGTAGCTGCAGCAATATGCGGTATCGTTGACTTTGCCATCAATATGGCAAAGTCCATCAAACAATTTGTTCGAGAAAAGAAGATGAACAACAACAAAAAGACCAGGCACTAAGCCTGGTCCCAATGTAGGTTGCTTCACCCGTATGCTAATGAATTGAACCCTCGTTAGTTTTGTCGGGCGCTACGTTGGTTTTATCTTACCAGCAATGACAGGATATGTCATCTGGTTTTGCCGACAATGACACATTCTGTCATTGTCAGCGCCTCTTCGACCCACCAGCCATGCGATCAGATGCATCCAAGACTCGATGTCTTTTGTCATTGAAGAGATATCGAACATTTTTTGCTGCATGTCTTCCAAACCCATCGTTTGCCCATTTCCCAGCTCATCATCCATATTCGCATTCGAATGCGAATATGAGAAGAGGGTTTCCCCCGAACGGGAAAACCCTCTTCAGTGCCGTAAATCAGCCCTAATTACGATTGCACGGGTTGGTTGGCGGTATCTTTCTGCACATCCTCAGGCGATGCGGTCACACCGCAGGTGGAACATTTGTAGTCCTTCAGGACGGACTCGTCGTATGCCGCCTTGTCGGTAACCGTCTCATCCCATGCATCCTTCACCTTCACAGTCTCCTTATGTGGAACCTGCTTGGTCAGTCCTTTGTGACCGGTTTCCCTCAGATGATCGGTTCCGTCGTTGGTATCCGGATCAAAGTATTCGCCGCATGTGTTGCAGATGGTCGAGTAAACGGTCTGATTCTCGTAAACCGCGTCGTGATGCACCACATGCGTCTCGGCGTCATGGTGAACCGTCTCATATTCGGCAACCCAGTCGTGCTTATGCACATCTTGGGATGCTTGCGAGTTTCCAGAGGCGTTTTGGTTGTCGGTAGGTTGCTCTTGTGCGGCAATCAGCTCAGGCTGTTGCGATCCATGAATCGCAAACCCGATGCCGATGCCGGCTGCGAGCACAATAACGGCTACGGCGATCGCAATCGCCGCGATGCGAACGTTGCCATTCGGCTTGCTAGGATCGTTTGGTGCCTCTTGCTCGTTCTGAGTGCTTTCGCTGTCTGCCATGTAGTCACTCCTTTCTTGAAAAGGGGAGGGTGCCAACATCGGCACCCTCCCAAGTGTCCCGACAGGGTCCTAGAGGCTATTCCTCGTCGGACTCACCATCGGTCTTGCCCTCAACTGCGGCAAGCTTGCGATGACGGTAAGCATAGGCACCGGCACCGCCAGCCAAAGCCACGAGGGCGGCGATCAGCGCATAGATCAGCGTCATGTCGACGCCGGTCTTGGAGTACCCGTCGCCATCAGGGGTATCGAACGTGTTGTCATCGGGCTCGGAAACCGAAACGGTCTGACCCTTATCGTCGATGTCCTGGTGGTCTGCGATCTGGATGCCGTCCTTGTAGGCAACCTCGAATGCCACCAGATCCTTGCCGCCGAGCTCGGAGGCATCGAAGGTGAACTCAAGGTCAACAGAGCCGTTCGCCTTGTTCGGCACGAATGTTGCGACAGCGGTTACCTTGCCATCGCCGACGATCAGCTCAGTGCCGGTGGACTTGTCCATCAGCACGCCCTCGATCGTGTACTCCTTGCCGGGAATCAGGTCGGTGTACTCCACATGATCGACCACAGTTGCCTCACGGGAAGGCAGGAGGGTGTGGTCACCATCGGTCTTGTCGGTAGCCGTGGTGGAGAGCTTGGGCGTGACGATCTCAACCGTCTGACCCTCGTTCTGGATATCGGATTCATTTGCGATCAGCTCGGAGCCCTTGAACAGGAACTCGAACACCACGGTTTCGGTGTCCTCGTTGTAGATGGAGTTGATCGGGAAGTCCATCGAGACGGTGCCCGACTGCTCCTCAGGCGTGAAGGTCTTCTTCTGGATGCTGAGGCAGCTTACGATGTCAGGGTTCTCCTGCATCACCTTGGCAATGGCCTCGTAATCCGGGTTCAAAGGAAGCACAGGTGTGTCCTTTGTGAGCTTCACCTGATCGTCGGTGTAGGTGCCAATCTCCTTGGAATTGGACATATCAGCGGAATCGCTGAACTCAACAAGCTTCCAACCATCGTCGGTCTTTTCAAGGTACTGACCGGAGCCGTTGTCGTCAGACCATTCGTACTTGCCGGCGACAAGCTTAACCTCATGGCCCTCGCCGAACGCCTTGCCGTCGACCTCGATGGCGGAAACGTTGCCGGAGCCAAGCCCGCAAGCAGCCTTCAGGTCGTCAGTGAACTTCTGCAGGTCTTCCGCAGGGATTGCCGGAGCACCCTCGCCGGAGAGCAACGGCAGGCCCGTGGCCTTGTCCATCAGGATGCCCGCAACCTGGTATTCATCGCCTGGGATAAGGTTCTTGTAGGCAATCTCATCGGTGATGGAGGACTCGGGATCGGCTGACATGTGCTTGTCGCCGTCAGCGGTATCCGTTGCAGTGGTGCCGACCTCGGGAGGAACAACCTCAACGGTCTGATCCTCGTCGTCGATGTCCTCATGGAAGGTGATCTCGATGCCGTTGCGCAGAAGCTTCTCGAATGCGACCAGCTTCTTACCGGCCAGAAGGTCGGCATCGAACTCGAACACAACGTCCACAGAGCCGTTGGGCTTCTCAGGCGTAAATGTGGTCGAGGCGGTAATCGGGTTGCCATCGGCATCCAGCAAGGCCTTGCCGGTCTCCTTTACCATCAAGGTGCCGGAAACCTTGTACTCCTTGCCGGGAACGAGGTTATCGTAGGAAATCGAGTCTACAACGGTTGCTTTATGGTCGGCGATTACCTCCTTGTCGCCATCGAGCCCGTCGGCTGCATTGGTGTGGATCTCGGGAACGACGATGGAGACAGCCTGTGCCTCGTCGTCGATATCCTCATGGCCACCAATCTCTTCGCCGTTGCGGGAGATCTTCTCGAACACAACAAGCTGCGAGTTCTCATCAAGCAGAGAGGCATCGAATGCGAACTTCACATCCACGGTGCCGTAAGTATCATCCGGCGTGAACGTAGTCTCGCCGGTGATCTCCTTCCCAGTGGAAGGATCGATGTAAGGGTTGCCGGTAGCCTTGTCCATGATGGTACCGGTTATCTTGTACTCCTTGCCGGTCACGAGACCCTTGTACTCAACGGTGTCGGTAACTTCGGCCTCAGGATCCTTGACCACATTCTTGTCGCCATCGATGCCGTCGATAGCGGTGGTCGCAAGCTCAGGGGAGATAACAGTAACGGTCTGATCCCCATCGTTCAGATCCTCATGGGATCCGATCTCTTTGCCATCTTGGTAAATCTTCTCAAAGACTACGAGCTCATGGCCATCAAGGGAAGCGCAGTTCAAAGTGAACTCAAGCTCAACGGTACCGTAGGTATCGGCTGCCTTGATGGTCTTCGAAGCAGTTACTTCGGAGCCATCTGCGTTGAGCAGTGCCTTTCCGGTGACCTTATCAATCACCGTACCGGTGAAGGTGTACTCCTTGCCGGTTACCAAGCCTTTGTACTCAACAGTATCAGTCAGCGTAGCCTCGGTGTCGCGGACAATATTCTTGTCACCATCGTGCCCAGCCTGGCTACTGGTGGCAGTGGTCTCAACGAGCGGGGTATCGACCTTTACGGTCTGATCCACATCGTCGATGTCCTCATGGCTTGCAATCGTGGTCTCGCCACGGTAGAGCTTTTCGAACGCAACAAGGCTGTGACCGTCGAGGTCTGCGCAATCGAAGGTGATCTCCACGGTTGCGGTGCCGTTGGAGCTCTCAGGCGTGAAGGTAGCCTTGCCAGTGACCTCAGAGCCGTCTGCCTTGAGCAGTGCATTACCGGTAGCCTTGTCCATCATCTTGCCGATGAGGGTGTACTCCTTGCCGGGAACGAGGTTCTTATATTCCACGGTGTCCTTGACGGTTGCAGTGGTGTCGCGAACCACGTTCTTATCGCCCTCATGCCCAGCCTGGCTGCTCTTTGCAGTGGTTTTGATGGAGGGCTCGATAACGGTGACGGTTTGCGGGATATCGGTAATCTCCGCATGCGTTGCGATTTCCTTGCCCTTGGTCAGGACATGCTCGAAGGCAACAAGGCTCTGATCCTTCTTGAGGTTGGAGCCGTTGAAGGTGAACTGGATCTCCACTGTGCCCGCCGTTGCGTTGGGGATGAACTGCTTCTCGGCAGTCACGGGATTGCCCGCCGCGTCCTTGAGCACCGCACCGGTAGCCTTGTCCATCAGCTCGCCCTTGAGCATGTACTGCTTGCCAGGGGTGAGGCCGTAGTAGGCAACGGTATCGGTAACAATCATTTCGGTGTCCTTGACAACCTGCTTGTCGTTGTCGATGCCGTCGGTGGCGATGGTGCCAATTACAGGAGGCTTAACAGTCACGGTTTGGCCCTGGTCGCTAAGCTCCTTATGGTCAGCGAGGATTCGGTCGGGATTGTCGGTGGTTGCGAGGTCTTCGAACACGACGAGCTCGGTGGAATCCGTGAGGTTGGATCCGTCGAAGCTGAACTCGACGTATGCGTCCTGTTCCTGGCTCTTAGCCGTGAAGGTGACGGAGCCATGGACCTCGTTGCCGGCTGCATCCACATAGGGCTTGCCGGTGGCCTTGTCCATCAGGGTGCCGTTGATGATGTACTCGGTGCCCTTCTGGATGTTGTCGCAGGAAACCTTGTCGACAACGGTCACATCGGGCTCGGCAACGACTTCCTGGTCGCCATCGGCCTTGTCGTAAGCCTGGGTGGAGATGGAGACATCCTGGTCGGTCAGGGTTCCAAGGTTGACGGTGTTGTCAACATTGAAGGAGTTGTCACGGGAAACCGTGAAGTCCTTCTTGATGAGCTGGTAACCCGCATTTGCATCGCACGGGAGCTCTTCCAAGGTGTACTCATCGTAAGGAAGTGCACCACGCTCATCGTCCGGATCGGTGATCTTGGTCTCATCGCCGTCCGTGTACTGACCGAACCACACGCCGCAGGTAGGATCGAGAACCTTGGCAGCATCGAGCAATTTGGCTACAAAGCCCTGAATGCCCTCTGCATCTTCAGACATGATCCAGTCGTTGCCGTTGGTGTCCTGTGTGTGCTTGTTCCAGGAAGCCTTGGTGGAAGCCTTGCCGTTCTCGTCGGTGACGATCACATGGCTCTCAGTGGTGGTTTTGGAAGTGATCTTGAAAGGCACCCCAGCCAAGGAATGCGAGTCATCCGAAGCCGCCTTGGTGAACTCCACATCCGAACGGAGTACTGGTTCTGGCTGTTCGGGTGAATTAAAGGAGCTAACTTTTTCAGTTGTACCGTCAGCAGTAATTTGACGGACATATGTTTGTGGCATACCAAAAGGTTCTGGAAGATTGTATCCATTTGGTGCTTTAATCTCTTTGATTACTACAGTGCCAAGAGGCAAAGTTGGAATGCCATCGGGCTTATAAAAATCATCGCCACTTACTTTATAAGGAAGTGTTGCGATGACATTTCCATTTGAATCGGTTACGTCAAATGTTTTTTCTGCATTGGCAAAAATAATGCGGCCACGTTGGTTAGTTTGCATAACCCATTTACGAGTTGGATTGCCAGAGGCCTGAGCTTCAGCTTCAGTGTTGTAGTAGCCGTCATAGTATTCGATGGAATACTGCGCACCGTAAAGCTTGGCTCCACCAATTGGTAGATTTCCGTTTTCGTCAGGGTTATAAGTTGTTTCACCATCGTACTTACCGAGCAAGATTGCTGCAGGGTCGTTCTGTGGCTCGTCAACCAAATTGCTGGTTGTAGTCTGACCGCTGGTGATCCGAACCTGATGCCCCTCCTCATCAAGTGCATAGCCCTTAGGTGCCTTGAGCTCCTTCACGGTGTACTCACCGGAAGGCAGCAGCCCCGACTTGGCATAGCCGTTCTCATCGGTGGTAAGCTTGGCAACTGCCTGGTTCGACGAGTTGTACACGGCGTACTCAGCGCCGGCAAGGTCGTAGCAATCGTTGCCATCGGAGATCGCCGGGTTGGAAGAGGACTTGTTGATCTCAACCCAACCGCCGAAGTTCTTGATGAGCGTAACCTGTGCGGAGATGTGCTGGTAGCCGATGAGCCCGTACTGGTTGCGATCCTTGCCGTTGGTGGCATCGGGCGGGGTGATGTACAGGTCGTAAACGACCTCGCCCGTCTCCACGTTCACGCTCTTCAGGGTAGCGGAGTAGGTTGCCTGCACGTTGCTGGCAGGTGCCGCAGAGCGGTCTGCGCAGTAGCCGGTTGCGCTAACGCCCGCGAGCTTACCCGAGAAGTTCGACAGTGCGAACTGAGCCGGGTGCCAGCTCCAGGTCGCGCCGATCCAGCAAGTGCCGGAAAGGGTCTGGTCAACATCCGCATCGGGGTTGGTGGTTGGAACGACCGTAACGTCGGCAACGGCCCATTTCGCCTCAACGACCACGGATTCGGTTACCGTGGAGTTGAAGTCGTACTGCTTGCCGTCCTGGGTGTACCAGCCAAGGAACTGCCAACCGGTATAGGTCGGGGTTGACGGTGCGCCGCCCTTGACGCTTGCGTAGGACTTGCCCCAGGGAACCGTTACTTCCTGCTTGGCAGTCTTGCCGCCGTCGTTGGCGTTTACGGTGACGGTACACTGGGTCTGTACCCAGGAGCCCTCCACCTCGTAGCTCTTGTTGATAGGTGTCTCAGTCCACGAGAAGTCCTTGCCGGTCTCGGCATCGGTCCACTTGAGGCTCAAGCCCTGCTTGGCTTTCTGTGCAGCCAAGTCGGCAAGAGGCGTGTTGCCGTCTGCATCGGTGTAATAAACCGGATCGGCATTGACGGGTTGGCCAGGCGTGAAATCCGTGCCGCCGACGAGTACGGGCAGCGTGTTGTCATCCAACCCGTCGACGGTGGCCGTCACAGTGTAATCTGCCGGTGCCGCATATGCTTGCTGAGGGTTCGAGAGAGCCCAAGTCGGCAGAAGACCCACGACTAGAACGACTGCGAACAAAAAGTTCACGAACTGGGTGAGACGCTTTTTTGCTTCTGCTTTCATAATCTTTCTCCTTTCTTTTTTAGGGGACACATCCATACGATGATACCGCAACCGTACTGTTACCTAGGTGGCAACTACACGTTTTATCTGCTGAAACATTCTATTTCCGATGTCGATAGGATTGATTACATCGTATTCCGGTGCCCCTCCGAACAACTACGGCTTGTTCATGCTTTCTGCAAGCCCGTTGCAACACTGCGGTATTGTGTGCCAGTCGTAGGTTTGCTAAGGGGTGTTTGAGGGGGCTTGTGCGGCCACCTCAAAGCTCTCAACTGGTATAGCAAAGAAAACGGAGGGTTTCCCGACTGTTTTCGTTCCGACAGGCTGAGAAGATCGATCTGATTTCGCGCGAATCGCTCCGCAAAGGCCGAGGGCAAGTCAACGGGCGCATATGCCCGTGGAATCCTTGCCGATGGTCTCATGGCCATAGCGTAAATAGACAAAAAAGAAGAGCCAAGGTTTCCCTTGACCCTTCTGCAAAGAGATAAGCCTATCAGCAAGCGTCTCTTGATGAAAAAGCAAGGCGTTTTCGCCTTGCTCGTTGCTGTGCTCATAGCACTGTATTGTGATGCTCTGCTATTTCACTACCAGAACATTATTTCCGTACCGGATTGTCCTTGCCAAGCTCCGGAGCATCCGTGCGCACATCGCTCGGTTCAGCCAGCTGTTCCATCAATGCATCGATGCCGATCCCATCGCCTTGCTCAAGGTAATCGCTCAAGTTGTGCTTGCGGTTCTTTGGGGAAACCGCCAAATCTAGCTCGCCTTTTGAACGTTCATAGCGCTCCAAAGTCGGTAGCCAAGTCTTCTCAGCCTGCGCTTCCAAGAATCCGATCAGGGGGTTTAGATCACCCGTTTCGTCGTATTCGTCAAGTGCCTTGTAGTACTGAGACTTGTCCTCTTCGTACACGACAATCGGCGGATGGCCATGTGTGATGAGATAGTAGTTCATCAAAGCACGGCCGCACCTTCCGTTGCCATCGGCGAATGCGTGGACTCCCTCGAACCTTGCGTGAAAGAACGCTGCGGCAACCAACGGCTTGCTTCCCGCGTAGGAGTTGATTTCATCCAGGTCCTCTTGCAGGTTCGCCTCTACCTCTTCGACTGGAGCGGCTATGTCATGTCTGCCGACACCCCACCGGTCGTCCTTCTTGAATTGCCCCGGACGCTCGCCCAACTCCCATCTGCGCTGGTCGTAGGTAAGCTTGGCGATTTGATAGTGCATCTCCTTGATGGATTCGAGTGAGAGAGGGGTCTTCTCATCGAACCATTTGAGCATCAGTCTGTAAGCATCCTTCATGTTGCTGATCTCGAACAGCGTCTTCAGGTTTCCTGAGTATCCGCTGACTTTTCCGCTTTCGAAGATCTCACGGGTATCGTGATAGGTGATTTCTCTGTTCTCGATTGCGCCCGAGTTGTATGCGAAGAGAACAGAAAAGTTCTCCAAATGCGATTCCAAATCTGCAGAGGACTCGATTTCAAAGCCCTTCCACAGCTCGACAATATCCTTGTATCTGCTCATTTTTTCTTTCACCTCCTTGGTCTTATTCCCGTCCGAAGCCGTCGCCACGGACGATACGTTTAGGCTCTTCTCCATCGCCAACAAGCTCTTTCAGATCATTGAACCTGCAATCGCTCTTGCATGAAAGCAAGGCAATCGGCTCGGTGATCTGCCGACAACTCTCGCTGAGCATCGCATTCAACTCTTGCTCATCGACAACCGGCACCTTCAGCAGCTCCACTGTTCTCTTCTCAAGATAGCGGTTGAGTGCATCGAGCCTGTCTTGTGGAACAGGGTAGGACGGGTTGTTCTCAAGCTTAAAGCCGATCATCCTGCGCAACATATCGTGGTTCTTTTCCGACATCGTGAGCCCAACCTGCTCAATGAACGGTAAGTTGCTGAGCCGTGGATAGTACACGGTGTTGGCTCTGTCCTCAAATTTCTCGAACTCGTCTGCCATGTCATAAGGAAACAGCGACAGGTTGTGGTCGAACAACGGTGCCATCCCGAGCACAGCGCCGGTCTTGTTGTCCCTCAGTACACCGAAGTTCTTGGCATGTCGGTCTGGATTGCAGATCAGCGCATCGAACAGGAGCATATCCCTGTAATCGTCCATCATGTCACGACTGAACGCATGCGCCACAGCCATGGAAGCCGGGAACATATGGTCTTTCGTTGTGTAGGCGAACGGAACATACGAGACGTCCTTGGTATTGATGAGAGGGCAGGTCGATGCCAGTTTTCCCTTCCACATCCTCAAATCGTAGGGAACGTGCTTGATGCCGATATGCTCTGCGATTTGAGATGCGAAGTACTCGGAATACGGTTCCATTCCAGAGTTCATGAACCCGGTAGACCCCGCTTTGTACAGCACCAGCTTGTCATCAATCCTTCTCCAAGCCTTAGGGTACTGGCCGTTTGTCGTCCACTCCGTTGATAACCCAAGCTTATGCTTGATGCCGGAAGAGTATCCCGTGTAGGCAACGATCGACAATGCCTCGTCGAGATCGTTGTCGAAGAGGTTCACGTCATCGAAAGAAAGATTCTCATAGCCATCGTCCAACCAATACGAATCGTTGACCGACAGACCCTTGCAGGTGTCCAAGATTCCGATAGAGTCGTTTGCCGACAAACCAGCCGTAGCCAATATCTCAGCTACGAATTTCCGGTTCTTTGGAATGGTCCTGGATTTCGCCCATAATGCGATGTCGTCTTCTAAACTCTCGGGGCTCATTCCCATAGGCCAGAGCTTTTTTGTGCTGAGATCACAATTCACAACCTCTACTTTGAGGTTTGCAAAGCGGTCATAGCTCAAGTTGAAGCTCATAAGCTCCTGGTCGTACAGCTTGAGTGCGTATCTTTTCGTTTCCCTTGTCATGGCGATGCCCTCCCTTTATACTTATCTATCATTATAGCACGATATTGTGCTATATATCTACCAGAACATCATCAGCTACTCGTCGAAATCGTCCCCGTCGTCTTCCTCGCTGTTTGCTGCCTCAGCGTCTTTGATCTGCTGCATCGCACCGAGCGGGTATCCCATCATTGCGCTCAAGGTCTCTTCCGAGATCCCAGGGTTGGCATTCTTCAGGTACTCGAACACGCTTGAAGCTCTGCGGTTCATGCTGGTAACGCTATCGTTGGAGAAGCAGAGCAGTTCTTGGTTCTTGAACATGATCCCGTTGATGAGGTACCCACCCTGCCGCCATACCGCCAACTCGCCGTCTATCGTGATCTGCGCTATGTGCTCAAGCTCTTCCTGGGAAACCAGCCTGATTCTGCGGCCCTGCCTCCTGAGCGCATGCCTGATGACGGTGCGGGTATCGTCGTCGGGTGTCTCAACCGCATTCCCAGCTTCCGAGCCGTCGTACCAGTACAGATCGATGATAAGCCCCTCATCTTCCAAAAGATCGAGCCTCACGGTAAGCTCGGTGGCCAGGTTCAGCCCTCGCTTTGCCCAAGGCTCGTTTGCTGTGAAGTTGTCGGTTGAGAACACGTCGAGCTTACCGTTCTGGTAGTACACAATGATCTGCATGTCATATCATCCCTTTCTTCGTTGTTTTGCCTTTCACTCCGGCAGGCATCTTGGAATGCCTGCCGTATCAGCGAGGAAAGCGAGCGTATCTATCCATCAACCCTCATCGGAATACAAGTCGTCCATGAACTCATTAAGCATCTCATCGAACGACAAATCGATGATTGGAGCCTTTTCATCGAGTTTTCCTGATTCGGCTTGCTTCATAAGATGGAACGTCCACTCGTCATGGAGCCTTAATACCCGATACCCTCGTTCATAGCGCGTCAGCTTGCGCGGATGGGCGAACGTGTATCCTGCGTACTTACTGTCTTCAGGCATGTCGAAGATGTACGACCGGTAGTTGTTCGCAAAGTCGTTGTTCACAAACCTTGCCGGTATTACAAGATCTCCCCATTCCATTGTCCTTGCAACTCCTTTCAGTCCTATAGCACAATGTCATGATACAGAAACAGCAGTACCGCACGATACCGTGCTGCACTGCTGTAACCTGCATGCCCTGTTCCTAACGCTCGTCTTCTGAACCTGGATCGTCCCGGTTCACATCCGAAACGTCTTTCTGTACGTTACCTTCCCGCACGTCCGAACCGAACAGCTTGTCGAACTCCGATTCGGAAAGCGTTGGCCCAGGATCCTTATATTCAACCTTGTAGTCATCGAACCCCGAAAGTTCGCAGAGCGAAACGCCGTCCTTACTGAAGTTCAGCTGCATCAGGTTAGGTTTCACGTAACGGTACGTTTTGCCGGAGCCGGA
>OLPY01000935.1_pt1 | contig 22575 bp, 10 predicted proteins | sample 1672481 | NCBI WGS metagenome assembly OLPY01 (sample SAMEA3136691, study PRJEB25190) | human gut metagenome | biome: human gut; feature: human-associated habitat; material: faeces | place: Austria | collected 2013 | reverse complement strand
TGCTGATTTCACAGCTCGCACCCATGCCATGAGTATACTATAATTTCTGATTTTTAGCTACCTTAACCCACCGTCTAAAGCCAGTGGGATTGCGGTAGCCTTATTTCAATAAGGTGTGACTTCAAAAGTCACAAAACCGATTTTTCATTTGTACTTTCCCTGCTTCCATATTCATAAGTTTTGTCAGGCGGCTTGCAAATATTCGTCTGCAATACTCTCTATCTCTTCTATATTAGAATAATCGTAACTATTCAGAGCCATGCAAATTTAGACATAATGCCATGCCTGCATGAGCGATTATGGCTAAATTTATATGGCGAGATAACCACATGAGCAAAAGGAAAGCTGCATCGCAGCGATTTTGCGAATGGGGTGCTGAATAATTACATCATTTTTAACATTTTATTTCAAATTATACTTTAAAATCAAAACCTTTTTATATTCATAACAATATTTCATTACAGTTATATAATAACCTTTTTTATAGATTCCTGTACAAACTCATTTGATCTGAGACCATTTGATTCGCAATGAAATTCTCAAGATAATCGCCTCATAGGATCCTTTTACGAATTCGAAAAGGCAAAATCGCTGCTACTCTTTTCGAGGGCTCAATATCACTAAACATCACAAACGGGCAGAGCACTTCGAAAAACCTTCGGCTCTGTCCTTTCGCACATTATAGCAAAAATCATTTCAAAAGTATATAGGATACGCAGCAAAAAAGTACAAATGTTCGTTTTTTTTGAAAATAAGGACATAAACCAAATGCTAAGTCATAGGTTTTAACCTGTGGCTTAGCATTATGTATCTTTGAGTACGTTGACTCACATTTAATTATGTTTTTAGTTACTTATGCTTTCTCCTTTTCTGCCGTGGATTGCGGTCATCCATGCACGCGGAGCGTTTTTTTGTCTCGCAGTGCATCGCCTGCGAGATAAATAGAATGCGCAGCAGCGCATTCTAGCGCCGAGCGCGGTCGCCTAAGACTTTTTCCCCTTCGTGCGAGTGTGCATCCTCGCGGAGCGTTTTTTTGTCTCGCAGTGCATCGCCTGCGAGACAAAAAAAACGTCCCAGGCTATCCTGCCTGAGACGCTGATATCTTATCAACGCAGTACCACTCAAATTGACCTACTGTCCACTTTGCATGTACATGCTATACACTCCTGATTGATAACGGGTTCGGTTCCCGACAACGCCTACTCTCCAGATCCGGATTTCAGGCTGCCCTCGAAAGTCCATTCAGTAAACCATGCCGTGCTGCAATTCCACCATCTGCAGCTCTCTGTATCTTTATGGAAAACTTACTTCTCTTTCTCATCGGTTTTTCTTATGTGTTAAATAGTAATACTTTTTACCGTAGTTGTCAATCAAAATTTTCGTCATTCTAAACGGAAAATTTTGGGAAACAATGGAGGACTGCTTTCGCAGTCCTCCATTGTTTCCCTTATGATCTCATATCAGCCATCACGGTTCGATACCGTAGTATCTTTCCCTGATCTTAGCGATATGCTTTCACATAGGTGTTTGCTGTATTTTTGTTTGTTTTAACCTTTGTCTTCAGCAGCTTCAGCTGAGATCTCTTTACATAACCGATCCTGCCGTTTGTAAAGATCAGCTGATAGTATCCGTTGATCTTCTGGCTGTTCAGAACGACTCTCGTGTTCTTCATCAGACGTCCGATACGTTTAGCGGATGAAGTAGCATTGTTGTAGATATATGCTCTCTTCTTTGTCTTTGCTGTACGGAACAGTGTTACCTGAGGTGTGGAGCTTACCTTCTCACCAATCTTATACTTCTTGGTAGATACGCCGTAACGGAAGCCCTTATCCAGGGTTACACAGCTCTTCGGTACATAACCGTTTCCAAGAGAACCTGTACCGTAACGTACCTGATAGTAATCTCCGCTTGCTCCGGTTACCAGTACTCTCGTACCAACCGGTGCTACGGTGTTTGCTCCGTATCCGACACCTGTGTAAACCCAGGTCTCGGTGCTGATCTTACCGTTGGAGGCATTTACAACCTTGCCTGAACGCTGGTCAGATGTGATGGTTACATATGCAGATCTTACATATGCATATCCGCCATTGTACTTGATCTTGTACCACTCACCGATCGTGTCAACGATGGTAACGGATACACCGCAGTTGTACTGACCAAGCTGCAGTCCCTGCAGGCTCGCACTGTTGCGGATGAACAGACCATCTACATTGGCAATACCGTACATAACGCCTTTCTTCTTAGCTTTTCCGGTTACCTTCACCTTGCACTTCGCTGTGTAGCCATTTCCTGTGATCGCGATGATGGTAGCTCTACCCTTCTTATGGCAGGTAACAACACCGAACTCATCTACACTGGCTACAGCCGGATTTGTGCTGGTCCAGTAAACTGCTGTGTTGAAAGCATTAGCCGGAAGTACGGTTGCATTCATCTTGAACATATTGCCGACCTTCTTCGACAGCTTGGAATCCTTCATAACGATTCCGGTCGGTTTCTGTCTTACGGTTACTTTAACCTTGTCGCTTACTACACCGAAGTGTTTGTCGTTTGCGGTTACTGTGATGTAGCAGGTTCCGCCTCCAACCGGAATGATCTTATTGGTATAAGTATCATAGTAAGCAACCTTCGAATCACTTGTTGTCCATGTTACACCAGTTTCCGTGGTGTAGGTCGGGTTGAAGGTGTAGCTGATATCCTGTACATTGCCTGTGTAGCAGGTAATCTCTTCTTTGTTCAGCTTGATCTCCTTCGGTGCTGCAATAACCTTCACAAGGATTTCTGCTCTCTTTCCGTTGTAGGTCGTAGCGTAAACCCAGGTTGTTCCAAGTTTTGCAGCATGCATCTTGCCATAGCTGTCAACCGTCACGATGGAAGGATCCTTGATGGACCATGTGATCGATGTATCGGACGGAATACTCAGTCCCTCATTGAAGATCGGAGCTAAGTTGTAGTCCTCATCCAGATAGATGGTCATCTTTTCCTTCTCAAACTTCACAGAATTAACCGGAGTCTTGATGTAGAGCAGAGACTGTGCGGTGTATGTTGTCTTTCCGTCAGCCATGGTCATCGTTGCGGTGATCGTTGCAAGTCCAGCGGTTGCATTTTCTGCTACCGTAGCAACACCTGTCTTATCGATGGTTACAAATGCGTTGTCAGACTCATAGGTTACGTTGCCCTCGAATGCAGTATCTGGAGCCAGCGTTGCCTTGTAGGTTACAGACTCGCCCGGATATACTTCGGATCTCTCCGGTGTCATGGAAAGGGAAAGTGTATCTCCTCCAACGACTACCTTGATCATGCCGACTGCAGGTGTGCCTGCTCCGTCCCGACCATATCCGCCGCTCAGGCATTTTGCGTAGATATATGTGGTACCCTTGCCAACCGTTGTGATCATACCATTCTCATCAACCGTTGCGATATCCTTGTTCTCACTCGTCCACAGGATTGTCTTATCGTATGCATTCTGCGGTGTCAGAACAGCCTTCAGCTGGATAGACTCGCCAACTCTGTTCGAGTAAATCGTATCGCTGGAATTCGTATCAACTCTCTTAACCACAACATCCGTTACCGGTGCTTTTACCAGGATGCTTGCTCTTGCCGTTACAGTCTTCTCTGTCTTGCCGTCCTCATCTGTCCATGTGATCGTAGCCTTGATGTAGGTTGATCCGCCCTTAACCGCTTTGATCTTACCTTCGGTGTCAACCGTTGCGATCTTCTCATCATCTGATGAGTAAGTGATGGACTTGATGTTTGCTGTTGCAGGCTTCGGTGTTGCAGAAATGAAGTCTGTCTGGCCTTCCCACAGCTCATAGCTGGTCTGAGAAAGTTCAATTCCTGTTACAGTCTGTTTTACAACGATCTCGATCTTAGCCTTCAGTCCATTGTATGCAGTTGCATAAATGTAAGTCTTTCCAGGAGCAACAGCCTTCACGATACCTGTGGAGCTTACAGTTGCCACGGACTCATCTCCGCTCGTCCAGGTCAGCTCCTTGTTGTAAGGATCGGATTTGCCGTCATTCCACTTGATCAGGCTTGCCAGATCATCGGTACGTCCTGTGTACAGTGTCTTGGATGCCTCTGTGAATCCTACGGATTCTACATCCTGAAGTGCATTTACGATCAGCTGAGCGCTTACTGACTTAGACTTGATCGTAGCCGTTCCTGTGATGATGAATTTGCCGGCTTTCAGCGGTACGAAGCTGAAGCTTCCGTTATTGCTTACCAGAACATAATCATCATTGGAAACAACGTCCTCGCCATTGCAGGTTACTGTATAAACAACCTCTGTATTCTTCGGATTTACGGTAACATTTGTCAGAACAGTCTCGCCTGTCACAACCTCTGCAGATGATTTCTCAAATGCAAGTGTCGGATTTGCGTATACCGTTACAAGGAATGCACGTTCGGATCCGTTCGGTGCGGTTGCGATCGCATAGGTAACACCCTCAGAAACAGCTGTTACACTGTTGCCGGAGATCTTAGCGATGCTCTCGTCGTCGGTTCTCCAGGTTATAGTTCCTGCTGTTGCCTTGATTGGAGGCAGCTCCTTTGATTCAACTCCGCCGATCTGAAGCTCTGCTTTCCAGTTCTTGATCGCGTTGAGGTCATCCTCTGAGTACGTGTCATCTGCTGCAAATCCGCCCTCTGCAACTGCTACGATGAAGGTTACGCTTGAACCATCCGGAGCGGTTACGGTTACGGTTGTATCACCCTTGCCCTGTGCATAAACAACACCGTCAGAAACGGTTGCTACCGTCGGATCTGCTGTTGTCCAGTTAAAGGTTGCAGGATCTGCATTGATCTTATCGCAGGTATCCTCTACCATCGCTGCAAGATCCTTATAGTTGTTTGCTGCATCGTTCAGTGTCAGGTTTACGATTCTGCTCTCATTATCCTTCAGAGCAACACCGGAAATGTCTGCTGCGGAAACTGTTACGGTAAATACTACCATGCTTCCGTCCGGAGCCGTTCCGGTTACGATCGTCTTGCCAACTGCCTTCGCAGCCACAACACCGTCGATCACCTCTGCAACACTCTCATCTGAGCTGGTCCATGTGATCTTGCTCATCAGAACTGCACTGTTCTTGCTCATAGCAGTATCTGTCGTTCCCTGATTGCCGCTGTTGGTCTTATATTCGCCTGTCATGGACAGTTTTACATAATTCCACAGATCTCTTGTCTCATCCTTGCCAAGCTGCAGAGCGATATTGGTTTCTGTATTCTCATCATTCAGAGCGATGGATGCCTTCGGCTGTCCGAGAACCTTTACAGATACTGCAAACTTGCTTCCGTCCGGAGCAGTTGCAACTGCTGCTGTCAGTCCCTCGCCTACTGCCTGAACCAGATTATCTCCGGCAATCTTAGCAACCGTTTCATCCAGTACAGACCATGTTGCCTTGCCGCCGTCTACTGTTACTGTCGGCAGCTTCTTGCTTTCCTTATCGGTTACTTCCAGCTGAAGAACGATCTGACTTGCATCAAACTGATCCTCACCTGTGAAGGCTCCTGCGGAAACAGCTACGATGAAGGATACGCTTGAGCCGTCCGGAGCAGTTACGGTAACAACCGTCTGTCCTGCCTTCTGTGCTCTCACAGTTCCGCTGGCAACCGTAGCAACGGATTCGTCGCTGCTGGTCCATGTAAAGCCTTTTACGTCTGCTCCTGCAACCGTGGTAGATTTTACATTATCTGCCAGAACTGCTGTTGCTGCATCCTTGCTGTCCAGTGTCAGATTTACAACATTGCTCTTGCCTGTATCCAGAACTACATTAGCCTTTACAACCGGATTTACCTTGAAGGTGAAGGTTACATAGTAGCCATCCTTGCTGGAAGCGGTAACTACTGCTGTTCCAACTGAAAGTGCCTTTACAACACCATCTGTTACCGTAACAACAGAATCATCGTCTACACTCCACTTGATATCGGAAATATCGCCGCCCTGCACTTCGAAGTATTCACGCAGGTTTGTAGCGTAGGCTTCGCCAACCGTCAGAGTAATATTCTTCTCAGCATTTTCCTTATAATTTAATTTTACAGGATCCGGAAGCGTCGTATCAACAACATGGAAGGTAAAGGTTACTACCTGATCATTCAGGGCTGCCTTCACATATACCGTTCCGGTCTTAGCAAAGCTTACCTTATGATCTGCAACCGTAGCAATATCTGTGCTTGAGGATGTGCATACAACACTTGCAAGTGTCACATCAGCATCCGCATTTGTCAGCTTCAGGTATGCATCCAGATCAACTGCCTTCTGCTCTCTCAGGTCAATGTCGAACTCTGTCTTGTATGCGCTCAGTTCCATAACATCCTGAACTGTTACATCGAAGGTTACATAGTAGCCGTCCTTAGTAGCTGCTGTGATCACTGCAGTTCCTGCAGAAATACCCTTCACAACACCATCGGAGATGGTTGCTACGCTCTCATCGGAAGAGCTCCAGATGATATCAGAGATATCGCCGCCCACTACCTCAACGAATTCACGCAGGTTCTTCGAAGCAAGTGCACCCTTGCGGATCGTCATCTTCTTCTGTGTATCCAGAATGCTGTCAACATATTTGATCTTGATCGGTGCCGGTGCGGTTGTATCAACGATATGGAAGGTGAGGTTCACTTTCTTGCCGTCCAGCTCCGCTTTCACGTAAGCAGTTCCGGTACCGTTGAAGGTTACCACATGACCATTTACGGTTGCGATCGTGCTGCTGGATGTGCATATAACATCAGCAAGCGTCTTGTCTGCTGCATCCTCTACGTGCAGGTATGCATCCAGATCGATCTGCTTCTGTTCCTTCAGGTCGATGTCGAATACTTCCTGATCTGTTGTCAGCTTGAAGTTCTTCTTAACCTTTACTGCAAAGGTTACATAATAGCCGTCTTTTGTAGCTGCTGTAATCACTGCGTTTCCTGCGGAAATGCCCTTTACAACGCCGTTTGTGATGGTTGCTGTGGACGCATCATCTACTGTCCAGATCACATCTGCGATGTCTCCGTTTTTAACCTCAATATAATCATACAGATTTGTCTCATAGGTCTGACCCTCGAAGATCTCAATAGACTTCTCAGCCGTTGTTTTATGAGTTACCTTGATTGGCTTCGGAGCTGTTGTATCCACTACATGGAAAGTAAAGGTTACTACCTGATCATTCAGGGCTGCCTTCACATATACGGTTCCAGTCTTTGCAAACGATACCTTACGATCCGCAACGGTAGCGATATCCGTGCTGGAGGATGTGCATGCAACACTTGCCAGTGTCGTAGCGTTATCTGCATTTGCAAGCTTCAGGTAAGCATCCAGATCAACCGATTTCTGCTCCTTCAGGTCGATATCGAACTCTGTCTTGCTTGCCGTCAGCTCAACCTTCTTCTTAACCGTTACCGTGAAGGTGACATGATAGCCGTCTGCTGTGTAAGCTGTCACAACTGCGTTGCCTGCGGAAACTCCGGTAACAACACCGTTTGTCACAGTTGCTACGGACGCATCATCTACGCTCCACATAACATCTGAGTTGTTTGCATCCTCTGCCTTGCCGCCTGTCACCTTAACATAGTTGGCAAGATTGGTCTCATATGCCTGACCCTCCAGGATACTGATTGATTTTACAGCGAGATCTGCATATTCTACCTTAACCGGATCCGGTGCGGTTGTATTTACTACATGGAATGCAAAGATCACATATGCGCCATTGCACTCTGCACGTACATAGGTCACGCCCGTGCCGCCTTTGAAGGTAACTACGCCTTTATCACTGACTGTCAGGATCTTCTCATCGAAGTCGGAGTACTTGATCGTGCTTCCTGCCGGAGCATTTGCAAGTGTCAGCATGGTTGACAGATCATAGGTGTGATCCTTATCATCCTTTAAGTCAACATCGAAGGAGGTCTTCTCTGCTGTCATCGTAACCGGTTTCACCGTAACTGCAAACGCGATATAGCTTCCGTTCTTCAGAGTTGCCGTAACAACTGCTGCGCCCTCGGATTTTGCCACGACTACACCGTCCTTAACTGCTGCAACGCTCTCATCGCTGGTAGTCCAGGTCAGTACTGCGTTGGTCGTTCCTGCCGGTGTCAGCGTTACTCTCTCGTTGAGGTCCACTGTCTCATCGATCTTTGTCAGTGCAACCGTCTTTTCCTGACCTTCCTTCAGTACAACGTTGATATCGCTGTCGCTGATCGTCTTCTTTACATGGAAGGTAAACTTCAGTACGGACTGGTTCGCTGTACCGTTGTACGTAGCGGTTACATAATAGCATCCGGCCTTCTTGAAAGTCAGTTTGCCTTCTGAAGTAATCGCTGCATTTGTCGGATCCGATGTCTGATATACGATGCCGAGTTCTCCAAGTTTTGCATTTTCTGCATCCATAACGGACTTCAGGTCGAAATCTACGCTATCAGCGGTTCCCATATCCAGATCGATATCGGTCTCGGTTGCAGTCAGCTCTACCTTACCTGACACAGTTACAACAAAGGTTACATAGTAGCCGTCCACCGTAGTAGCTGTTACGACGGTCGTTCCCTTGGAAATGCCTTTGACAATGCCATTGGTCACGGTTGCGACTGTGCTGTCCTTAACATCCCATTTTACATCTTTCAGATCTGCCTTATCGCCTACGGTCACGTAATCTTTCAGACTTGTCTCGTATACAGAGCCTTCTTCTACTGTGATCGTCCTCTTTGCGCCTGCTGTATAGTCGATCTTAACCGGATCCGGTGCAGTTGTATCTGTTACATGGAAGGTAAGGGTAACAACCTGGCCGCCAACCTCTGCTTTCACAACGGCTGTTCCGGTAGATTGAAAGCTTACAGTATTTGAACCTGCTGTCGTCTCTACGATGCTGTTTGCAGATGAAGTCAGGGTGACATCACTCAGAGAATACTTCACTGCCGCTGTTGTACCTGTTGCAGGTGTCTTGTCATCCGGATTATCCAGATTCAGGAATGCGTTCAGATCCAGAGACTTCAGCTCTTTCTTATCGATTTCAAAATTTGTCTGGGTAGCGGACAGCTTCATGCCATCTGCAACGGTAACAACGAAGGTCACATAATAGCCATTCTTCGTAACAGCGGTGATCACTGCCTTACCTGCGGAAAGCCCCTTCACAACGCCATCTGTCACAGATACAACGGAGGTGTCGTCTACCTTCCACTCAACGTCGGTAGCTACATTGCCGTCAATAACCTTAACCAGATTCTTCAGATTGGAACCATATACTTCACCAGTCTTGATCGTGAATGCTCTGTCAACCTTGTTTGTCTTCGTGTCATTGTATTTGATCTTAACCGGATCCGGTGCTGTAGTATCAACTACATGGAAAGTGAAGATCACATATGCACCGCCGACTTCTGCACGTACATAGGTTGTTCCAAGGCCGCCCTTCAGCTCTACTTCGCCGTTGTTGCTGTTCTTATCAACGCTCAGGATATCTCTGTTATAAACAGTATACTTAATATTCTTCTTATTGTATGTGCCTGGATTTTTCAGGGTCAGCAGAGTACCCAGTTTATATTTTGTATTAAGACTGTCTACGTCCTTCAGATCGATGTAGAACTCAGTCTCTTCAGCCGTCAGGCTAACCGGTTTTACGGTTACAGCAAATGCTACGCGGTTTCCGTTGGAAAGTGTTGCGCTTACAACTGCTGCGCCCTCGCCCTTAGAAACGATCACGCCGTTCTCAACAACAGCTACGTTCTCATCGCTGCTGGTCCAGGTGACATCTGCGCTCGTCGCATTGCCATAGTCGATCTGAGAGTTAACATCCTCGGCAGCTTCGATTTCTGTAAATTCTACCTTTCCGGCAGCTCCAGCTTTCAGAGAAATTGTCTTATCCTCTGCTCCAACGGTCTTGCGCACGTTGAAGGTCAGAATAACGGATGATACTGTGATATTATTATCCTTGATCGCTGCCGTTACATAGTAGGTTCCCGGTTTTGTGAAGGTCACATTGCCAGCATTAACGGTTGCGTTCGGGGATGAGGTCTGATAAACTACATCGTCAATAGAAGCATTGCTTACCTCGATTGCGGTAGCCAGGTTGTATACTACAGAGGTCTCTGTTCCCATATCCAGGGTGAACTCTTTCTGTTCTGCAAAGACAACTGCTGCTCCTGCGATCTCAACCTTAGCTGTCCAGGTCACATAGTCGCCGTTCGGCAGAGAAGCGGTGATCACGGATGTTCCCTCGCCGCATGCAACTGCAACGCCGTCAACGATCTTGACTGCACCTGTGTTGCTGCTCTTCCATGTGATGTCAGAAACATCAGCATTCTTCAGATCCACTCCCGTGTTGTAATCAACGGTTTCGCCGATTTTCGTCAGGGTGATGACTGCATCCAGTGTAGTATTTTTTGTAATCTCAGCCTCCGGTGCTACCTGGGTGTTCTTCACTGCGAAGATAATTCTGGTGGAAGCCAGATCGTTGTCGTTTTTATCCCGAAGGGTAGCTGTCACATAGTAAACGCCCGCCTTCTTGAAGGTTGCGATGTTAGCGCCCTTATTATTATCGTCAAATGCAACATCTGTCGGGGATGATGCGCTGTAGCTTACTTTATAATCAGTCGGAGCATTCTTGATATCCAGTACGGAGAGCATGTTGAAATCGATGCCTGCCTCTGCACCGTTGATATCCAGCTCTTCGATCCTTTCCTGAGATGCGCTGATCGTCGGAGCTTCCGGAACCTCCGCTACAGTAACGATGGTGCTTGCAGCGTTGCCGTTTGGCAGGGTAGCTGTCACCTCAGCAGAACCAGCGCTTACTCCATAGACATTACCAGATTTATCTACCCGAATAACATTCGGATCAGAGCTTTCCCATGTAAGATCAGCTGCAGTGTATTTGCCTGTTCCCGATGTAACGGTTGTATCAATCTTACAGCTTTTGCCAGCATAGATCTCTATCAGTTTATCAGCAGGAGCATTAAAAGCTACTGTTGAGGCATCGGTTCTCTTGTCTACTACTCTGACTGTTATGTAGCCTTCAGCAGACACACCGTCTTTGGTAACGGTTACCTTTACGTAAACCTTGCCGGCTTTGGTTGCTTTCAGAACACCATCGTCTGTGACCTTTGCTTTTTCATCTTCAACGCTGCTTGTCGTGTCGGATACGATCTCGTACTTCACTGCCGCTGCAGGATCCACACCCTCGACGTAGTTGCTCAGAAGGCCGCTTGCTGTCGTGTCGGTATCCGTGATGCTGAACTCAGCGTTCTTTGTTGTAAACTCAGGCTTTTTCTTGTCTGTAACCGTGAAAACAATCTGCCTGGTGCTGGTGTAGGTTGTACCCCCCCCCTCAACCGGCTGATACTCAGCAGTTACCGTAACGGTGGCTGTACCTGCTTTTTTTGCTGTATATTTAGCAGTATTTGTGTTTTCAACTGACTCAACACTTACTACCTCATTATTGGTAGATGCGAATGTAAGTTTTGTCGGAGATACCGAACCCTCATCCAGCAGACAATCCGGTGCGATGATGCCGATATCGTCGACCTCGATCTCGCGATTTGTTACATCCTCTGGGATCTGGATTGCGAAATCGTGATCTTTGACCTTAACGCTGATATACTTGGTTGTTTTTGCTTCACTCCCATCTTGCAATTTACACGAATATACAGCCGTTATCGTCGCTGTTCCTTTTTTCTTCAAGGTGTACTTGCCGTTAGTGTCTACTGTTACTATACTCTCATCGCTGCTAGAATAGACTACTGTAGTACGTGCAGTGACATCTCCTTTGCCAACAGATGCCTTATACGGCACTGTACCGGTGACGCCGACCTTTCCGATGATTTCCTTACTTGCTTCAACATCAAGATCGACTTCGAGCGCCGAAGCATATGATGTCACAGCAGTCGGCGGCAGTGCCGTAAAAACCATCGCCGCGGACAGGCTGCATGCAGCCAGCCGGGCTGCCAGAATTCTTGTTCTGTTTCTCATTTTAAATTTTCTCCTTTTCCATACAATTCAAGTTAAACGCACGCGAAACAAAACATAAGTCTGCACGCTGTCACGTTTTTCCTTGCTTAGTATTGTTACCCAATCATTATATCATTCATAAAGAAAAAAGTACAGAACAAAATCGAATATTGGTTCTGTACTTTTTCTGTTTCTTAAGACATCACACTTACAAACCTTACGTGTACCGAATCCGGAATGAAGCATCAGTGCAACTCTCAGGCTGTTGATAAGAACAACCACCAAAAAGGCAGTGCTGTTTTTATCAACACTGCCTTTACCTTCCTTGCTATCTGCAGCTGTCTTTTTCTGCCATCTGGCTCATCCCCGGATTGCCATCCAGATGCTGCATATTTACGGTTCTTCTTTTCATTCTTTCCTGCTCGGACTGTTTTAAAATGTAGTCTTTGATCTCTTTTGCGTGTTTGATGTGGAGCAGTTTCAGATCCGGATCCGTCACATCACCCGTAAAACAATGGATCGTTCCAAGCCCCAACATACGCTCCAACAAGGTACTTTCCAGACGTACATCAATGACTTTGTATAAATAACAGTCATTTTCTTCTTTCTTGAACAGCCCTGTATCCACTGTGATAATTTCCTCTGTCACCGTATAAGACGTAAAAGTCCACGGCAGACCAAAAAACATAGAACGTTTTTTCTCTTTGTAATTCATCTGCATTCCCCCTGATATTTTTGAATAATTTATATATTTATTTTTGCATATCCTAAATCTGAATTTCAGGTGCCTGCTCTGCCAGAAGCAGCGATTCCACTCCGTCAGCTGCTGCATTGTTTTTAAAAAAGAGATCCGCCGGTTTTGATCCGAACGGATATCTTTTTACTTTTCTATTCTACTTCTTCCGGCTCCATACTTCTGATATGGCTCTCGCTCTTGCTTTTGATATCATACTTCTGATTATATTCATTCAAATAAGAATAATATTCCCAATTATCCGTCGGATAGATTTTGGAGTCATGGATATGGATATCTGTGTCCATTTCATCGCCCTTAAGCAATGCCACCATTGCACTTGCACAGTGGGATGCGATACGATTGAAGCTGTTCAGAAGGTCGGTAAAGACTGCTCCTTCTTCCAGACCGCATCCGCCTTTGCTCATTCTGGCTACGTGATGCATTTTCAGTTCATCGCAAAGTCTGCCGATAACCATACCAAGCGGTGTAATTCTCTGTGCCTCTTCTTTGTCATCATTTAAAAAAGCATCGTAAGTGATATTGATTACTTCACGCACGGCTTCCATAGCAACATTCAGCTCATCCCATGCTTCTTCCGAAAACTGGGTATGATTTTCATGCATTTCATTTGACATATGGGCAATATAGGATGCATGGTCTCCGATACGTTCAAAGTCGTTGATCGTATGCAGATACAGGGAAACCTGTCTTGTCTGTGCCGTATTCATCTCTCTTTTTGTGAGCTGAACCAGATATTCGCCCAGACGGCTTTCATACTTATCGATCAAGTCCTCTTTTCTCTGGACTTTATCAAACTTGTCCTGCTGATAGTCATTTAAAAGATTCATGGCACGATTTACGTTTTTGCGGACCTTCTTTGCCATACCGTTCATGGCACGGTGACACTGTCCGATCGCCAATGCCGGGTAACTCAAAAGACGTTCCTCCAGAAGATCGAAATCTGCCTCGTCTTCCAGCTCTTCGGCACTGTCTTTCACCAGCCAGCACACCAGTTTTTCGATCTTATTGATAAACGGGAACAGAATACACACAGTCACCAGACGGAATACGGTATTTAAAAGTGCAATGCTTACCGGTGTCATCACCTGATCCATAAACGTAAAATGGATCACGGCGTTCAGGGAATAGAAGACCACTGCCCACATGATCAGTCCGAACAGGTCATTGATCAGATAAACAAGGGCTGTTCTTTTACCATTCTTATTTGCTCCGATTGCAGAGATCAGAACCGGACAGGCCGCACCGACACCGATACCAAGTACGATCGGGAACGTGCTTGCAAAAGTCAGGATTCCGGTCACGGACAACGCCTGCAGTACACCAACGGTCGCAGAAGCACTCTGCAGCACTGCGGTAAATAAAATACCGACCAGGATACCGGCAAGCGGATTGGAAAACATTGTGAGCATATTGATAAACATCTGGTTTTCACGAAGCGGAGAAACGGCCCCGCTCATCATCTGCATACCTGTCATCAAAACAGCAAAACCCAGCATGATATTGCCCATATTTTTATGTACGGAGCGTTTTCCAAACATGCGGAAAATAATACCGACCACTGCTACAACGGCAGATATCGTCGCTGTTGAAAAAATGCTTGCGATCCCGCCGGAACCCTGAATATAGGACAGACACAAGATCCATCCTGTGATACTGGTACCAATATTGGCTCCCATGATGATACCGATCGCCTGTTTCAGCTTCATCATACCGGAGTTTACAAAACCGATCACCATAACTGTCGTTGCCGAAGATGACTGGATCACACTGGTAACTGCCGTACCAAGTGCCACACCCTTGATCGGCGTGTTCGTCATTCGATATAAAAATGCTTCCAGTTTATTTCCGGCGACCATCTTGAGTCCGTCGCCCATCAGTGACATTCCGAATAAAAACAGTGCTACTCCACATAGAAGTGATAAAATCATTGAAAATATCTGCATAGTTTTCTCCTCTGTATCTTTTTCTTTTCCTTGTCCTTGTCCTCGTATTCGTTTTCCTATTTTGATTTTTAAGCATTTACTTTTCCATTATGCCACATTATGCGATGAATTACAATATTTTTGCTTAAGGAAACCTTTATTTTTTGTTTCTAAAAAAATGCGAAACATCATCAAAACGTTTGATATTTCAAAAAATTTGTCGTATAATGAACTTTGTATCTTTTTTCGGGTATCTTTTCCTATTATAATAGGTGGATCAGAAAACGGCTGTTTTCTGTCCGGATCCCGGATCAAACATCATTACATAAGGATTTTAAATTTATGAATATGAATACGAATCAGACAAAACTTCATACTTTAGGAATCGATATCGGTTCCACAACCGTTAAGGTTGCTATTTTGAATGAGAAAAACGAACTTCTTTTCTCTGATTATGAACGCCATTATGCCAATATCCAGGAGACGCTCTCTGCACTTCTGAAAAAAGCATATGACAGCCTCGGTGAACTTTCGCTCTCGCCGATGATCACCGGCTCCGGCGGTCTTACCCTTGCCAAGCATCTTGGTATTCCTTTTGTTCAGGAAGTTATTGCTGTTTCTACTGCTCTTCAGTACTATGCTCCGCAGACAGATGTAGCGATCGAGCTTGGCGGTGAAGATGCAAAAATTATTTATTTTGAAGGTGGAAATGTAGAGCAGCGTATGAATGGTATCTGTGCCGGCGGAACCGGATCCTTTATCGATCAGATGGCTTCGCTTCTGCAGACCGACGCTTCTGGGCTGAATGACTATGCAAAAAATTATAAAGCTCTGTATCCGATCGCCGCCCGCTGCGGTGTATTTGCTAAGACAGATATTCAGCCTCTGATCAACGAAGGGGCTACGAAAGAAGACCTGTCGGCTTCTATTTTCCAGGCCGTTGTAAACCAGACGATCAGCGGTCTTGCCTGCGGAAAACCGATTCGCGGACATGTGGCATTTTTAGGCGGACCGCTTCATTTTTTAACAGAGCTGAAAGCTGCTTTCATCCGCACCCTGAAGCTGGATGACGAACATGCGATCACACCGGAAAATTCTCACCTGTTTGCTGCAATCGGTTCAGCCCTTAATTATAAGGAGGATGTTATAACATCCCTTTCTGCACTGATCCAGAAACTTTCCGGCACCATCCACATGGAATTTGAGGTTGCCCGTATGGATCCTTTGTTTGCCTCCAAAGAAGAATATGAGGAATTTTCGGAACGTCAGAGTCAGTATAACGTTATGACCGGCGATCTGGAAACGTACGAAGGAAACTGCTATCTTGGTATTGATGCCGGATCTACCACGACAAAAGCTGCTCTGGTCGGAGAAGACGGTGCTCTGCTTTATTCTTTCTACAGTAACAACAACGGCAGCCCGTTAAAGACTACGATTCGTGCAATCCAGGACATTTACAAAAAGCTGCCTGACACTGCCAAGATCGTCCGTTCCTGTTCAACCGGTTACGGCGAGGCACTGATCAAGGCCGCTCTCCTGCTCGACGAGGGCGAAGTAGAGACGGTATCTCATTATTATGCCGCTGCATTCTTTGATCCGGATGTAGACTGCATCCTGGATATCGGTGGTCAGGATATGAAATGTATCAAGATCAAAAATCAGACCGTTGACAGTGTACAGCTGAACGAAGCATGTTCTTCCGGATGCGGTTCTTTTATCGAAACGTTTGCAAAATCTCTGAATTACAGTGTACAGGATTTTGCAAAAGCCGCTCTTTTTGCCAAGAACCCGATCGACCTTGGTACCCGTTGCACCGTATTTATGAACTCAAAGGTAAAACAGGCTCAGAAAGAAGGGGCAGAAGTCGCTGATATTTCTGCCGGGCTTGCTTATTCGGTTATCAAAAATGCTCTTTATAAAGTAATCAAAGTTTCCGATGCTTCTGAGCTTGGCAAACACATCGTTGTGCAGGGCGGTACGTTCTACAACGATTCCGTTCTTCGCAGTTTCGAAAAGATTGCCGGATGTGAAGCAATCCGCCCGGATATCGCCGGTATCATGGGTGCTTTCGGTGCTGCACTGATCGCCCGTGAGCGTTATCAGGACGGTGTAGAGACCACCATGCTCTCCATCGACAAGATCAATCATCTGCAGTTCACGACCACCATGGCAAAATGCAAAGGCTGTACCAACCAGTGCCGCCTGACCATCAACCGTTTTACCGGGGGCCGTCAGTTTGTGACCGGAAACCGCTGTGAGCGTGGTATCGGAAAAGAGCGAAATAAAGAGAAAATCCCGAACCTGTTCGAATATAAGAACAAGCTTCTGTTTGACCGCAAACCACTGGAGGCAGATGAAGCAGTAAGAGGTACCGTCGGCATCCCGCGTGTCCTCAATATGTACGAAAATTATCCATTCTGGTTTGAATTTTTCACGGCTCTGAAATATCGCGTGGTACTTTCTCCGCCATCCACCAGAAAGATATATGAGCTTGGCATCGAGTCCATCCCAAGCGAATCCGAATGCTACCCGGCAAAGCTTGCCCACGGACATGTAACCTGGCTGATCAAACAGGGAGTTCCTTTCATTTTCTACCCGTGTATTCCATATGAGCGAAATGAATTCCCGGACTCTAACAACCATTACAACTGTCCGATCGTAACATCCTATGCGGAAAATATCAAAAATAATATTGATGAGTTAAAAGACGGCTCGATCCGTTTTGAAAATCCGTTCCTCTCTTTTGCCAGTGAAGATACCATCTGCAAACAGATGATCAAAGCCTTCCCTGACATTCCAAAAGAGGAAGTCCGTGCCGCTGTAAAGACTGGATGGCAGGAACTTGCCCGCACAAGGCAGGCGATGTACGACAAAGGCGAAGAAACTTTAAAATGGATGGAAGAAAACGGCCGCCACGGCATTGTGCTTGCAGGCCGCCCGTACCACATCGATTCTGAGATCAACCACGGCATCCCGGAACTGATCAATTCTTACGGTCTGGCTGTTCTGACCGAAGATTCTGTATCCAACCGCAATCTGCCGGAACGCCCTCTGATCGTTATGGATCAGTGGATGTACCACAGCCGTCTGTATGCCGCAGCCAACTTTGTCAAGACAAGAGATGATCTTGACCTGATCCAGCTGAACTCTTTCGGATGCGGACTGGATGCCGTTACTACAGACTGTGTCAACGATATCCTTTCAAACTCCGGCAAGATCTATACCTGTCTGAAGATTGATGAAGTAAACAACTTAGGAGCTGCCCGTATCCGTGTACGTTCCTTGATTGCTGCCCTGCGTATCCGCAGAGAACAGAATCTGCCACGTGAGATCGTCGCTTCCAATTTCGACCGTGTTGTATTTACCGAAGAAATGCGAAAAGACTACACAATCCTCTGCCCACAGATGTCTCCGATCCACTTTAACATCCTGGAATCTGCATTCCGTGCAGCCGGTTACAACCTCGTTGTCATGCAGAACGATGACCGTCAGGCTGTAGATATGGGACTGAAATATGTCAACAACGATGCTTGCTATCCTTCTCTGATCGTTGTCGGCCAGATTATGGACAGCTTGTTGTCCGGTAAATATGACTTAAACAAGACTGCCGTTCTGATTTCCCAGACAGGCGGCGGCTGCCGTGCCAGCAATTATATCGGCTTTATCCGCCGTGCCCTGAAAAAGGCAGACATGGAACAGATCCCTGTCATCTCCATCAATTTGAGCGGTCTTGAGAAAAATCCGGGATTTAAAATCAGCTACAGTCTTGTGATGCGTGGTCTGTACGGTGCGATCTTCGGCGATATTTTCATGCGTTGTCTCTACCGTATGCGTCCTTATGAAAAAGTCAAAGGTTCCGCAAATGCCATGCATGAAAAATGGGAAAAAGTCTGCAAAGATTTTGTCTCTTCCAAGCATCCGACTATGGGACAGTTCAAAAAGCTGTGCCGTGATATTATCCATGACTTCGATAACCTGCCGATTACAGATGAGAAAAAACCTCGCGTCGGCATTGTAGGAGAAATTCTGGTAAAATTCCTGCCGGCTGCCAACAATCATCTGGTAGATCTGCTGGAATCCGAGGGGGCTGAAGCGGTGATGCCGGATCTGATCGACTTTTTGCTCTACTGTTTCTACAACACGAACTTTAAAGCAGAAAATCTTGGCATGAAGAAATCTTCCGCAACCATTGGAAATGCCGGTATCGCTCTGTTAGAATATTTCCGCAAACCGGCTGCCAGAGCTTTTGCAGCAAGCAAACATTTTGATCCACCTGCACATATCCAGGATCTGGCTGGTTATGCAAAACCGATCGTTTCCAACGGAAATCAGACCGGTGAAGGCTGGTTCCTGACCGGAGAGATGTTAGAGCTGATCCACAGCGGTGTCAACAACATCGTCTGCACACAGCCATTTGGATGCCTGCCGAACCACGTAGTCGGCAAAGGTGTCATCAAAGAACTGCGTCACCAGTATCCGATGTCCAATATCGTTGCCATCGACTACGATCCAGGTGCCAGTGAAGTAAATCAGCTGAACCGAATCAAACTGATGCTCTCCACAGCAAATAAAAACCTGAAAAAATAACAAAATGCAGAGTATAAAAAAGCAGAGCCACTATGATAACAAAATCATGTACTCTGCTTTTTTGTATTCTGATACTCTTTATACGCTCTATGAAGTCTGGTCACTTCAAACGATTCTGCTTATTCTTCTGTCTTTTGCTCCGCACGGTTCTCGATTTGCCAGTCGATTGGCTCCAGACCGTTTGCTTTTAAAAATTCATTTGTCTGGCTGAAATGTTTGCAGCCAAAAAATCCGCGATATGCGGAAAGCGGACTTGGATGCGGTGCTTCCAGGATCAGATGCTTCGGATTTCTGTGCAGCATGGATTTTTTCATCTGAGCCGGTCTGCCCCACAGCAGAAATACCATTGGACGATCCTGCTGATCCAGGATGCGGATTGCTGCATCGGTAAATTCTTCCCATCCAATCCCCCTGTGGGAATTTGCCTGATGTGCACGCACGGTCAGAACCGTGTTCAGCAGCAATACGCCCTGTTTCGCCCATTTCGTCAGATACCCATTATCCGGGATATAACAGCCACAGTCATCGTGCAGTTCTTTATAAATATTTACAAGAGACGGCGGTATCTCTACCTCTGGTTTCACCGAAAAACAAAGTCCATGTGCCTGTCCATCCCCATGGTAAGGATCCTGCCCTAAAATTACAACTTTGACATCCTTAAGTGGTGTTAAGGCAAATGCATTAAAAATATCATCTGCCGGAGGATAAATTCTTTTCGTATGATATTCATCCATCACTGTTTTATATAATTTTGCATAATATGGCTTACGGAACTCCGGTTTCAGCGGTTCCAGCCAGTCATTACTAATCGGTGCCACAATTTTGCCTCCTTATCCTGGCATTTTACTGCTATATTTTTCTGATGATACTTCTCTTACAGTCTTACCGGTACCTTCCGATCTCGCAGATATTCTTTTACCTGACGGATTTCCAGCTCCTTATAATGGAAGAGAGACGCTGCAAGAGCTGCATCTGCTTTTCCTTCCGTCAGTGCATCATAAAAATGCTCCATCGTGCCGGCTCCTCCGGACGCAATCACCGGTATGGAAACATTTTCTGCAATTGTTCTGGTCAGTTCCAGATCGTAACCTGCTTTTGTTCCATCGCAGTCCATACTGGTCAGAAGAATTTCTCCTGCACCCAATTTATCCACTTTCATTGCCCATTCTACCGCATCGATACCGACATCGATCCTGCCGCCGTTTTTGTAGATATTCCAACCACTTCCGTCTTCTCTTCTTCTTGCATCAATCGCTACAACCACACACTGGCTGCCAAATTTATCTGCCGCCTGACTGATCAGCTCCGGTGTATTGATCGCCGAAGAATTGATGGAAATCTTGTCTGCCCCTTCACGCAGAAGCACCTTAAAATCTTCTACGGTTCGGATGCCTCCGCCGACGGTAAATGGAATAAATACTTTCTCAGCTACTTTTCGTACCATATCAACAACCGTATTTCTGGCATCCGAAGAGGCTGTGATATCCAGAAATACCAGTTCATCGGCTCCGGCCTTATCATAAGCTGCCGCAATCTCCACCGGATCCCCGGCATCCCGCAGATTCACAAAATTCACACCTTTTACCACGCGGCCGTTATGAACATCCAGACATGGAATGATTCTTTTCGTAAACATATCCGTTTTCCTCCTTTCCGATCGCTGCGAAATTCCGCAGGATCTGCAGTCCGACATCACTGCTCTTCTCCGGATGGAACTGACATGCAAAAATATTTCCCTTTTCTACCGATGCATGGATCGTGGTGCTGTACCAGGTAGTCGCCTTTACGATCTCCGGCTCCTCTGCTTTCAGATAATAAGAGTGCACGAAATAGACATACGGATCTGCCGGAAGATTCTGAAACAGTCTGCCCTGATTGATAAGCTCCAGAGAATTCCATCCCATATGCGGAATCTTCAGCCCTTCATGATCTGGGATTCTCAAAATTTCGCCTTTTAAAATACCAAGTCCATCTACACCAGGTGTTTCTTCACTTCTCTCAAACAGAAGCTGCAATCCAAGACAGATACCAAGAAATGGCTTTCCGCTTTCGGTTACTTCTTTTATCACTTCGTCCAGTTTATAGTCTCTGAGCTTCTGCATGGCATCACCAAATGATCCTACGCCCGGAAGGATCACTTTATCTGCTCTCAGTATCTCTTCCCTGTCTCTGGAAACGATCGTATCTTCACCAATACTCTGCAAAGCTTTTTCCACACTTTTCAAGTTACCGGCATCGTAATCAATAATCGCTATCATCGCTTCTTATCACCTCTCAAATTCAAGAATATCTCTGCAATCTGCCAGAGGATATATATTTATACCTATCATATGATATAAGTGTTACAAGTAAATTCTGTCACTCATTGCTACGCAATTCTCTCCCACATCATCATATCATATTTGCAAAATCCTGTCGATGATTATCTGACATCTGCTCCATCCTCAAGCAAAAACTTTACTGCATTTTCTTTTACTGCCGTTGTTCGATCCTTGATTTCCGGAGTCAGTTGTGCAAATTTCTCATGAATACGGTACATATGACATTTCTGATTAAAATATACAATCTTCTCAAAAGCAAAACGGATCACCGTCGGATATTCAAAACCAACACCAAGCTCCAAAACACATACCTTTTTATTTACGGTTCCCTGGAGCCACTTCGTATATTTCTCCCACTGCGGCATATACCAGGACTCATCGTAGTCATCGTTTGTCACCACATTGCCGGTCTTGTCGCTGCCGCATGGTGCTACGATACGTTCCGAATCGATTGCTGATTCAAAAATCAGATCATCCGTGTTTACCGTCAGTAAAAAATAATTTTTTCCTTTTATAAGATCCGCCAGTTTCCGGTAAGCTTCCATGATCTCTTCTTTCCTGGCATTTTTTTTACTGAATTCTGTTCCGATTCCCACCAATACCAGATCTGCCTCCTGTGCGGATTTCTGAATTTCCTGTCTTATTTCTTTTGCCATGTTTTTCCCTTTCTGTCATTTACATTCTAAATTTGTCAAATATCTTGTCTGTAAACTGTAATATATATCATAACACAATTTCTATGTTGTGCCCATGCCTTATCTTGCAACTAAGATAAGACTTTTTGACACTGCATCATTTTATTATATACAGCATAATTTTTCAACATTTGTGTATAAAATTTCTTAGAAAGCTGTTTATATTTAAAAAATATTTGAAAACAAATAAAAAAACCGTAAATAACCATTTCTGATTATTTACGGAACCTGTTCATATACCTTCAAAACCGCATACAGACTATAAATCCTACATCTTTTTCTTCTATCCTGAACCTCACACTCTCGTGCTTGGTTAAGCCTTCGACCTATTAGTAGCAGTCAGCTCCATACATTACTGCACTTCCACCTCTGCCCTATCTACCTCGTCGTC
>OLPY01000924.1_pt1 | contig 22742 bp, 17 predicted proteins | sample 1672481 | NCBI WGS metagenome assembly OLPY01 (sample SAMEA3136691, study PRJEB25190) | human gut metagenome | biome: human gut; feature: human-associated habitat; material: faeces | place: Austria | collected 2013 | reverse complement strand
GGCAATAACTTCCAGGGTGGCGGTGCACCGAGCAACGGTCCCGCACGTGGCGGCGGTCGCGGCGGTCGCGGCGGTGCCGCAGGCGCATTCGGACGTCAGGGCGGCAAGTCCTCAAAGGCCCGTAAGAACCGTCTGGCAAAGCGCCATGAGTATGAGGAGCTGAAAGCACCGACCATCGGCGGCGTTCGCATCCCCAACGGCAACGGCCAGACCATCCGTCTGCGTCAGGGCGCGTCCCTGGCCGATCTTGCGGAGAAGATCAACGTCAACCAGGCCGCGCTGGTCACCGTGCTCTTCCACCTGGGTCAGATGGCTACCGCCACCCAGTCCTTGGATGAGGAGACCTTCCAGATTCTGGGCGAAGAGATCGGCTGGAACATCCAGCTCGTCTCCGCAGAAGAGGAAGACAAGGAACTGCTCCAGCAGTTCGACATCAACCTTGACGAGGAAGAACTGCAGGATGACGAGGATCTCAAGCCTCGCCCGCCGGTCGTTACCGTCATGGGCCACGTCGACCACGGTAAGACACGACTGCTGGATACCATCCGCAAGACCAACGTCATCGCACGTGAGGCCGGCGGCATTACCCAGCGCATCGGTGCCTACCAGGTCACCGTGAACCTTGAAGGCGAACCGCGCAAGATCACCTTCCTCGATACCCCTGGCCACGAGGCGTTCACCGCCATGCGTGCCCGTGGTGCCGAGCTCACTGACGTCGCGATCCTCGTGGTCGCCGCCGACGATGGTGTGATGCCCCAGACCGTTGAGGCCATCAACCACGCTCAGGCCGCCAAGGTGCCGATCGTCGTGGCCGTCAACAAGATCGATGTGCCCGGTGCCAACCCGGAGAAGGTCCGCGGCCAGCTCACCGAGTTCGGCTTGGTCCCTGAAGAGTATGGTGGCGACACCATGTTCGTCGACATCTCCGCCAAGCAGAACCTGCACGTCGACAAGCTGCTCGAAGCCGTGCTGCTCACGGCTGACGCTGAGCTGGACCTCCGCGCCAACCCCGACATGGACGCCCGTGGTGCCACCGTCGAAGCCCGACTCGACAAGGGTCGTGGTGCCGTGGCCACTGTGCTGGTTCAGCAGGGTACGCTCCACGTGGGCGATGCCATCGTGGCCGGCACTTCGTACGGCCGCGTGCGTGCCATGCTCGACGAGAACGGTCAGCCGATGGAAGCGGCCGGTCCGTCCACACCTGTTCAGGTGCTGGGCTTGACCTCCGTGCCCACCGCCGGTGACCTCTTCCTGGTCGCCTCCGATGATCGTGCCGCTCGCCAGATTGCCGAGAAGCGTCAGGCCACCGAGCGTGCCGCCCAGCTGGCCAAGCGTCGCAAGGTCGTCTCCCTCGAGGACTTCAAGAAGAAGTTCGCCGAGTCCGAGATCGACATGCTCAATATTGTCATCAAGGGCGATTCGTCCGGTTCTGTCGAGGCGCTCGAGGATTCCTTGATGAAGATCGAGGTATCCGACGAGGTCGGCATCCAGGTCATCCACCGCGGCGTCGGTGCGATCACCCAGAATGATGTCAACCTGGCCACGGTCGACAAGGCCGTTATCATCGGTTTCAACGTGCGTCCGAACCGTCAGGTCGCGGACCTCGCCGAGCGCGAGGGCGTGGAGATCAAGTACTACTCGGTCATCTACCGTGCGATCGAAGACATCGAGGCATCCCTCAAGGGCATGCTCAAGCCGGAATACGAAGAGGTCGTCACCTCTCACTCCGAGATCCGCGAGATCTTCCGCTCCTCCAAGTTCGGCAACATCGCCGGCGTTATGGTGCAGGACGGCGAGGTCAAGCGTGGTACGAAGTGCCGTATCCTGCGCAACGGCGTGGCCACGGTCAACGACCTCGAGATCTCCTCGCTGCGTCGCTTCAAGGACGACGTTCAGTCCGTCAAGGAAGGCTACGAGGCTGGTATCAACCTCGGCACCTTCAACGACATTGAACTCGGCGACATCATCGAGACCTTCGAGATGCGGGAAGTCGAGCGCAAGTAGTCATTGTTAAGCCCCCTCTGACGAGGGGGCTGTCAGCCGCAGACTGACTGGGGGAGAGACATGGTAGTTCCATGATTTTCTCTCCCCCAGCCTCACTGCGTTCGGCAGCCCCTCGTCAGAGGGGGCTCAAGTCTAGAAAAGGAAATTCCTATGGCAGGAACCAACCCGCGCGCCGCACGTATTGCGGCCTTGATTCAGCGTGTCGTCGCCTCCTCCATTGAGCGCGAACTGCATGACAAGCGACTCGCCAGCATCACCGTCACCGAAGTTCGTGTGACCAACGATTTGCAGATCGCCAAGGTCTACTGGACCCAGCTCGGCCACGAAGGCCACGAGGAAGGCGAACGCAAGCGCGCCCAGCAGGCACTCGATCAGGCCAAGGGCCACCTGCGTTCTCTGGTGGGCCACAAGGCTGGCCTGCGCCTGACTCCGCAGCTCCAATTCGTGTTCGATGAAGTGCCCGGCGAGGCTCACGAGATCGAAGACATACTCGCCGTGGCCAAGAAGCGTGATGAAGAACTCGCCCGTGCTCGCGCCACCGCCCAGTACGCCGGCGACGCCGATCCGTACAAGCATGACGACGAGCCCAGCGACGACTTCGAAGACGACTCTGACGAGGAGTAGTGTGCTTCATACAACACCCAGCGGTCTGCTCATCATCGACAAGCCGCAAGGCGTGACCAGCTTCGACGCCGTCGCCGCCGTGCGCGGCGCGTTGCGCATCAAGAAGGTCGGTCATGCCGGCACCCTTGACCCCATGGCCACTGGCACGCTGGTCATCGCCTTCGGCCACGCCACACGACTGCTCAACGCCATCGTGGCGCATGACAAAACCTACGAGGCTACCATACGCCTCGGCCTGCGCACCACTACCGACGATGCCGAAGGCGAGGTGCTTGTCGATGACGAAGCCCGCTCCCGCTGGCAAACGCTATCAGCGCAGCTGACTGAGGGTGGCCAGAGCGGCGAACCAACGGCGTTACCAACTGCCTCATGGCAAGACCTGCTCACACGCACCATCGCCACCAATTTCACCGGCGATATCGAACAAGTCCCCAATACGTTCTCCGCCATCAAAATCAACGGCCAGCGTGCCTACGACTTGGCTCGCGAAGGCAAGGATGTGGAACTCAAACCCCGCCCGGTCACCATCAGCGAATTCACCGTGCTGGATATCCGCAGCGGATTCGTAGCAGGGGAGCAGACCGCTGAACCATTGCGGGAAGACGCGAACACGGGAGCGATTCCCGCACTTGATGTTGACGTGCGGATCAGCTGTTCATCGGGCACCTATATCCGTGCGCTCGCCCGCGACCTCGGCAAAGAACTTGGCGTCGGCGGATACCTGACCCGTTTGCGCCGTACGCGAGTCGGCCGATTCGCGTTGCCGGACGATGCCAGCGGACTTATCGCTCCTGAGGCGATGCTTGACACGCGAACCCATACCGTCACCGCACATACCGATCAGAAGACGTTCACTAATCGGGAAGGGCAAACCGTCACGCGCAACAAGTGCGTATTGGACACTCCTGAAGGTCTTGCCGGTGACGAGCGCCGCAACTGGCTGCTTGACCATGCCCTTACCATGGAACAGGCCGCTCGAGGTGCGATGCCGGCGCTTGACATCACTCCTGAGGAGGCCAGCGAATTACGCTTCGGCCGCCGTATTGAGCGTACAATCAGCGAGCCCACTGCCGCCATTGTGCCGCAAACGCATGATGTGGCGGCGATTATCGAGCGTGCAAACGCTCATCAGGCCAAGCCGGTCACCGTATTCCCCCTCGCGTAAAGTAGACGCGGTGAAAAGTGCAGCTTGATACAGGCCGCGCACAACAACGTCTATATTGCATGAATAACATCGCACGGATAAAAGGAACAGCACACTGATGGATATCACGCACCTGACCCCTGACGCCGAAGGTTCGATTGAATGGCCCTCGTTCAGTAACGATAAGAAGGCCGTGGTGACATTGGGCGCATTTGATGGCATGCACTTGGGTCATCAGGCGGTGATCAAGCGTGTGGTGGAACTCGCGCACCAGCATGATGCTTTTTCCGTGGTGATTCTGTTTGACCCGCGCCCCGCATTCGTGCACGGCTGGGTCATCTCGCACCATGGCGAAGAACCCGCGGTGCAGAACGTGGATGCCGAAGCCTTGACCAGTGTGGATGATCGACTGCACCGCATGGAACAGTTCGGCGTGGACCATGTGCTGGTGGTGCACTACACGCTGGCCTTCGCAGCTATGTCATACATTTTCTTCCTTGGCCGACTCACCGGCAAGCTGGGTATGCGCACGTTGGTCCTTGGGCAGGATGCCGCCATGGGCAAGGGTCGAGAAGGTGATGTGAAGCATATCGCCAATCTTGCCGCCGCTACCGGTGTATTCGAACTTGATGTGGTCGATGACCGTGGCCCGGGTGAAGTGCGTATTCCGCGCGATTTCAAGCCGGAAGCCCCGAGCGAATGGGGAGAGCCCGTCGATCCGCTGGCCAATGCCACCAAAGCCGAGCGCCGCGCATGGAGCAAGAAGAACCAGGCCAAGGCAATGCGCGCATGGAGCTCCACCAATGTGCGCTACCTGCTGGCTCATGGCCGAATCCAGGACGCCAACGCCATTCTGGGTGCTCCGCACTCCATCGAGGGCGAAGTGGTGCATGGTGAGGAGCGTGGCCGCACCATCGGATTCCCCACCGCCAATCTTGGCTCCGACATTGCAGGCTACATTCCGGTCGACGGCGTCTATGCCGGTTGGCTGGTAGATGGTGAAAACCGTTGGCCCGCCGCCATCTCCATTGGCACCAAACCCACCTTCAGTGAAAAAACCGGCCTTAATGAGCGTGTGGTGGAGGCCTACTGCATCACTGAAGAATGGATCGACCTGTACGACCACAAGGTTCGCGTCGAATTCGTCGGCTTCCTGCGCCCGCAGGTCAAGTTTGATGGCCCCGACCAACTCGTCGACGAACTCAAGCGCAACGTCGAGGAGACCAAGCGTCTTACCGCCTGAGGCATATCTCAGGGCTATTTACGCACTCCCAAGGCGTCTAATGCGTCGGACAATGTGTTGGACTCCACCAGCTGAAGTCCCTCGACATGCACCGGCTTGCGCAGTGGCGGAATGACCGCCGTGGTGAAGCCGAGGCGTGCGGCCTCGCGAAGGCGATATTCCATACGCGGTACCGGGCGCACCTGACCGGTCAGGGAAATCTCACCAATGGCGCACGTGGCTCGCGCAATGGGTTTTGACGTGGCGGCGCTCGCCAGTGCCGCCACTATCGCCAAGTCGGAACCGGGCTCCTTGGCCTGGCCCCCGGCAATAGTGGAGATATACAGGTCGTTGGACAGCAGGTTGAGCTTGCTGTGACGGTAGAGCACCGCGACCAGCATGGCGATACGGCTGGGGTCCACGCCATTGACCGCACGACGGGGTGTGGGCAGCACCGACGTGGTGACCAGAGCCTGTACTTCGATAGGCAGACTGCGATGCCCATCCAATGTGAACGTCACGCAGGTGCCTTCCACGGGTGCCGCGTTGGCCGCATCAGGGCCGTCTCCAGACAGGAACAATCCGGCGGGATCGGTGACCTCTTCGATGCCTTCACCGCTCATGTCGAAACAGCCGACTTCATCGGTCGGGCCAAAACGATTCTTCACCGCTCGCAGCATTCTCAGCGCAGTCTCGCTGTCGCCTTCGAATTGGCAGACCACATCGACCAGATGCTCCAATGTGCGCGGGCCTGCAATCGAACCATCCTTGGTCACATGACCAACCAGAAATACTGGAATGTCAAGTGTCTTAGCGGTATCTATCAGCGCGCTTGCCACTTCGCGCACCTGAGTCGAACCGCCGGAAATGCCATCGACCTCCTGCGAGACGATGGTCTGCGCCGAATCCACAATGGCCAAGGCCGGCTTGTTCTGTTCGATCAGCCCCAATACTGTGGACAGGTCGGTGGTGGAGGCCAGTAACAAGTTCGGCTCCACCGCATTGATGCGGGAAGCGCGCAAACGAACCTGCGCCTGTGATTCCTCGCCGGAAATGTACAGCACGGTGTTGGCGTGTGTTGATGATGCGTTGCCCCGCATCGGCACCGTGTTCGATGCGTTGCCCTGCGCCCGGCCCGACTGTTGGGCAGACCGCTGACCTGCCCCTCGGAACGTACTGTCTCCCGCCACAACGCGCGCGATATTGCCGGCCGTCTGCAACAGCAATGTCGACTTGCCGATACCCGGTTCGCCCGCTATCAGCGTTACTGAACCCGGCACCACGCCACCGCCGAGCACACGGTCGAATTCGGAAAACCCGGTACCGAGCCGCTCGACGCTTTCCGTGCCCACTTCGGTAATCGGACGGGCTGCAGATCTGGCGTTGTTGGCAACCGTAACCGACTGCGTGCGTGATGTTCGGCCGGGAGCGGCCGTGCGAGAGCCTGCCGCCGGCCGAGCCTCGTGAAATTCCTCGACCGTGCCCCACTGACCACACTCGGGGCAACGGCCGTACCACTTCGGCCCGTTCCAACCGCATTCGGAACATACATACTGCACACTTGATTTCGCCATGGTCTCACCCTAACCCAAACACCAGCGGACGGTAAATTTTTACCGTTCACAAGAGTTTCACGCGGCTTGCGCACAACGACTAAAATTACGGCCGCCTAGCGTCACGCGGCTGTGAGAGAATCGGGGCATGACTAATAGTGAGAACTCCTCGACCACGCAATCCCATGGCAAGTTGATTGCAGTGGTGGTTGCCGCAGCTGTTGTGATTATCCTGGCAGTGCTTTCGGCCTTTGTGTGGCCGGGTTGGGCCATCCAGAAGAATGATGGCACCTCCACTACCACCCAAAACAGCCAGCAGAAAACCGAATCATCCGAGCCGACCAAGCCGACCATCGACGCCACAGCTTTGCCGGATGATGCCAGTGAGCTGTTGAAGGCCATGCCGGGCAGCGTGCTGAATTACGCGCGTACCAAGGCGGATGCCTCCACGACGTGGAATTCCGCGTCGCCGCTCGAGGAGTACACTCTGACCTACTCCACTGGTGATGCCGCCAAGGATGTCACGCTGGTCGCCGCGCAGTGGTCGTCGGCGGACAATGCCAAGACCCAGTACGATGCGTTGGTCGCTGCGCAGACCGGCGATGAGTCGGCATCCGGCAACGTCAAGGTTTCCGGCAACGTCACGGGCGCGTACGTGGTGAAGGCCGATGCCTCCAACAGCAAGAACGCCGTTGCCATCTGGCAGAACGATACCGTGGTCTTCCAAGCTACCGGCACCAAGGAAGCGGTCGATCGCTTCTACCAGAAGTTCCCGATGTAGTATCTAGTATCGGCTGTCAGCTGCTGCACAAACTTATGAACGTTGGGGCATCCACATTGCTGATGTGGATGCCCCAACTGCGTTCAGGGCATATGCGGACTATCGACAACATACTGGTTTCCTCTGTCTGGCAACACGTGTATTATGGTGCGAGTTGCAACTTTTACGATTAATCGAAATGGAGGCTTCAGATGGGTTCTGTCATCAAGAAGCGCCGCAAGCGGATGAGCAAGAAGAAGCACCGCAAACTGCTGCGTAAGACCCGCCACCAGCGTAAGTAGTCTTACCTGCAATCAAGGCATTAGAAACCCCGTGATCGTTATGGTCGCGGGGTTTCTCTTTTGCTTGGCTCTTTGCCTTGTTCGGGCAACAGTAAAGCCCGCACCTGCGATGTGCAGATGCGGGCTTGGAAAAGCTTAGTGGTGTGAGACGATCACTTGTTGGCGTTGGTCATCACGCGCGGGCCGTTCGGGTCGCCGACGATGACCTTGTCGACCATGTTGAGGAACAGGCCGTGCTCCACCACGCCGACCGTGTTGATGAGGTCTTCGGCCAGCTCCTGCGGGTGATCGATGCGCTCCAGGTGCAGGTCCACCACGAAGTTGTTCTCGTCGGTGCGCACTTCCTTGCCGTCGGCGTCAAGACGAAGCACCGGCTTGTAGCCGCGGGCCTCGAACTTCTTGATGACTTGGCCGGCACCGAACGGAATGACCTCGACCGGCAGCGGGAACTTGCCGATGGTGTCCACAACCTTGGACTCGTCCACGATCCACACGATCTGGTTGGAGTTGGTGGCCACGATCTTCTCCCACAGCAGAGCAGCGCCGCCGCCCTTGATGCCGTTGAAGTTCTTGTCGACTTCGTCGGCGCCGTCAATGGTCACGTCGATGTGGTCCACGTCGTCGATGTCCACGATCTTGATGCCGTAGCTCTCGGCCTGGGCCTGCGTGCGGCGAGACGTGGTCACGCCAGTGAACTCAAGACCTTCCTCCTGATGACGGCGGCCGAGCTCGTCCACCAGGAACTTCACGGTCGAACCAGTGCCGAGGCCTGCGATCATGCCGTTTTCAACGAGCTTGGCGGCTTCGATGCCGGCCGCCTTCTTCAGCGCATCCTGCTGTGCCTTATCCATGGTTTCTCCTTTGCCATCCTTGCCTCCGCCGCATGGATCAACGGCGTGAAGCCTTATCTCCTATCCTAACGCGAATGAGCGATTTTGTGTCATCGTGTCCGATTACGGTACATATTCGTGTGTTTGGGTGTCAGTGTCGTACGAATGGTGCGTTGGTGATGGTCAGGTTGCCGTCGCCGTCCACATAGCCTTCGATTTCGATGCTGCCTTTGATCGGCATCGGCTGCCCGTTGAAATACGGGCTCGTTTTCGGCGCGGGGGAGAAGGTCAGCGTACCGGATACCGTCAGCCCGCTGGGCTTTGCGGGGGGTACAGGTTGCGTTGATTGTACAGGTTGCGTTGATTGTGCCGCTAAGGGTGACGAAGACTTGGTCTCCGGCCTTGCGGCATCCGTCTGATCCGTCGCCGCAGCCGGCTTGCGCAAACTTGCCGCATCCGCTTTGCCGTCCAATACCAATTGCACGTCTGGAGGCACATCGGTGCCATGTGCGTATTCGGAGCCCAGCAGCGACTGCCAGCCTTCAATCGGTAGATAGCCGTCGCGCGCACCCGAACGGCAATCGCCCGCATAGGTGCGTGCCAGTTCATCGACCAGCTCATTGCCTTCGTTGCCGGCGTGACCTTTGACCCATCGGAAATCCACCGGGCCAGGGCGTTGTGAGATCTCACGGTCGATCGCCTGAATAAGCTCTTTGTTCTTCACAGGCTTTTTCTGCGAATTTTTCCAGCCGTTCTTCTTCCAGCCTTTGACCCACTTGGTCGAGCAATTGATGGCGTACTGCGAATCCGATTCGATGAGCAATGGCTCAGGGCCCGGGTGCGCTCGCAAAGCTTCCAGCACTGCGCACAGCTCACCAATCTGATTGGTGCCGTTGGTCGCGCCGCCCGCATCATAACCATGGTCGTCGTGCTTATGGCCGGGCTTGCCGCCGGCGTTCTGCTCATGATCGGCCCAGGCCCAGCCCATTGGCCCGTTTGGATTCCCTAATGCGGACCCATCTGTGGATACTGTGATAGTCATGTTCTCCACCCTAACGCAAGCTGTGCAATCTCTTGCTGAAGTGGGGTTGCCCAGTGCGAGGCAAAACAACGTAGTGAAGAGTGTGAATAACATCACACCTATTGACTTTGCTTGAAAAACATGCCATCGCGCGTGAATAGGTGAGCGCTCACAAGAAAAACAAGACATTTCCTCTCTGTGGGTGAGGCCGGCAACAATGGCGCATCCGGTATCTGGAATGAGAATAAGGGACTGTACAAAACCAGTGACGGCAACATCGAAATCCTCAAACCAGAGGCGGACAGCGATGGTTCGACCTCCACGGCCGCATCCAAGGGCACCATGCTTATCGCAGGCAACTCCAAAACCGTGGCACTCGGTCCAGGCGGCATGGCCTTGGCTCCCGGCCTGCCGCTCGGTCTTGGCTGGTTCATCCGACGCCGCTTAGGATTGGATGCCTCCGACATTCTGGACCGTAAGCTCGGCTTGAAGTAACGGCTGGTTCGGACGTGATTGCTGTCACGTACGGATCATGACGACAGCGCGAAGGTCCTCATCGGTTTACGTCGATGAGGACCTTCGCGCGCATTAGGGGAGTCTGTTGCGGGCTGCGCTACGCGGGTCATGCTGCGCGGGCGTGCTATGCGAACAAACTACGCGAACAAGTCGTTCAGTGCCTCGGCAATCGTCGGATGCGTGAACACCATATCGCGCAACGTGCTGGCCGGCGCGTCAAGATCCATCGCCAACTTGACGATATTGATCACCTCGTGCGACTCGACGGAAAGCAGCATCGCACCCAGAATGCGGCCAGTATTGCGTTCCACAATCGCCTTCATCAGACCATCCGGTCGCCGCATTACCTGGGCCTTCGGCACAGCGGCCACCGGCAATCGCTTGACCACATAATCCAATCCAGCCGCCTTCGCCTCGCGCTCATTCAATCCCACGCGCGAGTAAGGCGTGGCGAGGAATGTGCTCGACGGCACATGCTTGCGGTCCTTCACCGTGTACGGACGGTCGGAACCATTGAGCTGCGACCACACCACGCGATAGTCATCCAGCGAAATGTACGTGTGCTGCGGGCCGCCGTTCACATCGCCCAGAGCCCAAATGTCGGCTGCTGTGGTGCGCAGAAGCTCGTCGACTTTCACGGCACCGCGTTCGGTGAGCTCCACGCCAGCTGCCTCAAGATGCAGTCCCTCGACGTTCGGCGTACGTCCGGTGGCCACCAGTACCGCGTCGGTGGTCAGGCAGAATCGGGCTTCAGCCGGCTCGGCGAACCGCGGCTCGCCATCGTCTGATGGTTTCGTTTGAACGTGTGACATCGTGGCGTGATCGGTCGGGTTGCTAGTGGGGCTGGTGGTTGTTGTAGTGTCGGTGGCGCCGGTGATATCGGTATGAGCGTTCCCGGTGCCGGCGGGGGTGGAATCGCAAGCTTGCGATGCGCCGCGAGTCATACCCTTCACCGCAACGGACAACCTGACGCCGCCGTCAGCAGCAGGCGCGATGGCCTTGGTATCCGCGTTGAACAGGAACTTGACGCCCTGCGCTTCCAACTGTGCGCGAATCGCGGCCGCCACATCCGCATCCTCGCGCGGCAGGAACTCGGCATTGTGCTGCAGCACGGTAACCGCCGTGCCGAAATCGGCAAACATCGAGGCAAACTCAAGTCCAATGAATCCTGAACCGATAATCACCAGTCGCTGCGGCATATCGTCGAGATCCATCAGTCCAGTGCTGGTGTAGACGCCGGGCGTAGTGTGGATACCGGGAATATCCGGAATGCGCGGCGTGGCACCGGTATTGATGAAGATCTTGCTGGCGGTCACGGCGACCGGGCCCTCAGCGGTGGCGATTTCCACGCTATGAGGGCCGGTGAAGTGAGCGCGGCCGGTGATTACGGTGATGTTGTCTTGGTCGGCGAGCTTGTGATAGTTCTTGTCGCGCAGCATCGAAGTGACGCGGCGCTTCTCCTTGATAGCAGCCTCGAACGCTGCTTCGCGGGTTTCGGGAGTACTGTTCGCGCCATCCCGCCGCGCCTGTTCGGCGGACAAAATCAGTGACTTGGACGGCAAGCATCCGATATTGATGCAGGTGCCGCCGTACATGTCGGCGCTTGCCTCGGCGACGACGACCTTGCGGCCGGCTGCACTGAGCTTGGCAGCCAAGGTTTTGCCGCCCTTGCCGAATCCAATGATCAGGGCGTCGGTGGTGATAGTGGGGGAGGTGTTGGGTGTGCTGATGGCATTGGGTGTGCTGATGGACATGGTTACTTCCTTACGTATTCGAGTGATAAGAGTGCGTTGTGCTGATGTGTTGTGTGCCGTGCGGCGTCTGTTTTCTTCTTTGACTGCCGAAGCGTTATCGACTGATGCTGGCTAGGGGAAACGCGCGGGATTATTAGCCTTTGCGCTCGCTGAATATCTGTTCGGTGATGTCGTGGATGGTGGTGTGTTCGAGTTGTTCGAGGCAAGTGCGGTTGAGCCCGGCATAGATGTCGTTCATCACTGCGCCCATTGAAGATGACACCAGACAGTCCTCGTGTACGTCGCCCGGTGTCCAGTTCACTTTCACAAAAGTGGTGCCGGTGGCTTCCGCTACCGCGCGCAAAGTGATTTCGGCGGCGGGCCGGGCCAGAGCGTACCCGCCTTCAGCACCCTCTTTAGTGGCGATGAGTCCGGCTGAGGCGAGCGGTCGCATTACTTTGCGCACGCGCGCCGCATTGGTACATATGTTCTCGGCCAGGATCTGACTGGGCAGGTGTGTGGCGCGATGGTCAAGGTAGACCAATGCGTGCACTGCCAGTGAATGGTCGCCGTTCATGAAACGACCTCCTTACCGAGTCGATACTGTAACTATGATGTGTACAGTTATGATACTGTAATCATATCAGATACAGTTAGTGTGTCAAATCGGGGTTGAAGAGGTGGGTGACTATGTGTATAAGTGAGGTGTCCACATGGTTATCCACAATGAATGTGCGTAAGTGAAGCTAGGACCACATACCTCGGATCGGCTTCCGTTTCCGCACCCACTACCCATATGGTGGTGTCATGAACAGGATGACCGACGGCATCACCAACTATGGAGCTCTGCCAGGCTCTATATACGATCAGCCTCCGGAAGAATCGGAGGCAGTTTTTGTTCCGCACGAATTTGCGGGGTCATTTTCTACTGACTCGAAATACCCGACTTCTCGCGACTCGTCATCGCCGAACAGTGGTGCACATGATTCTGCAGCGACACCGACCATGAGCGAAAGCCTCGCCCAGCGCAAACGCGACATGGTCGCACGCTGCACTGAGGAAGCGAAACGGGCGGGCAAGAAGCTGCTTTTCGGCATGACCACTTCCCTCGCTCTGCAATCCGTACCGATTCCCGCCGATTGCGACCTCGACTCGGCCAAGCTGCACACTGTATCCAGCGTTAAGAGCAAGCGGTTTCGTACACGCCATGCACCACTGCAAACGCATATTTGGAAACATGCGGCTAAAGCCGCCAATGTGGAAATGAACCAACACGTGTTTGCGCTGGACCTGTTTCACGTATGGGCTCAACTTGCCCCGTATGTTTCTTTTGAGTCTCTGATTGTGCTCGGGGATGCCGTCATTACTGCTACGAGCAAACAGCCAGTATTGGCTAAGGATCGTGATGCTGCTGCAATCTATCAGGATCTGGTGAAGTTCGTGGAGCAATTTACCCGATTCAGAGGGCGCCCGTCCTGCGTTCGAGCATTGCCTCTGATATCACCTGGTGCTGATTCGCCCAAAGAATCAGAAGAACGACTCTCTCTGGTGGCGCATGGGATTCCACAGCCGGTTGCGAACTATGTGGTGCCGGACGCGGCTTTTGCATCTGGAGCTCCCATAACGTTGGACTTAGCGTGGCCAGAGTTCAAGGTCGCTGTTGAATATGATGGCGATCATCATCGTACGAGTAAGACTCAATGGCGCCGTGACCAAGAGAAAAGGGGCATGCTGGTCGGGCGGAGATGGCTGGTCTTCATCGCCACGGCGGCAAGTATCGCTAACGAGGATACTCGTGCTGAATTCGCTTTCAACGTGGCGAGGGCGCTTGCTTCGCGCGGTGCCGTATTCGAGTTTCATGTAGTTGCCATGTCTCTTGAAGAGTTGGCGCAGAGCCTGCTGTGACCATGATGTTCGAAACGGACTGATGTAAAGGCAATATTTGTACGACCTGTTGTTGTGGTGTGTGCTTGATATTGCATGCCGTTCGATTGCGATGCCTCGTAGTGATGGATTTCGTGAATGACTAGTGTTCGATTGTGGAGGGAAATGTGTCATAGTGGTCGATTGGGGGTGTTGTCGGTGCATTGAGCGTGGATTTGCGCCAATGGGTGTGGGACGCTACGCGTGTTTTGCCGATTTTTGCGTGGCGTCCCACGGCCCCTCGGGTAATGGCTGTGACGGGTGTGGCAGGAATGGCGTCTTTCCGGGGTTTCCAGTTTGAGTGTGTGGGATGGGGAAAATGTAAAACGATTGACTTAGCTGTTGTCCCACGCTTTTGTGGGATGGCAACTCTGGAATGGGCAAATTCGTCGTGGCGTCCCACAACGATGTTAAAACTCGACCATGATGCAAGCCGACCGAACGCTTCGGTGGTCATCTGGCCGCTGTGACCCCACAATGATGATGGGAAACTCGGTCATAATGTAGGCAGGCGAACGTTTCGCGGCCATATGGCCGTCCTGCCCTGCAGTGATGTTGAGAAAATGCGGTCACGGTGCATGAGGAGAACCGTTGACCTGCGTGTTTCAGTGGTCGCGAACTGCATATGCGCTAAAAAAAGCTCTGCAGTGGATTGCATGAATCCAATGCAGAGCCTTATTGGTTGCTGTGAACGCGGCTAACGCAGCGATTTCACTCGCTCAGGGCCTTGTCTACCACGACGGTGGCCTCGTCGAGCACCTTGTCCAGAGCCTCGGGGGAGACGAAGGACTCGGCGTACACCTTGTAGATGTTCTCGGTGCCGGAGGGGCGGGCGGCGAACCAGTTGTCCTTGGTGGTGACCTTCAGACCGCCGATCTTGGCGTGGTTGCCCGGTGCCTCGGTCAGCTTGGCGGTGATGTCTTCGCCAGCCAGCTGCGTGGCGGCCACATCATCACCGGTCAGCTTGGCGAACTTGGCCTTCTGCTCCAGTGTGGTCGGGGTGTCGACGCGCTTGTACCAAGACTCGCCGAAGCGCTCGACCTGCTCCTGGTGAAGCTGGGCCGGGTTCTTGCCGGTCTTGGCAGTGATCTCGGCGGCCAGCAGGTCGGGGATCAGACCATCCTTATCGGTGGTCCACACGCGGCCATCCTTGCGCAGGAAGCTCATGCCGGAGCTCTCCTCGCCGCCGAAGGCGACTTCGCCGCTGAACAGCGGGTCCACGAACCACTTGAAGCCCACCGGCACTTCGATGACCTTCGCGTTGATCGATGCGGCCACGCGGTCGATCAGGGAAGAGGAGACCAGCGTCTTGCCCACGGCTGCGCCCTCAGGCCAGCCCGGACGGTTGCCGCCGAACAGGTACTCCACGCACACGGCGATGTAGTGGTTCGGGTTCATCACGCCCCAGTTCGGGCAGACGATGCCGTGACGGTCGGCGTCCGGGTCGGTGCCGCCGACCAGATCGTACTTGTCCCAAGCGCCGGCGTTGAGCTCGTCGACCAGGCCCTTCATGGCGTACGGGGAAGACGGGTCCATGCGGATCTTGCCGTCGTGGTCGATGGTCATGAAGCGCCAGGTCGGGTCGACCTCAGGACGCACCACGCCGATGTTCAGGCCGTACTTCTCGTTGATGAGCGGCCAGTAGTTCACGGAAGCGCCGCCGAGCGGATCGATGCCCAGACGCACGCCGGAGTTGCGGATCACGTCGAAGTCGATGACGTTCTCCAGGTCGTCCACGTAGTGCTCGCGGAAGTCGAAGCCCTCGACGTACTCGGACTTGATGGCCTCCTCGTAGGGCACACGCTTGATGGACTTGAAGTCGCCGAGCAGCTCGTTGGCGCGAGCGGCGATGGCATTGGTGGTCTCGGCCGGAGCCGGGCCGCCGGTGACGGGGTCGTACTTGAAGCCACCGTCGGTGGGCGGGTTGTGGGACGGCGTGACGACGATGCCGTCGGCGAGGCCCTCGCCCTCGAAGCGCTGGGTGCCGTCGGCCGCACGGTTGTGGGTCAGGATGGCCTGGGAGACCACCGGGGTGGGCACGAAGTCGTCACGGGAATCGACGCGTACGTGCACGCCGTTGGCGACGAGCACCTCGATGGCGGTCTTCTTGGCCGGGCCGGACAGCGCGTGGGTGTCGGAGCCGAGGTACAGCGGGCCGGTGACGCCGGCCTTCTTGCGGTATTCGGCGATGGCCTGGGAGATGGCGATGATGTGGGCCTCGTTGAACGAGGTCTTCAGGGACGATCCGCGGTGGCCGGAGGTGCCGAAGATGACACGCTGCTCGGGGACTTCGGGATCGGGGACGAGGTCATAGTATTTGCCGATAACCTCATCGACATTGATCAGATCTGCTGGGGTGGCGGGCTGACCCGCATTGTTTGCTACCATGCTCCCTATTCTGCCACGTTTTTTCGCCACGTTGGGTACGATTATGTTAAGAGTTGTCAACTTTTGTGCGAATCGTGTGCCGGTTGTCTAGCGCTTGGTCATTTCCTCCTCGATTTCCTCCAGCGACTTGCCGTTGGTCTCGGGCACCAAGCGCATCACGAACGGGATGGACAGGGCCGAAAACACGCCGAAAATCGCGAACGGGCCGCCCACATTGTTGCCGAACGCATCGAGCAGCACGAGGAAGAACTGGGAGACGATGAAGTTGCCCAGCCAGTTCGCCGCCGAGCCGAAGGAGGAGCCGATGCCGCGCACGCTCAGCGGGAAGATCTCGCCGATAAGCACCCAGGCGATCGGGCCCCACGAGACCGCAAAGCCGAGGATATAGAAAGCGATGAGAATCATCGTCGGCACGGCCAGCACGGCCACGTCGCCCACGAAGTTCATCACGGCGAGCACTGCGAGCGAAACGGTCATCACGATGGAACCGAAGATCAGCACGCCCTTGCGCGGGAAACGATCCATGATAAGCGTGGCCACGATGGTGCTCACGAAGTTCACCACGCCGATGCCCACCGACACCCAGATTGCGTCGCCTTCAGGGAAGCCGAAGCCTTTGATGAACACCTGCGGCAGGAAGTAGATCACCGAGTTGATGCCCACGAGCTGCTGGAACAGCATGATGCCAATGGCGGCCACCAGCGCCGGACGAGCGATACGGAACAGTTCGCGCACACCACCCTTGGTGTCCTGTGCGGCCACGGCCTTGATTTCGTCCAGCTCAATCTGCACCTGGGTCTGATCCACGTCCTTGCGAATCAGCGTAAGCACTTTGAAGGCGTTGCGGGTGTCGCCCTTGTTCACCAGATAACGCGGGGATTCGGGCAGCAGCAGGCCGCCGAGCAGCAACAAGGCGGCCGGCACCAGCGCCGAACCGAGCATCCAGCGCCAGTCGCGGATGCCGAAGAGGTTGTGGTTCAGGAATCCGAGGTTGGAGGCGTAGGCCAGCAGAATGCCGAAGGTGACCATGAGCTGGAAGAGCGTGGACAGTGAGCCGCGACGCTCCTTCGGCGCCAGTTCGGCCAAGTACGCCGGGGTCAGGGCGGAGGCCGCGCCGACGGCGAGACCCAGGATGATGCGGGCGCACACCATCATCGCGAATCCGGTGGAGGAGGCGCACAGGCCTGAGCCGAGCAGGAACAGCAGCGCGGAGACGATGAGCAGCTTCTTGCGGCCGAACCGGTCAGACAGTGCGCCGATCGACAGCGCGCCTGCGCACGAGCCGATCAGCACCGAGGAGGTGATGAAGCCGGTCTGGGAGACGCTCAGGCCGAAGTCTGATTCGATAAGCGGGGAGGCGCCGGAGATGATGCCGGTGTCGAAACCGAACAGCATGCCGCCGAGCGCGCCGAAGGTGAAGATGAATGCGCTGTTGAGCGGGAAGCGCGTGGAGAAGCCGCGTGATTCGGCGGCTTCGAGGTCCTCGATTGCGTTTGCTGCCGCGTTTGTGGCCGCGTCCGCCACCCCGGCCACGCCGGTTTCGATGGTTTCGATTGCGGTGGCCGCTGCACCGGTTGCGCCGGTCTCCTGTGCCGCGGATGCCGTCTGCTTCGATACGGGTGATGCCGTTGTCGTCGTCATTGCCTTGTCCTTTCGCCGTTGACGGGCCGCGCCTGCCGCGTGGCCCCTCTGCCGCATGCAAGGTCAGGCTTCGATTGCCTGAAGTCGCCCGAAAACAAAAAAAGACCTGGAACAACGTGGAATTCGCATATTACGATACGCAAATTCCACGTCACTCCAGGTCTTGCCTCATTTTGAGTAACAACCCTGCTACGCAACGTGTGTGAAAGATAGGATACGACTTTCTCGGTCGCGACACTCCGAATAGGCGGCAAAAAACGATGATTTTTGACAACGATTGCAGGATTCTGCATGGTGGAATGAAGTCGGAATGGGCGCTGCGGCAAATACGGAGAACGGGTGCGGCGGAACACCATAGCGGAACGCTATCGCGGAGCACCGTAGCGCATAGTTGCCGTTTCGCGATGCTTTGCCGGCATTGCCGTGCTTTTGGGGCACCCAGCGCCGATAATGGAACACAGTGGCATACGGCAGCAAGGAGGAACCGTGGCGAACGCATCGAACGCAACGCCTGCAGTGATTGCGGCGTGCATCGTTGATGCCGTCGGCGGCTCCGCGAACATCACCAACCTGACCCATTGCGCCACGCGACTGCACTTCGAACTGGACGACGCCGGCCAGGTCAGCCAGCACGGTCTCGAATCCATCCCCGGAGTCCTCGGCGCATTCCCGCGAACCGGCAATCGTTATCAGGTCATCATCGGCGGAGCGGTCGCCTCGGTGTACGAGCAGATCGTTCGGATGCAGGCAGCGCGATTGACTCCGGCAACGCAATTACCATCGGCGGCGTCGCGGCCAACGCAGTCCGCGCAATCCACTCAGTCAACGCAATCCACTCAGTCAACGCAATCCACTCAGCCTACGCAGCCTACGCAGTCCGCGCCGAACCTTTCCGACGACGTCGCACCATTGCGCGATACCGCCACCGACACCGAGCAGAGTCACGGCCCAGCCAATACATCCCGTCACTTCATGCCTCGTACCATCCGCGAGTGGGGCAGTGCCGCCCGTGCCCGGGCTGCCGCGTTTTTCGACTACCTGTCCGACTCGTTCCGCCCGATTCTGGGCGTGCTACTCGGTGCCTCGCTGGTCATCGCCATCGTCAACGTGATCGTTGCACTCGGCATTGTGCCTGATGGCGAGACGTCCACCGGTTGGATACTACTCAAGGCGATTTGGGAGGGTGTGTTCACCGTTCTGCCGATTATGATCGCTTACAATGCGGCCAAGAAACTGGACGTCGACCCTTGGCTCGGCGGTGCGATTATGGCCGCGCTTATGACCCCGCAGCTTACTGGCGTGATGTCCGGAATGTCCGGGACGTCCGTATCCAGCGCTCTCTCCGGGGAGATTCAATGCTCGGCCACCGCCGTATTCGGCGCCGAAACCTGCACCGTGTCGGCGTTCGGCATACCGATTCAACTCAACGACTACAGTGGCAACATCTTCGTACCATTGCTCATGGCCGCCGTGCTCGCCGTGGTCTACCGCGGGCTGAAGCGCGTCATTCCCGACAGCGTACAGCTGGTGTTCGTGCCATTCCTCTCACTGGTCGTCGTTTTTGCGCTCACCATACTGGTTATCGGGCCTCTGGGAATATGGCTCGGCAGCGGGCTGGGAGCGGCCACAGCATGGCTTAACGCGCACGTGCCATTCCTGTTCGCGCTCATCATCCCGATGCTCTACCCGTTTCTCGTGCCGCTCGGTCTGCACTGGCCGTTGAACGCCCTGATACTGATGAACATTCAGACGCTCGGCTACGACTTCGTCCAAGGTCCGATGGGTGTATGGAACTTCGCCTGCTTCGGTGCCACCGCCGGCGTGCTCGTGCTGGCCGTACGCGGCAAGGATTCGGCCATGCGGCAGACCGCGGTGGGGGCGTTGCTCGCGGGATTGCTGGGTGGCGTTTCGGAACTGAGCCTGTACGGCATCCATCTGCATCACCGCCGCGTCTACCGCTGGCTGCTCGCCGGCTGCGCGGCCGGCGGAGTGACCAGCGCGGTGTTCGGCTGGCTGTTCCCGTCCGTGCTGCCATCCGGCCAGATGGTCCGGGGCGTTACGACTACGGCATTCGCCTTCTCCTCGTTGCTGACGATTCCGGTGTTCGATCGGATGTGGGTGTACGCGCTGTCCATCGCCGTTGCGTTTGTAATGGCGATGGTGTTGACGGTGTTGTTCGGGTACCGCACGCCGTCGCGCGCCACCAAGACGCAGATGGTCTCGGCAGACGAGAACGCACGCCCGCAGGATATGGCGAGGGGGATTGACACGACCGTGTCGGATGTGGAGTCTGCGGAAGATTCTCCATCGCGGGCTGCCCCTGATCGGGCTCTTGACTCCAACGCCATCTTGTCGCCGGTCGCCGGCCGGCTGGTGAATCTGGAAGCGACTGGCGATCCGGTGTTCGCCTCCCGCGCGCTGGGGGAGGGCGTAGGCGTCGTGCCGGAGACGACCGGTGAGACAGCCGTGCTCGCACCGGTCAGTGGCATGCTGAAAACCGTGGCCCGAACCGGCCATGCCTTCGGCATTAAAACCGATGGCGGCATCGAGGTGCTGGTTCATATCGGCATTGACACCGTCGATATGGATGGCGAGGGATTCGCTGTGGTCGTGGCTAAAGGCGAGCGGATCGCGGCGGGAGAGCCACTGGCCACCGTGGATTTCGGCAAAGTCGCGGCGGCCGGGCACAGCGTTGTGGTGGTGGTGACGGTGGTCAACGCCGCTGAACTGACCGTGGTCACGCCGTTGATCGGCGACGGTAGCGGCGACAACAACGGCGGTGACTGCAAAACCGTATCAGCCGGCAGCCCGATCATCGATGTGGAACAATGACGTTGCGAAAGGATGCCATGGAAATACTGCGAGTGTTCAACAACAACGTCGTGCTCGCCAAAGGCGGCGACGGCGGTGAGGTGATTCTCACCGGCCGTGGACTGGGGTTCCAGGCCAAGCCGGGGCAGACGGTCGACGAGTCGAAAGTCGTGCGCACCTTCGTGCCGTCGGACGGGCGTGACCCGGACCATCTGGCGCAGATGCTGGCGGACATTCCGCCCGAAATCATCCGCGTGGTCGTCGAATCCATGCAGGAAGCCGGACTGGGGGAGCGTGAGACCGGCAGCACCACGCTGGTCATGGCCTTGTCGGATCACGTGGCGAATGCGGTGGAGCGGGTGCGGCGCGGCATCGACATTACCTACCCGCTGCTCGGCGAGGTGAGCAACCTGTACCCGCAGGAATACGCGCAGGGGCGTGCGATGCTCGCATCGCTCAATGCGCGGCTCGACGTCACGCTGCCGGACGGCGAGGCCACCGCGCTTGCCATGCATCTGGTCAACGCCGGCTTCGCCACCGGCGACCTGTCCTATACGTATACGATGACGGGCGTGATCCAGCAACTGCTTGACATTATCGACCACAGCTACGGCATCACGTTGGACCGCAGTTCCGTGAATGTGGGCAGGTTCATCACCCATCTGCGTTACCTGTTCGTACGCATCCACCAGCACCAGCAACTGACGGATGAGCCGGCACCGGTGATGAAGGTGATTCGTGAGTCCTATCCCGCCGCGCTACGATGCGCGCGAACCATCGCCTCCCTGCTCGAACTGCGCCTCGACACGGATATCAGCGACGACGAAACCGCCTATCTGGCAATGCACGTCGCCCGAGTCACCGGCCACGCATCGTAGCGGATCAGCGAATCGGCTCGAGCGTGCCGGTCATTTCGGCGAAATCCGAGGTGGCGTTTGAGGCAGCGGCCTGTGCGGTCTTTTCCAGCGCGGAGGCGTCGGGTACGCGCACGATCAGCGCACGATGATCCACTGAGAAACGAATATGTTTGGTCTCCGGTAGCATGTCGCCGTCCACCTGCGCTTTGGCCGGCTTTTCCAATGTGATTTCGGCACTGACGCCCTGAACCTGTTCGATGGTCGAGTTCGTGGACAGCGGGTTCTGTTCGGGCTTGCCGATGATCGTCTGGTGCACCACGTCGCCGAACAGGTTGGCCCAGCCGAGGATGCCGCCGGTGGTGTCGATGATTTCGAAGTCCAGCAGACCATCGTCATAGGATGCCGCCGGCATCAGCGAGAACATGGGAATCTGGCCGCAGTTGCCGGCCATCACCGTGCGGAAATCGAGATTCTTGATGGTGTGGGTCGAGCCGTCGGCGCTGGTGACTGTCAGCGTGCCGCGGAACTTCGGCGCGAACAGGTTCTTCACGCCGCCCACGAAGTAGGCGAGCCAGCTGATGTTCGCCTTGAGCTCGGGGTTGGTGTCGTCGATCATGGCCGCATCGAAGCCGATGCCGGCGATGATGAGGAAGGCGTGGCCGTGGTCGTCCTCCGGGTGGTCGAGCAGGGTGAGACGGCCCATGTCCACCAGGCGGGAGCCGTGGGAGGTGGCCACGGTCAGCGCGGCGTCGATATCGTCCACGGGAACGCCCATATTGCGGGCAAACAGGTTGCCGGTGCCGATGGGGATGATGCCCAGCGCATGGCCGGTGCCGGAGACGGCGCTCGCCACCGTGCGCACTGTGCCGTCGCCGCCGACCGCAACGATAAGGTCGCAGCTTTCCGCCAGTGCGGCGTGATTTTTGCAGAACGTGACGTGTTCATACTGCCCGCGGGGCTTTTCGTGCATGAGTGTTTCCGCACCGTTTTCCTGCAAAAACGCCAGAATTTCCCGGGTGTATGTGTCCGCATCGCGTTTATCCAGATTTGGAATCACCGCAATTTTCATAAGCCTCAGTCCTTTTTGTCCAGCGCCGCGTGAGATGCTTCCACGATCTCGTGCGGCGTGCTTTCTGCCGTATTCACCGGCGCGTCGCTTTTTTGGAGGAACACAAGATACTCGATGTTGCCCTCCGGTCCTTTGACCGGCGAGAACGTAAGTCCCAGTACGGAATATCCGTTTTCCACTGCGAAATCGCAGATCATCTGCACCACTTCCTCGTGCACGGCTTTGTCGCGCACAACGCCCTTTTTGCCTACTTTTTCCCTGCCGGCTTCAAACTGCGGTTTAATAAGGCAAACCATCTCGCCATTATCGTTTAACAGCTCCCTTGCAGGTCCTAATACTTTGGT
>OLPY01000920.1_pt1 | contig 22818 bp, 21 predicted proteins | sample 1672481 | NCBI WGS metagenome assembly OLPY01 (sample SAMEA3136691, study PRJEB25190) | human gut metagenome | biome: human gut; feature: human-associated habitat; material: faeces | place: Austria | collected 2013 | reverse complement strand
GGCCATGTCGCCTGCGATCACGCCGGCGACCGCCTCGTTCGTAATATCGGCCCCGTCCGCCCGGGCATCGACGGTGCAGCCGTCCACCACGAGCGCCTGCGAGACGTGGATCCCGCACTGCGAGCCCGTCGCCGTCAGGGTTCCGGTACCGCGAAGCGTCAGGTTGCCCCACACCTCCATACCGCACAGCGTGATGTCCGCATCAGGTGCATGCGACTCCGTCACGGAGTTTTGCCCGGCAAGCGTCAGCACCAGGTCGCCCTCGGCGCCGATAGCCTCGCCCGCGTAGGCGTTAAGCTCCAGGTGGTCGGCATCGGTCCAGGCCCAGCCGGGGCCCGACACGCCCGGCTCGTAGTACGTCGCGCCCGCGATGATGAGACTCTCCGCGCCCGCGGCATAAGAAGGCCCGCCCAGCAAAACGCATAGGCAGGCCATGGCAACGATCGCAATGTAATGACGGCTGGTGTAGGACTCGGCAGCAAACATACCCGCTCCGATCTTCGCAGGAGCCAATAGAATGTGCACCAGAAAATGCCCTGGTAGCAGCAGTTATTAGTTTAGCGAGATCAAGGCGCAAACAGAGAAAATATCCCTGAGCAGCGCCAATAATTAGGTGTAAATCGTTTTGCCAAACGGTGAAAGGAAATCGATTTAAATCGATTAGACGGCATAAGAGCTGCAATTGCTCCTACCGCGAAGTTCAATGGCCAGGAAAATCGCCTTTGCACTTTGGATTAAGTAGCTCTGTTCTTTGGTTGCATCATGGGCATGAAGACTCCCGTAGTCCATCTTCTTAACATTAATACTATTAATCAAGAAACTATTCGGAACGAGAGTATGTGAGATGGAAACGAGCCTAGTCATCCAATTGAGAGGGTCCCTCCAGTCCATACTTTTTCTCAAGCTCATCAAGCTTCTCAGCACATTTGGCAACATAATCATCACGATGAGTGTTTAGGTCATTTAGAACTTTGAAAACCTCTTCGTAAATCGTTTTTTCGATGGGGTTAACAATTTGCTTGTCACAATTGTTGTACGCGTCGAGACTTATCGGCCCTTCAGTTTTTGCAATAGTTTCAATCAAAGTGACAAGGTCGTCTGGCTCAATAGATGCAATTGGGACAAATTCATTTTCCTTAAGGTAAAGCCCTTTGCCTTCATCAATCTTGAGTAAGATCATAGTGAATCCTTCTTCCTTCATAGGCATCCCAGCCCGCTTCCATGGTCTCCATCAGAATGTCTCGTCGTTCTACAATATTTCCGTCACTGGATTTAAGCGTCTTAGAAGACATCGCTCCCGAGAACAGTTCGTATTTACCATCATCGTAAACTGCGTAAATTAGCCAATCGGGATTAATTGAAACTCCAAGTGTGTTGTTATGAGTAACTAGGAACACGGTCGCTTCGCTAGAAAGTCGATGAAGCGCGCTGGAGATATCTGACTTAAGAAATCTATTGTCGAAAGACGATTCAGGCTCATCAATAAGCACAATATCTTTATTGCGTGCTTTGTCCAGCTCATGAATAAATACATATTCAGCACGTTGTCCGCCAGACAGCGGTGTATTCCTCTTTTTATCAACGATGAAGGTGTCAACTTTAACCAATAGCTTATGAGCTGAAAGTTTAAGCTCATCTGGAAAGCTCCTCAAAAAACGAAGCTTGCTAAGCATATCGGGAGTCTTATACAGACCCGCAATGCCGAATTGCGTAGACACGCGTTTTTTGCCTTCGGATGCACTCTGGACCTTCGTTCTCCTTCGCTTTTTTGTGAAGCGGCCAGCGTCTTCACTTTCAAGATCAACAGGGCTTTCCAATTCGCCAAGAAGCTTACTGAGGCCATCTTCATAGAAGGTAGCACGGAAATAATCAGATATAGGCTTAGAGGGAGGAAGGGGCTTTCTCGACGAAAGCTCAGTCAGACGACTTTTAGAAGCAGCGATAATAGTGTTAGCACATTCTTTAGCTACCCTCAATTTAACTGCTTCAAGCATCTCCATGCGCAAAGCTTTATCCAATGCCACCAATGATTCCTTATTAATGTAATTAGCAATAATTTCAGAGCGCGTATTCTCCCTCGCGAGCTTTCTGGCAGCATTGCGCAGCTTCACGTCTTCCTCTGCGCGCTTATCATCAGAAACAAATGCAAATGCCTGTGCCCGATAGATGGGAACTCTCGAAGCATCATCCTCCGGTGAATTAGCAAAGGTGATCACGGCTTCAGTAAAGTTACGTACTTTTTCTTTCAAGCCCTCAATATCAAGTTCGAAATAATCACTTAATCCAGATTTTAAAGGCTTGAGATAGCCATCTTCGTATTTAGCATCCTCCGCAGCCACTATCTCGTTGAATTTCTTCTCTTCGGCCTTTTTTGTGATATCGAACTGTTTAATGTAAGCGATGTCATTCGGCTCGAAAGCATCTGCGATTCTGTTTAACGTATAAGTCTTCCCAGAAGTCCTATTACCAATTACAACATTTAATCCTGTCGAAACCGGTAACGCCTCCGGAAGGATTTCGAAAATGTCATCATCGCGGAACACTGCGGTGTTTCTACCTGTTGCGAAGGCTTTCTTGAGTGCAGGCACGGTAAGTTCTTCGCATTTTACATATGTAAATCCATAAGCATAACGATGCGGGTCAGCATCGCCTTTGTCAGTGCTATCCATTCGCAGGCCAGGCCTACAGTCGCTAAAGAGAACCAGCGGTTCGTTAACCAGATCTTTCTCTTTCAGCCACTTTTTGGCATTTGCCACCTCAAGAGCATCAATGCCTGTGGACTTTCTAATTTCATCTATTGTCTTTAAATCGAGCTGCTTGTCTTTTCGATAGTGCGGGATCACAAGATACTTTGAAATGTTTGAGAAGGTGGATTCAACCAGATCCCAAGGAGCGCGACTATCTTTATCAGGTAGCTGCATGGCCATCTTTTCAGCGTCGAACTCAAAGATGTCAACATCGTCGGCTGGTGCAATCACCAGAACATGTCCATATTTTACAGGAGTTCGAACGTTGAGCTCTATACCGGGAAAAACTGGGATATCAATAGCGTTACATATCGAGTCATAGTTCGCCCTGTCGAATAGATTGTGATTAGTAACGGCAATAGCATCCAACTGCGCCATTCCAACATATCTCTTAAGAACTTCGAGGTCGAAACAATAATTTTGTGGATCGCATACTGTTTTTACAGTATGAATATGTAAATCAATTCTTTTCAAAATCAACCCCCTATAGAAATGCGTTCGCAGGCAGCATTACAAATAAATGAGTGCAAGAAAATGATAATCCTTATCGGCATATGGGCCCCGTCTGTTTACTCAGCATCATGACAGCGAGAGTGTGGTGGAGCACGCAGGAAAGCGGCTATTGGGGCTTGGAGGCCCACTCGCTTCTTGGCACCGCGATTGGGCCTCGCGCCAAAGTCTTCAGAGTCCGCTTCATCGTTTGACGGCGCACGCGAACGATTGACTATTATTTGTCTCTGCGATTTTGGTCCAGCAGTACTTTACTGTCTTTGCTTAATCCGATTGAACGGTACAGTCTCTTTCAATTCAGACATAGAACATTGACCGACTTTGATCTGCCTCCAAAGCCGACCAAGCTCCTGTGCAGCCTTGCGGCCTAACTCGACTTCCTTGCCATCAAGAAGTCCGTCGGACTCAACACAGATGCAATCAGACGCAATAGGAAAAGAGGTAATGAATGAACTAACGGGAGAGAACTCATGCGATGTATCAAAACTAGCAAAACGGCAGATGTCCGCGAGCGGAACGTTGACTCCTCCAAGCTGCTCAGCGTAATCACTCATGTCTGATAGGTACAGACCGTTTGACGGTCTTGCTGAATTGCTAGACGCATCAAGCAAGCCGGTTATATGAATGGCAATTACTTTCTCTAAGAATAGCGCAGTGAATAAAACAGCCGTCGCCTCATATAACGTTAACTTATCTAGCTCATCAAGAATGTCTTCGATGTTAGACAAATCAATATAGTGCAGGTTTGAGACATTATATGTTGCCTCCTTCAACTGAGGAAATGTTGACTTAATCGCATTCACCCAATTGCGGTAATAATCTATCTCAATGTAGTGCTTAACAAACTCATTTCCCAAACATTCCTCAATAAAGCTTTGGCTGAATTCAGGCGTAATACAATCCGGAAATCTATATTCGCATTCGGGATCGCTTCTTAATATTGGGAATGGGTCGGCTGCAAGGCGAAAGATCGCACAAACCTTTACTGCCGCTTTGAAATACTCAGCGAAATCTTCATGAATTCGACCTGCGCTTTCGGGGGCCATCCCATAGGGCTTGGTATAAAAGGATTCGTGACCTTGTTTGTGGATATACTTATTCGCCCGTCTATTGAGTTTGCTGATCAGCTCATCAATTTCGGGCATTTGCTCAAGGAGCTCTCTGTACTCACTGTCTGCTGCGCGCAACATTCCTGATAGCTTGGAAAATGAAGGAAAACTCTCAAGCGAGGCCCATTTCTTACGTTTTGCCTCGCGTTCAGCGTTATCCAGATTCGTGAACAATGCCCCGATAAGGATGACCTCTCCAGTCTGTCTGACCGAATAGAACGCAGCGTCAAAGTAACCCTGATGAATTAGATCCAGTGAGTTGGCTAGGAGCTGGCAGGATTCAAGCAGAAACTGATTAAATGACGGCGTATCGACAATTCCACTTATAGAATCTGCCAATTCGTCAACATAGCTATATAAATGATAATAGTCGAGTGCATTCTCTTTTGTTATGTACCGCTGAGGATGAAATCTCCAGCTGAATAGCTTTCCATTTACGTTTTTATCGTTAAAGTTCATGATGCCCATCTTTCAAATTAATTTGAGCACTGGTCTATTTCCAATATTCGCATCTATCGGCTGGATCAAAATCAAGTGCTAACGTATATTTAGCGGTGTCTACCTTAGTGTAAGGTTGATTAAATGAGCGACAATAAATCTAACCAGAACGCGCATGAAGAACGAGTTTTTAATGATGTTGTCCAATTGTCTTTAGCGTCAGGTGGTTATAAAAAAAGGCTGCAACGAAACTGCGAGGCATTCTCCGCTCAGACGATGAGCGCCCTGATCTCGTAATTCGACGAGGCAATGGATCCATCATCGGAATAGAGCATTTTAGGATTGACCACCATATTAAGCGGGGACGTTCCGCTAGCTCGAAATCAGCTGAGCTAATGGCCAATGTGAATGCTCAGCGCGAGAGACTAAAGCCAGCACTCAACAGAAGTGACGAGGCGTTAGATGAAGCGGCTGAAGTTGTCGCAAGTTTTATAGCTAAAGAGGTCTATCAGTGCCACTCTGCATGTTGCGATGACCTAACGCGTTCGCTCTCTGTTAGATTGTTTGATAAAAGGTCGGGGCATGCAATCAGGCTATTGGACTACCGTAAAAACCTTATTGAGCGATATGGCGATGATCGCAATATCGAACTTGGCTATCTGATTGAGGTTCACTCTGATTTTCACAGTTTATTTTTACACACCGGTTCCAAGGTCGTTCGCCTACAATCTGGCCATTGCCCCTTATTTGGGGATTTATTTACCCTTCTTCAGAAAGCCTCCGCTGAGGTTGATTGGATTCTTATAGGGTTTTATCCATGCCTAACAGATCAGATTTTCGATGCGGCAGTTATAGATTGCCGTAATGATTTGTTCAACGAAAGTTGCCGTAGGCAAGGTCTATTTTCAACCACCTATTTGGGGCTGGGGAAATCTGAGCCCTATTACATCCAAAAGAGGGAGGGTGAAACTACGGTAAAGCAGGACGGCGATAATTACACCATTCTTTTGGAAAACCCCGCCGAGTTTATCGATCCAATTACTCTATTCCGAAACGCAATTAGTGAGGCTGGGAGAGCTTTAAACTTAAAGAAAGCTGGCAGGCCATTTACAACAACGTTATCAGTTCAAATGATCTATGAACTGGTATGGATGAGGGGGTCCAAAGTGCCTGGAACCGTAAGCGAGTCTGATATTGAATCATTATTGCTAGAGATAGGACCACACGAACTGTATTCTCGTCTAAGAGCATTTTGTGACCGCTATCAAATTTCAAACCCATCAGAGCACGCGCCTTGGGTAAATTAACGAACGGTCGTTTTAAAAAGGTCGATGATATCGAGTATGAATAGCACGGGGGTTGTGTCGGCTGGCGCCGACACAACCCCCGTGCTAAGTTAAGTTGAATTTACCGTAGACTATCTAACTCAGCGTAGACCAGCCCTCTCCCCTAGTCCCGCTTAAACAAATCCCTCGTGTACACCTTGTCCGCAACGCCCGCAAGTTCGTCGCTCCAGCGGTTGGCGGCGATCTCGTCGCAGCCGGACTCGAAGGCCTCCAGGTCGTTGGTCACCTCGGATCCGAAGAAATCCGGCGCGTTCAGCGTGGGCACGTAGACCACCACGGGCACGCCCTTTGCCTTCACGCGCTTCATGACGCCCTGGATGGAACTCGCGCGGATGTTTCGTAGTTGGACTTCATCTTTAAGCTGTGAACACTCCAACAATCGGCTTCTCCTTGCCGTAATTTAGACTTAAGCTACTAGGCGCGTTGAGCAAATACGACGTGGAGCCATACCCACAAAAAGTAGCCTCGATTAAAACCAATTGGCGCCTATAGAAGTTTACGTATTACGAGACTACGATGTCCTTAGAGTACGATACATGCAGCGTTCTTTAAGAAGGGATTGATACTTTGAGAAGCTTGATTTCAGCGCGTCCCTTCGAACAGCCTTTTACGGTAGCCAAAGTCACTGATGCCAAGTATGCAGAAATGCTTCTTGATGGCGACGTTTACGCCAGGCCGTTGAATGCTTTCGGGGGTTGGGACTGGCTTGCAAACACGCAAAATGACCCATCCGTAGACAACTCATTCCGAGGCGATTGCAGGGAAGGAGCTATTCGCAACGAGAAATGGGAGTACGGCGACATAACCTTAATTGATGATTTCGAGACGAAATATATGAAGTGCTATTCGACTATGGCGCTCCAATATCACCCCGAAAGCAGGAAATGGGAACATGCAAATAAGAGGATTGCACTATTTGGAGATACGGCGGTTGTGATCGCGAATTTGGATCAGTTCATCGATAGAATTGTCTCTGCACTTACTAAACAATATGGCTGCGACCACTGCCTGCTTTTGGCGGATAAGGTGAACTACTATTGTCTAGGCTCCACTCAGAACTTAACTCCTATGTATTCAAAGGGAGCCTCGTATTCTTGGCAAAATGAATTCAGGATTATATTTTGCGAGGCAATTCCAAATAGAGAGAATAAATTCGCGAGGCCGGATAAAGACGGAATCTTTCGGCCTAATGCTCAGTCAACGATATTGTCGTTAGACGACGTTCATTTGGACATAGGCGATATTAGGGATATCGCCTATGCAGTACCGGTTGGCTATTTAGTTTATGGTTCCTGGTGGCTCGGTCATTCTATTCGTTTAGCAACTAATAGTTCTAAAGGAATTACAAGACTCGAGAATCTTGCAATTAACACCCGAAATGAAATGCGAGATTACGAAACGCCGGCAGTAAGACTCTCAATGACCATATACTGATTGACTACGGCCTCTATCGACAGCCGCCATTTAGGCTTTTCGAATCACTCAATTGTTGGATAAACAAATAGGCGCCAGAACATCAACTAGTGTGATACTCTGACGCCTTTATTACGGATGAACTATAGAGGATCATGCTGCCCCGACCCAGGCGGCCAGCTCTCCCCTAGTCCCGCTTAAACAGATCCCTCGTGTACACCTGGTCCGCCACGTCCGCGAGCTCGTCGCTCCAGCGGTCGGCGACATCACGTCGCAGCCGGCCTTGAAGGCTTTCAGGTCGTGCGTCACCTCGGACCCGAAAAACTCCTGCGCGTCCAGCGTGGACTCGTAGACCACCATGCAGGATGCGCCGGAGTTCTTCGGGTACAGACTCAGAAAAACCGATAAAGATTAAAAATTAATAGCAACGTTGCCCCATTCAAAATAAACGGGAGAAAGGAAGCTCACTAAAAAAGCCGGAAGTCGCTGACACTCGGGCGAGCGTTCGAATCTTCGTTTAAAAACGGTGCTAATAAAGCACCGGAATAGCTACTTCCAACTAGTATGAAGTCCTTCATCTGGCGTAGAAGCGAAATAAGGACGCGGCGTATCCCTTAAAATAATTCTAGGCTTATCCAGAACGACAGTTGAATTATCGGGTATATCCTCAAAGACAACGCAGTTAGCCCCGATGTTCACATTGTTTCCGATACGAATAGCTCCAAAAATCTTGGCACCCGGTCCAATGTAAACATTATCCCCAATAATTGGTACTCCGCCTCGACTCCTTCCGACGGTAACCTGCTGCGAGATGGTTACATTGGAGCCAAATTGAGCACCGCCGGCAATAATGATCCCGTTAAGACCATGCATCGTTAAATTAGGAGGCGTTTTAAAATTCTCAATAATTCTTCCCGTTGAATCATCAAAACCTAGCGCTATATCGGAGCAAGACCTACGAAGTTCCTTCTTGTAATAAATCTTATAAAACAATTCCTTTACGGGACCAACAGAACGGAGGCAGAGCGCATGACGAACGTTCCAGAAATATTCATGATCGTAATCTTTAAATATTATTCTTTTGGCAACTCGTAATAAACGTGGCCCGACCATACAATCCCCTTTAAATTTTAAATAAGTCCTGCTCATTGCTGTAATCCGCAAGCTGCTGGAATGAAGTCTCAAGACAGTAAAGTGGCTCCCAGCCAAGCGCGCGCAGCTTAGCAGAACTCAAACGCAAATGCACGTCGGGGGCATAACCAGATGAATTGGAAATGTCCTCATCGATGACCACATGAGATTCTTTTCCGCCAAGCGTACGAATCGCAAGCTCCGCAACTTCCCGAATAGTGCCATGAGACTCTTCATTGGCAACGTTGTATGCCTGCCCTGACACTCCCTTGGCAAGCAACAAGAGCAAAGCTGCAATGCAGTCGATAGAGTTGACGTAATTACCCTCCGAGAGCCCCTTGGTCTTAAGGACAATATCCCTACCCTGCGTTGCCGAACGCGCAAACTGGAAAAAAGCGCGATTCTCGCCTGGCAAAACACCAGCACCAAATGTCTGAGCTAGACGTGCAGAGCAGACTGAAACGTTGAATTGCGAAGCAAACGAATTACAGAGGCATTCGCAAAAACGCTTAGACTCCGGATAGCAGGAACGAGCGGAGGAGATATCCAGATAACCCAGAGCGCCCTCATCAGCGACCTGACCTTCGGACAGCGAACCGTAGAATTCCATCGAAGAAATGAACACCATTCGCGCTCGGTTCTTACGGGCCAAATCGAGCATGGACCGCGTGCCGTTGACCGACGTATCCATAACGGCGACAGGCTGGGACACCATGAGCTTAGACTTGGTAATCGAAGCCGCGTGCAAAATATAGTTGCAAGCAATGTCTGGGCAATTGACCTCCGAGAGATCCAACTCTGCAAAAGTGACCGTTGACGATAGAGCCGTACCGAACAGATCGCGCGCCTTACCAATGCTGCGCACTATCCCGATCACCTTTATATCCAATCCATATCGATGATTGGCGTAGGCAAAAGCTCTACAGGCAAGAGATCCAATAAGACCGGTGGCACCAGTAACGACCACCGTCTTTGACGCAAAAGGCGTAAAAAGGGTCTTATCAATTCTTTCAAATGCAGAAGTAAGAACCTGAGATTCCATGGCAGCTCCTAAAGGCCGTAAATCTGATGATTCTCACGCGAATCGAGTACGGCGCGCATCGCAAAGACATCGTCGGGCGTTGTGACCTTGATATTTTCTTCAGGACCATCAATGGGCGTAAGCTCGAAACCGTACTCCATCATCATGGAAGCAGAGTCAATATAGTCATTCCTGCCGACGCCTATAGCATCTCGATGGGCAGCAATAATATCCTTCAGCCAAAAACTCTGAGGTGCACGAGCGAGCCTCAGCATAGAACGAGAGGGAATGGAGGACACATGAGAAGCCTCGTCCAATTCCAAAACAGTCTCTTTTGCCTTAACGCAAGTAATTGCAGAACCACTCTGCTTAACCGAGCGAATATTAGCTGTAATGACAGCTTGATTGATGAGAGGACGGACGCCGTCGTGGATCAAAACAATAGAAGGCTCGTCATGAGCAATAGATTCTGCAGCGCAAAGACCATGATAGATTGATTCCTGGCCTGTCGAGCCACCGGGGACAACTCGCGCGACCTTTGACATACCGCTATCAGCGAGAAGTTTCTGACAATAATCGACCCAATCAGGGACGCAAGCGACAACAATCGAGTCGACGTCAGGATGATCCTGAAAATGTCGAACGGTCCTCACGATTACAGGCTCGCCATGAATAATAAGAAACTGTTTAGGCAACTCCTTTGAACGCATTCTGCTACCGACGCCACCGGCAAAAATCACTGCAATATTCATCTTTCAAGGTTCCTTATCTATTCGTTATTTAACGCGCCAGGCCTTTAACCCGTGGGTCTGGCGTTTATCCTCAGGAGGTAATTGCATATAGTCACCGTAAATGCCCGTAAGGTATTCATCCCAACAGGATGGGCAAGGGAATTTAATGCCCTCGAATTCAAGCATTTCTTTTTCCTCAAAGCCTTCAAGCGGCATCGCCTCACCCGGACCATACATCCCCCAGGTAACGCCGCCTACGCGCAATGTTGAACCATACGGCACCTTTTTTCCGTAATTATTGAGAGCTCGCGCAAGGGAACGCTTGATAAAAGGGATACGGGCAATTGGCCCAAACAGTTTTTTTATGTACCTGCGTAATAGGCTCGAACCTGTATTTGAGGAAGAACTTGCAAGAAAAAGCCGGGTCCTAAGTGCATTTGCCTTGTTATACAGCGAGGTCAAATCACCGTCAGGAAGCCCGTCGACCGGAATCACGTCAACCCACAAATATGAAGGGTAATACTCCATGCTAGCGTCGACACAGATGGAGGTATCAGCCGCTTTTAGAAGCGGAGAGTCGAGAGGATCGACACCACAATAGCCCAGTAAACTAAATCCAGTGTTTAGAAAAAATCATCAGCGAGACGGCAAAGGCGATCGTAATCCGGTCGCGGCATAACAACATCGATATCGTCATCCCAGGGTATAAAACCCTTATGGCGAACCGCACCAAGAAGTGTACCGCCACAGAGAGAATAGCACAGATCCTGCTGTTCACAATAATTAGCAAATGCCTTAAGTATCGTGAGCTCCCCAGATTTAACCTCATCCGTTGTAAGAAATTGTTTGGATGAAACGCTCTCGTTATTCACTACCTACACCCTCTTAAGCCTTGAGAACTCTTATTGAATAGAACAAGCGACTGACGCAAAGAAATCCTTCCGTGATGACTCGAATGGCGCATATTAAAGCCATCGAGGCAATTCCGGAAAAGGAAACAAGTAGAAGTGAGGTAATACAAAATAATGAGCTAAATACGGTCGTAGCCGTAATTTCCTTTACCATTCCAGCGGCACCAAGAACAGGCCATCCAAGCAGCATTCCAAAGAAACTAAAGAACAGAACCGGAGAAACCGCCGCCACGACCCAAGAGCCTTCTAAATAGCCATTTCCACCCAACACGAGGAAAATAACGTTGTGCAGAATCGCAAAAGCGACTGTGCCCACGAGCACAACAGGGAACGCGATAATCGCTATCTTTCGAACAAATCTAAAGTCGTTCGTTTTAACCATGTGGGGATACATGCTGTTGACAATAGGCGAATACAAAGATTGAACAGCCGAAACCGCGGTCATAGCTAGAGACCAATATGAAATCTGAGCAGCATCGGTAATAACAACACCAATTAAAAGCGTAGTAAATCCCGTAAATACTGACGCTGCCATATTTGAGAAACAATATAGAGCCGATGTCTTTAATTCCGAAAACGCAGACCTCATCGGAACAAACGCAATAGTTGTTCCGAAAAGTCGATTAGCCGCTAAAAAAGACCATACCAAAGCAATTACATTCGAAATAATATCGAGAATTGGAACCCAAATAATATCGGCAAGCGAATGAACGAAGACAAAAGTGAGCGCAGTAGAAAGCCCCCTAGAAACGAAATATCGCGTGGTAATGGGCCTCATGTTCTCATGACCTTGAAACACAAAATCAGGAGCAAGCGCTTTACCGCAGACAGCCACAAAGGCAAGCATGGTATAGAAAAGATTTGCGGCAGTAAGCGGGATGAACGAAGCAATTATATACACAACTAAGCTAGCAAGCACGCAAAGAAAAAGACGAGCTTGAGTCACAGCGCCAATTGCTCGGTTTTCATCATTTGTAGAGGTAGAGGCCGCGATTCGCTTAGTACCTGAAAGATTGAAACCAAAATCAACGAACATCTGAGCGAACGTCATAAACGAAACTACGTACGCATAGACTGCATAACCCTCCGGCTCAAGAACGCGAGTGAGATATGGCATCGTAATAAGCGGAAACAGATACTTAACGATTTGCAGCCCGTACTGCCAGACAGTGTTTTTGTAGAAAGATTTATGTGACTTTATTGATGACATAAAGCTCCATTAACGCTTAGAAGTTTTAGAAAGTGAGTCTTTTGGGTCGGTGAATCATTGGCCGGGTCAAGTCCACTCGCCTGCCATCAAGCGCATCACGGATGCGCCACTTGGTTAAAGGCATGCAAACTACAGTAACTAGCGGTTGCAATTTACAATCCTCTATTTCCATTCCGTATGTTCTTGGACAAAAGCGCTGTAAGGAAACACAACATTGCCGTAATAAACAAACATGAGGTATAAGCAGCAGGCGAGCAGGCATACCAACGAAATGCAGCGAAAGCTATGCAATAGGTAACAAGCAATTTGGAAGAATTAATCAAATTCAATATCGAAATAGGACGCGAATACTATTTTGGAGCGCCTATATTCTTCAGGGGTTTAAATCGGCTTCAAGAATGAAAGGTAATAATAACTTGTAGAGTAATGGTATATGTCACTTGTATTGAACACAGAAATATATGGATAATTAAAAACGCTTATTTCCTCGATATATTTAGATTGATCGATTGCAGCAGATATATTCTTTAAGTACATAACTAAACACATTGAGATGATACAGAGCAGTAGCACAGAACCTTGCCTTGACTGGCCTTTTAAGAGTGCTGGCAATAATGCGCACTCAATTGCCAGCAAAGGCGCTGCAAGACGCGACGAAATTAGCTCGTTGCTCATAAATACGAGATAAATGCAAAACCCAATCGAATAACATTTGAATAAGAGCTTTGAAGATGTGTCAACACTATTCCGTCCCGAATAAAGCATCACAGTTATGGAATAAATTACCAGCCTATAAATCAAGGCCAAAGGATTGGCGCCGCTTGTCTCATATGAATTACCAATTAATGAAACAATGTATTGAAGTACAAAAGAAAGACCAACTCCGATGCAAACCGAAGCTACTATTAAAGTAAAAATATGCTTGATTTGAATTTTTTGAACAACCAACAGTAGCAATAACGCTAAAGCTCCGCTATGAATCGTCGAAAGCAGTAAATCGAGCAATATGAACTTGCCATGTTGCTCATTTTCAAGCATGGGAAGCATTAACCCAAGGAATACGGCTACCACCAATCCTTGTCTTAATGCAGAAAAGAAGTAAACGAAGTATATTACAGGACATGCAAGCACTAAACTCAAAGCTCTATTTGGAGAATATCGTTTCAAGAATCTGCCCAGAAAGTACATTTCTAATACTGAAATTAATATGGACAATGAAATGAAATCGAAGCCAAGGCTACGCCATAAATTGTTAATTATTTTCCATCCAAATTCTGAGTGAAATGCTTCAGTGTAATAGATGCTATTTAAGTTAATAGTGACAGGCGCAGACATAAAAATATAATTATACGCCAACCAATCAGTACCTTGCGCGTATCGAAGGGTTAGGAAAGAAGCTAAACAAAGAAACGAAAGTCCGTAAGAGATACGCTCCCATTTCGGATCAGATCCAAAGGCTGCGCATACTGCAGCGAGCAGAAATAGCCAAAGATATAAACTCATGGGCACTCCCGTTATGTCAATCTAATATGATTGATTATAGAAAGATTGAATTCAACGCTCTGGTTGGCCTCGATGACAATCGATTCCTTTTTCCGGATTGTTTCCCTGCACCCGCCCGTATCGTAGGTCACTACAGGCGTCCCGCACGCCTCGGCCTCAAGGTTCACGGTGGGGTAGTTGTCCTCAGTCGTGGGGTTGAAGAAGACGTCTGCCGCCGTATAGATCGTGGCGAGCTGCTCGCGCGAATCGGTACGGCGAATGCCGATGACACCTGCTGGGAGCCGCCTGATCTGCTTCCCAGATAGTCCTACGAGCACGATCGCGTACTTCTCGTTGTCTATCTCTCCTGCTAGACGTATGAAGTCGCCGAGTCCCTTGCGCTCAGTCCAGGGGCTCGCGACTCCCAAGATCATGAAACGGTTGCCAATACCGTAGCGATCGCGGAAGTCACTCGGGGTAGGCTTGAATACGCTCGTGTCAATAGTGTTGTGACGCACTTCGATAGGATAATCCTTGAGGAAGCTCTCCCCCACCAGGTCGGCAAGCCACTGCGACGGCGCTATGAGCTTCATGCGCTCAGCCGGCACCAAGTTAAAAAAGTGCTTCTTCGCGTCAAAATTCCACGCGCAAGAAGCCTTGGAGAATGTTTTGGGATAGGCATGCAGTTGCGAGCACGGCTCCCCGTACGCGCAATGGCCCGTAAAGGCCCAACAATCATGCAGGGTCCATTCGACCTTGCACTCGTGCGCGGCAAGCCACTCAAAGAGCATCTCAACGTTTACATAGTACCCATGGATGTTGTGCAGATGCACTACGTCGGGGTTGATCTCGTCTAAGCGAGCAAGCAGGCGCCTTGTCGCCGCCTTGGAGTGGAAGCCTGCCTTGCCATCGATTCGCGTCTGCAGCGCATCCAGACGCGAATCGATATCGGTCGAAAAGCGACACTCGTGCTCGCCCTCGGCCGTACGGCCGCGACCCCAGAAAACGAAGGAGTCATTGCCCGCCGTCAGCAACTTGCTGTGCTCCTTCATCATAATGCTGCCGGTCGAGCCATTTGGCACAGTGTTTATGTGTGCATAAACAGTCACTACAGACTCTTCCTCCACACCATCTTGTCAACGACGCCGGTGTAGCTCTGGATGATCTTGACCACCTTGGTGGAAACGGTCTCGTCGGCGTAGTCGGGCACGGGGGCCTCGGGCAGCGAACCCTCCGCGTCGAGCTCGACGGCGGTGTGGACGGCCTGCAGCAGGCCCCTCTCGGAGATGCCGGCCAGCGTGAAGCAGGCCTTGTCCAGCGCCTCGGGGCGCTCGGTGGAGGTGCGGATGCAAACGGCCGGGAACGGGCGCCCGATAGAGGCGAAGAAGCTCGACTCCTCGGGCAGGGTGCCGGAGTCGGAGACCACGGCGAAGGCGTTCATCTGCAGGCAGTTGTAGTCGTGGAAGCCCATGGGCTCGTGCATGCGCACGCGCGGGTCAAGCTTGAAGCCGGTTGCCTCCAGGCGCTTGCGGGAGCGCGGGTGGCAGGAGTACAGGATCGGCATGTCGTATCTCTCGGCCAGGGCGTTGATCGCGGTGAACAGGCTCGTGAAGTTCGCCTCGGTGTCGATGTTCTCCTCGCGGTGGGCGGAGAGGAGCATGTAGCGCTTGGGCTCAAGGCCGAGCTCGGAGAGGATATTCGAGGCCTCGATCTTGTCCAGGTTGGCGCGCAGGACCTCCGCCATGGGCGAGCCGGTAACGTAGGTGCGCTCCGGGGCGCAGCCGGTGTCCCTGAGGTAGCGGCGGGCGTGTTCGGAGTAGGCCAGGTTGACGTCGGAGATCACGTCGACGATGCGGCGGTTGGTCTCCTCGGGAAGGCATTCGTCCTTGCAGCGGTTGCCGGCCTCCATGTGGAAGATGGGGATGTGGAGCCTCTTGGCCGCGATGGCGGACAGGCAGCTGTTGGTGTCGCCCAGGATCAGCAGGGCGTCGGGCTGCAACCGGACCATCAGCTTGTAGCTGGCGGCGATGATGTTGCCCACGGTCTCGCCCAAGTCGGCGCCCACCGCGTCCAGGTAGACGTCGGGGTCGTCCAGCGACAGGTCTCGGAAGAAGATGCCGTTGAGCGTGTAGTCGTAGTTCTGCCCGGTGTGCGCCAGCAGGCAGTCGAAGTGGCGTCGGCACTTCTTGATGACCTCGGACAGGCGGATGACCTCGGGGCGGGTGCCCACGATGACCAGCAGCTTCAGGCGGCCGTCGTCCTTGAATGCGATATCGAAATAGTCCTTGCCCATGCGGCTAGACCTCCTCGTAGTAGGTGTCGGGGTGCTCGGGGTCGAAGGGCTCGTTGGCCCACATGACTGTCACGAGGTCCTCGGTGTCGGACAGGTTGGTGATGGAGTGCGTGTAGCCGGGGATCATCTCCACGGCGCGCATATCCAAGCCCCTCACGACGTACTCGTCGACGGGGAACGGGTTGCCCTCGGCGTCCTCTCCCACCTTCCTGAGCTTGATGGATGCGGTGCCGGAGACCACCAGGAACCTCTCCCACTTGGACATGTGCCAGTGGTTGCCCTTGGTGATGCCGGGCCGCGAGACATTGATGGAGACCTGGCCGCGCTCCGGCGTGCGCAGGAACTCGGTGAACGAGCCGCGCTCGTCCGTGTTGGGTCTGAGGTCGTAGGCGAAGTGCCCCGGCTCGTAATAGGAAAGGAACGTGCTCCAGAGCTTCTTGGAGAAGGAGCCCTCTGTGAGGTCGGGCACCGACAAGGTCTTGCGGCTGTCGCGGAAGCCGTCGAGCAGGTAGACAATCTCGCCCAGGGACTTCACGTCGGTGTCGGGGACGTAGCAGAACCCCTCACCGTCGACGCGCTCCAGCCCCTCGTAGCCGCAGCGGTGCTCCTGTCCCAGCAGGGCGCCCAGCATCTCGTCGACCAGGTCGTCGATGTAGAGGAGCTCCAGCTCGACGTTGGGGTCGTTCACGGTGTAGGGGCGGCCGTTGGCGATGGCGTCGCAGAAGGTCGCCACGGCGGAGTTGTAGCGCGGGCGGCACCACTTGCCGTAGAGGTTGGGGAAGCGGTAGATGAGCACCGGCGCCCCGGTGCGTTCCGAGTACTCCCGGAACAGACCCTCCCCCGCCAGCTTGGACTCGCCGTATACGGAGCCCTCGAAACGGCCCGACAGGCTCGCCTGCGCGGAGCTGGACAGCATGACGGGGCATGTGTTGCCGTGGCGCTCCAAGGTGTCCAGCAGCGTGGAGGCGAACCCGAAGTTACCCTCCATGAACTCCGCCTGGTCCTTGGGGCGGTTGACGCCGGCCAGGTTGAAGACGAAGTCGGCGCGGGAGCAGTACTCGTCCAGCTCCCCGGAGGTCGAGTCGACGTCGTACTCCATGACCTCGAGGGGAAGGAGTTGCTGGTATTTGGCGCGGCGGTCCTTGCCGTCGCGGATGTTCTTCAGCGCGCAGCAGAGGTTCCTCCCGACGAAGCCCCTCGCGCCGGTGACGAGGACGCGCACCCTACTGCACCGCCTCGTGCTCGCGGCCCTCTAGGGCCAGCTGCACGTACTCGGCGGTCTTGATCTTGGCGATTGTGCCCTCCACGTCGAGCCTCTCGGTGTTGTGGGAGGTGTAGGACTCGTCGGCCTGGGTCTCTACCTCGCCGTCCACGACGAACTTGTCGTAGTTGAGGTCTCGCGAGTCGCAGGCCACGCGGTAGTAGCCGCCCATGTCCTCGGCGCGCAGGCGCTCCTCGCGGGTCATGAGGGTCTCGAAGAGCTTCTCGCCGTGGCGGGTGCCGATGACCTGGGTGCCCACGCGGCCGAAGACCTCCTGCACGGCCTCGGCCAGGTCGCCGATTGTGGAGGCGGGGGCCTTCTGGATGAACAGGTCGCCGGGGTTGGCGTGCTCGAAGGCGAACTGCACCAGGTCGACCGCCTCGTCCAGGTTCATGAGGAAGCGGGTCATGTGGGGGTCGGTGACCGTCAGCGGCTCGCCCTTTCGGATGCGGTCGATGAACAGCGGGATGACCGAGCCGCGCGAGCACATGACGTTGCCGTAGCGGGTGCAGCAGATGGTGGTGCGGCCGGCGCCGTTTCGGGCGTTGGCGTAGATGATGGACTCCATCATGGCCTTGGACTTGCCCATGGCGTTGATGGGGTATGCCGCCTTGTCGGTGGACAGGCACACGACGCGGTCCACGCCCTCGTCGATGGCGGCGTGCAGGACGTTGTCCGTGCCGATGACGTTGGTGCGCACGGCCTCCATGGGGAAGAACTCGCAGGAGGGCACCTGCTTGAGGGCGGCGGCGTGAAAGATGTAGTCCACGCCGTGCATGGCGTCGCGCACGCTCTGGGCGTTGCGGACGTCGCCGATGAAGAAGCGCACCTTGGAGGCGAGCTCCGGGGACTTCTCCTGCAGGCGGTGGCGCATGTCGTCCTGCTTCTTCTCGTCGCGCGAGAAGATGCGGATCTCGGCCAGGTCGGTGTTCATGAAGTGCTTGAGCACGGTGTTGCCGAACGAGCCGGTGCCGCCCGTGATCATCAGGGTCTTGTCTTTGAATGCGTTGGTGTTAACCATTATTATTCTCCCCAGCAAGTTCCTTAAGAATTGATTCCAATTTGTCGAAAAACATCTCTTTGGAGAAATGGGATTCGTAATAGGAGCGGGCGTTTTTGCCCATTAGTTCTTTGTCGTCGCGTTCAACAAATTCATCGCAGATACGCGCCAAACCTTCGGCATCCTCAATACCGCAACAAAGACCGCAATGCGCTTCATCGATCACACGCTTAGTTTCACCGGAGAGCGCAGCTAATACAGGCTTACCAGCCGCAAGATATGTTGTAACTTTTCTGGGCAACGTATACGTGGCCATAGGGCTATCCTCAAACGTAACCAGCATGGCTGAGGAAGCAGCATAGTACCGAGGCATTTCTTCTATAGATTTACGCCCATGAAAGACAACATTCTTAGCCTTTAGCGTCTCGGCGAGTCGTTTGCAATCTTCGAGCCTAGAGCCCGATCCAACGACATGGAATACAATTCGATCGTTGTTACAGAGACTGGCGGCACGAACAATAGTTGCGACAGACTGAGCCTGTCCAACGTTTCCCGCAAACGTTAGATTTACCTTTGTCGGGTCATATCCATCGCATCCACCAGAAGTCCCTACCGTCCCAAAATTATCGTCTGCATATTGAGGAAGATAGACAGACGGTTCTCTATTCAAGGAAAGGCTGCCTGAGAAATACTCGTCAAACAACGGCGAAGTGACAGCGATCCTATCAGCCCGACTATAAATTCGTCTACTTACAAAAGACATCCATTTATAAGGAAGAGACTCCTGGCTAAAGCCGCCCGCAGTTAAACTGATAGGCCAAAGATCAAAGCAATATAGAAGCATCTTCTTGTGATGCTTCTTGGCATAAACCAAACCGGGATCAACCTGCATAACAGGTGAAAACTGGTATCCAAGTACAACGTCAAACTCATCTTTAATATCTCGTGCAAGCGTATTTGCGTTGTACCAAAAGGAAAGATAGTTTTTAACTCTGTTAGCAGCACCCGTTTTTCGAGGTGCTAAATTTGCACGCAGAATAGATACGCCGTTACGCTTTTGAACCCGATTTTTGCCATTTCTATACTCATCGGGAATATCGGAATTAAGCATTCCCGTATTAGGCAGACCGGTCAATACGGTCACCGAATGGCCGCGCTTAACAAGCTCTTCGCATACGTCAGAGGTGTTAAAAGGCTCCGGCCAATAGTGCTGGCAGACAACGAGAATATTCACTATCTCGCACCGTCTCCCGTGCTCACAACGCCAAGCGTCTTAAGCATGATCACAATATCCATCTTGATGTTTCTTGTTCTGATGTACTCAAGATCAAACATGACCTTTTCGCTGGGAAGAAGGTCGTAACCACCCGTTACCTGAGCAAGACCGGAGATGCCCGGACGAACCATGGTGCGGTAGTGCCAACCGTGGATACGTTTTTCAAATTCATCGCAAAAGGCGGGGCGCTCAGGGCGCGGACCAATAAGGCTCATATCGCCCCTGAAAACGTTCCAGAACTGCGGAATCTCATCCAAACGCGTCTTACGCATAAACTTGCCAAACGGCGTTACGCGCGGATCTTCGTCCTGAGCCCACTGGGCACCACGAGCTTCAGCATCGGTGTACATGCTGCGAAACTTATAGATATTAAAGATCTTGCCGTCCTTGCCAACGCGACGCTGTGCATAAATGACGGGACCTTCAGACTCGGACTTAATCTTAACGGCAATGACAGCCATCGGAATCGCGAGAATAATGAGCGCGCAACCGCAGGAGACAACATCGAAAGAGCGCTTAATAAAGCGGTAGAAGAACCCACCGTTTACGACAGGTTCTTCTAGTTCAATGATATCGTCACCGGGCAACAACTTTTCCAGCACGTCGGCAGGGATACCGTTCTCCGAAAGCTTAGGCTCATGCTTTCCAACGTTGTTAAGCTTTGCAGCCTCGCGTCTGTCCTTAGGCGTAACAGCAAGCGCTGCCGCATCCCCCATTTGATTGTTTTGCACGTTCTCTTCCAACACTATGTCCCCGCCTCCGAGGGTCCTCCCTGTTCCGTTATGCAGTCGCCCGCACTTAGGCGATCGCCTTTTTAAGGTTGCGCATGACTCGCTGCTCGGCCGAAAGCACGGCAAGGCCAACGCGCGTAGTTACGCGTCGGCCGCACAGATCGAGCTCCAAATAAGCAGTGCTCTTGCGTCTATTAATGGATTTGATAAGGCCTTCGTGGCCCAACAGCGGACCAGCCGTCACTACGACCTGGTCACCGTCTTTTAGGGCCTCACTCATGGGCACTACGCGGTCTCCCCTATGCGTAAAGCCACCAATGAGCTGGACCTCTTCTTTTGCCAACGGCACAAACTGACCGTCCTGGGAAAGCACCCGGGCAAAGTCGTCCATGCGCAGCAGATACTGTTGCACGGTGCGGGGATCTGTCGTGTCGCAAATAAGATAACCGGGAAAGAGCGGCTTGGTCGTATTGACCCATTTGCCGTGTACTTTAATCTCAGTTTGAAATTGGGGATAAAAGAGCTCCTGCATGGCACTCGCCGGCACCATACGCTCAATGCGCTCGCGCATTACATCTTCGCGACCATTAATGACCTGAATCACATACCACACGAGCACCACCCCCTTGCTGTCTTACGTGTGGCTCACGGGGTTTGGTTATGGCTTCGCTAGGGCGCTTGTGCGCGAAGGCGCTCCATATTCAAACCCTGAGCCCAGTTAGACAAGCACGTGGCTCTGCCCCACCGTGAACGGTATGTACAAATACAGCTGCTAGAGACGCGGACGTGTATCGCAAAATGACCGCGTCTCCAGCTGACTGCGTGCGAGCCAGTCAAGCGGGTACAAAACTGGACCGCACGCAAACAGCTGAAGGGCTACTACGCATTGACACGCAAACTATTAAATACATCTTAGAATTAACTAAATGCTAATTAATAACGTCGCATGACTTCTTTATTGGAGCTCATGGTGTTTCAGGCACCGCCGTTACGGCCGGATGCTGATCGACCCTGCGCTTTGCAACTTGCTGGAGCCGCGAGCACAGTTGAACTCATGTAACGTTAGGTATCCTAGCACAAACTGGTAGCGAAACTGATTTGGGCTGCGTTGGACAACATTTCGTTCATTTGACGTGCTTAGGGGGTTGTTTTGGGATGCTGTTCACGTTGGCGCAGGTTATTGGGGTGCTGGCAATAATTGGGAGCCTTCCTGAAGCCCAAATGGAACGGTGATCTACACTGATAATCGCGTTTGTCTAACAAACTATGTACAGACATGGGAAATAAATTGTGCAACTTTTTGTTGATGTAGAGGGGATTTGCGGCGCGAGGTATTTTGGCATAAAAAAGGCCTTCGAAATTCCGAAGGCCTTTGCATTCACGATGGTGGAGACGAGGGGGATCGAACCCCTGACCTCTTGACTGCCAGTCAAGCGCTCTCCCAGCTGAGCTACGCCCCCGTGACGAGGTAGTACTATAGGGGATGTCTTTCTTTGATGCAAGGACTTTTTTTGGGTTGTTGCCCTGCCTTACGGGTTTTCCTGGGACGTGTCTCTATGGTTTTGTCAACCGCGTGCTTCGCGCCATTTCGGCATGACGCATCCGGGCGCCAGGCGCCCCCGCTTGGTTTCCTCTTCGGTTGATCCCGCCGCCCGCTAGGCCGCGTACGGGACGGCGTCGCGCATGATCGCGTAGATGACCTTGAGCCTCTTCCTCGCGACCGCCTTCAGCGCCTTGCTGTGCCTCATCCCCCTCGCCCTGCACTCCCCGTAGTACCTCCCGAACCTGTTGTCCGTGCCGATGAGGGAGTTGCAGCTGAATATGAGCAGGTTCTTGAGCCGCCTGTTCCCGCCGTGCTGAGGCGACGTCGACCTGATGCTGCTCCCGGAGCGCCTGTCTGACGGCGCCACGCCGCAATAGCTCGCGAGCTCGTCGTGCCCCCTGAACGCGGATATGTCGATCGACGTCACCAGCGCCGCGGCGGTCTTGGGGCCGATCCCGGGCACCGTGAGGAGGCACTCGTAGACCTCGTCGCCCGCCAGCGAGTCGGCCACGAGCGAGTCGAGCTCCTCGATGTCGGCGTCGAGGGAGGCTATCTCCCGGGCGAGTATCCGGACCGCGACGTCCTCGCCGGCCGGGAGCCGCCTTCCCGAGCGCGACGAGGCCAGCATCGACACCTGCCAGCGGCTCGACGGGTCGACCGCGCCC
>OLPY01000913.1_pt1 | contig 22966 bp, 25 predicted proteins | sample 1672481 | NCBI WGS metagenome assembly OLPY01 (sample SAMEA3136691, study PRJEB25190) | human gut metagenome | biome: human gut; feature: human-associated habitat; material: faeces | place: Austria | collected 2013 | reverse complement strand
TTCTGTATATTTTGTGCGGTCTTATCCTGGCATACTTCTATCAGGCAACACACAAGCTGACGGGAAGTATTTCCAGCAGATTCCCGGCAGTTGTCAAAGAGATTTTTGCAGGTATATGCCTTGGAGTCACGGGTTCCTTCTTACCTGCACTTATGTTTTCCGGAGAAGAACAGATGGGAACGCTTATGAAAACCTATACCTCTTATCTGCCACTGGCACTTATTGGCATTGCGTTTCTCAAGCTCCTGCTGACAAATCTGTGTATTCAGTTCGGTTTAAAGGGAGGACATTTTTTCCCTGTCATCTTTGCCGGAGTATGTATGGGATACGGCATGGCAATGCTGACCTGTGGGCCGGACGGGGGACACGTGGTATTTGGAGCTGCAATCGTTACCGCATCACTTCTCGGCGGAATTATGAAAAAACCGCTGGCAGTAACCATGATCTGTTCGAGGCTGTCCATCTTGACCAGCTCATGCATACGGCTCTGCCAGTCGATCAGTGCATGTGGGGATGCCTCGCCAAAACCGGAGCACAGGCTTTTGCGCTCGGAGTTTTTCCACGCAGTGGCATCGCCGTTTCCGTTTACCATCTCATAAATATTCAGTGCTGCTGCCACTGCCTCCGGAATCGTGCTGCACACAGGATAGAGGCGGGCTGTCCAGAGAGTTTTGTTCTCTCCTTCATCCCAGAGCTCATTTTCTGAAATTCCGTTTCTGTCCATAAACTGTCTGAGTGTTCCTGTCAGGAAAGCACAGCCGTTTTCGCTCAGGGCGGTCTTTGGATTATCGTGAATGCCGTAAATACGGACAACAAAACGTCCGTCGCGCTGTTTCAGGCCATGGAGTACGACTTCATCCGGGATGGTTTCTCCGTGGATATCGATATAAGAGAGAACGACATGGTTTCCGATCACAGATCCTGGATGTACATAGCTGACCTCCAGATAGCAGTCCTCGCCACATTCTGCGTTTGTGGACAGGATGCTGTTTAATGCTGCGACGCTTCCCGGTCTGGCACTGGCCTGTGCAAGCTCCGGTCTTCCGCTCTTCCAGATATTTCGGGAGATCAGATTGGTTCCATCTCTGTCGTAGGACGGATTCTGTCCGACGCTGCTGTTGATCTTGCTTTTCCAGCCCAGATGGCTGTAGTGAAGGGTTCCCTGTGTCATCAGCTTCAGGATCTCAGCTGTGGTTCCGAAATGAAGGAATTTGGCCGGGGAAAGGCGCAGAAGTTTCATTCTGTATGGACGCAGGATCTCCCAGACAACTTTTCTGGCCGCCAGAAGTTCCGGACAGAATTCTCCCTCCGGTTTTTCCTCGTAAAAAGCTTCCAGTGTGGATTCTCCTGCCAGTGGATGGAAGAAGTTTCTCTTTCTGCCGCAATGCGATCTGTGCATGAAATCCTTCTGCCTGTTCCTCATTGGAAGCGGTTAATACGATATAGTCCCATCTTGCAAAGCCTTCTTTCTTCAAAGAGCGTGCGTAATCGTCCCATGCATCCTGATAAGACTGTGATAAGAATAAAGAGGTCATGGATTCTGTTTGTCTGCCATCGTCTAACTTCTTTATGGATGTATTCATATTTCTCCTTTTCTTAGTTATATTTATAACTTATCTAATTTTGTTTTTTTTATATTACGCTGACCCGGGAGCCAGCGTAATATGACTTTTACATATACATTTCTTCATCATACTCGTTTGATTTCATTCTGTCAAGTTATACAGAGTTATTGTGAACAGTTACTATACAGATCCTTCGTGTTTGACAACAGCTAGGACTGTCTTGATCAGAATCTTGATATCCAGACCTATGGTCCAGTGTTCTATGTACTCAGTGTCAAGGCGTACAACTTCTTCGAAATCTGTGATATCGCTTCGTCCGCTCACCTGCCACATACCGGTGATTCCCGGTTTGGTGGACATACGGCTTCTGTGGTGAAGTTCATACTTCTCCCACTCGTCTACTGTCGGCGGGCGTGTTCCTACCAGACTCATATCTCCTCCTTATGTCAACTCAGAAACAACTTTTAGGCATAAAAAAAGAGCCTCTGATTTTTATAAATAATCAGAAACTCTTTTCTATTTATTGTTTCATAAAATAAAGTTTTTATTTTATATATTATGCCTTTTTATTTTTCAAAGCTATTTTCTCTACTTCTTCTAAGGTAAGCTCTGTGTACATTGCAATATCTTCATAACTAAGTTTGCCATCTTCTATCATTAAACAGGCAACATGAACCGCTTTCATTTTTTCAGCTTCTCTTGCTACTTCACTTCTCATACTTTCCATAGACTTATACATAGCCCCTTTCCACTCACTTCTTTAAATAATACAATCATGCTCAATCAATTTTTGTTGTCTAGCAGTTAAAATGGTATACTCAAGGCTTTCTCTATAGGCTATTTACTAATATACTGTCCACATATTGAATGGTACATGTCTCTGGCATTGGTATATATTGGTCAATTTTTCGAAAACCTTATAAGGTATAACCATTAAACGTATCGTATATAACATTCATTCTCAGTCATATATTGACCCAACAATAATTACATCTTTTAACTGCTCCTAAAGATTTAAAATCATTTTTTCTATCGCTGAATATGATTCATTTCAATAAAGCTATTTTTTATAGAAGCATAAGATCTGAATTCTTTTTTATTTTTTCTAACACTTCATCTGAAAGCTGCCCCAAATAATTCATATGCATTGCCAAAATAATATATTCTAATAAAAAAATATCTGTATACATTTTAAATGTCTCTTTATCAGCATTTATACTATTCATTCTTGCAGCTACATTCCCATGAAAATTATTACATCTTGATGCGTATAAAATACCAAACAAAATAAAATATATTTTATCTTGGTCTGTAAACTGAAATTCTTCTCTTGTTTCCTCTCCATAAAAAGTAATTTCTGTTTCTTTTCTAATTAATAATTCTTTTAATTTCAAAGAAAAGCTATGGATTATTTGACGGCTTTTATCTCCATTTATAATATTTAATGAAATTTTATTATTCATTATTGATGGATTAGAAATATTTCGTAAAGCCTCGCCATATGATTTTTCTATAATATCTCCTATTACGGGAATATACCTTTTTATCGTATCATACGAACTTGCCCTATACCTTCGATCAATATTAGCTTTATCTATTATATATCCTTTAAGCATATAAGATGCTACATAATGAAAAACCTTTATTGGTAATTTAACAATAAATTGCTGTAGTATTGGATCATATTTTGTTTCATTTGATAAAATATCTTCACAAACCTTTTTAACTCCATCTGTGTCTGAACATCTTCTCGTTAAATCTCCCAACAATTCGTTATAATACGAATGATTTATTGCTTGCCAGCAAAATAAGGATGCTAAATCTGGTCTTTCCGGTAAAACATAATAACAGTCTAACAAATATGTTATTATCTCATATGGATATTGACCCCCTTCTTCTTCCCAATTTTCATCAAATAAAAAATGCAAAGAATCTAAAATATTATTTTCACTTGCAGGCAATAACTCTATATGTTTTTCTTTTGAATAATTTTTAGCTACTTTTAATATATCATCCATAATTTAATTTTTAAAATCCATTTCTTCATTTTTGCGTATATACTTCAATTCACCTTCAATATATTATAAAATATTGACTTATTATGATAATTCTTATTTTTCATCTGATTTATCATCTTTTGTCTTACTTTTCCTTTTTGTTCCAAAGAATACCTCACATATTGCATTACTTAATGCTCGCATTGCTTCATTCGTAATTCCTATAATTCCACCATCTATTATGTCGCTTTTCATTAAGTCTGTCATATCATCTAAAATAAGTTTCCAGAATATTGACAGACTTACCATAATAATTATAAGTGCTAAAATTATTAATAATTGAACTATACTATTAGGATCATCAATTTTATCTGCATTTTCTCCACAAATTACCGCTATAAAAATCAAGCCGGATATCAAAGTAATTGTAGGATATTTTTTATCTATCCTCTTTTTTCTCTTTGTAACAGTTTTCTCTTCGATACTTTCTCCAATTTCGTTGAATACCCTTATAACATTATCAATCAACTCTGCTTTATTATTTTCTGTCAAAAATCTAGTATTTGATATATTTAAAATAATCTGATTGCGAATTTGTTCATTTGTATACATATACTTCATAGCAATTTGATATTCTAACGATATTGCACTTTTTATGCTATATAAAACTTCTCTATTTAAATCAATTTTCTGAATCATATAAGGCAGTATATTATTAATATATTTTTCATTTGCCCCGTTCACTCTTCTAACAAATGCCCGATTTTTCCACCACATAGATAAGATTTTACCAACAATCGAAGTAATAATTACAACTACAACTCCTGTTATTATTGGTGCTATCCATGAAATCACAATAGTATTTTCAAAAAAATCTCTCATTTTTAATTTCCTCATTGCTTCAAGTATATCATTTTGCAATTCTTAAATTTAAAAATTATGTCTCTTGAATGAATTACATTAAATTTTTCATTCTATTTAACACATATATCGAATTTTTTTAAATCGCATATATATAGATTGCTAAATATAGTTATGATTATATACTACCACAAAGGAAATATTTCAACAACGATTCTTCTATAAATCTTCACTCTTCAAGCCAAAAACAACCATTTTCTGTTCTTCCAGGTACTCCCCTTTAAAAGAGTATGTCTTTTCCGGATTCAATCCCCAGCCAGTCAATGTTTCATATACAAACTGCTTGCTATGTATTTTGAAGCTCTTATGTAATTCTAAGAAACCTTCCGGTACACGGATAGACATATTGTCTTTGCCATCACAGGCTACTACTGCCAGTGATTTTTCTTTCATGTTTCTAAGCAGGCATATATGAGAGGGATCTCCTAATGCTGCGATTACACCGACCCCGATGTTAATGGAATCCCATTTGCCCTGTAATGCCAAGGTTGGTACTGGTATTTTCTTCGTTATTTCCATTATCATCGACTCCTTCTTCTATATTTACATTGCTTTGTGGTTGATTTTCTATATGATAATCAGGCACAGTTGCTCCCATAGGTGCTTCTGTACCTTCTGTATTGTTTCCTATTGAATTTTCATGTTCCGGCTGTTGTTCCTTGTTGTAGTTTCCGAAATCTTCAAAAAGATTTAACTGACGGTATTGCTCATATTCTGTATATGACCGTCCAATACGGTTTTTATAGGCATCTGGATAATATTTAACCTGACGTTTTTTTGTTTCTCCTGTAACCGGATCAACAAATTCTTCTTTCTTTGGTGCAAACATGATTGCTTCTTCCATTTCAAAGACAAGGATCAGTCCACGATCAGAAGCTGCTACACGACCAAGCACTTTATATCTGCACTCACGGTTCCACCCCATTAAATGATATAGATTTTCTACAAAATCTACGGATGTGATATTCTTATTCACCCATTTGCCCTGTTTGTTGACTCTGGCCCATTCTACAGATGCACTTTCTTCCTCTGCACAAGGTACAACAGCCAGCCTCTTTTTTTCCGTATTTACGACTGTGAGAACATGTTTTACTCCCTCAAATAACCGGATTGCTGCCATATTAAAGGTCAGCTGTCCATATTTAATACTTACTGCTGGTTTCTTCAGCATGGAAAACTGTGTTCTTGGTGGCAGTTCATATCCTTCAAAGCTCTCATATTGTAGTTCCTCATTCTTTTCCATACGGGAACGTACAAGTTCTTGTATCAGTTCAAACTCTCTTGCTGTAAAACTTTGTCCTTCCTGATTATTTGGTCTGTTATCTGTGGTTTCTCCCATATTCTCACCCCTTACATGGTCATCAGAAGTTCTTCTAATTCATTCACGATTTCCTGCCTGGACGGTATATGTCCTATGACTGGATTTTCTACTACAACTCCTGTTTCCTCTATATCTTCTTCTGTTATGGCATTAATCATGCTGTCCCTCTGTTCCCGGATAAAATAATTAATGCCTATCCTTCGTTTCATCCATTCTTCCGGATAAGCACATACAATACCATTGTTTTCTGGTTTGTTTTCCTGCCCTGTATCTGTTTTGTACTTTACAAATCCAAAAGGCTGGTTACTTTCTTTTTCTACATCGGGATGATTTTTATACTTTTTACCAACAATAATCTGTGGTTCATCCAATGAAAACACAAGTATTTTTGACATTCCTCTTTCTTTTGTAATACCACGGAATTTAAAGCTAAATTCTTTTTTCCAATGTAAACTCTCATAAATCGCTGTAGAAAATGCCCTCGACGAAATAGATGAGACAAGCTTTCCATCTTCTTTTTCCCATTCAAGACAGTTTGGGTTATCTGGTGTTGTCTGCCGGATAATAATTGTCTGGATAATTGGATGATACAATATCTCCACCCATCTGCAATAATTCAGTTTTTCATGGCAAGCCTTACTGAATTTTATCCTTCTTCTACCTACAGTCAATGCAGGAAGGCTCTTATTTAGAAAATAAATTCCGTGTGGAACCTGATACCCGGATAATGCCATGGAAACAACTTTTCCCTGTTCCTCACCTGACCATATCCGGATCTTATGATTCAGTTCTTCTAATTCTTCCTCTTCATATACCTCCTGGCAAATCTCCAGTAAAGCACTGCCATCTATTCCGCCCCAGCCTGGACAGATAGAAACAAAACCTTTTAAATTTCCTTTGTGGATCACCGAAAAATCTGGAACACCCTCTGTCATTTTTCTGGAACTTTTCTTTACCATCTGTGCCGCTAGGGCGATTTCCCGTGATACGATTGGCTCATGATGATCTTCTTCATAAGCGGATACCCTGTCATGTTCATTTTTCTTTGATTTATGCTCAACATAATCAATAACTATAGTTTTTCTGGCTTCCAGATCTCCCCACCGACGCTCGTTTGACATAACATTCATGACCATAGAAGCATTCCAGTCGGTTCTTCCTCTGAGTGTAGGACGTTCCCGTTCTGTCAGGATCTCTGCTATTTCATCACAATCATAACCGCCTATGTATGCAAGAAAAATAAAACGGACTGTTTTCGCTTCTTCCGGCTGAATGATCAGTTCTCCTTCTTTTGTGTGGCGATATCCTAACAGATCAAGCACTGGATATTGTCCTGTACATATCCTCTGGTCATAAGAAAGTATCATTCTCCTGCTTTTATTTGCTGATTCCCAGTCAGCAAGCATCGCATGGATAGAGAGATTCTGTTTACAATCCGGATCAAGAGTATATATATTTTCTGTCTCAAAGTATACCCCTACTGGATGGGATGGATTCATACTTTTTAGCTGACGTACTAATGTCATACAATCAGACATATTTCTTGCAAACCTTGATACACTGGCACAGAGAATCAGATCAATTTTCTTCTGAGACGCATCTTCGATCATTCTTTTAAATTCTGTTCGATGTTGAGTAGATGTGCCTGACTTTCCCTCATCACTATATATCTCATGCAAAGTCCAGTTTGGTGTATCTCCAACTTTTTTCGTATAATATTTTGTCTGATTTTCTATAGAAGAAACCTGATTTGTACTTTTGGTACTTACACGGGCATATACTCCAACTTGTTTATGTCCTGTATCGGATATGGTTGGCTTTGGTTTTGCTTCCCGGATCACACCATTTCCAGAACGTGGTTTTCTAACACGGTTTCGGATTTTCTCCCTCTGCTCTTCAATTTCATTATGTCTTTTTTCCCAGTCACCTATATCTGAAGAATCTGTAGAAGAAATAACGTTTCCTTCGGTATCTATGATTTCACAATCCTCGATTTTCTCTGTATCTACTTCCTCGGATTCCTCTACTCCATAAATATCTTCAACAGCCAACTTCTCTTTCAACCTCCTGCTTACAGTTCCTGTATTCCCTGCAGTATCTTTTCCTTCCATTTTTTATACTTTGCTTCATCCAGTTTCACATAATCATCTGCCATTTTTTCTAATGCTTCTTTCTGCTGCTCTGGATTCATGATCGTATTAATATGATATTTCTCATCTTCAGTTACCAATTCTATAAGCCCTGGCATTTCTGAAAGAAATTTGAGCAGATAGCAAAATTCTTCACTATTTGCCGCCAAATACGCTTTCGTCTGGGCAGCAATGCAATCAACTTCTCCATTCCGGCAGGCTTTTAGCAGATGGAGCATCTGTGGTCTTTTATATATTAACTTTTGTCCGGTAATATCTACATATACGCCTTGTAATATCCATCCCGGAATCTTATTGCATTTTTCTTTATAATATCTCTTATGATAGCTAAGAGCTGCTTCCTTATTTTTTTCCCATAGCTTTGCTAATTTTACATAACCAGCTACTCTATAATTAAAACTCATTCCTCATCAACTTCTTCCTCTGGTTCAGGCATATGCCAATACCATATTCCCTGTTTTCTGTATGCTTCTATGCCTATTTCTTTTTGCACAGTTCTTATTGTTCTTTCTTTAATTCCAATCCTATCCATTCGCCGTATAATCTCTGCACTTGGTACATCTTCTACCGATAACATGATCCTCAGATACTCGGATGCTTTTTCTTTCTTGGTTGCTTTCTTTGAACATACAACTGCTTCTGCTCTTTTATCAATATTACATTTTCCTATCCATTGAAATCCTTTATCTGGATTCATAACAAATCCTACGGCATTGCTCTCTGGTGCGAGATTAGATTTTACCTGATACATATAACGTATCTCTGGATTCTTTTCATCTCTTGAGATCATAAGAACACTTCTGCAGATTGCTGCTATATCTATACTTCCTAATCCCCGGTACAGTCTTTTTCCTCCAGAAGATTTTGTCATATGTCCAATCATCACCACCGCACATTTATGTTTTTCTGCAACTTTCCCAAGTTTACGCATAATGGAACGGACATGGCTTGCATTCTGCATATCCGCATTAGAAGGCATGAATGCCTGAAGTGGATCTAATACAAGAAGCTTTGCTTGAAAACTCCGAATCGTTTTTTCCAGCCGGTCATCTATAAATGTCAATCCCATATCTGCATCATCTATAAATGCAACCCTGTCACAATCTGCTCCTGCTTCTTCTAACCGTGGTTTTATCGTATCCCCCACATTATCTTCTGCACCTTGATATATGACATTCCCGATTTGTTCCAGCTTTTTTCCATCTGGAAGAAGTCCTCCTCTGGTGAGAGCTGACGCAATATTTATCATAAAAGTAGATTTTCCATCACCCGGATCACCCTGTAATAAGGTAAGTTTTCCATATGGAATATACGGATACCATAACCATTCCACTTCCTGCTTCTCTACAGTAGAATATATCTTATAGTCCTCTTTATTTTCCATCATGCACCTACCTTGTCATCCTCTTCTCACATATCTTCTAATTTCTTATTTTTCTCACTCATGCTTTCCACTAGATCAGCTATCATTGTGTATTCTGCCCTTGTAAGCCCTGATACATCCAACGTTCTATTTGACACCTGAAATCCCAAAAGATAATCTGTACTCACATGATATAAAACAGCTAATCTGATCAGAATATCATACGATGGCTGTCTGCTATCATTTTCATAGGCACTGATCTGCCTTTTATTTACACCTATTATATCTGCAACCTGTCCCTGTTTCAGTTTTCTCTCCTGACGTAGCTGCTTCAATCTGTATCCTAAAGAATCTATCATGTGCGTCGCACCTTCCTATGCGCCATGACTTACTGCACGTAACACAAATTTCTTTTCCTTTATATTATCATTTATAGGTCGGCATTTGGCAGATTCCATTCGCCTTTTCGCAGACCTTTCCCGCTTCATCCGCATGTCCTCGACTAGAAACAGTCCCCTGTTTTGCAGCCTTGCAACCTTGCAGCCTTGGAATATATTTTCGTCCAAAACATTGATAAAATGGTACTTTTCAGAGATTTTTATTTTCCTTTTCACTGAAATTCATCTCCTTTTCTTTGCAGCCTTACCTTAAATTTTGCAGCCTTACTCATGTTTTTGCAGTCTTACAAAATCACAACTTTTTTCACTTCTTCGCATTATGGTGACTATGTTCACCATATTATTTCATAATTTCAAATTTTATAATGTAGGCAACCTATTTCTCAATTCCTAGAAAGGTAATTTTGTATATGATTGACTACACACCTCTATGGAATACCATGAAAGAAAAAGATATTTCCCAATATGACCTTCTAAATCATGGTATTGATAAACGTACCTTACAACGCTTACGAACAGATCAGAATATTACAGCTCTGACTATTGAAAAACTCTGCCAGATACTTCACTGTACACCAAATGATATTATACGATTTATTTCAGAAGAAGAAAAATAATACCGCTGAAACACGAAAGATTCTTCCTGTTCAGCGGTATTTTTTATACACCCATCTCAAACATTTCCAGCCCGTCCAGCATCATGTCTACATCCATATCAAGTCCGCTTTCTGATTCCTCCACACCACAATCTTCCCTTGATTCACATACCGTTTTTTCATCCATTCTCTTCATTGAGCTTTCTATCTGTAAGAGAAAATTTTTATCGTGCAGTAATTCTTCTTTTACCTTTTCTATATCAATTCCTGACATACTTTTATCCGGAAATAGAGCTTTTCCTTCCTTATTATATATCCATGCATGAATGAGTTCCGTGATCAAAGCTGTTTTACATCTCTTTTGTGTTTTTAAGAACTCACCAGCTTGCCTTTGCTTCTCATTTTCTTCATCAAATAATAAAACAATTCGTATCTTTCCCATCTCTTCATCCTTTATCCTCTACGAATACGGGCAGATGCTAATTTCTCATAACCGATTGCGTTCGCCTTCACATCATCAATAAACTCAATATATTTAAATTCCGGTGACTGTTCAATCTGCTTTTTCAATAATAAACTTCCTCCTCCAAGAAAAATAGCAGGATTTGTTCTGAAATCTGTCACATGTGCATGAAGTTTATTAATAATCATATGTACCCAATCATCTGCCATACGATAAATCTCCTTAATAATCTCCTCTTCTAAAATAGTCTCCTCCCCCATTAAGACCTGTTCTACATCTGAGGAATCCAAATGAATCCCATAATTCTGCTGAATTCTGTTAGAAATCTCAGATCGAAGTACCGCCATACCGGAGCGTTCACTTACTCTCACCGATAAATCTGGTTTTCCATTTCGGATTACTAAAAGATCTACCGTCCCATCTCCTATATCAATGCAGTTTACTGTCCGGTACTTCTTTAACAGACTCGCCTTAAAACACATGACCGCTGCAAAATTCTGCGGACTTACAAATACATCTTTCAGATAAAAACTAACCGGTTTGTCATTCATTCTAAAATTGATGCCATGACGGGAATGATTGATAAAATACTGTTTAAATCCTACTGCCTGCTGTCCAAAATCTGCCGGCGGCAAACCCACTCCAAGAACAACATCTTTTCCTGTAAGGTTAATATTTTTCTTTCGTGCCTCCTGCACAAGTGTGAACAAAGTCAGAATAAAATAGTCATCATCCACCGTTTTATCTGCTTTAAACGGCATTTTTGTTTCCGACAAAGTATAATAAGCACCTTCATATTCCAGAATATCTTCATTCATAAATCGTCCTGGCTGTGCAGTATACCTTACAATTCCACATGGGAACGAAGATGTTTCTCCCTTCATATTTCCATTACCATGATCAATTCCAAAAATTATTTCCGCCATCTGCTCTTCCTCCTGTACTTATACTTAACTGTATCTTAACTTGCTGTTTCATGTACACATTTGTGACAGTTAGTTGCGTTTATATGACACCTACTGACACTTTTATATCACTTTTGTATGTGTTATTATTTTTATGTTTCACTTATGTGTATGTACATACTATATATCACACTTTTGTGTATGTCAATATTATTTTTATCTTTTTTTGTACCACCATCTGAAAAAAGTATGTTATACTGCTGATGGAGGTATTAAAAATGACCACAGGAGAAAAAATACGTTATTTCAGAACTTCTCATGAACTTACTCAGGAACAACTTGCTTCTCAATCCGGATTAAGCATAAGTGCACTTCAAAAATATGAATCCGATGAAAGGAAACCAAAGCCTGAGCAATTATTGAAGATTTCTGATGCATTAGGAATTAGCATTAATATATTTATGGATTTCGACATCCGTACTGTTTCTGATCTGTTTTCACTTTTATTCAGAATGGAAGAACAGGCAAACCTAAGATTTTATAAAGATACAACAACTGATACTGTCGGTATTTATTTTGAAAATGAATACATCACTGAAAAGATTTCTTCTTATGCAGAAATGCTAAGAGAAATTGACAGCATGAACCCTTCTCACCAGGAGCTTATGCACACAAAGATTCAAAATGAATTATTAAACGATAATACATCTATACAAGAAGTTTCTGTAACCACTTCCTCTTCTCATAAGGATGCTTCCTCTTCTCTCGCTGTAGAAGAAAAACTTCTTGATATTATTTCTGACTGCACTCCTGCAGAACAGGAACAAATTTTAGATGCACTTACTTTCCTTAAAAACTGGATGAGAACAGCAAAAGAAAAATGATATAGAAAAAGCCCAGAGTTTGAATTCTCTGAGCTTTTCTCTTGTCTATAGAAGTTTCGTCCATAGATTTTCTTTTCTTATCTTCTATCTGTATATACCATAGTATTCCAAACAGCAATCATAATAGTTGATTATTCATGGATTTCTAATGGAAGATTATCTGGATCATGGAAAAATGTCATTTTCTTTCCGGTATAATCGTCTAAACGTACCGGTTCTGTTGCTATTCCTTTTGTGTTAAGCTCCTTAACCGTATCGTCAACACTTTTTACCTTAAATGCCAGATGTCTCAAACCAAGCGCCTCTGGATAATTCACACGGGCCGGAGCATCCTTTATAATAAATAGCTCAATCTCCTGCTCTCCACAAGCTAAATCTATTTTATAATCATCCCGTTCCTTTCGATAATTTTCCCGGATTATTTCAAACCCCAGTAAATCAACATAAAAATGTTTTGATTTCTCATAATCGCTTCCTATGATTGCAATATGATGAATTGTGTCAAACATTGATTTATCCTCCGTCGTTTTTCCTATAAGTTTATCACAGTAAGATTTTTATGAAAACACATTAATTCTCTGTTTTTTTCAATTTTTCATACAGTCTAAAAACAAATTCCATGTCCAATACTTTTTTACCTTCTCTTTCACTATTTCCTATGTAAACATGCTCTGCCTGATCTATCAACTCCTGTATCACTCTTTTATCTTGCTGAGCATCTTCTCCATCACTAAGCAACCAGATACATCCCGTCTGCATTTTAATCACAGCATCCATACTTGATAATGTTTCAATTTTTATATTACACCCCGAAAGCTGTGCAAATTGAATTACTCGTTTTGTGATATTCTTAAACCAGCAATACTTTTCTGTATTCACGATTCTATATGTCTGTTTTTCTTCTCTCTCAGCATTCTGGATGATGTTTTGCAACTCCATATCGCTCTTTTTTTGTTCTAATGTCCTCTCTTCTTCACTCAGTTTTGCATCGTGTTTTTCCATTGCTGCCTTCATCTGAGCAAGCCATTTTTCCTGCTCATCATAATAAAAGTGTTCTATTTTCACCTATGTAATCCCCTTTACATATTTTAAATTCATACCTATTATATGGTGTATATATTCACCATGCAAATATATAAAATAACTTTAATATAAAATTTATATCCTTACTCTGCATCTTTTTCAAAAATATCATACATACTTTTGCGAGTATTGTCATTGAATAATTTATATCGTATAAAATCAAGAGAGCTTGTCACTTTATTTGTAGAAGTATAAAATTGTACGCTGGGAGCATCATCAAAACTCAAATCAATTTCAATAGTAAGCATATTGTAATCTAAATCAAAATATTGTCTATATCCTTTATGGTTTTTGTCTGGAAAATTTTCCACAAAATTTACATTATACTCTGGTTTAAAATAGTTTATCATTGCTGCTTCTACTATGTTAATAATTTGCTCTTCTTTTGGCAAATCACTACAAACCTTTTTTAAATGTTCCATACTCTCGTCTTCACTTTTTGTAAATTTCTTAGATATACCATCAAATGACATTGCTAATCTAGCTTCCATCTCTAACAACAATATATAAATATGCTTATCTGGATGTTCCTCTTTATACTCTGTCAAAATTTTTTGCAATGTTGAATGAGCTTCAAGTCTATCTAAAGCTGTTCTCCTTCCCTTCTTTCCATATGATTGACCTATATATAGAATTTCATATTCTTCTCTTGATACTATACTTTTAGCAGAAAACATATATAAGTTTTGTGCTTTAATTTCTACTATTCTTTTCACTTTCGGATTTTTTCTTAAAAACTCCTCATCTTTTATAACCAAAATCATCTTAGTCCCCGGATAGGAAACTCTTATCTCAATCTTTCGATGATCAGCTCCTTCTATAAATTCAAGAAATGGTAACTCATAATCAACTTCTTTATCCTCAATAATAGTAAAAAGAGTTACTTTTATTCCGTCATTTCTTTTCTGTATATCCTTTTTTCTAATGAAAAATTGATTATATGATAGTATTCCATAAATATGATAACGATGCGGATCTATTTTTTTTAATATACTGAAATCTTCGACCGGAATAATTGTTTTATAGGAAGTAAATACATTTAATCCTGCTTCAAATGAATATTTTCTCTCCATAATGCTCTCCTTCTGTATTATTTATTATTATTTTACCATACATACCTATATAGATAAATACAAAACAAACCGCAGACGACATCTGCGGTTCACTTATTTTTATTTAGTTTTTGCCCTTTATGCTCTTTATCATATAATTAATAGGATACCCAATCACATATCCCACTGCCCGAACTAACAACCAGATTGCAATAAAACTGCCGAATAAACTTCCAACAATCACACATAACGTCATCATTCCAAGTATTCCTGATAAATCCCAATGCCAGGGAACCATGAAAAACATATGGGGGATTCCTACCGGAACACCATATACCAGCATCAGCCGGAACCAATCCATTTCTCCATCTATCAGATACAGATACTTTCCAAGCCATCCGATCAATGCCAGCACAGCTATCATCAATACCCCTTTATACATAAAATTTTTAAATGTCATGCACCCTTCGCTCCTTCCGTATATTCTGAGATCACCTTTTGTAAAACATCATCAAATCTTAAAATTACTTCAATCCGTTTTTTATCATACACATACACCGTATCAATCATCGTATCTATAATTTCTTTGGTCAGCTTTCCTCTTTCTATCTGTACCTCCAACTGTTGGACTGCTGTTCTTATCCGGCTTCTGTATCGTTCTTCTTCAATGATCACACTGGCAAGTGCTTTTTGTTCGGATTGTATTTTTTCGATTTTTTCTGTCAGTTGTTTCTTCACTGTTATATATTTTTCTCTGCTAAGTACACCTTCTGCATAAGCTTCATACTGATGGATACGTTCATTTTTTAATTTTTCCAGTTCCGACTCCAACACTCTTTGTTGTCTTTTCCCTGTAAAACTATTATCCGTATATTTTTCTTCGGATTCTCTTTGCACCGAATCCAATATCCTTAGTATCCTTTTTAAGGAATACCAGATATGCCCCTCTATCACAGATACCGGATATGCATCTTCAGGACAATGAGAATATCTTCCTGCCTGAACTTTATGGGGACAATATATTTTTGGATGAATACCGCCATCTGTATAAGCTAATGACCTGTGGCAGTTTCCACACCACACTTTTCCTTTCAGAAGGAAGTCTTTCGCACCACGATATTCTGGCTTTGTCATAAACATAATAGATGCACTTGCCACTTCATACTCTTCTTCCGTAATGATTGCCGGATTGATATTCTTCCGGATAACGACATCTCGTTCTGCTGTCTTTCTTGTTACTTTACTTCCAACCGCTACGGTATGCCGCCTTCCCATAACTAAAGCACCTGTGTACTCAAATCTTCCAAGAATTGTACGGATCATTCCGGTATCCCAAACAACTTCCTTATCTGGCATTTTATAATTCCCCTGCCGCAGCAATCCGTTCATCTGATTATATTTTCCAGGTGTTGGCACCTTCTGCTCGTTCATGTAATAGCAGATCTGAGAAGTATTGCAGCCTTCCATCGCTTTATCAAATATCATACGGACATATTTACCTGCTACCGGATCTATTTTCCAGCATCCATGCTCTTCATCTTTTAAATAACCAAATGGAGGTTTCGAGCCTGTCCATTTTCCATTCTTCCATTTCACTTTTAAGGCACTCTTTAACTTTTTGGATATATCCTTACTGTAAAGATTGTTGACAAGATTATTGATTGCCATATCTAATCCCATCGTTTTTCCTATGTACTCTTTACTGTCATAATTATTGTTTAATGAAATAAAGCGGATTCCCAGGAGTGGGAACACTTGCTCCAGATAATCTCCAACTCCAATATAATCTCTCCCAAATCGTGAAAAGTCTTTTACAATGACGGTATCTATTTTTCCTGCCTTCGCATCTTCTATCATTTTCTTAAATGCCGGACGGTCAAAATTTGTTCCGGAATACCCATCATCCACATATTCTATGTATTCATCACTCATGTCCTCTCTGTCAGTGATAAAACTGACAAGAAGCGATCTCTGGTTGTCAATGCTGTTGCTTTCATCTTTATTCTCTTTCCCTAAATCTCCATCTGCTATAGAGAGTCTTAAATACAATCCATTAGCCAATCTGAACACCTTCCATTTCTTCTGCTATCTGCTGGAATTCATCCTTACATTTGAAGCACACATGGATACTCCCATTTGCATATACTTCTATATATTCCACCAGTTCCTGTACAAGTGCCTCATTATATTCTCTTTTATCCAGATATTTTTCCATATGATTTACCATATCCATATATCGGTTTGCTTTCTTTTCCAAGATTCTTTGATTCTGTTCTTGTACCTGAAGCTCTTCCCGGAGATTTTGGAGTTCCCCTATATAGCGTTCCTTCATCATATCAAAATCATCTTTATCCACAATACCTGCTACATAATCTTCATATAGTCTTGTATTGCGTTCTTCCGTCTGTGTGATCTTACGCTCCAATGTCCTTACTTTTGCCGCTGCTTTATAAAAAATATTGTTTTCTTTTGTTGCACTTTTCATTTTCTGCAAAAGCAATTTCCTGTCACACATACTCTTGATCAAAATCTGGATCTGATCCATCACCAGGATCTTGAGTAAGTTTTCTTCTATCAAATTTCTGGAACACTGTTTATTCCCACAATAGTAATCACTTCCCATTTTTTCATTGGTTGTATAATTATGGGTATATCGTCTGAAATACATAACGTTCCCACACTCTCCACAGCGAACCATTCCCAGAAAACTATCCTGATATTTTTCTCTGTCCTTCGTATATCTGGACTGGCGTTTCTTCGTTACCTTATGAATCTCTTCTCTGCTTTCCTGCAATTCTTCATAATCATCCCTCGCAACCAGCGGAGTATGCATATCTTTCTGCACATCCCACTCTTCTGGTTCGGTATGGTACTGTTTCACTCCTTTGTACAAAGACTGTTTCAGTTTTCCTGTGACAATATCTCCTGTATAGGTTGGATTTTCTAATATTTTTCTGACAGTTCCTCCATTCCACTTTGTCTCCTCAAGTGGCACTCTTGCTATCTTTCTTTTTTCTTTCTGTCCAGGTGTCGCAACTCCCAACAGGTTCAGCCTGTCAGCAATTTCTCTTTTATTGACTCCCAACAATGTCCATTGGAATATCATACGCACAACCGAGGCAACCTTTTCATCTACGACCTGTCTTGTTTTATCCTCAGAACGGACATAACCAAATGCAACCTTAGATAACGTAATATTTCCGTTCCGCTTTTGTGCTTCCTTTGCCGCCAGGATTTTTTTAGACATATCCTTTGCATACATGGCATTTACCATGTTTTTGATGGGAACACTTATATTTTCCCTGTCCTCCTTTCTGGAGCTATCATAATCATCCGTAATCGCAATAAAGCGTACATTTAACTTTGGCAATATAGTCTCCAGGTAATATCCTGTTTCCAGATAGTCTCTGCCGAATCTGGACAAATCTTTTACAACGATACATTGCACCTTGCCAGAACGAACATCTTCCATCAACCTCATAAATCCGGGACGTTCAAAATTTGTGCCTGTAAATCCATTATCAATGTATACCTCTTCCAATCTCAGATCCGGATGCTCTTCTATAAATCTTTCTACAAGCATCTGCTGCACAACTAATGTTTCATCCGTTTCATTTCCTCCGTTTTCAACAGACAGGCGAATATACGCAGCCGTATCCAGTAAGTTCTCTTTTTTGACAACCGTTTGTATATTAGATTCTACGTTTCTGTTTTTTCTGCTCTTTCTTGCCATCCCTATTCCTCCATCCATTCTGCAGGAAAGTATTTTTTCCATTCCTGTTTGGATAAACATACCTGCACTTCTTTAAAATCTCTTATCAATACTTTCTCAATCCATTTATTGATATGCTCTGGCTGTAGTTCTTTCGGAAGATTCTCTTTCTTAAAAGTCCCTAACCATTCATTTTTATTGCTATATGTCTTTTCTATAACGGATACCGCTTCCATAAGTTCACTGAAATCTCCATCATACATACGAAGCTGATCCCGTATTTCTTCTTTTCCCGCCAAATATTCTTCTTCATTGATTTTTCCTGTCTGGTAGTTCTGATATAATGGAATACGCTCTTTTTCCACTTGCTCCATCTCTTCAAAGATCGCCCACGCTCTTTGTGAATACTGCTTCAACCATTTATATTTTTCTGATTCTGCTTCTCTGGCTGACAATTTCTTTTTTATCTGTTCCGCCAGTTCCATTTCTCTTTGTATGGCTTTTCTTACTTCAGCAATCACGGTTTCAAAAGAAATGTAGGTACTTTTATCTCTTGGAAGCTGATTCGTCCCACTTGCGAAAAGAAAAACCGTTTCCCCCGTTTTAAAATTTCTCTGTGATATTTTTCTTCCTGTCTCAGCATCAAATATCTTTTTTACAAATAATCCCCTTTTACCTGTTCTTACTTTCCTTGGCTTTTTTCTCTTATCGAGAATCTCCTGCACTTTTTCAAATATGCCTTCTTCCAAAATTGGAGCGATGGGAAGTGTACAGATTTTTTTGTTGATGGTCTTTTGCCAGTAGCCAGCATACGCTGTGCATCTAAGGATTCTCCTTACGGAACAGAATAACCATTTATTGTCATATACCGGCCATACCTTATGACCGACCCGTGCATTATGCACCATCGGAGATTCTATTTCACTGTCATTTAATATTTTCACGATATTTGTAAGCAGCATACCATCCAATACCATCTGAAAGATCTCCCGCACAACAACTGCCGCTTCTTCATCAATAAGCAATTCCCTGCGGTCATCAGAAAGAATGTAGCCATACTTTTCATCATGCACGGTATAAAGTCCCTCCAGCTGTTCTCTGATTGCATACTCTCTCATGCCTTTTAACTGTACTGCTTCATACCTTGCTTTCTTTATATATTCATATAATTCTTCTTTCGTTTTTCCAATGCTGATAAATTCATCCTGTACAACTGCAAAATGTATTCCTGCCGGGACAAATGTTTTTACTAAGACATCATCTGCACAGGATATTGTCCTGCTGCATCTGTCAATGCTGTCTACAACTACCATATCAAATTTGCGGTCGATCCCATCTTTTGTCAGTTCTTCAAAAGCTGTGTTCTCTTCTGTATCTTTTTTTCTGTCGCAATACTTTGCCGATAATGTCCATCCCTGTTTTTTCAAGTATTCCTGTATATGCTGATCCTGCTGTTTTATAATATCTGCCGGGATCTTTCCGTCCTCTTTACAAGAAGTCGTTCTGGTATAACTTACGCACCGCATACAAACTCTCCTTTCCGTTCCTGACGCTCACGTATAATCTGCACTGCTTCTATCATTTCCTGCATCTCGTCACTATACCTGAACCGAATCTCAATCTGTTCCTTGCTGTATACAATGATCTGCTCTATCAATGTAACAACCGCTTTCCGGTCAAGGCTTTGGATATTTTCATATTTTTTGAAATCCTCTATCCATGGATGCATCCGTTTTTCTTCCGCAGATAACTTTTCTTTCTTCTCTTCCGTTTCCTGTTTTGCCTTTTCTGCTTTCTGCATCTTCTCTGTAAATCTCTGATTATATTCATGGTACTCTTCTCTGCTGACAATACCATCTACCATATCCTGATACAGTCTCGCCTTTAAGTCTTTATATCTTTCCACTTCCTCATAAAGTGCCATTAACTGCTGTTCTAAAGACCGGCTCTCCACTTTCTTGTAAGTATCCATTCCATTTTTCTTGATGATCTTTTCTGCTTCGGTCAATAATGCGATCTGTTTTTTTACAGAATCCAGAACTACATCATAAATCATTTTTTCACTGATCAGATGGGAACTGCATCCTTCTTTGTTCTTATAAGTGGAGCAATGATAATAACAGTATTTTTTCCCCTTTTTCGTTGTGCTTCTCTTGACCATGTTCTCACCACAGTCCCCACAACGTACAAATCCAGAAAACAAATAAACTGATTTTCTTTTCGGAGCGATCCGGGTATCTATTTTCAACAGACTTTGCACATATTGAAAACTTTCTTCTGGAATGATTGCTTCATGTGTATTTTCTACTCGTATCCAGTTTTCTCTTGCGATAGGCGAACTCTTCTTCACCTTATAATTAATCTTTCGGTTTTTGCCCTGAACCATTGTGCCTATGTAAAGTTCATTCTGCAAAATACGGTTGATAGAAGTGACTGCCCATTTGGGATCAGAACCGGAACGGAATCCGCTGTTATAATTCATCCCCCGGCTTCTCTTATATTCCAATGGCGGCAAAACTCCCATTTCATTTAACCGGGCTGCTATTCTTTGTGAACTGTACCCATCTATTTTTAGATTGAAAATAAGCCGTACAATATCTGCCGCATATTCATCAACAATAAGATGGTTCTTATCTTCTGGATCTTTTAAGTATCCATAGGCTGCAAAGCTGCCAATAAACTGCCCGTTTTTCCTTTTTACATCTAACTGACTTCGGATTTTAATTGAGATGTCCCTGCAATAAGCATCATTGATAAGATTCTTAAACGGAACAATGATCTGATCTGCATCATCCGATCCTGCAGCACTGTCATAATGGTCTGTGATTGCGATGAACCGTACACCCATAAATGGAAAGATCTTTTCCAGATACCTTCCTGTTTCAATGTAGTTTCTTCCCAATCTGGATAAATCTTTTACGATGATACAGTTGATCTTCTTCCTTTTCACATCCTCAAGCATTCTTTGAAATGCTGGACGGTCAAAGTTCGTTCCACTGTATCCATCGTCGATATATTCCTCGACCAGCTGAATCTCTTTGTGCTGTTTTACAAAATCGTTAATGAGACTTCTTTGATTGCGGATGCTGTCACTCTCCAGTTTGTCTCCATCCTCTCTGGATAACCGGAGATAATCCGCTGCTAAAATAGACTTTTGATTGAAATACATAAAGCCATCAACCTCCTACTTTACTCGCTCTGTGGCGGTGTAAACCAAGAAATTCACGGCTCCTTGAATGCTTTTAAATTTTGACCCACATCCATATTAACATAACTTCTGGATTACTACCATACCTTTTTCTTTCTTTTTTCGATTATTTTTTCTGGACGATTTTTCTTTTACATGGAGATACATCTGCTCAGGCTTTCTTCCAGAGAGCATTTTCCTGCAAAGCTGATCTTCACAACTACCCCATGTGATTTATAGCAATACGGATTTTTAATCTGCTTGATATAATCTGCAATCCTTTCTGCCTGCGGTAATTCTTCATGAATCTCCACATCATCCAGCTCTACTAATGTACTTTTATCTACGGTACGGATGTCCACTGCTGCCATTTCCTGCAATTCTTCCAGTGCAGGCATTTCTATATTTTTCATCTGGCTACCTCCTGTGATTTCTCTTTTTCTACTAATCACAGCTGGCAGAGGGCAAAATGTCAGATGAATTTTCACTTTTTTTATTTTTTTACATTCTTACCTGTCTTTTTGATGTCTCCCACGCATGATTATGGGAAGGGATTCTCTCTTAGAGCAAGTTTCGCAATGTAGCACAATAACCCCTTCCGGGGTTACTGGCCACTTGCAACTTGATGGGGATTTCGTTTCCCCATACCCTCGACCGCAATCAAAGATATGCGTATTGGTTCCCATTGTCATGGTCACAACGTGATGATTCTTCATCACTTGTTTTCACAGCAAGCTGTAAAATTTTCTCTTTCCTATGCGGAACCTTTATGCAGAAAGGAGCATTGAATGACAAGACCAAAAAAAGATAAAGCACTTACCAAAACTAAAGATGTTCACCTGCGTATGAATGAAACGGAATATGAGATTCTTCTGGAAAGAGCCACTGCAACAAACATGACTGTTTCTGATTTTATCCGAAATGCCTTGAACAGTCAGAATGTTATTATCAAATATGAAATCACTGCAGATGTTCCAGAAATAAAAAGACTGATTGGTGAATTGGGTAAGATAGGAAGCAACCTCAATCAGATTGCCCGATATTTTAATCAAGGTGGAATTATCTCCTCAGAAATGAGAACAGAAATAAAAAAATCTCTCCGGGATATTTATGAAATGAAATATGAAGTGATGAGAATGGCAGGTGATTTCCGTGGCAGTGATTAAACATATCGCAAGCAAAAATGCTGACTATGGAGAATCCGAACGGTATCTCATCTTTCAGCATAATGAATACACCCAAAAGCCAATCCTCGATGATGAGGGACATATGATATTACGAGATGAATATTACCTGGATAGCCTGAACTGTGAGCCGTTTACCTTTGCATCTGAATGTCAGGAACTAAACAGCTATTACCATAAAAATA